>Ga0265314_10005217_pt1 | contig 11786 bp, 8 predicted proteins | sample 4126metaG_FD_203106 | JGI IMG/M metagenome (GOLD analysis project Ga0265314, IMG submission 203106) | Rhizosphere microbial communities from Carex aquatilis grown in University of Washington, Seatle, WA, United States - 4-1-26 metaG | ecosystem: Host-associated > Plants > Roots > Rhizosphere >... | reverse complement strand
TGCCGATCGCGGTGCGGTGGAGCGCGGCGCGCAAGCGGGCGATCCGCGCGAGCCGGGAGCAGGGGACGGCGCTCGTCGCGCGCACCCTCGCCGCGTTGTCGCCGCGGCCGCGCGTGCTCGTGAGCGCGTCGGCGATCGGCTATTACGGCACCGCGGGCGACGCCTGGCTCTCCGAGGAGCATGCGGGGGGCACGGATTTCCTCGCGTCGGTGTGCGCGGCGTGGGAGCGCGCGGCCGATCCCGCGCGCGACGCGGGGATCCGCGTGGCGCACCCGCGCATCGGCATCGTGCTCGCCGCCGAAGGCGGGGCGCTCGCGAAACTGCTGTTGCCGTTCCGTCTCGGACTCGGCGGGCCGGTGGGAGACGGGCGGCAGTGGATGAGCTGGATCGCGCGCGACGACCTCGTGCGCCTGATCCTCACGACGCTCGACGACGAGACGCTCGCGGGCGCGGTGAACGCCGTCGCGCCGCATCCCGTGACGAACGCGGAGTTCACGCGCGCGCTCGGAAGGGCGCTGCACCGTCCGGCGATCCTCCCGCTGCCCGCGTTCGCGCTGCGCGCGGCCTTCGGTGAGATGGCCGAGTGGACGCTGCTCACGAGCCAGCGGGTGAAGCCGGCGCGTCTCGAACGGGCCGGCTTCGTCTGGAATCATCCCGAGATCGACGGCGCGCTGCGCGCGGCGATCGGGGCGGCGGCATGACGGCGTTGCGGCGCACCGACTTTCACAGCCACCTCATGCCCGGCGTCGATGACGGCGCGCGCGACGCGACGTTCAGCCGCGGCGCGCTCGAGCACTTCCGTGCCGAGGGCGTGGGACAGGTCATCACGACGCCGCACTTCCTCGGCTCGCTCTCGCAGCAGCCCGAGGCGCTCGCGGCGCGGCTCGCCGAGCTCGACGCGGGGTGGGCCGCGCTCGAGGCGGTCGCGCGCGAGGAGGGCGCGGCGCACGGCGCGCCGCTGCGCCTCTCGCGCGGCGCGGAGGTGATGCTCGACGTGCCCGATCCCGATCTTTCCGACGCGCGACTCCGGCTCGCGGGCACGCCGTTCGCGCTCGTGGAGTTCCCGGGGCTGCAGCTGCCGCCGATGAACGCGGAGTACGCGATCGTCGCGCTGCGGCAGAAGGGATGGTGGCCGGTGGTGGCGCACCCCGAGCGGTACCGCAACGTGGACGACCAGCTGACGACGTTCGCGCGCTTTCGCGCGGCGGGCGGTTTCATGCAGCTCAACGCGGGCTCGCTCGCCGGAGGCTATGGCCAGCGCGCGGCGGCCTGCGCGCAGCGCCTGCTCGCGGCCGGGTGGGTCGATTACGCCTCGAGCGATTATCACGCGCGCGGCGAGCCCGGCGTCGCGGCGTTCGTCGCGCAACTCGAGGCGGTCGGCGCGGGGGCGCAGGCCGAGCTGCTCACCGTCGTGAATCCCGGGCGGCTCCTCGCGGGCGAAGCGCCGCTGCCGGTGCCGCCGGTGCGGTTCGACGGCGGGCCGACGGGCGACTCGCCGACGTTCTGGGCGCGCCTCTTCGGCCGTCGCTGACGCGCCGACGCCGGCTCAGAACGGTTCGACGACTCCGGTCTCGACCTGCACCACGGGCATGCCGCGGATGACCGCGAGCTGTGCCTCGCCCGACAGGAACGTGAAGTTCCCCTGCGCGTCGCGGCCCTCCCGGAACGTCGACCAGGCATGCGCCTGCTCCGGCGTGACCACGTCGAGGCGGTCGCCGAGGAGATCGTCGCGCACGAAGAACGCGTTGTTGCCGGCGCTGTTGGTGCCGACGAGCGCGTAGCCGCGGGAGGCGGCGAGGTGCGTCATCGCCGCCAGCGACGCGCCCCAGTAGAGGTTCGACGCGTGGGCCTTCGTGCGCTGGAAGTTCGCGTCGTACGGCACGGAGATCCGGCGCGTGGGGCCGAACGCGGCGTTGTACTCGCAGATGAGGATACGCGGGCGGAACGCCGTGATGGCCTCGAGCACGAAGTAGTCGACGCCGTCGATGTCGATGGAGAGGATGCCCACGTCCTCGTCGAAGCCGCTGCGCGCGAGGAGCGCGTTCACATTGTCTTTGGTGACGAAGGCGTCGACGGCGGTGAGCTGGTGCTTCCAGTAGAAGTGCGAGGCCTTGAGGCGCGCGATGTGATCGGGCGACCCGTCGATGACGAAGCCCTGCCAGTGGTCCTTCATGAGGAGGAAGCGGCAGTTCGACTCCATGAAGTCCTCGACGCCGAACTCGAGGAACGTCCGGTGCTTTATCGGGACGACGCGGGTGAGGAACTGGAGGATGCCGTCCTCGCCCCACTGCGAGAAGACGGTGAACTCGAAGTCCTGGAGCGACCGCGACTCGCGGCGCTCGTTGAGCGCGGCGAGCATGAGCCCCTGGTTGAACCGCAGGTCGTCGAGCCGCCGGTCGACGTGGGCGGTGAGGTCGGCGAAGCGCTGGTCGCTCCGCGCCGCCGCCGTGACGGCCTGCTTCAGTTTGCCGAAGAGGGCGAAGGGCGATCTCATTGGAGGTAGTACAGCCCGTCCGTCACGGTGTAGTGGTCGAGGGCCGGCTGGGCGAACGCGTCGTCGATGGGGCTGTAGAGCGAGCAGTCCTTGCAGAGATCGGGGATGTGCCCGCTGGAGAAGGCGGCGCGGAAGTCGGCGAACGGCTTGGACGTCCAGACTTCCGTGATGGTGTGGTCGGAGACGTTGCCCACGACGTGCTGCGAGTTCCAGTCGACGCAGCCGCACCCGACGACGGAGCCGTCGACACTCACGCTGAGCGACGCCGAGGAGACCGCGCAGTCGACGCGCGCGTTGCGGTTGTCGACGGTGAGGAGCTTCGCGCCCTCGGGGAGGTCCTGCGCGCCGATGATGCCGCCCCAGGAGAAGAAGGCGTCGCGGTTCTCGAGGATCGCGAAGTCGTCGCCCAGTTCCTTCACGAGGTCGGAGCCGGCGACGCCGGCGGCGTGCGCCGTGCGGAAGTAGAGGCCGAGCTTGACCTTGAGGCCCTTCGCCCGGACGATGCCGGCGACGCGCTTGAGCTGCGCCTTCACCACGTCGAAGGCGTTGATGCCGTACATCTGGCGGTAGTCGGCCTTGTTCGTGCCGCCGAGCGAGATCTGGAGGAGGTCGAGGCGGCGGAGGACGCGTTCGAGGTCGTCGTCGCTCAGCTTGCTGGCGCCGATGAGGTTCGTGGTGGAGTAGACGTACAGCTTGCCGTCGTAGCGCTCGAGATAGGCGACGCGCTCGACGAGCAGGTCGTCGGAGAAGACGTCGGACTGCATCGAGCAGATGCCCATCGCGCCGCCGCCGATCGCGACGTAGTCGTCGACGACCTTGCGGAAGAGGTCCATGTCCATGGTCGTCTTCTTGCGCTTCACCTTCGAGTTGGGGCAGAAGACGCAGCTCGCCGCGCAGTAGTTCGACGACTCGATGTTGATGTCGAGCGGGCGTTCGGCGACGATGGCGAGCATGCGCGCGCGGGTCTTGCTCCCCTGCGCGCGGCGCCGGCTCGCGCGGATGCCGCGCAGCGCGTTGCGGAGGAAATCGGTGAGGACCGGTTTCCCGCCGACGCGCACCGAGTCGAGCACCCGTTTCACCGCGGACTTCAGCATGCGCCTGCGCCTCCTGCTGGGAACCCGGCCGGTCGCGGGGTCAGGCCCGCGACGTCACCGCGCACCGCGCGGGGCGCCTCCGGGCGAGGCGCGCCGCGTGCGGACTCCGGAGCGTCCGGTGTTGAGTCTCGCGCTATCGACGCAGCCCGCGCAACTGCAGCTCGAAGTCGAGCGAGTTGGTGGCGAGCGTCAGGGCCACTTCGAACGAGACCTGGCCGCTGATGACGAGATCGGCCAACTGCTGGTCGAACGTCTGCGTGCCGTACTCGGCGCGGCCGTCGGCGAGCGTCTGGCGGATCTCGGCGAGGCGTCCCGGGTCGCCCAGGACGTCGCGGACCATCGGCGTCATGAGGAGGATCTCGCAGGCGAGGACGCGGCCCTGGCCGTCGGCGCGCGGGAGGAGCCGCTGGGCGATGACGGCGCGGAGCATCTCCGAGACGTGCAGGCGCGCGGTGTCCTGGTGCTCGCTCGGGAGCCCGCCGAGGAACTGGCGGAGCGCGCCGGTGGCATCGGGGGCGCTCATCTTGCCGATCACGAGGCGGCCGGCTTCGGCCGCGCGGACGGCGAGTTCGATGATCTCGGGGTCGTTCATCTCGCCGACGACGATGATGTCGGCGTCCTGGTCGAGCGCGGCGCGCATGCCGTCGGCGAAGCTGTCGGTGTCGACGCCGACCTCACGCTGCGTGATGGCGCACTTGTTGTTGCGGTGCAGGAACTCGATGGCCGTCTCGATCGCGACGACGTGGCGGCGCTTCGGCGAATGGACGTTCAGGTGGTGGATGAGCGCGGCGATGGTGCTGGCGCGCCCCGACCCCGGAACGCCGGAGACGAAGATGAGACCGAAATCGGCGAGCACGGCCTGGCCGATGTGGGCCGGGATGCCGAGCCCTTCGAGCGTCGGGAGCACGTCGGGAATGACGCGCATGACGATGGCGAAGGACGAGCGCTGCTTGAGGATGCTGACGCGGAAGCGCGCGATGCCCGGCGCGCTCCACGGTCCGGAGTAGTCGCGGACGTCCTCGATGGAGGGAGCGTTCGACGAGGTGCCGAGGATGTGCGTGACCATCTCGAACGTGCTGACGGCGGTGAGCGTCGGCGTGTCGAGGGGCGTGAGCTGGCCGCCGATGCGGGCGTAGACGACGTCGCCGGCACGGACGTGGATGTCGGAGGCGCCTCGCTCGATCGCTTCGGCGAGGAATTTCCGCAGCTTCTCGACTTCGGCTTGCGACGCCGACGGTCGAAAGCGGCGTTCCTCGGACGCGGGCCCGCTGGACATATCAGCCGAGACGTTGAGAGACGTGGAGTTCAGAGCGGAGAACACGAGGTGTGCCCCTGAGAGAAACGACAGCGAAGGAATGGAACGCGCGACGCGAGCCGAGCGGAGTCATGAAGACGGTTTGGGGCACGATTAGAATATAAACACTGGAATAAAACTGTCCAGTCCACTAGGTTCATACTATATTCATGGAGCAGGGTTCCCGGGCCGCGTTCAGCGGCCTGAGCGCCCTATATTCGGCCATCCTCTGCAGATAGACGAACTTCTGACGCGATGGTGACTTTGGTCACGCCCCTTCACCTCACCCGGCTCGAGCTGCGGCATCGCGCGCTGACGCTGCAGCGTCGGCGTTTCTGGCGTGAGGTGAGTTATGGTGGCGTGATGATCCTCGCCGACATCCTCACGTTGTCGGCGATCTTCGCGTTGCTCGGCATGCTCCCGTTGGAGCGGATGTTTCCCGGCGTGGGGCTGGGCGAAGGGGGCGAGCCGTTCGTGCGCCACCTCATTCCGCAGGACCCGTTCGCGTTGCTGCGCCGGCTCACGTCGCTGCTCTTCTGCCTGATCGTGACGCGCTCGTACGATCACACTTATCGCGAGGAGTTGCCGACGCGCGTGGCCGCGGCGCTGGCGCTCGGTCTCGTGTTGCCGCGCTGGACCGAGATCTGGTCGGCGGAGGCGCCGTGGCGGTGGGCGCTCATCGGCGGCGTGCTCGCCGCGACGTGGGTGGCGCTCGCGCTGCAGCGGCGCGGGCTGGCCGACGCGTTGCGGCCGATCGATCCGCGCCGGCTCGACCCGGCGCGCACGCTGATCGTCGGGCCGCACGACGACGTGACGCGCCTCGTGCGCGAGCGGCGCGACGGCGGGCGCGAGCAGCCGCCGGTGTTCGCGATCAGCGACACCTGGCCGTCGGGCACGCAGGAGAGCATGCGCGAGCTGTACGACGCGATGGCCGATTCGGCGGCGGACACGATCGTGCTCGTCGGCTCGTTCTCGGACCCGGCGTTGCAGGCGGTGATGATCGCCGCGTCGAGCGCGGGGGCGAGCGTGTACGCGACGCGTCGCGAGGCGTTCCGGCAGTTGAACGAGCCGAGTTTCGTGCTGCGGCGGGCGGAGCCGTTGTCGCTCCTCTCGCGGCCGGCGCTGGTGGGGTCGCAGCTGGTGCTCAAGCGGGGCGTCGACCTGATCGGCGCGGTGCTGGGGCTCGTGGTGCTCTCGCCGCTGTTCGCGGCGGTGGCGCTCGCGGTGCGGTTCTCGTCGCGCGGGCCGGTGTTCTTCCGGCAGATGCGCGTGGGGTTGGGCGGCGAGCCGTTCCTGATGATTAAGTTCCGCACGATGGTCGCCGGCGCCGAGTTGCAACAGGAGGAGCTCGAGCAGTCGAACGTCTACTCGACCGATCCGCTCTTCAAGATGGCGCACGACCCGCGCACGACCTCGATCGGGGTGTTCCTGCGGAAGTCGTCGCTCGACGAGTTGCCGCAGCTGTTCAACGTGCTCCGCGGCGAGATGTCGCTGGTGGGACCGCGGCCGGCGCTGCCGTCGGAAGTCGCGAAATACAAGCAGCACCATTTCGTGCGGTTCGAGGTGTTGCCGGGGATGACGGGGCCGTGGCAGGTGAGCGGCCGGAACGCGATCCGCAACTTCGAGGACGTCGTGCGGCTCGAGTCGTCATACATTCGGGGATGGACGGTCTGGCGGGATTTCATCATCCTGCTGCGGACGATCCCCGCGGTGGCGAGCATGAAGGGGGCGTTCTAGTGCGTCGACGTGGCGAGACTCCCGTGGTGACGGACGTTGCCGTCCCATCGTTTAATGTTGAATGCCGATTCACGACGGAGACCGGGCCCACCCGGCGCGGTCCCGCCTTTCACCGGATTTTCCCGCGATGCTTCTGACCCGGTTGGTACGACCCCTGATGCTGGTCGCCGCGCTCGGCGCGATCGCCGGATGCGCGACGCGGCAGCCGACGTCGCTCAAGCCGACGGCGCACGTGTCGCCGACGCCGGTGTGGAAGATCGAGGTCGGCGACGTCATCAAGACGAAGGTCTACCGCGAGCCCGACCTGAGCGGCGACTCGCCGGTGTCGGAGGCCGGGACGGCGTACTTCCCGGGCCTCGGTCGCGTGAAGGTGGTCGGGCTGACGCTCGACTCGCTGCAGGTCGACATCCAGACGCGGTACGCCAAGCTGATCATCGATCCGGCGGTGGACGTGCAGTTCACGCGCGACGTCGTGATCTACGGCCAGGTGCGGCAGACGGGCATCATCACCGTCGACCAGACGACGACGGTGGGCGGGTTGCTGGCGAAGGCGGGCGGCGCGCTCGGCACGGGGCGCGACCCGTCGATCTCGCTGGTGCGGCATGACGGCGTCGTCTACGCGCTGCCGCGCGACGCGCGCCTCTCGTCGATCGACATCACGCGCGGCGACGCGGTGTACGTGGTGGACTCGGACTTCTTCCTCCGCAACGCCCCGAGCTTCGGTTCCCTGGTGATCATGGCGCAGCTCATCACGACGGCGCTCAGTCTCGTCTTCATCGTCGCCCGGTAAAGGCCGCCGTGGATAATCTTCCCGCTCTCCAGCAATCGTTCGCCGAGCCGAACCAGGAAATCGACCTTCGCCGCGCCTGGCAGACGGTCTCGCGCAGCGCCTGGATCATCGTCGTCTGCGTGGGCCTCGCCGTGATGGCCGCGCTCGTCGCCGCCAAGCAGGTGGAGCCGAGCTATTCGGCGCAGGCGACGGTGCGCATCGACGACAAGAAGGCGCAGGTCGGCCCCGCGGCGATGTACGCGTTCGGCGTCGACAACCAGGGTTCGCTGGCGATGGCCGCCGAGGTGATCACGAGCCGCACGCTCGCGGCGGAGGCGGTCGATTCGCTGGGGCTCCGGCTCAACGTGACGCAGCCGCAGACGCCGGTGCGGAGCCGCTACATCTCGTGGGCCAAGCTCAACTCCGACGCGCCGAGCGTGGGCTACCGCGTGCTCCGCACGCCGATGGGGCGCGAGGTGCACACGCTCGCCCCCGACTCGCTCCTCGGCACGTATCCCGACTCGGTGCCGCTGCGGATCCTCGGCGGCGCGGTGATGCTCACCGGCGACGGCCGCGCGCTCGACCATTTCAACCTCTCGGTGGAGCCCCGCGTGCAGGTCGCGGAGTACCTCCGCGGCGCGCTCGGCGTGCAGCCGACGAACAAGGACGCCAACGTCCTCGCGATCTCGTATTCGGGCAAGGACTCGGCGCTCGCGCGCGACATCCCCAACGTGATGGCGCGGCTCTTCGTGCACCGCCGCATGGAGCTCGACCGGAGCGGCGCGAAGACGCAGGTCGATTACCTGCAGCGCCAGATGGCGGAGCTGCAGGCCGACGTCGCCGACGCCGAAGCGAAGATGCGCGAGTACCTCGAGCACGAGGGGATCAGCGGCGTGCAGGCGGAGCAGGCGCTCCTCTCGCAGGAGCTGCTCAACCTCCAGTCGGCGCAGCGCGACTTCGAGCAGCAGAAGGAGAACCTGACGCGCGCGCTCGAGCCGCTGTCGAACCCCGACACGATCCTCGGGCGCACGCTGTTCCTGCAGAAGCTCCTCGCGACGCCCGACTTCACGCGGTCGGGCATCGCGGGCAACGAATCGGCGCGGTACGAGGGCCTCCTCGTGCAGCGCTCGACCGAGCTGCAGCACTACACGGCCGACGCGAGCACGATCCGCAACATCGACAAGCAGATCCGCGAGTCGCAGGACAACATCCGGCGGCGCACGGTGACGTACCTGGCGAACCTCGACGAGCAACTCAACGCGCTGCGCCCGCGCATCCAGCGGACGCAGGCGAAGCTCAACAAGGTGCCGGAGCAGCTCATCGAGTACTCCAAGCTCGAGCGCAACCGGCACATCGTCGAGGAGATGATCACGCTGGTGCAGTCGCGCCTCAAGGAAGCGCAGATCCAGGAAGCGGTGCAGGACTCGACGGCGTCGGTGCTCGACGAAGCGGTGAACCCGGCGCGCCAGGGCGGGAGTTCGGAGACGCTGATCTTCGCGGTCGCCGTCTTCTCTGGCCTGCTCGTCGGCGTGGCGGTGGCGTTCCTCCGCGACTGGCTCGACACGACGATCCGCACCGAGAAGGACCTCGCGAACATCGTGGGCGTGGCGGTGGTGGGGATCATCCCGAACCTCCAGCAGCAGGCGCGGAGCGTCGGGTATCGATTGCCGACACCCAAGGACGGCGACGAGTCGCGTCCGGCGGCGGGGCGCGAGTACCAGACGCCGGCGGCCGAGGCGTACCGCACGCTGCGCACCAACCTGAACTATCTCACGCCACCGCGGCCGCCGCGCGTGATCGTGGTGACGAGCGCGCTCCCCGGCGACGGCAAGACGACGACGGTGGTGAACCTCGCGGTGACGCTCGCGCACCAGGGGCAGCGGGTGATCCTGATCGACGCGGAGACGCGGCGCGGCACGGTGCACGACGTGTTCGGCATCCCGCCGGCGCCGGGCTTCTTCGACCTCATGTACGGCCAGGCGTCGCCGGGCGAGTGCATCCGGCGCGTGCAGATGGAAGGGGGCGGCACGATCGACGTGCTCCCGCTCGGCAGCGCGCCGAGCGTGAACCCCGCCGACCTGCTCGTGGCGGGACGCCTGCAGCCGCTGTTCGACCGGTTGCGCGGGCAGTACGACTACGTGCTGATCGACACGCCGCCGCTGAACCTGTTCACGGACGGCGCGCTGATCGGCGCGCATGCGGACGCGTTGCTGCTCGTGGCGCGCGCCGACAAGACGGACCGCGAGGAACTGAAGTACGCGGTGCAGCAGCTGCGCAACGTGCAGGTGACGCTGGCAGGCACGATCCTCAACGACGTCGAGTTCCGGCGCAGCTCGCGCTATCGCCTCGGCTACGGCTACTACTACGATTATGCCCGTTGATCCCATGAGGACGAGCGGCCGCGTGCCGTTGTCGTCGGCTCCCGACCGCACGTCGGGGGAGCTCGTGCCCGACCTCTTCGACACGGGGACGGAGAGTCTGCCGTCGTCGGGGCAATTCAGCGCCGCGTCGATCGCGGGGTTGATCCTCTTCGCGCTCGAACTCAGCGCGGCGCCGCTGACGTTCGGCATCACGCTCGTCGTGTCGCTCTTCTTCTGGTGGCTGCTCGATCAGCCCTGGTCGGGGCGGCGCAAGCGGACGCGGCGGCGCGGCATCACGTCGCGGCTGCTGTACCTGAGCACGCTGCTGCTCGTCGGCATGTGGCTGACGGTGATGTTCGTCTTCCGGGCGAGCGATCCGACGCTGAGCTCCGGGTTCACGACGACGCTGCCGTCGGCGGTGCTCGGCGTGGACGTGAGCATGCTCAAGGTGCTGAACGGGATGCAGAGCTTCAAGGCGAGCACGGCGCCGATCGCGCCGCCGCCCTCGACGCTCGCGCCGTTCAGCCTCTTCGCGCACGGCACGGCGAGCACGATCGCGATCAGCCTGCTGGCGTACGCGGTGGTGAGTGGCCGGCGCCGGCTGCGCCGGCGGCTGCGCGAGGCCTCGGTGCCCCACCGTCCGGGCTCGCGTCGTCATCACGACGACACCTAGCGGGGCGATGGGCGCTTGAGCGCGATCCCGATCCCGCCGGTCGCGGCGGACGTTCCGGCGTGGCGCCCCGCGCCGCCGCCGGCACTGCCGCTCCCGACGAGCGGGCGGAAGATCCCGTCGGGGACGATCATCGTCGTGGGCATGTTCGCCGCGGCGACGCTGGCGATGCTCGCCGGCGCCGGCGGCCGGCCCGCGGCGATCGCGTACGCGGGACTCGCCGCGCTCGCCGCGCTCGTGCTGCACACGACGGATCCCGTCTCGTACGTGAACTTCACGCTGTGGCTCTGGTTCATCTCGCCGTTCGTGCGGCGCGTGCTCGACTGGCGCCACGGCTGGAATCCGACGAGCCCGGTGCTCCTCGCGCCGCAGCTCGCGGCGCTCCTCGCGGTGGTCACGCTGGGGCGACACTTCAAGGAGCTCCGCGGCTTCCTCTTCGCGCCGTATCTCCTCGTGCTGGCCGCGCTCGGCTACGGCTACATGGTGGGGATCGTGAGCGCCGGCGCGATCCCGGCGACGTACGCGCTCGTGACGTGGCTCGCGCCGGCGCTCTTCGGGTTGCAGCTCGCGGTGATGTGGCGCCGCTATCCGGAACTGCGCGCGTCGATCCTGCGCACGTTCTACGTGGCGGTGCCGGTGCTCGCGGCGTACGGCATCTATCAGTTCGCGCGCCTTCCCGCCTGGGACTCGGCGTGGATGCGCAACGCCGACATGCGAAGCATCGGCGCGCCGCTCCCGTTCCTCGTGCGCGCGTTCGGCACGCTCAACACGCCCGGGCCGTTCGCGGCGGTGCTCCTCACGGGCATCATCCTGATCCTGCCGTACAAGGGGTGGCTGCGGTATCCCGGCATCGCGCTGGCGCTCGTGGCGCTGCTGCTCACGCGCACGCGGTCGGCGTGGATCGCGTTCATCGTCGGCATCGTCGCCGCGCAGCTCTCGCAGCCGCTCGGGCGCATCCCGAAGCGCACGATCACGCTCCTCGCGGTGAGCCTGCTCGCGCTCCCGCTGGCGGCGACGCCGCAGTTCCGCGACACGATCCTGCCGCGCCTCAACACGCTCACGAACCTGCGCAACGACAACAGCTTCGTGAAGCGCGTGGCGTTCTCGCAGCAGACGGCGAGCAACATCGTGGAATCGGCCGAGGGCTCGGGACTCGGGTCGACGGGCGGCGCGATCAAGCTGAATTCGGGGCAGGGCGTTCGCTCGCTCGACAACGGCTTTCTCGAGGTGTTCTACATCTTCGGGTGGCCGGGGGGCACGATGTTCTTCCTCGGCATCTCGGGCCTCGTGCTGCAGTCGTTCCGGTTCGCGGAGGCGAGGAACGACAGCTTCTCCAACGCGGTGCGCGCGTCGGCCGCGGCGCTCGTG
>Ga0265314_10005216_pt1 | contig 11788 bp, 9 predicted proteins | sample 4126metaG_FD_203106 | JGI IMG/M metagenome (GOLD analysis project Ga0265314, IMG submission 203106) | Rhizosphere microbial communities from Carex aquatilis grown in University of Washington, Seatle, WA, United States - 4-1-26 metaG | ecosystem: Host-associated > Plants > Roots > Rhizosphere >... | reverse complement strand
CCCGCGTTCGCGGGGACGACGGAGAGGATTTTATGACTCACCCTTCCGTCCACGCCCGAACCCAGCCCGACAAGATCGCCTATCAGATGGCGGAAAGCGGCAAGGCGATCAGCTATCGCGAACTCGACGAGTTGTCGAACCAGGGCGCGCATCTGTTCCGCGCGCTGGGGCTGAAGGCCGGCGACCATATCGCGTTCCTGATCGAGAACCGGCTGGCGTTCATGGAAATCTGCTGGGCGGCGCAGCGCGCCGGGCTGTATTACACCGCGATCAGCCGCTACCTGACCCAGGACGAGATCGCCTATATCGTCAAAGACTGCGGCGCCAAGGTCGTGATCACCTCGCCGAAATGCGCCGAGCAGATCAGAGGACTGGTCAAGGGCGAGCCCGATGAGCCCATCTTCTTCATGCTCGACGAGCCGCTGGCCGGCTTCCGCTCCTGGGACAAGGAAGCCGCCGCGCAGCCGGCGACGCCGATCGCGGACCAGGTCGCCGGCTACGACATGCTGTATTCGTCGGGCACCACCGGCCGGCCCAAGGGCATCAAGCGGGAATCGGAAAACAATCCGATCGAGCAGCCCAATCCTTTCCTGCGACTGCTATGCGCCGACATGTGCGGCATGAACAAAGACAGCATCTATCTGTCGCCGGCGCCGCTCTATCACGCGGCTCCCTTGCGCTTCAACATGATGGCGATCGTGCTCGGCGGCACCTCGGTGATCATGGAATCCTTCGATGCCGAGGAATTTTTGAAACTGGTCGAAAAGCACCGGGTTACCCAGTCGCAACTGGTGCCGACCATGTTCGTGCGGATGCTGAAGCTGCCCGAGGAGGTGCGCGCCCGCTACGACGTCTCCTCGATCAAGGGCGCGATCCATGCCGCCGCGCCCTGCCCGATCGACGTGAAAGCAAAAATGATCGAATGGTGGGGGCCGGTCCTGATCGAGTATTACGCGGGCTCCGAGGGCAACGGCGTCACGGTCTCGACCTCGCAGCAATGGCTCACCCATCGCGGCACCGTCGGCCGCGCGGTGGTCGGCAAGGTGAAGATCCTCGACGAGAACGATGAGGAAGCGCCGATCGGGCAGATCGGCACGGTGTATTTTGCGGACGCGCCGGTGTTCTCCTATCACAACGATCCCGACAAGACCAAGCGCGCCTACAACGCGAAGGGCTGGTCGACACTCGGCGACGTCGGCTATCTCGACGACGAGGGCTTTCTCTATCTCACCGACCGCAAGTCCTACATGATCATTTCCGGCGGCGTGAACATCTATCCGCAGGAAACCGAGGACGTGCTGATCACCCATCCTGATGTCGCCGACGTCGCGGTGTTCGGCGTGCCGAACGAGGAGATGGGCGAAGAGGTCAAGGCAGTGGTGCAGCCGCACGACATGGCGCGCGCCGGCAAGAACCTCGAGGCCGAGCTGATGGTGTTCTGCCGCAAGCATCTGTCGCCGATCAAATGCCCGAAGAGCATCGACTTCGAGGCCGAGCTGCCGCGCACGCCGACCGGTAAGCTGGTGAAACGGCATCTGCGCGACAAATATTGGCCGAAGGCGGCGGTGAAGATTTAGGACGCCGCCGTAGACCCGGCTGTAGGGTGGGCAAAGCGAAGCGTGCCCACCATCTTCGTTACTAGCGACAATCGGCTGGCATGGCGCAAGCGCGCCTTTGCCCACCCTACAAGCTTCCATCGTTCGACACTCGCCGAAGCACTGAAGACCATTCCGCCGTCATACTTCGCTCCGTCGCCAATCCACATGGATTGGCCAACACAGGAGCGAATGCGATGAACGAGAATAGTGGGAGCGAACGTCTGGTCGTGACCGCCCTCTGGCAGGTCAATCCCGGCGAGGAAGGCGCTGTTGCCGGGCTGTTAAAACAGTTCCTGCCCGAGGCGCAAAAGGAGCCGGGCGTGAAGGAATTCCAGATTCATCAGAATACGTCGAAGCCGAACGAGTTCTTCTTCTATGAAGTGTTCGCCGGTGAAGCCGCCTTTGCCGATCATCAGCAAACCCGGCATTTCAAGGACATCATCGTCGCGCAGGCGATTCCGAAACTGGCAAAACGCGAACGCGCCCAGTTCCGGTTTATCTAGAGCCTTTTCGGTTCTGATAGAGTCAGAACCGAAGGTCTAGATTCTTGTTTTGACGCGTTTTCTTCACGCGAACCGGTATCCACTTCGCTCGAAAACGCTATAGCGGGTCAGGTCAATTGCTTCACGTAGTGTGTCGAGGCGGTTTCGTCGACAGGCAAAACCGCTTCGGCGCCGGGAACCAGATCCGGCGCAACGACGTGTTGGACGTCTGCGCTGTCAGCCGATTCCGGCCGGCGGCTCCTGACGATCATCAGCGCGCAGATGCCGTAGAAGCCAACACCCAATGCAAATGTCCTGGCGATGCCGAATTCAATCGACAGCGCCATGCCCAGCACCGACGCCAGCATCGAGGTGATGCCGTTGGCGCTCCAGAAGAACGGCAACAGTTCGGCGTGGCGGCGCCAGATGCCGAGCCCGAGCGGGAACATCATCCCCATGCAGAACGCCGGCGGCGCCAGCAACAACACGGACACCAGAATGCGAATGTCGGTCGCTTCGGATCGCGCCCAATGGGTCACCAGCGGGGTCAGCAATCCGGCCGCCACCAGCGTCACCAGCAGCGCCGCGACCCGAGCCGCGATCGCGCCCGGCCGCGGCGCATCGGCGCCAACGGTGGTGCTGCCGATGCCGGAAAACAGCAGGATGGTGAACAGCACGACGCTCAGCCCGTAGACCGGGTGCCCGAGGAATACCATCAGGCGCTGCATCTGCGAGATTTCGATCAGCATGAAGCCCATGCCGATCGCGCTGAAATAGGTTACCGGCGGCGCCAGGTTCGACAACGGCATGCGCCGCGCCAGGCGGAAGAACGGCAGCACGATGTAGTAGACGCAGGCGCCGAGCGCCAGCAGCACCAGCCATCGGGTCATGCTGATGGCCTGGTTATTGTTGGTCGATACCGACGCACGGCTGGTCAGGAGGTCGCCGAGACGCGCGGTATAGAAGAAGAACGGATTGTCGTCGGTCGAGGCCGCAATATTGACCGGCAGCGAATCCAGGTAAGCCTGGTCCGCCTTGTCCGACAGCAATGTCGAGGTGACGGTGTCGTAGGTAAGGTCGGGCGCGAGCAGAATTTTAAACCCCTGCGCCGTCAGCCGCCCGCGCGCCGCCTGCCACTCGGCATCGCTGAAGGCGTCCGGGCGGGTGATCACGGTGACGATATCGCCGACGTTCAGCGCAACGACATGGCGAGGCAATTCGGCTGGTGGCACGCCCCGATGCTGCAGCGCCTGCGCCGCGATCGCCACCAGGCGATAGAACTCGTCGCGATGGATGTCGCCGTTGTACCAGCGCGACACCGACAGCAGCCCGCCCGGCTTGAGCGCACGATAGAAATCTTCCCACGCCTCGACGGTGTAAAGCCGGTTTTCGGTCAGCGTCAGGCCGCCGGCCGCGGTCGCGGCCCAGGTGTCGATCAGCGAAATCTGAACCAGATCGTAGCGATCGGTTGAATGGTTGATGTAGCTGCGGGCTTCGGCATTGACCAGCGACACGCCGGGCTGACGGTCGAGATGGCCGGAGAAATCGGCAAACTTGTCGGTCAGCACTTCCGATATCGCGGGGTTGATCTCGATGCCGTGGATCCGGCTGGCGCCGAACACCAGCGCGGAAAGAATGTCGCGGCCGCCGCCGACGCCGACCACGGCCACCTCGGCCGGCTTCTGCACCAGATAGGCGGCGTTGATGACGTCGTCCTTGAGATAAGCCAGCTTGCGGAGATCGCCGTCGAACCGGGTGATCGGCGTTCCCGCATCGGCGTCGATGTCCAGGAAATGCTGGTCGATCGTGCCAACTGGCGTGCGGGAGAGACCCCAGCCGATCGGGCTGGTTTCTCCGAGCGGTCGCACCCTGACCCGGGAGTAGGTATTCCAGCGCTCGAACAGCGTGTCGTTCTGCTGCTTGCCCTTGGCCCAGAACACGCCGAGATGACTTTTGCCGGAAAGGTCGAGTCCGGTATGGACAAGGGCAACCACCGCCAAGGTGAACGCGACGGCTCCGCTCAGGCGCAGATTGCGCACGCTTTCGCTGCCGCGGATCACGAGCCAGCCGGCGCCGGCGGCAAACGCCCCGAGCCACAGCGTCGCGCTGACGGGATCGATCACCAACAAAACAAAGATGACACCGAGGCAACCGACCGCGGCGCCGAGCAGGTCGGCGGCGTAGAGCCGTCCGCCGCTGTACGGCAAGCGGGTCAGCAGCAGCGTGATGCAGACGCCGCCTTCGGTAAACGGGACCACGAAAGCCAATGCCGACAGCGTCAACGCGACAGGCACATACTTCACGGGCGCCAGCAGCGGCGAGCACAGGAAGACCACCATCGCCGTGACGCCCGAGATCGCGAACCAGGTTGCATGGCGTGCGAATTCCTCGCCGACCCGCTCCGTCGAATAACGCTCCGGCTTGCCATAGACTGCCATCGCGCCGCGGGTCAGGCCGAGCATCGCCAGTGAAATGGCAGCGAACGCGAAATGGTAGTACAGCATGACGCTGAAGAAGCGCGTCACCAGGATCTGGTAGGAGAGGACCGCGGAGGCGAGCACGAAGATCGCCAGATAATAGCGGCCTTGAATCTTGGGGCTGGATGGCAAGACGCTGTCCTCAAAACGGGGCGGCGGCCCGTTCGAGGCGCCCATGGCGTCCAAGTTGAACCAAAGGTCCTAACAACCCGTTGAAAACGCTGTTGTCATTGTGCGCTTCGGGTTGTCAAATCGGCGACTTTCCAGCGGTCTGGCGGCACCGGTCATGAAAAAAGCGAAAATGACACCTCCATGAGCATAGCCACCACGTTCCCCGACATCCCGCTTCCGCCCGCGATCCGTTCGCGTTTTGTCGACGGCATCAACGGCCTGCGCATGCACGTGCTGGAAGCGGGATTCGAAACAAGCGGCCGGCCTTGTTTGCTGCTGCTGCACGGCTTTCCGGAATTGGCCTATAGCTGGCGCAAGGTGATGCCTGATCTGGCGACGGCCGGCTATCACGTGATCGCGCCGGACCAGCGCGGCTACGGCCGCACCACCGGCTGGAGCGCCGATTATGACGGCGACCTCAGCCCGTTCCGGATGCTCAATCTGGTGCGCGATGCGCTGGGCCTGGTCGCCGCGTTCGGCTACGCCAGCGTCGATGCCGTGGTCGGGCATGATTTCGGCAGCGGCGTGGCGGCCTGGTGCGCGCTGGTGCGGCCGGACGTGTTCCGGTCGGTCGTGATGATGAGCGCGCCGTTCGCCGGTCCGCCGGCGCTGCCGTTCAACATCGCGAACTCGCCCCCCGCACCGAAGCGCGAAGACCCCGTGCATCGCGAACTCGCCGCACTGCCACGTCCGCGAAAACATTACCAATGGTACTATTCGACGCGCGAGGCCAATGCCGATATGCACCGCGCGCCGCAGGGCGTGCATGACTTCCTGCGCGCCTATTACCATCACAAGAGCGCGGACTGGAAAGACAACAAGCCCACCCCGCTGCAATCATGGTCGGCGGCAGAACTGGCCAAGCTGCCGACCTACTATGTGATGGATCTGGCGAAGACCATGGCCGAGACGGTCACCGTCGAAATGCCGTCGGCGCAAGCGATCGCCGCCAATCGATGGCTGCCCGATCGCGAGCTGGCCTATTACAGCGGCGAATATTCGCGCACCGGATTCCAGGGCGGGCTGCAATGGTACCGCTGCGGCACCTCGGGCGCATTCGTGCCGGAAATGCAGACCTGGTCGGGCCGCACCATCGACGTGCCCTCCTGCTTCATCGCCGGCAAACAGGATTGGGGCACCCATCAGCGCCCCGGCGTATTCGAGGCGATGCAGGCCAAGGCCTGCACAAGAATGATCGGCTGCCATTTGATCGACGGCGCCGGCCATTGGGTGCAGCAGGAGCAGCCCGCCGAAGTCAGCCGGCTATTGCTGCAATTTTTCAGAAAAAGTCCTTCTTGAGAGCAAGCATTTCAGAAAACAGGCGATGGTTGCGTGGCGCAGGTGGCCTGCTGCCGGTAACTCCGCTCGGATCGGAACTATTTCCCCGGCGGTTCGTTCCAAGCCTACCCGGGATGTGCCCGGTAAGGAGGAGTTATGGATAAGAAAATCGCTGGATTGTTGGGAGCAGCGGTGGCGCTCGGAACCCTGGGAACGGCTCAGGCTGCCCCCGCTCCGGCTACGACCGATGTATTAACGGCTAACTCGTTTGCCGATCTTCTGGAACCGATTCCGAACGCCGTTGCGCTATTGCAGGCAGTGGATGAATCGGCGCCAGTAGCATCTGCTGACGGTAATGTTCAGTTGGCGCAGTACCATCATCACCACCACCATCACCACCATCACGGTATGCGCAGGATCGTGCCTCGTATCGTATTCGGGCCCCGCCGGCACCACCATCACCACCACCATCATCATCACCACCATCATCATGGCTACTATCGCTAGGAAGCCATGGCTGTCACATGACGCTGAACAGGACCCACGGGTCCTGTTTTCACGTCCGCCGGCCGGAAAGCTAATCCTGCCGGCTTTTCTCTTTCGCGGCGCGATGCAGGTGGCGATAGGTGCCGTCGAAGACGGTGTCGGTCGACGAAGTCCATTCCGTCCCCGCCGATAAATTCGGCCGATTGGCGTAAATGCGCCGGGCCTGAAGCTCACGCTCCGCGGATTCCTCCGCGTTCATCGGCTCGAGTTCGAACGGGGCTTCCTCGGGGATGATGATGATCTGGGCGAACGGCTCGCCAGGCCGGAAAATGTGGGTGGCTCCCTCAACCGGCGCCTTGAACACGGTGAAGAACACCATCGGCCACCAGTTTCGCACCAGCGCCGGAACGGCGATCGGCACCGTACCGGTCGGATCGGTATAAAATCGCGGATGCGGTTCGGTCCGCATCGCCATGCCCTTCGGCACCTTGAGATCGAGCAGCAATTGATAGGTGTAGAAATTGTCGCCGAAATTCCGGAACGGCGGCCACTGCACGCCGCCCTCCGGGGCCGGTCCCCAATCTCCTTCCAGCAACAATTTGCCGTCTTTGGTCGTAACGTGCAGCTCATTGTCGTAGGGATAAAAAAGCTCGATGCCGTATTGCGCACCTTCCGAAAACGGTACGCAGTGCCAGACCTGTTCACGCGAACCGTCGGCCCGCGGCTCGCGCTTGCCCGCCCAGCCGGGAATCTCGAGTTTGGTGCGGCGCGGCGCCAGCCGCGGATCGTTCAGGCGGTATTTGACCTTTTCCATCTATCTCCCCCAGCCGGGTTCTTCTGCGGCTGGAACTCGAACGACTTTCGGCCGCAACGGTTCCATTGCCCATCCGGACAGCCATCCCCCCTCGAAGCAGGCGCCGTTTGGGTTTGACCCGGTTGGCCCGACGCCTTATACAAATTTAGAACTATTCTAAATTAAACCAAAGAGACGTTCCGTGAAGAATTTCGCCGATTTGACCGAACGCGAAGTGCTGGCGGTCGCGATCTCCTCGGAAGAGGAAGACAGCCGCATCTACATGGCCTTCGCCGAAGACCTTGCCGGGCGCTACCCGGATTCGGCCAAGCTATTCGAACAGATGGCCGAAGAGGAAACCGGCCACCGCCACCGACTGCTGGAATTGTACGAGCAGCGCTTCGGCCCGAATTTGCCGCCGATCCGGCGCGACAACGTCCGCGGCTTCCTGCGCCGCCGCCCGATCTGGCTGACCAAGAACCTGTCGCTCGACACCATCCGCAAGGAAGTCGAGACCATGGAGTTCGAAGCCGAGCGCTTCTATGTCAAGGCGGCGGAGCATGCCCAGGACGTCGGGGTCCGCCGGCTGCTCGGCGATCTCGCGGAAGCCGAGCAAGGCCACGAAAAGCTGGCGACGCAGCTCACCGACCAGATTCTCAGCCCGAATATTCGCGCCAACGAGGACAAGACCCGCCGCCGCATGTTTGTGCTGCAATATGTCCAGCCGGGCCTCGCCGGCTTGATGGACGGCTCGGTATCGACGCTGGCGCCGCTGTTCGCGGCCGCGTTCGCCACGCACCAGAACTGGCAGACCTTCCTGGTCGGATTGGCCGCCTCGATCGGCGCCGGCATCAGCATGGGCTTTGCCGAAGCGCTTTCCGACGACGGATCGCTCACCGGGCGTGGCTCGCCCTGGCTGCGCGGAGCGGCCAGTGGCATCATGACGGCCATTGGCGGCCTCGGCCATTCCATGCCCTATCTGGTTCCCGATGCGTGGCCGAACGCATTCTGGATCGCGACCACGATTGCGGGCGTGGTCGTGTTCTTCGAGTTGTGGGCGATCGCCTTCATCCGTGCGCGCTACATGGACACGCCGTTTTTGCAGGCGGTGTTCCAGATCGTGCTCGGCGGCGTCATCGTGCTGGCGGTCGGCATCCTGATCGGCGCGTCCTAGCAGGCGGCGAGGAACCTGCAACGGTTTCGATCATTTCCAAGCAGCGCCCGGCGATTCGACCGGTCGCACTTAGAGCATTTCCAACCGCACGTACGCCCGCCCTTTGCTGAAACCACCCCGCTTCTGGCATAAGAGCCAGCCCTGCTCCCGCTCAAGAGACATCATGACAGATCGATTACAATACGGGACCACCGCCAAGGTGTTCCACTGGCTCATCGTTGCGCTGCTGCTGGTGCAATTTCCGATCGGCTGGCTGATGCCGGACATTCATCGCGGCCAAAAGCCCGGCGCCGGCATGACCCTTCATATTTCCTTCGGCATCACCATCCTGATCCTGATCGTCCTTCGTTTCGTTTGGCGATTGACGCACCCGGTCGCTCCCGAAAGGTCACTGCCGCGCTGGCAACGGCTTAGCTCCGAGGTCGTGCACTGGATGTTGTACGTTTTCGTGCTGGCGACCACGGCAAGTGGGTGGCTGTTCGCGTCGTTTCGCGGGTGGCCGGTATCGTTCTTCTACCTCTTCCCGATGCCGATGCTGTCGTCCGATAATGCAGCGGCCGGCAAGGCAATCGATGGGCTGCATCAGGCCGCGGAATGGGGTTTGCTTGTCCTGATCGGCATTCACGTTGCCGCGGCGCTGACGCACCTGTTTGTCTACCGAAACCAGATCATGCAGCGCATGCTTCCTGGATAGAAGCGTTCCCGGGTAGTCGCTATTCCCCGATAGAAGCTATCCGGCAACCCGTCTTGCGGCCGGCCCGGGAACTGAGCATCATTGCGCAGGCAGAAAATCCGGGAGAAATGCCTTGGCAAAATCGCAATGGAGTTTTGGCAGCGCCACCGAATTGTCGGCGGCGCTGGCGGCAAAAAAAGTCTCGGCCGTCGAATTGGCGCAGGACGTCATTGGCCGCATCGAACGCCACGATGGCAAGATCAATGCGATCTGCGTGCGCGATTTCGACCGCGGCCTCGAGGCGGCCCGCGCCGCCGACGCGGCACGCCAGCGCGGCGAGAGCAAGCCGCTGCTCGGCATCCCCCTGACGGTGAAGGAATCCTACAATGTCGGCGGCTTGCCCACGACATGGGGCTTTCCGGCGCAGAAGGATTTCGTGCCGCCGGAGGATGCGCTGTCGATCTCACGGGTCAAGGATGCCGGCGGCGTGATCCTGGGCAAGACCAACGTGCCGCTCGGGCTCGGCGACTGGCAGAGCTATAATGACATCTACGGCACCACCAACAATCCGTTCGATCTCGGCCGCACGCCCGGCGGCTCCTCCGGCGGCTCATCGGCGGCGCTGGCCGCGGGCTATGGTCCGCTGTCGCTCGGCTCCGATATCGGCGGCTCCTTGCGCGTGCCGGCGTTTCATTGCGGCGTCTACGCCCACAAACCGACCTTTGCGCTGGTGCCGTCGCGCGGCCACACGCCGCCGCCATTCCCGCCGCTACCGTTCGACCGCGATCTCGCCGTGATCGGGCCGATGGCGCGCTCGGCCGCCGACCTTTCGCTGCTGCTCGACGTCATCGCCGGGCCGGATCCGCTGGAAGCCGGCAAGGGTTATCGGCTGGCGCTGCCGCCATCGCGGCACAGCGATCTGAAAAACTTTCGCGTGCTGCTGATCGATACCGATCCTGTGATGCCGACCAACAGAGCGGTGCGCGGGGCAATCGAAAAACTCGCATGCCAACTCGGCAAGGCCGGCGTCTCCGTGACGCGCCAGAGCCCGTTACTGCCCGACTTCGCCGCCACCACGCGGCTCTATATGCGGCTGCTGATGTCGTTCCTCGCTGGCTCGTTCCAGCCGGAGATCTATGCGGGCGCGCAAGCCGCTGCCGCAAAATTGTCGCCTGACGACATGAGCCTTGGCGCCGAGCGCCTGCGCGGCATCGCGCTCAGCCATCGCGACTGGGTGATGGCCGATGGCGCGCGGGCGCGGCTGCGGGCACAATGGCGGGAATTGTTTAGAAATTTCGACGCGGTAATCTGTCCGATCATGCCGACGCCGGCCTATCCACACGATCATTCGCAGGACCAGGAAACCCGGCGCATCGACATCGACGGCAAGGACTACGTCTATCCGGACCAGTTGGCGTGGCCCGGCATCGCGACGCTGCCCGGCCTGCCCGCCACCGCGATTCCACTGGGACTTTCGCCGGAAGGATTGCCGGTCGGCGTGCAGATCGTCGGCCCCTGGCTGGAAGACCGCACGCCGCTAAAACTGGCCGAACTGATCGAGCGCGAGTTCGGCGGTTTTGTCGCGCCGCCGATGTTCGATGATTGATGAGCACTGCGTCACAACGTCATTGCGGGCGTAAGCGAAGCAATCCAGAGCCAAGAAAAGAGACTGGATTGCTTCGTCGCTTCGCTCCACGCAATGACGAACAAAAGCTTCGGCTCTATTGAGCTGAACACAGGAGGCGATTGATGAACAACGACCTCGACGAACTCACTGTGCTCAACCGCGACTATGTCGCCTCGGTGCAGAATTGCGACGTCAGGCGTTTCGACCAGATTTTGGCGCAGGATTTCTACTGCACCAATCCCGACAAATCGCTGGTCGACCGCGCCGGATTCCTCAAGCAGACCGCGGTGCCGGTGACGATCAAAAATCTGATCGCGGACGAGGTCAAAATCCGCATCCTCGGCGATTTCGCCATCATCCATGGCCGCACCAGCTACACCACCGCCGACGGGCTGAAGGCCCACGGCGCCTACACCGATTGCTGGGCGAAGCAGAACGGGAAGTGGTTGGCGGTATCCGCTCATGTGGCGCGGTAGTTAAAGCGAAACTACTCGTCGTCTCGGCGGACGCCGGGACCTATACGCCGTGTCCTCTCTTTAAATCACGGCGGTAGACGGCTTCTTCACATAACCGGCGCCAGGGGTGATGGGTCCCGGCGCAAGGCCGGGACGACGCTGATGATGTGTTAGGCCTCACGCGTCGAACATGATCACGCTGCGTACGGTCTTGCCGGCCTTCATGGCGGCAAAGCCCTCGTTGATCTCGGACAGTTTCAGCTTGGCCGAGATCCAGTCTTCCAGATGCAGCTTGCCGCGCATGTAGAATTCGACCAGCCGGGGCATGTCGACGCGGAAATGGTTCGAGCCCATTGACGAGCCCTGGATCTTGCGCTCGCGCAGGAAGTCGAAACCGTGCAGCTCGATCTTCTGGCCGAACGGAATCATGCCGACGATGGTCGCGGTGCCGCCGGGTGCCAGCATCGCGAACGACTGCTCGGCGGTGTCCTTGCGGCCCAGCACCTCGAACGAATACTGCACGCCGCCATTGGTGAGGTCGCGCACCTGCTGCACCACGTCGCCGTTTCTGGGA
>Ga0265314_10005212_pt1 | contig 11796 bp, 13 predicted proteins | sample 4126metaG_FD_203106 | JGI IMG/M metagenome (GOLD analysis project Ga0265314, IMG submission 203106) | Rhizosphere microbial communities from Carex aquatilis grown in University of Washington, Seatle, WA, United States - 4-1-26 metaG | ecosystem: Host-associated > Plants > Roots > Rhizosphere >... | reverse complement strand
GCCCTTCAGCGCCGAAACGCTCCCTCCCGAGGACTGATTCTCTCGGGGAGTCCGTCACAGGCGGACTCCCGGAGGGAATGGGTCCCTACGCACCAATGGAGGACGAGCATGGAACTGCTCCCCAAGCACATTGAGAGGCTACTACCACCGCTATACAGCCAGGACGAGAAGGGCGACGAGGCGGTTGCCCAGGTGAAGTTCTTTACGCCCTGGACTGGCTGGACGTGGTACGCGTCGGAGTACGATCCGTCAGAACGATTGTTCTTTGGAATTGTGATCGGCCAAGCGCGGGAACTCGGATATTTCTCGCTCGACGAGATGCAGGCCATCGAGGGTCCCGCGGGCCTTCGCATCGAGCGAGATCTCAACTGGAGCCCACGACCCTTGAAGGAGTGTCGGTGATGGCGGCGCCAGACACGGACGGCCAGCAGCATTCGCTGGCACTTGCGATTGTCGAAGGATCAACCGATGTGCACGACGCTGCTGCCTCAGAGCTATTGCCGAGCCGGCAGGTAGAGAGTCCCATCAAGCGCGCGATGACCAAGGACTGGCCTCGCGCCGATCGGCCACGAGAGAAACTGTTCGACCGCGGTCCGGCCGCACTCTCCAACTCAGAGTTGCTCGCCGTGTTGCTCCGTAGCGATCCGCGGGGTGGCACCGCACTCGACGAGGCCCGCGTCCTGCTCGCCCGCGCCGATGACGACTGGCAGGCGCTCGCCGAGTTGGGTCCCGGTCAGCTCCGGGACTTAGGCCTCGGAGACTCCAAGATCGGACCGGTCTTGGCAGCCCTGGAGATCGCCAAGCGGTACGGCGAGCGAGAATGGAAACCGGGTGTACCGCTCCGCGGTTCTGGCGATGTGTATGCCCACTTCCGGGAGCGGCTGGCGGCCGAACCGCGCGAGCACTTCTATGCGGTGCTGCTCGATAACAAGCACCGCAAGATCCGAGACGTACTCGTGTCGCTCGGGTCACTCACGGCGAGCATCGTCCACCCGCGCGACGTCTTCTATCAGGTCGTACGCCACTGTGCTGCCGCTGTGGTCTTCTGTCACAACCATCCGAGCGGTGACGCGACTCCGTCCAAGGAAGACATCGAGATCACCCAGCGCCTGCGTGGCGTCGGCGAACTCATGGGCGTGCGCGTTCTCGACCACATCATCATCGGCAGAGGGCGGTACGTGTCCTTTGTGGATGATGGGTATTGGTAAACCTGTTCCTTCGAGCCGCTTTGGTTATACCGAAGCGGCTCTTCTTCTTGGCGTCGTCGCGTTTGACTTGACACGCTGCTTTTGATTTACCGCCCAACAGCCGAGGGGGGATTGATGGAAGTTCCGGCGGTCCTTGCTGTTCTTCACGTCCTAGTCATCACTTCGATTGTCGCACCGTCGTATTCGTCCGCTGCGTCAATCGATCAGAGGTCGGGGCTGTCGCATGCCTGCACAGCTGGAAGCGCACTCCAACCATGTGCGTCCGGGAACATGATTCACGTCGGGGCTCCGGTCTTGCCCCTGACTTCAACTGGAATTCTGGGGCACTTAAAACGTTTGCGGTTTTGAAACTTGAGGTAGTCGATTCCAGTCCGCAGCGTTGTCGCACGTCTGGCAGCATGTTAAGATGTTAAATGTATGTTTCTAGCATGATACGATCGAGAACACACGTACTACTACTTGCACCGGTGATTGTTGTCGCTATCACTGCCACCCTGATTGTCATACAACGTCGCTCGGCGCCTGCTTCAGAGAATGATCCCAATCTGCAAACCAGCAGGCCCGGTGAGTCCACGCCAACTAGCGAGGTCGATGCTGGGGCATCTGTCAAGAAACGATACGCCCCACTTTCCCCAATCTCAGCGGAGCCTGTAGATAGCGTTACGGTCTTTGCAATTGAATCCGGGGGTGAAGCGTTTCGTGCAATCAACGGAGCGGCGGTTACGCTTCGCGATACTACTGGTGTACCGCAAGAAGCTCGCAGTGTAACGACCGATGTCGCGGGACAGGCGAGTTTCTCTGGCTTGATCGACGGAGACACGTATGAGCTAACAGTCGCTACGCAGGGATTTGCGCCCACAAATAAAGTCTTCACCAAAGCACCGGGGCACCAGGATCTCCCCGTCACGCTAGAGAAGGCTCCTGTCGGTTCTCCGTAATTTTCGAAAAGCGAATGCTGAATGAAACGAACGTCCGCGCTGAGCGTGCTGGCGCTGGTGAGCGTGGTGGCCACAGAGTGGGCCTTTTTGTGTCACGCCGACGCTGCGCTAACTGAGCTGGTCTCAGTACCTGGCATCGATTTTACATCTCACTACCCGCCCGATCCCGTGATCGCCGTTGGGCCACAATACGTCGTCACCATGGTTAATTCCGCATTCGCAATATATGACAAGAACGGCAACCAGGTTGCCTCAGCAAAGTCGTTTGATGATTGGTGGGCATCCGTGGCGGACCGTGCGGAATTTAAATTCGATCCTAAACTCGCCTATGACCCATACGCTGGTCGCTGGCTCATGCTCGCACTCGCGAAGACCGACGTATTCCGCATCTCCTCATACCTCCTCTCTGTCTCGCGCGATTCGAATCCCTTGCATAGCTGGTGCTACCTCAATCTTGATGCCACTATTGATGAGGAGACGCATACCTACAATTGGGCTGACTACCCAGACTTAGGGTTTGATTCATCCGATGGGATATATATCACTTCAAATCAATATGCCTTCGGGAAATGTCAGATTAGCGGAGCCGATTGCGTTGACGACATAGACTGCGCTTTTGGGCTCCTAAAATGCCAGCCCAACATTTTCCAGTACCCCAAGGTCCGGATACTCTCAAAGTCTGAGCTCTACGACAACGCGAACAGCTGCCCCTCTTCGGTGCATTGGACCGACATTTCCGGACCGGCATTGCAGAATGCAGATGGTTCGCCCGCAGTTTCGGTGCGTGCCGCGCAGATGCTGACTGACGCCGACGGCGAGTATCTTGTAAATACGGCAGGTGGGAATGCGGTTACCCTATGGAGCCTTTCAGGTTCGTTGACGTCCAGGGTCACGCGGGTCGCTACAGTTTCTATTGGAGCGTACTCGCCCCCAGTTGCCGCCACACAGCCTGGTGGCGTGACAGGAGTAGATGCGGGTGACGGCACGCTGGGGAATGCCATCTATCAGAACGGCAAGCTGTACACAGCATTTACTGATGCATACGACTGGGGCAGCGGGCCAACAGATAGCATTCGCTATCTAAGAATTGATACATCAACAGGAAGCCCGGAAATCAATGCACGATATGGAGCAGACGGTGAGCAGTCTTTTTATCCAGCGATGACGCCTGATGCTTTTGGAAACATTATTATTGGATTTTCGCGTTCAAGCAGCACGGAGTACCCACAGTTTCGCTATACTGGCCGCCTGACCACAGAAGGTCAGCTCGAAGCTAGCGCTAGTCTTAAGGACGGCGGGAGTACATACAAGCTACTCGATCCAGATATGAGGAATCGCTGGGGCGACTATATGGGAATTGCAAGCGACCCAAGTGACCGATCAAAGGTCTGGATCTTCGGTGAGTACGCGAAAGAAAGCCCACAGAATACCTGGGGAACGTGGATTGGAGAAGTTTCTTTCGAATCGAGCCCGAGCCCTGACTGTTCCGGGATTGGGAATTGCCAAAATGGTGGCACTTGCACAGGCCTGAACAAGTGCACCTGCCCGACCAAGTTTGCGGGAGTGAATTGCAGCCAGTGCGCACCCAACTATTACAACTACCCGACCTGCTCCTCGTGTTCGGCCACCGCTACCTGCAACGGCAACGGTAACTGCACTGCTACGGGGGCATGCGATTGTTACTCAGGTTGGACCGGTTCCGCATGCCAGACACCGGTAGTAGATCACACGATTGCAATCACGAGTGGTCCCTCCACGAGCGCAAATCCGGTGAGTTCAGGCGGGACGGTGACCCTGTCCGTCTCGGCGATTGATTCTCTGGGCCTACCTCTAACCTATCTCTGGACCGCCGAGTGCCCTGCATTCGGAATCCATGAAATTATCAGTAACGGAAGCGTGCCTAATCCCCCCTGGAGAGCCCCAGTCAATTCTGGACCACAAAGGGACTGCACGATCTATTTGGTGGTCTTCTCGGGGAATGGGGTTCCGGGAGTTTCTTTTGCAGTCGCCGGTGGCTTCTTCGCTCAAACCATCGCCGGCAGTGGCGGCACCACCACGCAAGATCGCATTGTGAATGGCGGTTTTGAGACCCTCGGTTTTTCCTGGGTGGTCCTGACGAACGGTGCGAATCAAACGGACAGTTGGTGGAATATCAACAATCCCTCCGGAGCATACGACGGGAACCGCTATGAGTACCTCGGCGCGAAGATCGACGGAATCACCGCAGCAAACAACGTCGATGGCGTGATCTATCAGACCGTGTCCATCCCCTCAGGGTGTAATGCCTCAGCTGGAACGTGACTCCAACCGGCTCCGCTTATATGTGGGGCCAAGGAGGAGTCAGGATGAGCAAACGAGGCAGGAAGCGGCGTAACTTCACCGCCGAGGAGAAGGCCACCATTCTGCGCCGGCATCTGGTCGACAAAGTGCCGGTCTCGGATCTGTGCGACGAGTACAAGATCCATCCCAATCTGTTCTACATCTGGCAGCAGCAGGCCCTCGAGAATCTCGCGCGCGCCATGCAGAAGCCCGACGGCAGCGAGGCCGTCCAGCGCCAGGCGGCGCAGGAGCGCAAGATCGCGGCGCTGGAGGCGAAGGTGGCCAAGAAGGACAGCATCATCGCCCAAGTCACCGAGGAGTACGTCACGCTAAAAAAAGAACTTGGGGAACTCTGAGCGGCCAGTGGGTTCCCCATGATACCCGCGACGAGGTGGTGGATTTCGTGGTGGGCGTGGCCGAGCTGACGGAACTGGAGGTGAACCGGATGGTGCGCTGGATCGGGATCGGGCGGGGGAAGTTCTACCGGTGGAAGGAACGCTACGGGAAAGCCAATGAGCACAACGGGAAGGTGCCCCGCGATCACTGGATCGAGGCGTGGGAGCGCGAGCGGATTATCGAGTACCACACGCGCCATCCGCTCGAAGGATATCGGCGGCTGACCTTCATGATGCTCGACGAGGATGTCGTGGCGGTCAGCCCCTCGACGACATATCGGGTGTTGAGCGCCGCCGGATTACTGGCTCGATGGAACCGGAAACCGTCGAAGAAAGGCACGGGCTTCACCCAGCCGGGGAAGCCGCACCAGCACTGGCATATGGACATCTCGTACCTCAACGTCGCCGGCACGTTCTACTACCTGTGCTCGGTGCTCGACGGCTACAGCCGAGCGATCGTGCATTGGGAGATCCGCGAGGCGATGAAGGAAGTGGATGTCGAAACGATCCTGCAGCGCGCGCGGGAGAAACATCCGGACGCCCGGCCGCGCGTCATCTCCGACAATGGCCCGCAGTTCATCGCCCGCGAGTTCAAGGAGTTCATCCGCATCGCAGGCATGACCCACGTGCGCACCTCGCCGTACTATCCCCAGTCCAACGGCAAGCTGGAAGCCTGGCACAAGACGCTCAAGGTGACGACGATTCGACCCAAGCAACCCGGTTCGCTCGAAGCGGCCCGGCGTCTCGTCGGCGAGTTCGTCGAACACTACAACAACGTCCGGTTGCACAGCGCGATCGGGTACGTCACGCCGGCGACCAAGCTGGCGGGACTTGAGCAAGCGATCTGGCAGGCACGCGATGCCAAGCTGGAAGCCGCCCGCGAGAAGCGCCGCCAGCGGCGTCAAGGAGAGCTGGCGGCATGAGCCGAATGCGGCGCCACCTCAATTGCGGCCAAGGCCGCTCTCAGCCTTGCCGCCGTAACCGCCGGCTCTTCGCAGCGCGCAGGGCGGGTCAAGGGCGGACGAGCCTTCGTCTGGCTCGGCCGGCGCAGCGAACCCTTGAGGCGCCCGAGCACTGCGATACGATCTCGCTGGCGGTGTTGGCTCAGCTTGCCTTCACCGCCCAATTAAGCTTTCAAACCCGAGTCACGTTTCCGCTGAACCAAAACAAGGGATCACGTCAGCGACGCTGACGTACTACCTTCGCATTACGACCAGCGAGGCGTCGACTGGCGCCTTCGACCATCTCTCTGTAGAGGTTCAGAACTCCAGCGGGAGTGTCCTTTCAACCGTAGTGAGTTACTCGAACCAAAGTGCAAATCAGTTTTCATCGTGGACGAGACAAACGGTCGACCTTACGAACTACGCTGGCCAGACCGTTCGAATCGCTTTTCACGGCACTACCGATGGGAATACCATCACCGTGTTCCGCATCGATGACGTAAGCCTAGACGTCGAAGTTCCGGTCGGTTGCCAGTCCGACGCAGATTGTAACGGAGGAAACCCATGTATCGACTATTCGTGCAGCAATGGGACCTGCAGCAAAACTCCTAACCACGCGTCGTGCGAGGACAATATTTTCTGCGATGGTGCCGATACGTGTAGCGGAGGCAGTTGCCAACACGCGGGCAATCCATGCACCGGTGAATGCAACAACCTCTGCAATGAGGCTATCCGTTCGTGCAACGTTCCGGCCGGCGTCGCTTGCTCCGACTATGGCAATGTCTGCACGGATAATCAGTGCGACGGTTCTGGCAATTGTCGGCCGGTAGCCAACTCCGCGCCGTGTGATGATGGCGTTTTTTGCAATGGCAACGATACGTGCAGTGGTGGCACGTGCAGCATGCACGGTATAAGTCCCTGTCGGCCGGGTTTCGTCTGCGATGAGGCCGCTGGGTGCCTAGTGTTCACGGCGACGCCGGCACCAACGGCATCTCCAACAATGACACCAACGTGGACGCCGACGTATTCCGCCACACCAACGTCCTCTCCGACGAACAGTCCGAGTTATACCTCGACTGCCACAAATACGGTCACCGTCACGCCGACTGTGACGGCGACGGATACACCGACCGTGACTCAGACAGCGTCGTCCACAAGTTCCCCTTCGCCCACCGCGACTTGTACAGCCACGGGAACCGAGACCCCAACGAGTACCCCGACTCCTACGTGGACGAACACCGCAACCTCCATGCCTACAAGGACACTAACCGCAACGAAATCCGCGACCGAGACCCCAACCAGGACGTGGTCGCCCACCTTTACGGCGACCAGCACTCTGACAGTAACTCCGCCCCCAACAGGGACTCTCACGCCCACCAACAGACCGACGTACACACAAATGCCGTCGCCTACATGGACGTCGACCAATAGCGCGACACTGACGCTAACGGCCACAATGACACCGACGCGGACGCGCACGCCTTCGTCCACCTCCACGCCAACGGTGACGGGAACGAATACCCCAACCGAGACCGCAACCAGTACCAAGACGATTACTCCGACATCTACGCCGACCGATACGCGAACTTACACGTTTACGCCGAGTCGTACTCCCACATTAAAGCCATGCGTTGGTGACTGCGACAGCGACCGTCAGGTGACCGTTGACGAGATCATCGGGTTGGTGAGCATGATATTCGGCGAAGACCCCGTCGCCCCGTGCTTCGCAGGAAATGCCCCGCAAATTATGCCGGTTCCCGTCGCTGAGGTCGTTGAGGCGGTGATCAATTCCCTTACTGGATGTGCCGCTCAACCGACGCCTATACCCGCCTATGCCATCAGCGGCACCATCCGCTACTACCAAAGCGGTTTGCCGGTGCCAGCTGTCACCGTTACGCTCGAAGGACCGATGAGCCTGTCTGTCCAGACGAACGCGAACGGTGAGTACGTTTTTGAAGGAATCGTCCCGGCCAACTGGCAACTTCAGCCGTCCAAATTGGGGGATACTGGCAACGCGATCAGCTCACTGGACGCCCTTTGGGTGCTGGAATTTTTGAGCGGCACGATGTCTCTGAGTTCGGTGCAACAACTGGCATGTGACGTCTCTGGAAATGGTTCGCTCAGTGCACTCGATGTTTCATTAATCGAGCAATACAAGGCGGGCATAATCCCGCGGCTTCCCCTCGTGGAGGCGTGCGCCTCTGATTGGCTGTTTCTGCCAGCCCCAGCCGCAGCATCGAATCAATCCGTTTCTCCACCGCTCATAGCGAACGCGAGCTGCCAACTGGGCGACATTATTTTCTCCCCGCTCGCCACGAATGCCTCGAATCAGGACTTTCAAGCGATCGTGATTGGAGACTGCACCTTTAATTGGTCAGGTGAGGCGTCGGCACAGCAGTGATCTATGATCTAACAGAGACTGTAATGCCTCAGCTGGAACGTGACTCCAACCGGCTCCGCTTATATGTGGGGCCAAGGAGGAGTCAGGATGAGCAAACGAGGCAGGAAGCGGCGTAACTTCACCGCCGAGGAGAAGGCCACCATTCTGCGCCGGCATCTGGTCGACAAAGTGCCGGTCTCGGATCTGTGCGACGAGTACAAGATCCATCCCGCTGTGGAGCGAGTCTCTCCTCAAATAATCGAGCTTGTCTGCATCCATCGGGCCATCAACTACAGATTTCAGGATGCTATCTAGCGCCCAGCGAGTACCCGTGCGCGAAAGGTACGCCGGAAGTTTGATCGTGTGTTTTGCTGGCTCAAATACAGAAATTATTCGGCGAAGCAGAGCGACAAGCTGATCAACAGATGCTTCGGCGGCAGTTGCTTCATCGGAGCACCAGTGCTTCCTCAGGATGGCGACGAGTTCAAGAACCTCATCATCGCTGATCGTGAATGCAGCGACGGCGGTGGTTACCGTCGGCGCCGGCCCGTCGTCGTGCTGCACCGCGGCCAAGCACGCCTTCAGGAGAACAAGGGTATAATCGCTGTGCTTTAGCCCCTGCATCAAATCGTCCATTTCCTCAATAAAATGACCGAAGGCGAGATGGCCGGCATCGTGCAAAATGGACGCGAGTAGAACGGCACGGACATCGAGTGCGTCTGCGGAAACACGCCAAAACGCGTTCATGTCATTTAGGTAAAGGGCTCTCAGATAGTGGGCCGCTGTCGTTAGCGTGCCGAGCAGGTGCTCAAATCGCGTATGTGTCGCCCCAGGAAAGACCTGACGAACCTGTGCCAGCTGATTGTGAAGAGTTGTTGGCTGAATTGTCTTCGTCTCTGCCAGTGCGGCTACGCGATCAGTGAAGACACTATTCCCCGTGGCTGGAAGGCGCACGATGTCGCCCAGGGATACAAGCAGCTCGGGAACCTCCTGTGCTGCGCCAAAGGATGGGTGAATTCGTGCCAATTCCGCCAGTACTTCGGTGGCGGTATGGAAATAGAGGTCGTCAGTCCTAAACTTGTGATCAGGATCGACGAAGCGTTCGACGAATTGCGGTGCGAATGGAAAGAGAATCCTATCGAATACGATCCGCAGGCATTCATGTGCCTCCGCTGAGCGCGGAGACTCCTGTAGGCGGATCAATGAAAGAATTCTTCCCCTGTCTTCATCGCGCAAATCCGACTCGCCGCAAAGAAAGCGTTCAGAAAATAAAAGGCAGCGGTTCCATTCCTGGGCAAGCATCCAAAGATCTATGAATGGATTGTTCCAGGAGAGATCAGGCAATTTGATCCGGAAACGTCGGCTCTCATCCTCCCCGGTTTGAAGAGCCTGCAATGCGAATACTTCCGGATATTTGCCTTTGGTGGTTGTCGCCTGGAGATCTTCTTCCCGAAGGACATCTAGAAGTTTGGCATTGCCAAAATCAATGATCTTTGCGACACCGGTACCCGATATCAGAACATTATCCCCCTTTAGATCCCAGTGGATGACGTGCTGCTCATGGATATGAGCAAGCGCAGAAAAGGTTTCGCTGATGAGGGAAACAATCTCACGAAGCGTCAGCGTGTGCTCGTTCTTCAGAAACTCGTGCAATGTCTGCGCACCATCTATCCACTCGGAGATGCTGAATGGAAGGTTAGCGGTAACCCCCGGGCCACCGACCTCAGGGATGATTTTCGAAGAACCGAAAAAGTGACGTGCGATATTCTCATGCGAAAGTCTTTGTGAAATATGACGTTCGTTCTCGAACGCCTTGTACTCAGCGCTAATTCGCTCGATGAGACGTTCCTTATCTAGAACTATGAACTCTGGTGCAACGTAGGCCAACACTGAAGCACGGGGTACCTTCAAGGCGTAGTGTTTCCTAAGAGTCCGGTCGTAAAGCTGTATCGTAACACCTGAGCCGCCGATCCGGATCTCACCGCCGTCGAACAGCGTGAGTTGATCACTGCCCATCGGTACGTGATACTGTGATGGGATATTATTGCGAAGTCTGCAGAACGACCGCTCGGAGGACCCCACGTCTATGCAAGCGTCAAGTATGTCCTTGGCGTGTCCGTCAACCTTCAGAGTCTCGGGGAGGTGAAACGGAAGATTAGGGCCAGGCGTCAACACTGCGAGAGCACAGGCGACGTCGAATTTAGTTCTTTCGTCAGCAGGCATTGTCACTCTCCCCTATTGCTCGTCCAGGCAGCAGTGTAGGACCCGTAAGCACCAAATCGCCCTTGTGAGCTTGCGCAAAAGTGGGTCACGAGATAGCGCAGTAGCTGAAACGGTGTCAAGTTAGCGCGGGAGTTAGCACATCCCCCTCGGTGTTTTTCTTTACGCTGCTCGGTCGTTTCGAGGCTGCTGAAGTCCTACCGCAGCATAGAGGAGGAGGCTCTGTGCGTAGCACGGATTTTCAAGGGCTGTGGAGCGTTCGGGAGGCCTCTTAAAAGGCTGACCAGCGCGGTGTGCGCCCGCGGCTAGCTCTGCGCGGGCGTCAGCTCCCTAATGGCTTGGACAGTCTTTTCCGCGAGGGTTTGCGTATCGCGTTGAGATCCGAGAATAAGCATGGTACACGCATGGGAAACCATCAGATTGAGCCCGCGATCCTCGGAGGTGCGTGAGTCTGTGCGAATTCCAATTATGGGTTTGCCCTTTGCAAATGCGAACCCGATCTCAACACAGGTCCCTGAATCCACGTCCGGGCCGTCAAGTATGGCAACGACGACATTGCTCTTGGCGAGAGAATCAAGGCAATCCCGGAACACAAGAGCCAATCCCCCCTTCTGAGAAATGAGTTCTTTGGCTCGCGCCTGGGGCAGTACCACCTCGAGGCCAGGGCATGCCTCAACAAGGCGATAAGCGAGCGTTTGGTTGAATTCCTGCTCGGCAAGACTGAAGAGTGGAGCAGCAAGGTATACAGTGGACATTTTAGTGCTCGGCTACGAACTCACACGCCTGCCAATACAGCTTGGGATTTTCGAGATATGCATTTGTGAAGGTCCGCTCCCTTCGATTACCTCTACCCTAGCTAGCTCTTACGTGGCAATACCTACCCGCGCTCAGGAATCGATCGACTTCCTTGTAAGCGAGTCGGGAGCTATTCACGATCGCCGGAATACGCACCCACGCGAGTGAAAAGAAGACGCCCGCGCCTGAAAGGCGCGGGCGGGGAGGCAAGGCCACCGGTTTTACCCGACATGCAACGCAGCATAGATGCTACCATTCCAAGCATAGTCGATGGGAAGACCGCGCCAAATCGGTCTGCCACCGCTCCAACAGAGACAGCGGACGCAGCCCACGTGATCCTGGTCACGATACTCCGTGCCCCAGAAGCAGACGTATCTGTTCGCCCAAAACGCGGGAATGAGGTGCGGGTGAGCCAGGAGGTGATCAAGGACATTAGCGTTATACTTGGGCCGCTCCCCTAGCTCTTCGCAAACCTTAGAGCCCCTGACTTCCCCATTCCGCTGCTTTTGGGACAGGTACAGCTGAACTCGGCAAGGGTCCCACGTGAGCTTGCCGCCCTTCTGGTGTTCCTTGACTCTCCAGCCGGTCGGAAGGAACGGG
>Ga0265314_10005211_pt1 | contig 11800 bp, 7 predicted proteins | sample 4126metaG_FD_203106 | JGI IMG/M metagenome (GOLD analysis project Ga0265314, IMG submission 203106) | Rhizosphere microbial communities from Carex aquatilis grown in University of Washington, Seatle, WA, United States - 4-1-26 metaG | ecosystem: Host-associated > Plants > Roots > Rhizosphere >... | reverse complement strand
ACGCCGTGCGCGTGGTCGATGAAGATACTCCGTCCAAATTGCGCGCCGGGATGAATATCGGTTCCCGTCAAAAAACGCGCCAGAAAATTGAACAGCCGCGCGAGCAGCCGCAGGTGCCAGCGGTACAGCGGATGCGCCACCAGCCGGTGAATCACCAACGCCCACCAGCCGGGGTAGAACAGGCAGGCGATCCAGCCTTCGGCTGCGGGGTCGCGTTCGTGGATCGCGGCGAGGTCCGAAAAAATCACGCCGATCGTTGACGGCGCAGTAATGATGCGCAGCAGCGCTACGAACAGAAAAATCACCATCGCCAGCAGGGGAATTCCCAGGAAGGCGGCGATCACGTGAAAAATAATCTGCAGTATGTGTTCCAGTGTCATGGTTTTATGCCCTTCTCCGTTGTCGGGTTGAAGCCGGCTTGTGTCAGCGGCAACAACAACACGGGCGCCAGCGCGTAATGCCGGGCGGCATCAGCTTGGCAGGGCGATAAAGATGAGTGCCTTGCAGCACTTGAACCATGTTCACGGATAAACCCCTCAGACCCACACAGTACGATGTCATCGGCGCTGAGTCAAGCGACCGACGGGCTCGCTCCTTCTATTGAACATTGCTGCAATTGCCTGATGCGCCTCTTGCCTCAAGGTGCGTTCTCAGCTACAAAGTAAGGTCGGCGTCAAGGCAACAGGGAGCCTCCATTTTTGAAAAGTTGTCTGACAGTACGCCTCTCCGCGTTCGTCCTTGCGTTACTTTTCGCATCGCTTCTCGCGTTCACCTTCGCCAGCTCTTCGGCTGCCGCGGGCGACGCGGCCGAATCCCTCTATTACTGGAACGGCAAGACGCGCGTGGACATTGCGCTCGCGCTGGACGAATTGGTGCTCGAATCCGACACCGTCGAGTCCGCCGCAGCGCTGCAACGCGACGCACGCGCCGTGCCTCAAAAAGGCGACGGGCGCACGATGCATTACCACATTCCCGCGGTGGCCGATAAGGCGGCGCTGCATCTCAGCGCCAAAGCCGCCGTGAAAATGCCCGGCGTGACGGCGGTGCACGCCGTTCTGTACGAAGCCGACACGCGCGATGCCACCACGATGCAGGTGCTCACGCCGCAGTTGTCGCTCAAATTGCTGCCCGGAGCGAACCTCGCGGCATTGAAGGCGAAATACAATTTCGCCGTGATCGAAAAGGTGACGTACAGCGCGGACACATTCATCGTCGAAGCCGCCGGCGACGACCCGCTCGCGGCGCTCACTCTGGCCAACCAGCTTTTTGAAACCGAGAAAGTCGAATGGGCCACGCCGCTGATCCGGCGCCAGGGCATCAAGCGTTTCACTCCGAACGACCCGTTTTTTGCAAAGCAGTGGCACCTGAAAAATGACGGCACGCAAGTTACCGGCGCGGTGGCCGGAAACGACGTGAACATTTCCGGCGCCTGGGACCTGTACGACGGCACCGGCGTCAACATCGGCATCGTCGACGATGGCCTCGAAGTCGGCCACGAAGACCTGGCCCCGAACGCACGCACAGACATCGATATCGACATCAACTACGGCGACGACGATCCGACTCCCGACAAAACCGGCGACAACCACGGCACCTCGGTCGCCGGCGTCGCTGCGGCACGCGGCAACAACGGCGTCGGCGTCACCGGCGCGGCATACAAGGCCGGGCTGGTCGGAATTCGCATCATCAGCCTGGCCGCCACCGATGCTCAGGAAGCCCAGGCGATGCAGCATCAGTCCACAGCGGCGCTCGACAGCGACCGCGTTCACATCAGCAGCAATTCGTGGGGCGACGCGGATTTCGGAACGTCGATCGGGCGGCCGGGTCCATTAATGATCGCCGCGCGCAAAGATTGCACGACGAACGGCCGCGGCGGACTGGGAACGGTCTTCGTCTGGGCCGGCGGAAACGGGCGTCAGAATTCCGACGATTCCAATTACGACGGCTACAATACCTCGCCATACGTCATCGCCGTCGCCGCGAGCAGCTACACGGGCGCGCAGTCGTTCTATAGCGAAAACGGCTGCGATCTTCTGGTCAATGCGCCTTCCGACGACACAGATCAGATCGGCATCACCACGACCGACCGCACCGGCTCGGCCGGCTACAATTCAGTCGCGCTTGGCAACAACAACTACACCGACACATTCGGCGGAACCTCATCGGCCACGCCGCTGGTCAGCGGCTGCATCGCGCTGATGCTGCAGGCCAATCCAAATCTGACGTGGCGCGACGTGCGCCATCTTTTTGTCGAAACGTCGACCAAAAATTCGCCCGCCGATGCGAGCTGGTTCGATAACGCGGCGGGAAAGCACTACAGCCACAAATTCGGATTCGGCCGTGTCGACGCCACCGCTGCGGTAACGGCCGCCGCGACGTGGACGAACGTCCCCGCTCTTTCCTACCCGCTCACGGCAAGCGAATCGCCGTCCGTCAACATTCCCGACAACGACACCAACGGTGTTTCGCGCTCGCTCACCTTCTCCACGCCGAACACGTACAAGTGTGAGACCGTCCAGCTATCTGTAAACGTCACGCACCCGCGTCGCGGCGATCTTCGCTTCCGGTTGGTTTCGCCGTCGGGCACCGTCAGCACCATTCAGCGCCGCGTGAACGACACCCATGCCAATCTCAGCATCACCTTCTGCAGCGTGGCGAACTGGGGCGAAAACGCGAACGGCGACTGGACACTGATTGTCTCCGACGAAGCTGCCGGCAATACCGGCCGGTTGAACTCCTGGTCGCTCACGATCGACGGCACCGGCGGTTCGAACACCCCGCCGCCTCCGCCGCCGGGCAAAGCCGATCTGCAGGTCACGGCGATTTCCCTGCCCAACGCGCCGGTCGTGGTGAACACGCCGTTCGACGCCACGGTCACCGTCAAAAACAACGGCGGCACCGCGACGGGGAATTTCGACGTCTCGCTGTTCCTGAACCAATCGGCCCCGGTTACCAGTTCGGTCGGCGCGGCCGCCACGCAGACGGTGGTCGGCCCGCTGAATCCCGGCGAGAGCCGCGACCTTGTTTTCAGCGGCGTCACATATACTTCGCTGGGAGATATGACGCTCGCCGCGTTCGCCGACTCGAACAACGCCGTTTACGAAGCCAGTGAAAACAACAACATGGCCTTCAATCCACTGACGGTGCTGAATCCCGGCATTGATCTGCTGATCTCCAGCGTCAGCAAAACCGAATCCACGCCGGGCATTAACGCCACCTTCGACGTCACGATTCGCAATCTCGGCGCGGTGAGCTCCAATGGATTCAGCGTCGGGTTTTACTCCAACCTGTTCGCCGCGCCGCTGGTCGGCGATGCGCCGACGCTCTCGCAAGACGTCAACATTCTGAACTCAAACGAATCGATCACGCTCACGTTTGCGTTGCCGACGCAGAACGTCGCGCGCGGCGGCCGAGCCTGGTTTTTTGCGGACTTCAACAACATCGTCAGCGAAGCCGATGAAACGAACAACATCGACAACATCGTCTGGGGCGTGGCGAACACGCCGCCCACCGTTACCTCACCGCCCGCTCCCGCTGTGCCCGTCGCGAGTGTCGGGGAAAGCGTCAGTTTCAGCGTCGGTGTCAGCGATGCCGAAGGCGACCCGCTCGGCTATTTCTGGGATTTCGGAGACGGAACCACTCAACTCGGCGGACCGACGATTTCACACACCTATTCCACCGTCGGAATCTACACGGTGGTCGTCACGATCTACGACGGCCCATTCCACACGCTGGCCAACCAGACGTCGCTCGAAATCGCCAGCGAAATCGTGGACCTCGGCGTCGTCAGTCTGAAAGTCAAGCGCGGCCGCATCAAGCTGCTCGCGCCGCGCCCGGCCGTCTTCGGCTCACGCGATCATCCCAAGATGACCATCGTCGCCGGCAATCCGGGCGTTAAAGTTCACTTCACGAATTTCCACCTGACCGGCGTCGCGAAAGTGCCCGGCGTCTTCGATTTCACGGTGCAGTATTTGGTCAAAAAAACCGGTCTGACGGCGCGCGTGCGATACCGGTACGAAGTCGTTCCGTAACGTCTCTCTGTCCCCTCGTACTATACTAAGACGATTAGCGACCGAGGTTTGAGAATCGATTTCTCACGATTTCTTTTCTATTGTTGAAAGTCCCTATTTTTAAAAGACCTGCACGAACAGAAAAAAGAGGAATTTGGAATAATTCGCGCACTTTTGGCACGGCTGAGGCTACCAACCCTTGATTGCAATGGCGGTTTATGGCATTTTTTTAGCTTCGAGAACCGCAAGCAAATCGCTCTTCTTGCCCCAAAAAGTACTCATTCGATGCGCGTTACCGTTAACGTTTATTGCGCATTCTGAGGGTAATGATTCACTTACATTAGACGGACAGACCACTACCGCCAAAATCAGTCCGTAAATCAAAGAAGTGGGGAGTGACAATATTCCGTTTTCAACGCTAAATAGTCCTGAACTGTTGAACGTTAATGCCGATGGCAAACATGCATCGTGAAGCAAGCCACATCTGATGACGTGATAAAAAACTTCCTCAGACGAGCACAGACCGTCAGAATCCAAAACAATTTGAGGATGACTGAATGGGACTCTAAGTTCGCCGATGCTCGAACCGCCAAACGAAATCCTTGAAATGAACGAAAAATTCTCTCGTACAAAACGCTTATAACTACTTCGGCCTTGATGGCTGTAGAATTTGGCGGATGTTGCATCGACAGCTATGCTCGCTGGAGTGAGAGCAGCATAGGGATCGTTAGCCTGGATTTTTTCTATAGCCTCAAATATTCGCTTGCCAATACTCATCGCCAATCGCCCAATAAATAATATGAGTTATTTCGGCAACTTCAACATCAGCGTCGTCGCCTCTTTCGTCTTCATATCCACCACGCGGATGGCGTGATTGTTGGTGTCGGCGATGTACATTTTTCCGTTCAGAATTGTCAGGCCGCCCGGTTCGTAGAAGCGCGGCGTCTTGCCGTCGTCCTTGCCGGCTTTTCCATCGCCGAGGAACGTCGTCGACGTCTGCGTCGCCGGGTCGACGATCTTGATCTTGTGGTTGTACGTGTCGGCGACGTAGAGCTTGCCTTCACTAAAAACCGCCGCCAGCGCGTGCTGCAATTTCGCCGTGCCGATCTTTCCATCCACATCGCCGAAGGTGAACAGCGCTTTATCCGAATTGGGATAGCCGATGACCGTGCTGGCCGTTTGCGTTTTCAGATTCAACGCGCGGATCGCCGAACCTTCGCTGTCGGCGATGTACAGCGTGTCGCCATTCAACGACAGCCCGCTCGGCTGCGCGTAGCTCGAATTCTTGAACGGCCCGTCGACGATATTTTCTCGCCCGTTTCCGGCGAAGACATCGACGACGTTCGTTTTCATGTCCATCGACCAGATGCGGTGGTCGCCGGCCATCGCGATGTACAGCGTCTTGCCGTCCGGCGTCAGCAGCACATCCCACGGCGAATTCAGAGGAGTCGTCTTTGCCGGACCGCCGGTTTTGCTCCAGACCTGCTTGCCGGTGCCCGCAGCGGTCTCCACCGTTTTCGCTTTCAGATCGATCTTGCGAATCGCGTGATTTTCGCAGTCGGCGACATAGAGAATTTCGCCGCTCGCCGTAATTCCGTGCGGCATGTGGAACGACGCTTCGGCAAAACTTCCGTCTTTCAATTCTTCTTTGCCATTGCCGATCACGTCGGTGACCGTTCCGTCGATGCCCGCGACCAGGATGCGGTTGTGGTTCGTGTCCGCAATGAACAGCCGCTTCGTTTCAGGCTGCGCAACGATTTTCGCGGGGAAGCGCAACGCGCCGGTGTCCTGCGTGTCCAGTTTGCCGATGACCTTGGTGCGATCGATCAGTTTCTTCTCGTCGAAAATCTTGATCGCGTGCGAGATGTATTTGTCGAGTTGCTCGAAGTTTCCTTCGCCGGTTGCAAACAGGAACGCCTTGCCCTCCGGATCGACGAGGATCAACGTGGGCCACGAATTCACGCCGTAGCGCTCCCAGATCGCCATCTTGTCGTCGTTGGCGATGGGATGTTCGAGTTCGTAACGCTGCGCGGCCTTGCGGATGTTCGCCGTCTGGCCTTCGTTCGCGAATTTTGCGGAGTGGATGCCGACGACCGTCAGCTCCTTGCTATATTTCCGTTCCAGTTTTTTCAGGTCCGGAAATATATGCACGCAATTGATTCACCCGAACGTCCAGAAGTCCATCAGCACGATCTTGCCCTTCAGATCGCCAATGGCCAACGGCTTCTCCATGTTGATCCACGCGCTCGCGCCTTCCAGGGAAGGCGCAACCGGCCGGTCCTGTTGCCGGATCCGCGCGTCGATCTCCTCGTCGCCGGCCCAGCAAAGCGCTCCCAGCAACATCGCTGATAGCAGCAATCCAGATCGCATCCCGATTCCTCCGTGATTGTAGTAACGACTTCAGTCGTTTAAGAAGTCGCTTACCGCCAACACGCCAGAACGACTAACGTTCCTGCCACATCAATCTAACCGCGTTGACACCTTTTTCACAAGCGTTAACGTTCACGACGTACGAGACATTGCAATATAAGGAAGGATTTTCATGCCCGCGCCCTCATCTCCGCCCGCCGAACCCAACTCCGGCGACGCCATCGCCCGCAAGTCGTTCGAAGACGCGCTCGCCGAACTCGAAGACATCGTCGGGCAGCTCGAAGCCGGATCGAAGCCGCTCGACGAGAGCCTCGCGTTGTATGAAAAAGGCGTCGGCGCGCTGAAGCACTGCCACAGCATTCTCGATAAAGCCGAGAAGCGCATTCGCATTCTCGTGCGAAACGCCCAGGGCGAACCGGATCTGCGCGAGGCCGAAATTCCCGACGCGGGCGCGGGAAAGAAGCCCTCGGCACGCCGCGTCGAGCCTGCCGCTGAGGTCGTCACCGGCGACATCGTTGTAGACTCAAAAAATTCTGAGCAGCAAACTGTTGACTCCGCCCCGACTCCCCGCCAGAATCCTACTCCTTCAGTTAAGCCGAAGCCCCGCACAACCCCAGGCAAGCCCGACGCCGCTGGAGGATCGCTTTTTGGCAGCTCGCAATAAGACGTCCATTCCCCGTGTTTCAGCCAGCACGCGCACGCGCGTCAGCGCCCAGGTCAAGGCGGCCCCCGATGACGTCGCCGCGACCGCGAAGGCTTTCCTGAAGAGCACCTGCGATTACATTGACCGCAAGCTCGGCGAATTTCTGCCGACAGCCAAAACCTCGCCCGAAACATTGCACGAAGCCATGCGTTACTCGGTCTTCGCCGGCGGAAAACGCTTGCGCCCCGCGCTCGTTCTCGCCGCGTGTGAAGCCGTCGGTGGTTCTCGCGAAGACGCCACGCCTGCAGCCTGCGCCGTCGAGATGATCCATACCTATTCGCTGATCCACGACGATCTTCCCGCGATGGACGACGACGATCTGCGCCGCGGCATGCCGACCTGCCACATAAAGTTCGGCGACGCGATCGCCATTCTTGCCGGCGACGGATTGCTGACGTACGCCTTCGAGGTCGCCACACATTCGCCCCGCACCGAAGCCGTCGCCGGAATCGTTCGTGCGATTGCTCGCGGCGCCGGAACGGTCGGAATGGTCGGCGGCCAGGTCCTGGACATCCAAGGCGAAGGCAAGCCGGCGACGCTCGCATCGGTCGCGGCCATCCACAATTGGAAGACCGCCGCACTGATTACGGCCTGTTGCGAAGCTGGAGCGTTGGCTGGCGGAGCTACCCAAACAGAGTACGAACATTTGAAAACCTATGGCCAAAAGATTGGTCTGGCTTTTCAAATTGTGGACGATATACTCGATATGACTTCGTCGGCGGAAACCTTGGGCAAGACACCCGGAAAAGATCAAGAATCCGGCAAGGCGACGTACCCTGCAGTGTTGGGTTTGGAGCAGGCCCGCGAAGAGGCAGATCGGTTGGCGGAGCAGGCGTTCGACTCGCTGAAGATCCTCGGATCCAGGCGTCGGAATCTTGAAGCGCTCGGCCGCTTTGTTGTTGAACGGCAGTCGTAGCGAGTACAATTGTGGTTCTGGGGGTTGTGAAAGCGCAAGTTTTAGGTTCGAAGCCGCGCTAATTGGGAGAGTCCTAATAAATGAGCGATCACGTGACGCTGTCGGGCACAGGTGCACATTCGGCGGAAGACATCTTGAGACCTTTGGGAGAAGCCGCTCACAAGGCTGGAGCTGCCGTCGGCGCTGAGCGCTCGAAGGTCAACTGCCCCATTGCCCGGCCATTCCTGAAGAACATCACCGGTCCGGCCGATGTGAAGAAAATCCCGGCCGAACTGCTTCCGGAGCTGGCCGCTGAAATCCGCGAGAAGATCAACGCAACGGTTCAAGTCACCGGCGGACATCTCTCCTCGAATCTCGGCGTCACCGAACTCACGATTGCGCTGCATCGCGTTTTCGATTTCGCCAAAGACCGTCTGGTTCTCGACGTCGGCCACCAAGTCTATCCGCACAAGCTCCTGACCGGTCGTTTTGAACAATTCCACACGCTGCGCCAACAGGGCGGCATCTCCGGCTATCCCAATCCGCAGGAATCGCCTGAGTACGACATGTTCATGACCGCTCACGCCGGTTGCGCCGTCAGTTCCGCGCTCGGCCTGGCCGTTGGCGATCACATGCAGGGCAAGGGCAATCACTGCGTCGCGGTCGTCGGCGACGGCGCCCTCACCGCCGGGCTGGTCTTCGAAGCACTGAACCACGCCGGCGACTTGAAGGAAGACATGCTCGTCATCCTTAACGACAACGGCTGCTCGATCGCTCCGACAACCGGCGCGCTCTCAGCGACCTGCTCGGACATCAAGGCCAGCCACCTTTTCAAGCAGGTGAAGGGCCGCGGCAAAGAACTGCTCGAACGCATTCCCTACGTCGGCAAAGAAATCGAACACATCGCCGAACAGGCGCTCGAAGCCGTCTCCCGCGCCGCCAATGCGCCGGGCTCGATCTTCCTGGACCTGGGTTTCCGCTACTACGGCCCCGTCGACGGCCACGATATCGATTCGCTCGTCCGCTGGCTGACAGAAATGAAGTCGGTCAAAGGTCCGAAGCTGCTCCACGTTGTCACCAAGAAGGGCCACGGCCTGCCGTGGGCGGCGAAGGATCCGTACACCTGGCACGGCGCCAAGCCCTACGAAGTGGAAGGCTCCGAAGCGAAGGTCAAGAAGGCCACACCGACCCCCCCGGCCTACACCAAGGTCATCAGCGATGCGGTCATCAACGTCGCGAAAAAGGATGAGAAGGTCGTCGCGATCACCGCTGCCATGCCCGACGGCACCGGCCTCGTCAACTTCCAGAAAGTTCTGCCCAAGCGCTACTACGACGTCGGCATCTGCGAACAGCACGCCGTTTCGTTCGCGGCCGCACTGGCCAAGAGCGGCGTTCATCCGGTCGCCTGCATCTACAGCAGCTTCCTGCAGCGCGCCGTTGATCAGCTGATGCATGAAATCTCGTTGCAGGACGGCCTGCCGGTTGTACTTTGCATCGATCGCGCCGGCGTCGTCGGAGACGACGGCCCGACGCACGGCGGCGTCTTCGACATCGCCTACATGCGCTCGTTCCCCTTCTTCACGCTGATGGCCCCGAAGGATCAGCCCGAAGCCGAAGCGATGGTCGAGTGGGCCGTCAAGAGCCGCAAGGCCGTCGCGATTCGCTACCCGCGCGACAATGTCCCTGCCGTTCCGCTGAGCAAAGAACTGAAGCCGATCGAATGGGGCAAGGGCGAAATCCTGCGCCGCGGTGAGAAAGTCGCGGTCCTGGCTTACGGCGCGATGGTCGTTCACGCGATCGAAGCCGCCGACATGCTCGAGAAGAAAGGCCAGAAAATCACCGTTGCCAACGCGCGCTTCGCCAAGCCCTTCGACACCGAGATGTTGAAAGACTTGATGAACACGCACGACCGCATCATCACGGTGGAAGACCACCAGTTGATCAACGGTTTCGGCAGTGCCGCATTGGAAGAAGCGAACGCGCTGGGCCTCGACAGCCGCAAGATCGTGCGCTTGGGCATAGCCGACCGCTACGTCGCTCACGGCCCGCGCAAGTGGCAGTTGGCGAACGCCGGCATCGACGCCGACCACATCGTCAAAGCCGCGTTGAAGTAACGCTGGCCCGACAATCTTTTCGACTTAAGACCGCGGGCGCTCACCAGAGCGCCCGCAGTCTTTAAATCCGAAATTCGAATCTCGAAATCCGAAACAAACAGAAAAATCCAAAGCACGAATATCAAAACATCCGAGTGCGTTGATTTTCTGCCATCGCCCCCATCGTTTTGAAATTATCGTTTTCGCCGTTTATCCGTTTGTCTCGGATTTCGAACTTCGGATTTCGTGCTTACCCAGTGGTCAGTTCATCGCTTCAAGAGCGGGCTGACGGTCTCTTTTTCCGCGATCGCGCCCCACTGATCGAGCTGCGGGCGGACGCGTTCGTAGAAGTAGCTGTTGCCGTACTCGGTCTTGAACACGTCGATTGCCGAGCGCACGTCGCGCCAGCTCTTCGCCTTCGCCTGCGCCTCAATGCTCTTGTAACTCTGCTGCGCGGCCACGTCGCGTTCCTGCATGGAAAGATGCGACAGCAGGTGCTCGGCCTTTTCGTTGAGCGCCGGATCTTTCGCGGCGATCTCGAGGCTGGTCTTGATGTCCTTATTCAGCGCCGCAGTCGGAGCCATCCGGTAGCGCGCAAGCTTCACCATCGACAGCTTCAGGCTGGCCGTCGCAGCCGAAGGCATGCCGAGTTTGGCCAGATCCTGCTGGGTCTGCGCGGAGAGTTCGTCCAAATCAACCTTGATCGCGGCTTTAGACGTGCCGAGCGTCTGTTCGAGCATGATTGAATCGCCGGAGATTTCCTTGATGATGCTCGGCGAATCCTTGCCCACGGGAATGTCCTTGCCATCGGTCCTGGTCAGCGTAAACGGGCGGTTGTCGGTGAGTTTTCGGGCGCCTTCCAGAGCCGCGGCGCGGACATCGAGCAGGTAGCCGAAGACTTCGGCGTCCATCTCGACTTTCGAGCGCAGCGGAGAGAGCGCCGGGTTGGCCTTGTTGGCCTCGGCGCGTTCCAGCGCTGGCTTGATGCCCTTGGTCGCGAGAATCGTATACAGATCGGAAAGCGCGCGTTCATATTCCATTTTGACATCGCCGAACGCAACCGGGGCTTTGACTTCACCGCGCAGAGCCTTGCCGCGCCCGCTCACTTCGACCAGTTCGGCGCTATGGAAGACGGCGGCATTGTTCCAGCTGCCCAGGCCCAGCAGCGTGGCATCACGCAACTTCCAGTCGGCGTAGAGATCCATGTCGCTGTAATCGGTCTTCCATTCGGTAATCAATTTTCCGTCGAGGAAAGCCTTCAGGCCGGTGCTGCGGACCTGCACGAGCGAGGTATATTTCCGGCCGTTTTCGAGGCACGAAGTCTTCTTGACGGTGGTCTTGTTGGCGGTGGCCGAGACACCGGCGATGGTCTCAAACCCGAACACCGTGTTCGCTGAGCCGCCCATCGTCCAGGCGAAGGCTTTTCCGTTGCGCGAAAGGATTTGGGTGATGTTGTCGGTGCCGCTCACGCGCGTGAAGGTGATTCGGATGTCGTATTCCGGCGGCGCAACGTACGGAATTTCCGTGCGGGCATAGAGAGCCGGAGCAACACTGAGTGCACCGTCGGCATTGGTCCACGTTCCAGCAACCGAATCCTTCAGCGGATCGACCAGGGCGAGCAGATTGACGGCTTTGCTCCAGTCCGCATCTGCAGTCGCCACGGCTTCGGGCGCGGCAGCCGCACCGGGAACAAGCATCTGGGCGTCGGCCACGGCGCGATTGGAGAAAT
>Ga0265314_10005208_pt1 | contig 11807 bp, 8 predicted proteins | sample 4126metaG_FD_203106 | JGI IMG/M metagenome (GOLD analysis project Ga0265314, IMG submission 203106) | Rhizosphere microbial communities from Carex aquatilis grown in University of Washington, Seatle, WA, United States - 4-1-26 metaG | ecosystem: Host-associated > Plants > Roots > Rhizosphere >... | reverse complement strand
CGCATTCTGGGGTGGAGTTTGGGGCCTTCTCTTTGGTTCCGCATTTTTCTTTGTTCCGGGAATCGGGCCTGTGTTGGTATTTGGTCCTTTGGCGACTTGGATTATAGGTGCCTTAGAAGGTGCGGTATTGGCGGGTGGTCTGAGTGCCTTAGGCGCAGCCTTGTATGGTATTGGAATTCCAAAAGACAGTGTCGTTCAATACGAAAGCGAAATTAGGAAAGGTAAATTTATTCTCGTTGCGCATGGCACTCCCGACGAATTGGAAAAGATCCATGCAATTATTTCAATGACCGATGTGGCTGATTCCAAGTTGCACTGCTCAGAAGGCGTTTTGGTAAAATAGCCGTTTCTGTTGTATGACCTGAGGCCTCAAAGCTCCGATTCGTTGGTGAACCCCACTTGGCCCTGCCATGGAATTTAAAGACTACTACAAAGTTATGGGCGTCGCCGAGGACGCGACCGAAGCAGACATCAAGAAGGCTTGGCGCAAACTCGCCAAGCAGTTCCATCCTGATGTCAATAAAGATCCAGGCGCTGAGGCCAAGTTTAAAGAAATTAACGAAGCGAACGAAGTGCTTAAGGACAGCAAAAAACGCGCGGCTTACGATCAAGTTCGTGCAGGCGGCTGGCGTGAGGGGCAGGAATTCCAGCCTCCGCCCGATTGGACCGCTGGGGAAGGCTTTTCGAGCCCCGGTTTCTCGGGCACCGAAGAGGTGCACGACTTTAGCGATTTCTTTCGGACCATCTTTGGCGCGGGCGCTTACGGGGCTGCCAGAACGCCACAAGCCATTCTACGCAGACGCGGCGAAGACCTGCATTTTCGCATGGCGATCACGCTCGAAGAAGCCTGCCTCGGCGGCAAGCGTAACATTCGGCTGGACGTACCCGTGCCTGGCGCAGACGGCCTGATCAGGCGGGAGCCACTCAGCTATTTGGTCGAAATTCCGTCCGGTGTCGTGCAAGGCACCAAGATTCGGCTGCGCGGCAAAGGCGGCGTTGGCCTTGGCGGCGCACCCAACGGCGACCTATACCTTGAAATAGAGCTGGAACCACACACTCGCTATGCCGTCGACGGCCGCGATACGCTTATGACGCTCCCGCTTACTCCTTGGGAGGCGGCGCTGGGCGCCACGATAAAAGTGCCAACCTTGCGAGGTGTCGTCGATATCGATGTGCCGCCGGCTTCACAGGCCGGACAAAAGCTGCGCTTGAAGGGTAAGGGACTGGGCGGCGATCCGTGCGGCGACCAATACCTCATTTTGCAGATCTTGACGCCCGAACCAAAGACCGACAGCGCGAAGGAATATTACCGGAAGATGGCCCAGGAAATGCCATTCAACCCGCGCGAGAAATGGGGAGTCTAATCAAATGGGTAATTCCACAAACATACTCAGGGGCGAAATTGCGGGAGAGCCGGAGCGCTTCACCTTGGAGGAGTTTTGCGAAGCCTGCGGCCTGAACATGCAAATCGTCTTGGAACTCGTCGAGCATGATATTGTCGATCCAGAAAAATATGCGGCCGAAACCACTTCCTGGTCTTTCTCGATCTATGCTTTGCACCGCGTACAACGCGCGATGCGCTTGCGCAGGGATCTGGAAATCGATTTCCCAGGCCTCTCGTTAGCACTCGATCTACTGGATGAAGTGGATCGGCTCCGGGACCAGGTACGCCGGCAGGAGCAGCAACTACAGCGGCTTGAACGGTGAAGGCGCTTCCCCTTCAATGCTCTAAAGCATCCGCCAACCCATCTTCCCGACTTGAGAACCGCTAACAAAGAAACGCCTGACCCGCGCTGGTGTGACCTAGGCCCAGGAACGAGACGAAGCACGCGGTGGGCAACTCATCATCAAACAATAGCGCCATCCGCCGGTTTCATTAAAGAGCATCCGCAGAAAGTCGTATCGAATTTTATTGGTTGCTGGTGCGGCGCACAGAATCCTGAAATGCTTTGGGCGCGCTGCCGGTGAGTTTTTTGAAGACGCGGCTGAAATGATACGGATCGGGGAAGCCCACCTTCGCACCGGCTTCGGCCACGGTGAGGTCGCTGGTCGAGAGCAGCCCCTTCGCGCGTTCGATGCGGAATTTCTGCAGGAAGGCCATCGGTGCGACGCCCGTGGCTTTGCGGAAGTGATTCGAGAAATAGGTCGGGTGCAGGTGCACGACCTTGGCCAGGTCTTCGAGCGACAAATCCTTGGCGTAATGCGCGGCGATGTGTTCAAGCACCGCGCCGATGCGGTCGCCGGGGCCGCGCAAGGCTTCCTTTTCGACGAGCGGATGCCGGATGGCCGCGGGCACTTTCTGCTTTTCGGCGAGGCGCAAGATGCGCGCAAGGATCAGGGCCAGCATGCCGGTCTGCGCGAGGCCCTGGTACGGAGCCGGCGCCTTGGCTTCTTCGACCAGGGCTTCGAGCAAGCGTTGGATTTCCGGATCGCCCTGCGTGTCGAAGGGCGCGGGGCAGGGGAGCACGTCGAACAAATCGACGAGGCCCAGAACGCGCGCGTCGAAGTGCACCCAGATTTTTTCGACGGGGTCGCGCGGGTCCTGCCAGCAGCGGTTCTGACGCTTGGCCGGCAATAGCGCCACGTGCCGCGGGCGCAGCATGTGTTCGCGCCCATCGAGTGCGAAGGCGCCGCGCCCGCCATACGGGAAATAAATTTTATTACAGGGCAGCGCGTGTTCGTCGACTTTCCAGTCGGGCCACAGGCGCATGCGGCTGGCGACCAACACGCGCAGTTGCAGCGTGGAGAGCAGTTCGTCGAGCGCGGGCATGCCGTGACTCTACCCCAGGCGCGTTCGCGCGCCGTCGCCGCTTGCGCGCGGTGCTACAGCCCCCACGACTTCATGTGCGCCAGGCTGATCGCGAGCGAATCGAACGGGTCGCGCTGGCAGACATCCTGTTCGGCGATGTACCACTGCACGCCGGCTTCGGCGCAGGCTTTCAGGATTTCGGGCCAGTTCAGGTTGCCTTCGCCGACTTCGGCCATCAGTTGCTCGGTGCCCTTGTCCGAATTGCGCACGACCATGTCCTTGAAATGCACGAGCGGGATGCGGCCCTTTACGCGGCGAATCCACGCCGCCGGATCGCCGCCGCCGTGGGTAATCCAGTACGTGTCGAGTTCGAAGTTCACGCACGCCGGATCGCTGTCGGCGATCAGAATGTCGAGCGCGGTGCGCGGACCGAAGCGTTCCAGTTCGAAGCTGTGGTTGTGGTAGCTCCAGGAGAGCGTGCCTTTTTCCTTGAGCACTTTGGCCGCGGCGGAGGCTTCCTTGGCAAAGCGCGGATAGCCTTCGGCGTTGCGCACGGCGGTCGGTGCGCCGCCGATGGCCGTGTGCACGCAGCCCAGGATCGCATGTTCTTCAATGACCTGCTGCGGGTTGTCGCGGACCTGTTCCCACGGCACGTGCGTCGCGGCGCAGACCAGGCCTTCCCCGTCGAGGATCTTGCGCAGCTCTTTCTTCTCGATGGGCCCAAGCGCGGAGCACTGGACCGCGTCGAAGCCGATCTTCTTCACCTTGGCCAGGGATTTGGCGATGTCTTTGGGGGTCTTGAGGAAGTCGCGCAAGGTGTAAAGCTGGGCGGCGCTGCGGCTCGGCATGGCGGGAATGCTCCTTTAGTTGTTCGGGACAGCCGTACTGTACGCCGTTGGCGCCGCCTGAAAAGCGCAAGGCGCGCGGGCAAAAAGAAACCGGGCGAAAGGGGATGCCTTTCGCCCGGTTAAGTTGCTGATTACGTTGAACCGTTACTCGGACTTCTTGGGTGCATCCTTTTTGGGCTCATCGGACTTCTTGGCATCGTCCTTTTTCGGTTCTTCGGTCTTCTTGGGCTCTTCCTTCTTTGGTTCTTCGGCCTTCGGCTCTTCCTTCTTGGGCTCTTCAGCCTTCGGCTCTTCTTTCTTGGGTTCTTCCTTCTTGGGCGGCGCATCGGACTCTTCGAGGCGCTTCTTGACGAGCGGCGGCATCTGGGCCTTGAGCTTGTCGCCGCCGAGCTCGTAGCACTTCTTCATGAAGTCCTTCATTTCCGGCCAGAGTTCCTTGATCATGGGGTGCTTGAAGCCCGAGGGTCCCATGACCAGGATGTTGGGGATTGCCACGGCGTCGGCGTACAGGCCCAGGCGGAAGAAGATCGTCGCACGCAGGTAGCTGGCTTCGAAGGCGCGGGGATCCGTTTCCGCGACTTTGCCGAAGACGTCGTTTTCAAGAATGCTCTGCGCTTCGAGGAGCTTCTTCTTGCCTTCGTCGTTGGGCGTTTCGCCGGCGGCGGCGATCTTGAGGCGCACCTGCAGCAGGCTGTTGGCGGCGCTCTTGCCGCGGATATTGGTCAGGTGCGTGAGCTGGTCGTCGGCGATCTTGCGCAACTCGTCGACGCGGGCCTTCTTGCTGTTGTCCTTGCCCAGCTTCTCGCTTTCATCCATGGCCATCTTGAAGAGCTTGTCGCGGGTCGTTTCCATGCGCTGGCGGAAGTCGATTTCTTCCGAGATCGCCTGGAGGTACGACATGCCCGTGTACGGCGCGTCCTTGAACTTCTGCGCGTCGTTCTGCGGCTTGTCGGTCTGGACGCCCTTGAAGTCCTTGGCTGCGCGGATGCTCCGGATCTTGTCCTTGGCCGCGTTCAGGTCCATGGCCAGCTTGTCGTTGGCGGGCAGTTTGGCCGGATCCACATTCCCGGCGTCACGCAGGTTCATGCCGTCGCGGGTGTCGAACAGCAGATCCACCAGCACGTCGTGTTCATCGCGGCAGCGCACGGTAGTGGAGCGGTCGTTCAGGGCGATGATGTCCTTCATCTGCTTGCCGAGTTCCGTCCAGACCTTTGGGTCGTCGTTGATGCGGTAGTATTTGTTGTCCTTGTCGAAGGTCAGGATCATTTTCTGCGCCCAATCGATGGCCTTGTCGCGCATATTGGCCTGAATCAGCAGCCCCAGGATGGCGTAGTATTCGCCCAGGTCCGCTTCCGTATCGATTTCACCGCCGGGTTTGCCTCCAAGCGCCATGGCCAGCTTGGCTTCGACGACCCGCTTGCGGGCGTCTTCAACTTTGTCTGGATCGGCCTTGGCTTCCGCCAGTTGCAGCGCGGTAATTTCCAGGCGGCGGATAAAGTTCTTGTTCATGAACAGAATCATTTTCTCGTCGCCCGGCTTGACGAGCTTGTAGCGCTTCATCGTGTCTTCGGCGTCGTTGACCCACTTGTCATTGGCCGGAGCGCGTTCCTTCGCGGCCATTTCAAGCTGCGCGCGGAACTTGTTGAACAGCGCCGCGCTTTCGAGCTTCACCGGCGGCGTATTGGCTCCTTCCCAGGCGATGTAATCGTCGGAGAACTTGAGCACGTTTTCCCAGTCCATCGTGCCGAGGGCCAGGTTGGCGCGCGCCAGCAGGATCGCGCCCTTGAGCTTGTTGCGTTCGGCTTCCAGGTCGTCCTTTTTATTGTTCAGAATAAAGGTTTCGTACTTCTGGAATCCATCCAGCGCCTGCTGCGCCAGTTCCTTGGACTTGATGTTGGGATCGGAAGTGTCCGCGACGGCCAGGTTCTTGCGGATTTCTTCCATCGGGCCGGTGATTTCGGCGCCCGCGGTGGCGTTGTTGTCCTTCTCGAAAGTGGCGAGCACCTTCATCAGGCGGCCGGCGCGGCCAATGTCCTTGGCTTCGCGCGCCGTCTTGATCAGGTCGACCAGGTTGGCGCGTTCCTTTTCCTTGGACTTGTCCGCCAGGGGCGCCTTGACCACGGCATCCTCGTACTTGGCGAACGGTTCGAGCGCCTTGGTGTAAGCCGCGTTGGCGTCCGCGGTCAGCTTGTTCATTTCCTTCGAGATCTTGCCCGTGGCCCACATTTCCTGCGCGATCGCGATCGCCGTGGAGTGGTAGTACAGGGCGTATTCATAGTTCTTATTGTCAGGCTTGACCTTGGTGTACAGGTCCGCGGCCTTCAGGTAGCGATCGAACGCGATCTTGTAGGCATCAGACGCCGAACCTGCGTCCTTTTGTGCTTTGGCGGTATCGGCATTGGCCTTGGCGTTGTCGAACTCTGTCTGCGCCGCGCCGAATTCGTCTTGCTCAACACCCGCAAATTCGCCCATGATCTTGGGGCGGAAGCCGCGGTTCCAAATGTCTTCCCTATTTTTGTGCGCGGCTTCATTTTGGCCCAGCGAAACGGTCAGGTTTTTCAAGGCCTTGGCCAGCAGACCGGTATTGGGTGTATCCAAATTGGTCAACTGGTCCTGTACGGAGCGGTTCGCGGCAAACGCTTTGCCCTGCGGCGAATTGGCATCGGGCAGCCACGCCGGGCGCGCCTTCGCGTTGAACATGTCGATCAGGGCTTTGTTGGCCAGCACGGCTTCGTAGTACAGCTTCATCTGCAGGTAGCACTGGGCCATTTCCGCCCACGCCTTGGATTCGACCGTCAAGCGGAGCGACGGATCGGCGCCTTCCGCGCGCGCTTTCTTGATTGCGCGGCGATAGCAGCTCACGGCGACGTCGAAGTCTTCGCACGCCGCCTTGAAGCATTCCTTGCTCTTGTCTTCGAGCTTCTTCTTTTCCGCGTCTTCGAGCGTCTTCTTCTCGGTCTTGTCTTTGATTTCCTTGTCCGCTTCCTGGCTCTTGCGGTAATCGCCGTAGCCCTTGGAGTACGCACCGCGGGCCGCGTCATACCATTCAGAAGCGCCGATCTGGAGGCGGTCCAACTGCACGCCGTGGCTGGATGCTGAAGAGAGCGCGTTGGCCAGCTCGATCGAGAAGCCGTTGACCCAGCGGAAATCCTTGGCCTTGTTCGCGCGTTCGATCCATTCACGCGCGCGCTTGAAGCACTTCTCGATGCGCTCCGTCGACTGCGCGTCGGCGGGCTTGTAGAGCGCCTTGAGGTAGCTGATCAGGATTTCCTTGCCGTGCTCGGTGTCGAAGACAGCCTTGATATCCGCATCGGTCAGCGCGGAGTCGATCGTATCGACGACGTAATCGTACTTTTCGACCGCCTTGGGATTGCCGGCGCCCAACGCTTCGGCGGCCTTCAGGCCCAGGCGCACGATGTCGTTGAGGATGCCTTTTTTCAGATCCTTGAGCTTGCCCTTCTGGTCGGGCGTGAGGTTTTCGGCGTCGGGGTTCAGCGCGGCCTGCCACGCTTCCTGCGCCTTGGCATCGTTGCCCAGCGTCGCGTAGATCTTGCCCTGAAGATAGTTGTACCAGCCCACGACGACCGGGAAGCCGGTCAGGGCTTCGTGGTCGATGCGGCCCTGGCAATGCTTGATCATTTCATCGCCCAGCGTCGCCTTGGCGGCGTCGCCATCGCCGTAACATTCCAGCTGCTTGGCGCGGATGGAGATGTACTTCACGTCCGCTTCGATCCACTTATCAAAGGTCGCGCCCAGGGCCGGCATCAGGTCGGGCGGGAAAACCGGCGGCTGGTCGGCATCGGCGCGCTTTTTATTTTCCGGGCTGTTCACGGCGTCGTTATATTTCTTGAAGACTTCGTCGAACTTGGCCTGCGCGGCCTCCATAACCTTCTTCTGTTCGACAGCGAGCCCGTCCAGCTTGCTGGCGGCTTCGGAGCGCTTCTTGGCCGCGGCGACTTTATCGGTGGCGTCCAGTTCCTTGGCTTCGTTGAGGCTGGCGCCGACGATTTCTTCGGGCATCGAACCGACGGCCTTCGTGTATTCGTCCTTCAGCGGGCTCTTGTCGGCGTCGGCCTGGACCCCGTTGTAGATATCGTCGGCTTCCTTGAGCAGCTTGTTGCGGCGTTCGACGCTGGTCGAACCCATGCGCGCGATGCGGCGCTTGTCTTCGGCCTTGAGCAGCGCGGCTTCGACCTTGGTTTTGGGGTTGGCTTCCAGGTTGGTGACCAGGCGTTCCATCAGGTCATCGACCGGGAACTCGCCCGAGCCCTTGGCCATCAAACGGCGGCCGAAGTCAAAGTCCGGAGAAGGTTGGTCCGCGGCAAAGCCCTTCGCGGAAAAAGTACCGGCGGCCAGCAGCGCGAAAACGGTCAACGTTCGCATGGCGAACTCCTCGTAAATGCCTGGCGGGAATCTAAACGCAACGCTCCCCAGTACTTCAAACGCACGGAACGCACGCAGGGTTCATGGCAATAGGTCGTTTTTAGCGCGTGCGATTAAGGATGCAACCACCGACACAGGCTTAGATTGCACTATTTCTCAAGCGGAGTTTCGGTAGCTCCGATGGCCAGAGCTTCTTTCCAAGCCGCATACGCCTGCTCTTCCTGGCCCAAGGACGCGTAGACTTTGCCTTTGAGATAAAGATAGGTGGCCTCGACCACCGGAAAATTCGCAGTCGATTCGTGGTCCAGGCGCTCCTGGCAGCGCGTCAGCAACGCGGCGCCGAGCGTCTTTTTCCCGGCATCCGCGTCCGGGTAGCAATCCATCTGATGCACGCGCATCTGGATGTAGCGTTCATCGGTCGCAATGAATTGAGCGTAAGCGCGGCTCAGTTTGGCCAACAGTTCGGGCGTATAGAGCGGCTCTTGCCCGTTCTTAATGCGCTGGGCGTTCTGTTCGCTGTCACTCTCTTTGGTGAATTGCGTGTATAGCTTTTCGAACTCCGCCTTGCGCGCGTCGGCGCTTTCCTGCAGCGGCGCGGCCAGCTTTTCGAGGCGCGTTCCGGCTTCGGCGCGCTTTTGACGTGCTTCTTCCGGGTGTTTGGGCTCCAGTTCGTCGGCTTCGCCCAAACTGGCCACCACCAACTCCTGGGGCAGCCGGGCGCGCGCCTCCTCGAAGGCTTCCTTTAGACTGCTTTTCTCGAGTTCAGGGCCCGCGGCCTGCACCAGCAGTTGCTGGGCCTCGGTGAGCAACTGATTGCGGCGTTCGGCGCTGAAACGTGCGGTGTGCGAAGCCGAGCGCTTGGATTCCACCTTTAAAAGCAGTGCCGCCAAACGGGTCGCGGGCTGCGCTTCCAGCTTGGCGATATAGCGCTCCGCCAGGTCATCGATGGGGAATGCCTCTGAGCCTTTGTGCAGCAGGCGCTTTCCGAAATCATAGGCCAACGAAGCGCTGTCCTCAGCGGGCGCTGGCACGGGCAGCGTGCTTAGGGCGAGGAGGACGAAGAGGAAACGGGTCGAGGGCATGTGGGGCTCCTTGCGCTTCGCGTTACGTAACGCGTTGACGGTGGAGAAGGTTCATTCCGCGCGCGCTGATCGGTAACTGATCGCCTGACACTTGGAACTGCTCGGGAGGCGAACTCGAAGGTATTCACCTGTGAAGCAGGGTGTAGGCTCAATTAAAAGGAGCGCATTTCAATGCGTTACGAGCTTAGTCTGATTGTGTTCTGCGTTTCGGCGGCCTGCGGGGCGGCCGAAATGAAGGTCGATGACCTTTTCGAGAAGCCCGTCGCACTGGCCGATGCCAGCGGCGCGGTGCTCCTGACCAATCTAGCCGAAGGGTGTCCGACCGCCGCGGACTACAACGGCGACGGTAAGGTCGACCTGATCTTGGGCGCACACGAAAGCATGGATACGCCCGTCGGCGGGATCTGGCTGATCCCGAATACAGGCACGAACGAGAAACCCGCGTTTTCCATGAAGGATGCCTACCGCGTCAACGATCAGGACGGCGTGTTGAAGGCCGGCTGCGGCTGCAAATCGGCTGGCCAGGTGCTTGTGCAGGCCGCGGATTTCAAAGGCGACGGCTGGATTGATATTGTGTTCAGCGACACCTACGCGCACGCGTACATTCTGCTGAACGACCGCAAGAGCAAAGACAAGCCCACTTTTACGCGCCAGCCTTTTTACGACATGGAAAAGGTCAACCACGGCATGATGGCCGGCGGCGGCGACTGGGACGGTGACGGCGTGCGCGACTGGCTACACATGCCCTTTGCCGGCGAAGAATACAAATTCCTGAAGGGCGATGCACTGGGCGGCAAGGGCCTGAAGTTCGAACAGGTCGCCAATGTGCGGCAGGCGCACCCGGTCAAAATAAGCGGCGACAAAGCCGTCACTTGTGCGTGGGCTTGGGATTTTTCCGGCACCGCAAAGGCTCGCGGCGTGATCGAATACGCGGGGATCGCCGGCGGCGATGCCCGCGAAATCTGCCTCTACGAATTGAAGGACGGGGTCAGCCGCAAGGTCTGTGTGCTGGTGAAGGCCGAAGGTTCCGACCCGCGCTTCACGCTTGCCGACTTAAACGGCGACGGCAAGATGGACCTGCTTTACTCGTCCGGGAATTTCGGCGAGAAGGCCGCGACCAAGATCGTGGTGCTGTATGGCAAGGTTGCGAACATCAAATAGGGCGCTTCGCGCTCTAGCCGGGAAGTTTGCGCTCACCTATTGACATGATAGCCTCTATAGGCCCGCGTGTGCGAACGCGACGTACGCTGAACACGCGGGCCGGGAGGCGTTCTATGAAGATTGGCATTGCGTGTTACCCGACCTTCGGCGGATCGGGCGTCGTGGCCAGCGAACTGGGCCTCGATCTGCTCAAGCGCGGGCACGAAGTTCACATCTTCAGTTACGCGTTGCCGTTCCGCCTGCGCGGCTATCACCAGGGCCTGCACTTTCACGAAATCGAAGTTGCCGACTATCCGCTCTTTAAATATCCCCTGATCACGCTCACCGCTTCGTGCAAGATGATCGAAGTCGCCGAGCGCGTGAACCTGGACGTGCTGCACGCGCATTACGCGCTGCCGTGGGCCATCTGTGCGCACCTGGCCCGCGAAGTGGTTCACGAAACTTGCCGCCGCCTGAAGATCGTCACGACGCTGCACGGCACCGACATTACGCTGGTGGGCCAGGAACCCGCGTTCTTCAAGATGACCAAGTTCGGGATTGAACGCTCCGACGCGGTCACCGCCGTTTCGCGCTATCTGGCCGAAGAGACGAACAAGGTTTTCAACGTCAATTGCCCGATCGACGTGATCCATAACTCGGTCGATTCGGCGCGCTTCGCGCCCAAAAAAGAAGGCTGTTGCCGCAAGCATTTCGCGGCCAACGGCGAAAAGCTGCTGATCCACTGTTCGAACTTCCGCCCGGTCAAGAACGTGCCCGACGTGATTAAGATTTTCGCTGGTGTGCATCGGAGCATGCCGGCCAAACTGCTGTTGGTCGGCGAAGGCCCGGACCTGCCTGTGGCGCGGCAGTTGTCCGAAGAGCTCGGCGTGGCCAAGGACGTGGTCTTCCTGGGCAATCAGGAGTCCGTTGAAGAGATTCTGCCCTGCGGCGATCTGTTCCTGCTTCCGTCGGCGTATGAAAGTTTCGGTCTCGCGGCGCTGGAAGCAATGAGCTGCGGTCTGCCTGTGATTGCGACGGAAATCGGCGGGCTGGGGGAGGTCATCACGCCCGGCGTCGATGGCTGGCTGTGCAAGGTCGGCGATACGGAATGCATGGCCGACCGCGCGGCGGATATTTTGGGCAACCCGGCCAAGCAGGCCAAGATGGGCGCGGCTGCACGCGAGAAGGCCGTGCAGAATTTCTCCGCGGAAATAATGGTCAAGCAGTACGAAAAGGTTTATGCCAAGGCGCTCGAAAGCAGCACCTGCCGCGCGTGAGTTACCAATAAAAACGCCTGCCGGACGTGAGCCGCGGCAGGCGTTTGAGTTGTTTTGAATTTCGTTCCGCGATCAGCGGTTCCCGCCGCCACCACCGCCCATGCCGCCGCCCTTTTTCTGAGCTTGGTAGCAATTGCGGCAGTAGACATTGCGATTCGGATCGGGTTTGAAGGGGACCGTGCTTTCCTGACCGCAACCGGCACAGGTGATCTTGAAGTACTGCTTGTCTCCGCCGCCGCCTCCGCCTCCGTAGCCGCCCCCACCACCACCGCTACCGTAGCCACTGCCGCTGTTGCCGTAATTCCCGCCGCCGCCGCCACCGTACCCA
>Ga0265314_10005206_pt1 | contig 11811 bp, 9 predicted proteins | sample 4126metaG_FD_203106 | JGI IMG/M metagenome (GOLD analysis project Ga0265314, IMG submission 203106) | Rhizosphere microbial communities from Carex aquatilis grown in University of Washington, Seatle, WA, United States - 4-1-26 metaG | ecosystem: Host-associated > Plants > Roots > Rhizosphere >... | reverse complement strand
CGGCTGCGGCAGGCAGCCGTAATTGAAGTCGGCCAGAATCACGAGGTCGCTGTTTTTTATCAAGGGCGCGACGCGCTCGAGCATCTCCGCCTGGATATCCTGCTCGATGGAATGCTGCTTCAGCTGGCTGACGCGCAGAAGGGTTTTGCCGCGCGCGCGGTATCTCTGCTTCAGCGTCGTGGGGCGGCTGCCGTCATGGAGAAACTCGGTATCCACGCCATATTCCTCAAGTTTGGCGCGGGCAAACCTGTAGGTGTCGTCGTTGGTGGCGACGGAAACATAAGTGGTTTTGCAGCCGAGCCCCGCCGCGTGCGCGGCGACGATGCCCGCGCCGCCGACGAATTTCTGGTTGAGGACGGGCGCCACCACCAGCGTCGGGTCCTCCTGCGACATGCCGAGCGGATCGCATTCGATATAATCGTCGACGATCAAATCGCCGATCACGAGCACGCGCATGCCGCGGTATTTCGCCAGCACCGCTTTAAGCTCGGCCGGGCCGAAGCCGTGACGCTTCGGGAAATCCGCGGGCTTGACGATGGCGACGGGGGGCCGTGCCGCAAATTCGTTCTTCAGCAGCTCGACCGAGGAGAACACCACGTCGCCCGAGCAGAACAGCAGCCGGCCGCCGTAAGCCTCGGCGGCGTCGCGCTCGGCATCGGATGTGTTTTCGTGCTCCTTGCCCTTCACGACGATGGATGGTTTCAGCGCGGAAATAATATCGGCGGGCTTGTCGTGCATCACGAAGGCGTAATCGACGAGGCTCACCGCCTTCACGCCCTCGAGCCGCTGCTGCTCGTCGAGGATGGCGCCCTCGTAGCTTTTATCCTGCACGCCGACGACGAGGAAGTCGCCGCATTCGCGCGCGAATTTCAGGATGCGCAGATGGCCGGGATGAATGACGTTGAAATTGCCGAAGACGAAAACGATCTTCTGTCCGACAGGCGCTTTTTCACGGATGGCTTCCAGCGCGGAAAGCGATTCTTTATGCATGCGGATATCCCCGTAAACCGGGGCTTTTCTAAAGGATATCGGGCTTTTGCACAATCTCCTCGAAGATCGTGCGCGCGTGCTGGCGTTTCCTCGCGATTTCGCTCTCCTGCTTCTTAAGATCGGGCAGCATGGGGGCGATGAAGGGCTTCAGCTTGCGCGCGGCAAAACGCAGGCATCTTTCGAGGAAACGCGCGATCCCCTTGCGAACTTTCGCGGGCGGCGGCACCAGAGCGATGTCGGGGATGCGGTATTTGATGATGGCCTCGCGCCACACCGTCCAGTCCATGGCGCCGGTTTCCTTCACGGTGGCGCGGATTTTTTTCTCGACCAGCGCATGGCGGCGGAAGAAAAGGTCGTCCCCGGCGGTGCCGGAATAGCTGTTCGGGAATACGCGCATGGCGACCGCGAAATCGTGGATCTGCACGACGCCCGTGAGCATCGGCAGCGCATGATTGAAGAAATAGTCGCTCTGCGGGCCGAGCGCGGTGTCGTAGCCGCCAAGATCATCGAACAGTTTGCGCTTCCAGATCGCCGAAGAGCCCGGCACGAAAAAGCGGTAGGCGAGGAACTCTTCCCGCGCCTGTTCTTTCGGTATGAAGGTGAAGGTGCCGGGCTCGAACGTGACGCCGCCCTGAAAGCCCATGCGGTAGCCCATATCGCCGTAAACCGTATCGTCCTCCCCGCGCACCAGCTGGGACGCGGCAAAAGCCCCGGCCGCATCGGGATATAAATTCAGGGCGTCGACGGCCTCCTGGAAAAAATCGGGGCTGACAAGGTAATCGTCGGAAGCCCTGCCGAACAGAAGCTCGCCGCTGCAAAGCTGCGCGCAGCGGCCGAAAGCCGCGGTGACGCCGCGGTTTTGCGGAAACCTTTCGGCGATGACGCGCGGGTCCTTCCGCGCATATTCCTCGATGATTTCCCAGCTCTCGTCGGTCGAGCCGTCATCGACGATGATGCATTCGAAATTACCGTAGGTTTGCGTCAAAACGGCTTCGATCGACTGCCGCAGGTAGCGCGCATGGTTATAGTTGGCGCATATGACGGAGATTTTTGGGTTCCGGCCCGGCGCTTCGCTCATGCGTCCTCGAAGGATATCACCGGCCGCAGCGCGCGCCCGGCTTCCATATCGTCGAGCGCCTGGTTGATGTCTTCCAGCCTGTAGCCGCTCATCATGTTGGCGAGGTTCAGCTCGTCCTTCAAGATCATCTCTACATAGCGCGGAATGTCGCGGTCGGGATCGGTCGCTCCGCCCCAGCTTCCGGCGATATTCTTGCCCTTGATGAGGTCGAACGGGTCGATGCTGATTTTCTTCCCGAACGGCACGTTGCCGGCCAGAAGGCAAAGCCCGCCGCCCGCGCGCACGGAGGCGTGCGCGATTTCCATCACCGCAGGCACGCCGGTCGCTTCGAGGGCGAGGCTAACCCCGCCCGGGCAGATTTCCTGAATGCGCTTCGCCGCATCTTCTTCGGCTGCATAAATAACATGCGTGGCGCCAAGCGATTTCGCGAGCGCGAGCCTGTCGGGGACCTGATCGATGGCGATGAGGGGATCGGCGCCGAGCATGGAGGCGACGGCGACGGCGCAGGAGCCGATGCCGCCGCAGCCGAACACGGCGACGGAAGAGCCTTCCTTCACTTTGCCTTCGTTCATCACCATGCCGCCGCCGGTCGGAAGCGCGCAGCCGAGCAAAGCCGCTTCGCGCAGCGGCATGGTATCCGGGATCACGCAAAGCCTATTTTCGCACACGAGCGTGTATTCCATGAAGGTCGAGATCGCGCCGGAATTGATTTTCGGGAATTTCTGCGATGTGTAGGTGACGGAAGGCACGTCCTTGCCGCTGCCCTTGATCCATGTCAGCACCACGCGGTCGCCCGCTTTCACCTTCACCGTACCCGGCCCCACGGCAATCACGGTGCCGGAGCCTTCGTGGCCGAGCGTATGGGGGAGAAACTTGTCAGCGCCCTTGAGGCCGCGCACTTCGTTCAGCTGGCTGTGGCAGACGCCCGCATAAGCGAGCTTCACGAGGGCCTGCCCGGGGGCGAGTTCCGGCAGGTCGATCTCCATGATCTCGAGCGGTTTTCCGGTCTCGACGAGGATGGCGGCGCGGGTGGTTTTAGGGGTTGATAGGGACATTGGTCAATATCCACGGTGGTTTCCGGCGGCTCGCTTTATGGGCGCGGGCTTCGTCTTTTGCAAGATCAATGATGGGGGTATAGAAAGAGCGCCTGTCGGCATGGAGCCTCACGTGGGAATAGCAAAAGCACAAACCGAAATCCTCTTGCGCGAGAATCTGCGCCGGAAACTCGAAGGCGATGTCCTGCAGCTCGGGCGGCAGGCGATTTTTCTCTCGGAAGCCGACATGCAGGCGCTCGCGCGCAAGGTCGGCACCACGCTCAACCGTTCCGGTGCCGCGGAACTCTCGTGGGACAAGGGCCTCGCGAGCCGCGGCTTCCTCTCGGACAAAAGCTTTTTCAGGCTGCTCGGTTTTTCCAAATGCGAAGCGCTCGATTATTCCGATTTCGAGGGCGCCGACCATATCTTCGATCTGAACGCGGAAGAGGTTCCGCCGCATCTGCGCAACAGATATGATTTCATCGTCGATGGCGGCACCATCGAGCATGTATTCCATCTCCCCAATACCCTCAGGAATATTTTCTCGATGCTGAAAGTTGGCGGCAGGATTTTGCACATCTCGCCCTCCTCGAACCATATCGATCACGGCTTCTATATGTTCTCGCCGACCTTCTTCGCGGATTATTACGCGACCAATAAATTCGAGATCGATCTCGCGCAGGTGGCGCGCTACACGCCGCGTCACGATGTCGACCCGTGGCTCTCGAGCAATTACACGCCGGGCTGCCTCGATCCGGTTTCCTTCGGCGGCCTCGATGACGCCATGTACACCGTCATCTTTCTGGCAACAAAAACGGCGGAATCGACGGCGGGCGTGGTTCCGCAGCAGGGTTTTTACAACCGTATCTACGGCAAGCCGGAAAGCTTCAAGGTCGCGGCCGCCGCGCCGCTTGCCGCCCGCAAAAGCGCAGCAAAGCGCCTCAAAACCCTGATTACGAAGCTGCCCGGCTTCCCGCTCGCCAACGCCGTCCGGCTGAAACTCATGGGAAAAACGCAGGAAGCTGCGCCCGCGAAAGGTCTCGGCCTCCCGGTCGATGCCGAGCTGGGCAATCACGGATAGGCCATGCGCGCACTGATCGTCGGCGGCGACGGCATGGTGGGCAAGGCGCTCGCCGCCAAACTTGCGGAAAAAGGCTGGCAGGTATTTTCAACGTCGCGCCGCGGAACCAAGGGCTCCCTTCCGCTCGATCTCGCCGATCTTCCCGCGCGGCTCGATCTGCCCGCGGTAGATGTGTGCTTCATCTGCGCCGCCGTGACGCGGCAGAAGGATTGCGCCGCCGATGAAAATGCGGCGCGCACGGTGAATGTCGCCGCGCCCGCGCGCATCGCGGAAAGTGTGGCGGCGGCGGGCGGCAGGAGCATCCTGCTTTCCTCCAACGCCGTGTTCGACGGGGAAATCCCCTTGCGCGCCGCGGGCAGCGCGCCCTGCCCGCTCAATGCCTACGGCAGGCTCAAGGCCGAGGCGGAAAAACCGATCCTCGCGACGCGCGGCGGCGCTGTCTTGCGGATGACCAAGATACTCTTTCCCACCCATCCGCTTTTCGGCGGCTGGATTGCGGCGCTGAAAAAGGGGCAAAAAGTCAGGGCGCTCGCCGGTCTTTCGCTTGCTCCCATTACGCTCGAGGGTGCGGTGGATGCGCTGGCGCAAATAGCATCGGCGGGAGAAGAAGGGATCTTCCAGATTTCCGCCGCCGGGGACATCGGCTACCCCGAAGCCTGCCGCCATATCGCCCGCGGGCTGGGCGCGCCGGAAAATCTCGTCGAGGAAGAAACGCTCGCTGCCGCGGGCATCGATCAGGCGGATGCGCCGCGCTTCACCAGCCTCGATGCCAGCCGCCTTGCCGCGCTGACGGGAAAGCCCGCGCCGCAGCCGAGTGCGGCTCTCGACTGTGTTATCGCTTGGTCGCGCAGACGGTAAAAAGATAATGCGCCATTTTTGAAAAGCCGGTGTGGACGACTTCGTCGTTCATCGAAAACAGGAAAACATTTTGAAAATGCCGTTCCATGGTTTTCCTGAAATCCTCGCCCGTTTTGCAATTTACATGTCCGGCTTTGCTGGGGGGAGAAGCATAGTTCTGGGATTCCAGCGACGGCATCCCCAGAATTAAGACGCCATGTTGCGTGAGCGACGCTTTTATATTTTCGATGAAAATGTTTTCCTGGGCGGCGGGTATGTGTTCCAGAACGTCGAGGGCATAGGCCCCGTCAAACGATCCGGCAACGGGCCCGGCCATGATATCGTGCGCCAGCGCGCTCATGGGCCAGCGCGCATCCATGCGATCTTTTATATCGTCTATATAGACAGGGTCGAAATCCGTGCAGGTGAGGGCGCCGACCTCCTGCAGAACGACGCGCGAGCAAAAAGCATCGCCGCAGCCGACTTCCAGCACGTTTTTCCGCCCGCTCAGCATTTTGGAGACGAATTTATAGCGCGCCAGCGTAAAAACCAGCCGCCGGGGATCGTCATGCCAGACCTGGTTGTTCATCAGGCCGAGCCGCGCGACGCCCACTTTTTCCGCCACCTCTATCGAGATCTGGTTCACGGGATCGCGCATTTTGGTCATTTTTGCCTCGCTCATGCCCTACCTTATAGCGGACGGCGGCTTCCGATTACCGCTTCCGCATGACCAGATGGAAACCGTCGCCGTCGGCGGGATCCCAGTCCTTGAGGCCGCGCCCGTGGCCGCGCACGAAATCCTCGACCGCAAAAATCGTCTTCGACACCGGCACCAGCCCTTGCGCCGCAAAGCGCTGCTCCCACCAGTCGCGGCCATGCAGCGTCACGTGGTAAACCGCGCCGCTCAGCGGGTCGCCGTCCGGCAGGCAATCGACGGAGCCGACGAAAATGCCGTTGGGCTCCAAATGATTATAGATGTTGCGGATCATGTCATCGAGCGTGCTTTCGGGAATGTGCTCGAGCACCTCCCACGCGCTGATGCAATGGAAGGTGGCGGGCGTGCCGTCGGACTTCGTGACCCTGAACGGTTTCGAGATGTCGCAGGTGAACAGATGATGGGGAATGACGCCCCATTCCGCCGAGCGCAGTTTTTTCGAAACATCCGATCCTTCGAGGCCGATGGCTTCATAGCCGTCTTCGAGGAAGCTGCGCACCAGCGCGCCGCCCGAGCAGCCGAGATCCATGTGCCGCAGGTCGGGCGCGTTGCCGAAATGATGGTAGAGCTTCAGGTTGAAATTATAATTGCGGTGATTGTCGTTGATGGTGCCGCGCGGCCATTTGTGGTCGTCGGATTCGACCGCGACCGGCGCGTCGGTTCCGAGGCGGAACGGCGAGGATTTGTAGCGGTCGAGATAAAGCTGCTTGAACACAAAAGTTCCGACCGATTCGTTGTCGCTCTTTTTACGCGACGCCATGATTTTGTCGGCGACGCGCAGGAGCCTGAAGAAGCAGGCCGAAAGCAGCGAGGGCGGCCGGTTCAGGAAATAGGTTTTGACCTTGCGGTATCTACGGTAAATAAACCGCGCGACGGTGTGTTTGAGATGATCCAGCACTCTGCGGCCTTATATTGAGATGGGGGAAACGGCGGGGCGGCGACATGTATGCCACCCGCGAAAATGGATGGCAAGGCAGGGCGGAAAGCCGGGGGTGTCCCAAGTTTCAACCCAATTCGTCACCCCCGCGCAGGCGGGCTTACTGCGAAGGCAGTAAGCGAGTTGAAGTCGCTCAATACTTCGTATTGAGCCATTTTGCCTTGAGTAAAGATAGATGCCCGCCGGAGCCTGTCCCCGCGAAGGCGGGGACGGGCATGACAAAATTCAAGCGAATCCCCGGAAATCCGCACCCGCCAAATCCCTTGAGCCCAAGGCATCTCTGCGTTAATGCTCTAGCCCTCTGAAAGCAAGGATTCCCATGTCGAAACAGCGCGTTCTTGTCACCGGCGGCGCCGGCTATATCGGTTCCGTCCTCGTTCCCGAGCTGCTCGCCAGGGGTTTCGCCGTCACGGCCTTCGATCTTTTCACGCGCGGCGACCCTGGCCTCGCCTCCTCCTGCGCCGATGCGAATTTCACGGCGGTCAAGGGCGACGTGCGCGAAGAAAGCCTGATCAAGCCGCTGATGGCGAAGCACGACATCATCATCCCGCTGGCGGCCCTTGTCGGCGCGCCGCTCTGCAAGCGCGATCCGCTCAACGCGCAGACCGTCAACAGCGACGCCGTGCGCATGCTGGTGAAGCTTGCCAGCAAGGACCAGAAAATCCTCTACCCCAACACCAATTCCGGCTACGGCATCGGCGAGAAAACCGATTTCTGCACCGAGGAATCGCCGCTCCGCCCGCTCTCGCTCTACGGCACCTCGAAAGTGGAGGCCGAAAGTTCCGTCCGCGCGCATGGCGGCGTCGCCTTCCGCCTCGCCACCGTGTTCGGCATGGCGCCGCGCATGCGGCTCGACCTGCTGGTGAACGACATCACATGGCGCGCCGTCACCGACCGCACCGTGGTGATCTTCGAAGGCCATTTCCGCCGCAACTACATCCATATCCGCGACGTGGTGAAGGCCTTCCTGCACGGCATCGAGAATTACGGGAGCATGGGCGGCGAGGCCTATAATCTCGGCCTCTCCTCGGCGAACCTCTCGAAGCTGCAGCTTTGCGAAGTGATCAAGAAACACGTGCCGCAATTCGTCTATCTCGAAGCCCCCATCGGCGAAGACCCCGACAAGCGCGACTATATCGTCTCGAACGAGAAGCTCGAAAAGGCCGGCTGGAAACCCGACTGGTCGCTCGACGACGGCATCGAGGAGCTGCTCAAGGGCTATGTGATGCTGCGCAATTCCATCTACGGCAACGTGTAAGCCATGATCTGCCGCGTCTGCGATTCCAAAAATCTCGAACTCGTCATCGATCTCGGCGAGCAGCCCTGGTGCAACAACTTCCTGAAGAAGGAAGAGATCGGCAGGGAGCCCTTCTATCCGCTCCGCGTGCTGTTCTGCCACGATTGCCACACCTCGCAGCTTGATTTCACCGTCAAGAAGGAAATCATGTTCGGCGACCACACTTATCTTTCCGGGACCACCAAATCGCTGTCCGAGCATTTCAAAAACGTGGCGCAGGAGGTCGACGAGACTTTCTTCAAGGGTGTGAAAGATAAATCCATCCTCGATATCGGCTCCAACGACGGCACCCAGCTGAAGCATTACAAGGCGCTCGGTTACGACGTGCTCGGGGTCGAATCCTCGATAACGACGGCGAAGATCGCCAACGAGGCGGGCATCGAGACGCTGAACGCGTTTTTCAACCTCGCCACCATGCGGAAGGTCGGCCGGAAGTTCGATGTTTTCAACGCATCCGGCGTGTTTTTCCATCTCGAAGAGCTGCATTCGGTCTGCGAGGCGATCAAGGATGGTCTCAAGGAAAACGGCGTTTTCGTCGTGCAGTTCCTCTATATGAAAAGCATCATGGAAAACCTGGCCTTCGACCAGATTTACCACGAGCATCTCCTCTACTACACGCTCGAAACCATCGAGAAGCTGCTCAACCGCCACGGGCTTGCGATGTTCGATGCGCGCCTCGCTGCGATCCACGGCGGCTCGATCATCGGCTTCATCGGCCATAGCGGCAAGCGCGCGCCCACCGCGCGCCTCAATGATATGCGCGAGGAAGAAGTCAAATCCGGCTGCAACGGCATCGAGGCGTATCATGCGTTCGATGCGCGCATCAAGCGCATGAAGGAAGAGAACCTCGCCTATCTCAAAAAGGCCAAAGCGGAAGGCAAGACCATCTACGGCTTCGGCGCGCCGGTGAAGGGCAACACGATGCTCAATTATTTCGGCGTCGGGCCCGAGCTGATCGATTACCTCGTCGAGAAGAACGAGCTGCGCCGCGGGCTCTATTCGCCCGGCATGCATATCCCGCTCCTGATCGAGGACGAGGTGAAGAAGCTGCCGGATATTTATTACGTGCTGGCCTGGAACTTCAAAAAAGAAATTCTCCAGAACAATCAGGATCTGATTGCCAAAGGCGTCGAGTTCTATTTCCCGGTCAATCCCAAGGTATCGGCATGAAGATCCTCGTCACCGGAAGCTCGGGCTTTCTCGGCACGGCTTTATGCGCTTTTCTTGGCAAACAGGGCCATTCTCCGGTCGGGCTGACCTCGAAAAACTGCGATCTGACGAAGCAGGGCAGCCTCGAAAAATTCTCCGGCGAAAAATACGATCTCGTCTTCCATCTCGCGGCATGGACGCAGGCGGGCGATTTCTGCATGCGCCATCCCGGCGAGCAATGGATCATCAACCAGCAGATCAACACCAATGTCCTCGCCTGGTGGTCAGCGCAGCAGAAAGACGCGAAACTGGTTTTCATGGGCACCAGCTGCGCCTACGCGCCCGGCAGCGGCCTCAGGGAAGAGGAATATATGGCGGGCGAGCCGATCGACAGCCTCTACACCTACGCGATGACGAAACGCATGCTCTATCAGGGCGCGCGGGCGCTTCATAAGCAGTACGGCCTCCGCTATCTCTGCGCGGTGCCGTCGACGCTCTACGGTCCCGGCTATCATCAGGACGGGCGGCAGATGCATTTCATCTTCGACCTGATCCGTAAAATCATTCGCGGCAAGGAAATGGGCGAGACGGTCACGCTATGGGGCGACGGCCACCAGAAGCGCGAGCTGGTTTTCGTCGGGGATTTCGTGCGCATCCTGTGGGAGCTTACCGGCAAATTCGACAATGAGATTTTCAATATCGGCGCGGGCGAGGAATATTCGATCCGCACTTTCGCAAGCCATATCTGCCGCCTTGTCGGCTATCCCGAGGAGAAGATCGCCTACGACACATCCCGTTATGTCGGGGCGACATCGAAATGCCTCGCTGTGGAAAAGGCCAAAAAGGCGCTTAACGCGTATGAACTGACGCCGCTCGAGCAGGGCCTGAAGCAAACAATTGACTGGTTTTATGCGACTGGGGCATATCGGTTGGCCTGAAGCCGCCTTTTCGCCGCCCTGCCCCCGGAAATACCGCCCGCGATGAAAGTTCTGTTGATCATCACCGACCTCTACCTTCACATCGGAGGCGGGCAGACCGTTTACAGGAAGATCGTCGAATCCTCGCCCGGCATCGACTTTTATTATTTCCGCGAAAACGAGGACGAGAACGCGCAGCGTCCCGCCAACGCAAAGCCCATCCCCCTGCGCGCCCAGCGCCAGGTGCAGATTCTTTCGGCGCCGCCTTTCCCGCATTACCGGCAGGATGCCTTCGAGAAGGCCGACCGTTTCGTGCGCTCGGTCGAAGGCATGGCTTTCGACATCGTCGATATCCCCGATTTCCAGATTTTCGGCGTCATGCTGCGCGAAGCCTTCGAGCGGCATGACGTAAAAGTCGGGCGCACGGCGCTTGCCATGCACGGCAACATCTCCGTCTCGATGGATATGGAATGGGGCGCAAGCGGACAGGGCCATTTCGAAAAACGCATGCTCGAGAAGGAACAGTTCGAATCCGCCGACGGCGTTTACGCGATCTCGAACCGCTATATCAAAGAATGGCAGTCGCTCGTCGCGCGCGAGGTGCTTTACATCGACCCGCTTCATTTCGTCGATCTCACGGGCGCGCGCAACGCGGCGCCCTCGTCGGCGGGCAAACCCGATCTTTACTGCATCGGCCGCATGGAGCGCAGGAAGGGCAACGATCTGTTCATCGAGCTGGCCCGCTGGCTCGATCCCGCCCTTTACGGGCGGCTCGTCAATATCGGCGAGCAAAGCCATTGCGTCACAGGCGTTTCCTCGCAGCAGCTTCTGGAAGACGTCGCAAGGAAGCGCGGCCTGCATGCGGAGTTCCTGCCGCCGCAGACCCGCGATCAATTGCGCGCGATTTTCAAGAGCCGCAGCACCCTTATCCTCCCGGTGCGCTACGACACGCTCAATCTTCTCGCGCTCGAGGCGATTTTCAGCGGCTGCCCGGTCGCGCTCTCCTCGGAAGCGGGAGCCTGCGATTATCTCGACGAGCGTTTCCCCGGCCTGCCCTACGTCAAGATCGACTTCAATAATTTCTACGGCGCGGCGGAGAAGTTGAACGGCCTTCTGCAAAATTACGACGGCTGGCGCGCAAAACTGGAAGCGGGCCTCGGCAAGGCAGATTTTTCCGCCTCGGCGCCTTTCGATATGGAGGCGCTTTACCAAAAAATCCTCGAAGCGCCCGTCAACCCGCTTTCGCTCGGGCGCGGCCATTTCCGCTTCGTCGCCAAAACGCGGCTGCGCAAGCTTTTGAAAGCGATATTGCCGCTGACCGCCTACCGCCGGCTGAAAGCAGGGGCGGGAGCGGCGAAGGCTTATATGATGGGCAGGCTGCGGCGGCTCAAGCGCAGCACGGCCGTTCGGCTCACGCGGTTCTTCTTCGAATCCATGCAGGCGCCCTATCAGCTGCGGCGGGTGGCGTCCTTGAGCGAAAACAGCGAGGCATGCCTGCGCCGGAAACTTGCAAAAATCTACGAAAGCGCGGCAACCCCTTTCTGCCGCGTCAATTTCTGGCTCGATATCGCCCGCATCGAAAGGCTGCTTGGCAACGACCTGATGGCGGTGACGTACGAATTGCGCACGCTCCGCCTGCTCGGCGAGGATAAATTCGGCCTCCTGCCGCGCGTCATTTCCACCCTGCGCGAAAAGAAATTCGAGCAGGAAGCGCGGGCCGCCGAAGCGATGTATGGCGATCCGCAGCATGCCGAAGAGAATGTTTACCGCTACCTC
>Ga0265314_10005205_pt1 | contig 11811 bp, 10 predicted proteins | sample 4126metaG_FD_203106 | JGI IMG/M metagenome (GOLD analysis project Ga0265314, IMG submission 203106) | Rhizosphere microbial communities from Carex aquatilis grown in University of Washington, Seatle, WA, United States - 4-1-26 metaG | ecosystem: Host-associated > Plants > Roots > Rhizosphere >... | reverse complement strand
TTCGAAACCTTGGTCACGCCCGGCGGCTTGGGACGCGCCGGTGACGGCGACAAATTCCGTGGCCATTGATCTTGCGTCCCATTTCAACGACCGTGTCACGGAAATTTTCAAACCGGGCAAATATCTTTCGCCGCGCTCACCCTTTGTTTCGCTTGCCGTGCCGACGCAGGGCATCGGGTACTGGGCCGGACACGTCAACGCCACGGCGGAGATCGACGATACCGGCTTGCGCGCGACATCGGCGGCCCATGGCGGACGGATAATCCTTCCGAATGGCGTTGCTTTTGCCACGCCCGGTCCGGGCACAGCCGCCAATATTCTTTTTGTCTCCCAGTGGGACAATTATCCGCGTTCAGCCACGCTACCATTGTCCGGCCAAGCGCACCGGCTGCATCTGCTGATGGCCGGTTCAACCAACGCCATGCAAAGCCGGCTCGACAACGGGGAAGTCGTCGTGACTTACACCGACGGCACGACCAGCCGCCTTGCGCTCAGGAATCCGGAGACGTGGTGGCCGATCGAGCAGGATTATTTTATCGATGATTATCAGTTCCGGGTCGATGCGCCGCTGCCTATCCGCGTTGATTTGAAGACGGGCGCGGTGCGGGCGCTTGATCCCGCCACGTTCAAGGGGAAGGGCAAGGCGGTGCCTGGCGGCGCGGCGACCGTGCTGGACTTGCCGCTCGATGCGGCAAAAAAAATGCAGTCACTGACGGTACGCGCCCTCGCCAACGACGTGGTCATTGGCCTCATGGCCGCGACCTTGGAGCAATGAATGCAAATCGGGATTCGCTTCGCGCCGGTGGCCTGTGTGGCGCACCCGATTGCGCTTGTTGAGCGTTTCGCAACCGTCGGCTTCTCCCAAGCGTCAATCACCGAATTCATCTCAACCCCATGACGGTGTCATTTACTTCACGCTTGCTTGCCCTCGCGGCATGTGGACCGCTCGCTTTCTGCACGGCCGCTCCAGCCTCACTTAAATTCGCCTTTGGTCCGGGTGCGGTTACGCCCGGATATACGCAGGTGACCGCTGACATGGTTTTCACGCCGGAGCGCGGCTTCGGTTTCGAGCCGGGCGCGGCGTTCATCGGTGGTGAGCGTGCCGGGTCCGATCCCTTGCGCCGTGATTGTCTTACGAGCAGCACGCCATTTTATTTTTCCACGGCTTTGCCTGCAGAGGGCAACTACCGGGTGACTGTCGTGCTGGATAATGCCGGGGGAAAATTTCCGGTCACGATCAAGGCCGAGCTGCGCCGTCTGATGCTTGAGCGGATCGGCCCGGCCCCGGGCGCGACGACCACCTGCACGTTTATCGTCAACACCCGCACGCCAAAAATAACCGCAACGGACGGCATCAAAGAGGGCGTGGTCAAGCTCAAGGCTCCGCGTGAGACTACACTGGAGGCATGGGCCTGGGACAATTTGCTGACGCTTGAGTTTAATGGCCCGGCTCCGGCGGTTCGGACGGTGGAGATCGAACCGGTCAATGTGCCGACGGTCTTCCTGATCGGCGATTCCACGGTGTGCGACCAGTCGCGCGAGCCGTACAACAGTTGGGGGCAGATGCTGCCCCGTTTTTTCAAACCGGAGATCGCCATCGCCAATCATGCCGAATCGGGCGAGACCTACCGCGACTCGATCGGCCGTCACCGGCTCGACAAGATCATCAGCGTGATGCGGCCGGGCGACTGGCTCTTCATGCAGTTTGGCCACAATGACCAGAAACAGATTGCCGCCGGCTCCGGCGGTCCTTTTACCACGTACAAGGCCGAAATGAAAACGCACATTGCCGCCGTGAAAAAAGCCGGCGGTCATGCCGTGGTCGTCTCACCCATGGAACGGCGCGGCTTTGATGCCGCCGGCCACGTTGTTCCTTCGCTCGCCGCGTATGCGCAGGCCGCGCGTGAGGTGGCAACCGAAGAGCAGGTTCCTTTTATCGATCTGAATGGCATGTCGAAGTTGTTCTATGAGGCAATGGGGCCGGAGAAATCGGCCCGGGCCTTCGCGGCGCCGGCCGGCAAACAGGACAACACGCACCAGAGCAGCTATGGCAGCTATGAGCTGGCCAGGTGTATTGTGCAGGGTATCCGCGATGCCAGGCTTGGGCTCGCCCGTTTTATTCTCGACGATGTGCCTGCGTTCAACCCGGCCAAACCCGATCCCGTCGAAACGTTCGCCGTGCCGCCGAGTCCTAATTTTTCCAACCAGCGTCCTCTGGGTGATTAATCTTTTCGTCATGTTCCCCTGTTTTATCCGGTTCGTTCTCCTGTTGCTGCTCCCGGTCGGACTGCGGGCGGCGGACACCGCGTATCTCTTCACTTACTTCACGCACAATGGGCAGGACGGTCTGCATCTCGCCTGGTCGGAGGATGGGCTGAAATGGGAGGCGCTCAACGGCGCGCGCAGTTACCTGACTCCGCAGGTCGGCTCCAAGGAAAAACTCATGCGCGACCCCTGTGTGGCGTGCGGTCCCGATGGCACTTATCACATGGTTTGGACTTCGGGTTGGTGGGAAAAAGGCGTCGGCTATGCCTCGACCAAGGATTTCATCCACTGGTCGGAACAGCGCGAACTGCCCGTGATGGCGCACGAGCCCACAGCGCGAAACAGTTGGGCGCCGGAGATTGTTTATGACGAGACGAAGGGCGAGTTCGTCATCTTCTGGTCCACCACCATTCCCGGACGTTTCGCGGAAACGGATGCCGCTTCCGAGGACAGATTGAACCACCGGATTTATTGCACCACGACGAAGGATTTTCAAACCTTCACGCCCACCGCGCTTTTCTACGATCCCGGTTTCAGTTGTATCGATGCCACTTTTTTAAGGGCCGATGGAAAACAATGGCTGATCGTCAAGGACGAGACCAAGTTTCCGGAACCCAAAAAACATTTGCGCCTGGCCGCGGCCCAATCAGTACAAGGGCCGTTCGGTCCGCTTTCCGAACCGTTCACACCGCCGAAACTTTGGGTGGAAGGGCCGACGGCTGTAAAGATCGGCGGTTTTTTTTATGTCTATTTCGACGCCTACACCAGCGGCCGTTACGGAGCCATGCGTTCGCGTGATCTGAAAAGCTGGGAGACGGTTGGCGGCTTGAGTTTTCCCTCCGAAGGCACGCCGGAACGGATGCGCCATGGCACGGTGATTGCGGTTCCGCGTGGGATCATCGAAGCTTTGCGTCGTCAGCCGCCCTCGCCACCGCTTTAACCTTGAAATCCCTGATCTCATGAATCCAGCACGGACTTCCCGTCGTCTTCGGAGATAGCAAACCTGTTTTTTACCCTATGAAAATCCATCCGTTCCTTCTCCTGCCGTTTTACTTCGCCAGCCTTTGCCTACCGCTTCTTGCCAGTGCGCAGACTCCGGCACCCGATCTCGCCGTCAATCCGGCTGACGAAGCCAAGCCGCTCAATCCGGCGTTGCCTTCGCTCTTTATTGCCGGTGACTCGACGGCGGCAAAAGGCTCGGGCGGGGTGGTGGGGTGGGGCGTGCCGTTTCCCGATTATTTCAATCTCGAGAAAATCAATGTCGTCAATCTGGCTCGTGGCGGTCGCAGCAGCCGTACCTTCGTCACCGAAGGATTGTGGGATCAGTTGCTCGCCCAGGTGAAGGCCGGTGATTTTGTATTGATTCAATTCGGGCACAATGACGCGGGAGCGATCAATGAGGAACCACCGGGCTCCACGCGTCCCCTGCGGGCCCGCGCTTCCCTGCCCGGGCTCGGCGAGGAAACCCAGGAGATCGACAATGTGGTGACGAAAAAACACGAGGTCGTGCATACCTTTGGCTGGTACGTGAGGAAAATGATCGCCGATGTGAAAGCCAAAGGCGCCACGCCCATTGTGCTTTCCCTGACCATCCGCAATATCTGGAAGGACGGCCATGTCGAACGCGGTTCGGGCAACTTCCGCCAGTGGGATCAGGTGATCGCCACGACTGCGGGCGTCGAATTTCTCGATCTCAGCCGGCTGATTGCCGACGAATACCAGCGTCGCGGCGAGCCCGCGACGAAAGAGCTCTTTGCGAAAGATCACACCCACACGGTGGCCGCCGGGGCGGACTTGAATGCTTCGCTGGTGGTCGCCGGTCTCAAAGGCATCCGCAAAAGCCCTTTCGGCCAATACCTCTCCGCGAAAGGTGAAAAGGTGGAGTCCGACCACCTGGGCTGGCTCAATCTGCCCGAACCGGCCAATATGGCGTTGCCGACCCTGCTGCTGATCGGCGATTCGACGGTGCGCAATGGACGCGGCGATGGCCAGGGCGGGCAGTGGGGCTGGGGTGATTTTGTCAGCGAAAAATTTGATCCCGCCAAGATCAACCTGGTGAACCGGGCCGTTGGCGGGTTGAGCAGCCGCACGTTTCTCACGCAGGGGCATTGGGAGCGCGCCCGGCAGTTTCTCAAGCCCGGGGATTTCGTGGTGATGCAGTTTGGCCACAATGATTCTTCACCGGTCAATGACGACAAGCGCGCGCGGGGCACGCTCAAGGGCACGGGTGAGGAAACCGAGGAGATCGACAACATCCTCACCAAGCAACACGAGGTGGTGCACAGTTACGGTTGGTATCTGCGGCGGTACATCCGCGAGATCCGCGCGGCCGGCGCGACGCCGGTCGTCTGCTCGCCGGTGCCGCGCAAAACCTGGAAAGACGGAAAGGTCGTCCGGAGTGGCGGACCTGACGGGTATGCCGGTTGGGCGAAGCAGGTGGCGCAGGAGGAAGGCGCGGCGTTTATCGACCTGAATGATCTGGTCGCGACCCAGTACGAAGTTCTGGGCGAGGAAAAAGTGAAGGCGCTCTTTGCCGATGAGAATACCCACACCAGCCGCGAAGGCGCCATCATTAACGCCGGCATCGTGGCGACGGAATTGCGCCATCTCCCGGGCGATCCGTTGCGCGCGTTGGCCCGGTAAACGCGCGGTTACTTCACCGCCGCGGTGCGGAGGGTCGGGCCTTCGTTAAAGCGCGCGGGAATGGCGGTAAGGGAGGGTTGCGCCGGGATGCCGAATTCATTGTGCAGGAGCTGGCCGATGACGAGCTCCGCCGCGCGCGCGCCGATATGCGCCGGCTGAAAATCAAGGGCGGCGCACGGTTCGGCTGAACGCAGTGAGTTGAGACAGACGAATCCGTGGGTTTTGGGCAGCCGCGCGCCACAACTGCGCATCCATTCAATGGCCTCGGGATAGTGGCCGATCACGACATCAGGCTTATGTTTCTTGAACCAGGGGATGAACTCTTCACAGGACGGTTTGTGGCTGCGCAGCGCGGGAACCTCGGTGGTGTCGGGCAGATATTTCTGGATGGCGAGAAAAGCTCCCTCCCAGCGGTATTGCAGGCGCTCATCGAGGGCGATTTCCATGAACAGCCCGGGCCGGCGGTAACCGCGTTGATGCAGTTCGCGCAGCAGCATGACCATCGATCGGTAATGATCCAGACACACGCAATGCAAGGAAGGGTGGTCGATATACAGGTCGGCGTAGACGGCCGTGTAGCGTTCCCAGTTCAATTCCGAAAGATCGGGCAGCCCCAGGGCGGGCAGCAAAATCAGCCCTTGGATGTTCCGGGTATGCAGGATGGTATCGAGCCGGCTTAGCCGCATTCCTTCCGGCCCCAATTCGAAGCGTTCCATCTTGAAACCCAGTTCGTTGGCGCGGTCGGAAATGCCTTTTAGCACGGCCTCGTTATAGCGAATGGCGTGGGCCGCCCGATGGGGTTCCACAATCTCCAGCGCGGCGAGAACCCCCCGGAATTCCTGGCCGCGCGAACGCCGCAGTTGCGACATCACGGCCCCCGTAAGCGGATTGTGCTCGTAGCCCGCGGCCTTGGCCGCCTCGCGCACGCGCCGGACGGTGTCGACATTTACCCGGGGCGAGCCGCGCAAGGCGTCCGAAATGGTCGTACGGGAGAGACCGAGGGTGGCTGCCAGAGTGCGCAGGGTGGGAGTGGGCATGGGAGATGCGCCTAAAATTGTTTTCTACGGGCAAAGCTCAACGCCAAATTCGGATCGTCCGAATCGATTGCCATTCCACCTGACAACCGACGTAAGAGATCGGACGGTCCCTCAGATCCAGACTTGCCCGGGTGGTTAAGTATTGACCGTATGCCGGCTCCCGCAGATTGCCTTGTGCTCTGTCCGGTTTCCACACCCTCCTCATCGTTTTCCCATGATCCGCAAAGCTTTTGTCATGTCCGTCCATCCCGGCAATGAACAGGAATATGAACGCCGCCACCGCCCCATCTGGCAGGAATTGGAAAAGGTGCTGAAAGCCCACGGCGTCCATAATTACTCGATCTATCTTCATCCCGAAACCCGCCAGCTTTTTGGCTATGCCGAAATCGAGGATGAAGCCCGGTGGGCCGCGATTGCCGCTACCCCCGAATGTCAGCGTTGGTGGAAACACATGGGCGACATCATGCCGGCCAATCCGGACAACAGTCCGGTTTCGCTTGGACTGCGCGAAGTCTTCCACCTGGATTGATCCCATGGCCATATATTCGCTTCGCCATCGCGATTCCGCCGGAAACTCCACTTTGCTGGCCGGCTTCTTGTCCGGGAGCTGAAAGACCTGAACAAACTTTTATATGACAAAAATTGCAATTGTAGGCGTAGGTTCCGTCGGCGGCGTAATCGCCGGCTGGCTGACTCATCGCGGTGGCTATGAGCTGACCTTGTGCGCCCGGCGTCAGCCCGGCGAGGTCTCCGTTGAATTATTCTCCGCCGGAAAAATCAAGTTGCCGGCAACCATCCTGACCGATCCGGCGCAAGGCCGGCCGGTCGATTGGGTGATCGTCACCACGAAAGCCTACGACGCCGCCGGCGCCGCAGCGTGGTTTCCCTCTCTCGTGGGACCGCATACGCTGGTGGCGATCCTGCAAAACGGTGTTGAGCAGCGGGAACGTTTCACGCCCTACCTTCCCGGCGAAAAGATTTTGCCTGTGATGGTGGATTGCCCCGCCGAACGCCCCGCACCCGGACGGATCGTGCAGCGTGGTGCCGGCCGTCTGTCTGTGCCCGCCGGACCGGACGGGGCGCGGTTTGTCGAATTATTTTCCGGCACCGCGTTGGAAGTGACACAGGTGACTGATTTCAAAAGCACGGTGTGGCGAAAACTTTGCATGAATTCAGCCGGAGTGATTTCAGCTTTGCTCCTCAAGCCGGCCGGTGTGATGCGGGACGACAACGTCGCCATACTGGCGCGGGCCATCGTGCGCGAATGCATCGCGGTCGGCCGCGCGGAAGGAGCGGTGCTGGAAGATTCACTGCCTGATACGGTCGTGGAAACCTATCGCAAGGGGCCGCCCGATTCGATCAACTCGCTCCAAGCCGATCGCGCCGCCGGCCGGCCCATGGAAATCGACGCCCGCAACGGTGCCATTGTCCGCCTGGGCCGCAAACACGGCATACCAACGCCGAGCAACGAGGCCGCCGCCATTCTGTTGGCCGCAATGTAATCGGCCGTCGTCCACGAAAAATTGTTTTTTTGTCGGGCTTGTATTGTCCTTCCTGGGAAGGGCAATTTTCGGGCCGGAGTGGATGAAGCTGCGATTTGGTGCATACGCTTGGCGAAAGCCAGGCGTCACTTGTTTGCCCCCGATGCTGTGCTATATTGCACGAGATTATGTGCCGGTCGGGATGGTCGTGAAAGTCGTCCCGGCCACGACGTTGTTTTATTAACCAAGGAGTCGCCATGTACGCTAAAAAAAATGCCGGAGTTTCGATCGCGGTACCGACCACCGCCCGCCCCACGATGCGCATCCTGCGCCGCGGTGCCGCCACCAACATCAGTCAGATCCACGGTGTTGAGCCATCCAACCGTCCCGGAATGGGCACCCTGCTTTATCAGGGAGGAGCCGCCTTTCGGGTCTGGGCTCCATTTGCCTCCGGAATTTCCGTCGCCGGCGAATTTAATGCTTGGAATGCCACGGCCAATCCTCTGGCGAGCGAGGGCAACGGTTACTGGTCGGCCGACGTGGATGGGGTGAAAATCGGGATGCAATACAAGTTTGTGATCCACCGCGGCCAACAGCCCGTGCTTTGGCGCCGCAATCCCTACGCCAGCGAAATGGACGCGGCGTCGGGGAATTGCGTGGTGCATGATCCAAATTTCGACTGGACCGGAGATGATTTCACGATGCCGCCGCGAAATGAACTCGTGATCTATGAAATGCACGTCGGCACTTTTAACGATGCGCCGGGCAGCGGTCCCGGTACTGTTGACGAGGTCATTCCCATGCTGCCCTACCTGGCTGATTTGGGCGTCAACGCCATCGAGATCATGCCGGTGGCGCAATTCCCGATGGATTATTCCTGGGGCTACAATCCCTCCCAACCCTTTTCTGTCGAGACCGCGCTGGGCGGCCCGCAAGGCCTTTATCAGTTTGTGAAGGCGGCCCACGCCCAGGGCCTCGCCGTGATCTTGGATGTGGTCTACAATCATTTTGGTCCCGGCGACCTTGATCTGTGGCGTTTCGACGGCTGGTCCGCGCCGGGCAACAACGGCGGGATATATTTTTATGATGACGCGCGGGCGCAAACGCCCTGGGGCGGCACGCGGCCGGATTTCGGCCGGGGAGAAGTCCGCCAGTACCTGCGCGACAACGCGCTTTTTTGGCTGAACAAATACCGCTTGGACGGATTGCGCTTCGACTCAGTGGTCAACATCCGCAATCGCAACGGTCAAAACAACGATCCGGCCGGCGATCTGCCCGATGGCTGGAATTTGCTGCAATGGATCAATGATGAGATCCGCTCGCGACAGCCGTGGAAGATCACGATCGCGGAGGATCTCCAAAAAAATGAGTGGATCACGAAGGACACCGGCAGCGGCGGAGCCGGCTTTGGCTCGCAATGGGACGCCGGCTTTGTGCACCCGATCCGCAGCGCCATCATCACGCCGAATGACTCCGACCGCGACATGTTTGCCGTCCGCGACGCCCTCTATTGCCGCTACAATGCCGACGCTTTGCAGCGGGTGGTCTACACCGAGTCGCACGATGAAGTGGCGAACGGCCACGCCCGCGTGCCGGAGGAAATCTGGCCGGGCCAGGCGGACGGCTGGTTCGCCAAGAAACGTTCCACCCTCGGCGCCGCCTTGGTTTTCACCGCGCCTGGCATCCCGATGATTTTCCAGGGCCAGGAATTTCTCGAGGACGGCTGGTTCCAGGACACTGTCCCGCTGGACTGGACCAAACTGGTCACCAACTCCGGCATTCACACGCTGTATCGGGATCTCATCCGGCTGCGTCGAAACTGGTTTGATCAGACGCGCGGGTTGCGCGGACAGAATCTCAACGTCCATCATGTCAACCAGGCCGACAAGCTGATCGCTTTCCATCGCTGGGAAAATGGCGGACCGGGCGATGATGTGGTGGTGGTCGCCAACTTCGCCAACCGCGGCTACGGCAGCTACACGCTGGGTCTGCCGCGGGCCGGCGTGTGGCGGGTCCGGTTCAACAGCGACTGGCAGGGCTACAGTCCTGATTTTGGCAACCAGTCCGGCTACGATACGGTGGCGGTGGATGGTTCGCAGGACGGCATGGCTTTCCAGGCCAACATTGGGATCGCCCCGTACTCGGTGCTCATCCTGTCGCAGGACAAAACCTGATCCGATTGCTGGCATACACTCAGAATGATGCCGGACAACGGGCCTTGGGTGCATGCAACCCCACGAAATTCCAACCGCAATTTATCACCATGCCACGACCACCCGGAACACCGCTTCAACGTCAGTTATAACCTTTGCAACTTGCTCCTTTTTTCATGCCGAAAGTGAATTTACGGCAATCCGCGCCTCTTGGCCTTGATGATTTCAGCACTTTCGATCATCTTCTTCGATTGCCGATAAGCCCGGGGAGCCATGCCGGTCCAACGCTTGAAGGCGCGGAAAAAGCCGCTGCCATCGAGGAAGCCACAGGCGAAGGCAATTTCCTCGATGGAGATGCCCGGCGCTTCCATCAATCTCAGCGCGCGTTCGCACCGGGCCTTGTCCAGGAGTGCCAGGTAGGACGTGCGTTCGGAAAGAAGACGCCGATGGAGCGTGCGGACGCTCAGGTTGACCGCCTCGGCGGCCGATTGGGCGGAGATGAGGCCTTGATCGAGAAGTCTGGGAAGGGCATTCCAGATGGTGGCGGTGGTTGCGCCATTTTCGGCGACGAGCTTTCGGTAGGTGCTCTCCACCTCCCGGGCCAGCAATGACTGGAGCGATGAATGCCGGTGGCGCATTCGCAAGCCGAGGTGGTTGAGCGGAAAGACCAACCGCGATGCCTTGGCCTTGAAGCAACATTTGACGCCGAAGTGTTTCTGGTAGGCTGCGCCATAAGTCGGCTCGGGGTAGTCGAGTTCGACACGGTCGAGTGAAAAATCGCCAATCACCTCGGTTTTCGCCACGGCCAGCATGGCGGCAAAGGTGCGTTCGACCACCCGCGGCCATATGACCGGATCGGGTTCCTCCGTTTCCAGAATAACAACAGCTTCCCGCAGCAGCTCCTTGATTTCGATCCGCAATCCCCCGGAAAGGAGGATGATATAGCGGCAATACACCCGTAATGCATCGCCCAAGGTGTCGGAATGGGCGATGAGGTGACCTAAAATTCCGTGAGAACTGCTTGAATAGTTGGCCCCGATCGCAAGGGCGAGGGCCGGATCTCCCGTCATCTCGAGGGCGATCTTCCAGCACTTCTTGATCGTCTCGATTGGCATCCGCTGGTCCGGATCCATTTGCGCCTCGCGTTTGATGCCGGAAAGGCGGTGAAAGGCGTCGATGGAGTGCCCGCTGCGCTCAAGATAACGGGTCAAATCGGACAGTGCTCCGATATGGACGCTGTTGTTATAGTCCAGGTTCACGAGCGGATCCAACCGCAGCGTGGCAGCATCGGCAATGTTTTTGGCACAAGCCGCCGCTGCGGGCTTGGACGCAACCTGATAATCTGGGGGCGCACTGAAAACATCGCAAAACGCCATGAGCTCAACTCTCTCAATCCAGCGTCCGAAACAAATCCTCGCTCCCGTGGGGGCGTTCGCAGCCGTCATCGCGAGCCTTCTCGCTAGCGGCTGCGCGACTTCAACCCAAACGCGAAGCGGGTTCTTGTCCGGCTACGGCAACCTCAAACCTATCCCAACCTCTCCCGGTCTGTTTGCCGAAAAAGACGCCGTTTGCGACACGCATCGGTCCATTCGCGTGGCGCCGGTGGCCTGGCAGGTGACAGGCGAAAACCCCGGCGCTCTCGACGAACATGACCGAAATGACCTGTGTCTCTTCGCCCAAAGCGCGCTTGAGCACGCCATCACGGGTGTTTTGCCGACACCGCCAGCCGGCCGGCATCCTCTGGAGTTGCGCTCCACCATCACCCGCGTGGAGACGTCGAATCCCGCTCTCAACGTGGTAAGCACGTTCGCCTTGTTCATGCCGCTCAACAATGGCGGCATCTGCCTGGAATGGAAGCTGGTTGAACCGGCTTCGGAAAAAATCCTCGCGCAGGGTGTGGCGGTTCAGACGGGTAAACCCTGGCAGTTCAAAGCATCTTTTGAAAGCCTGGGCCACGCTAAAGCGGGGCTCGTCAAGATTTCATCCGAGCTGGCCTCCTATCTCGCGGTCAGCCGCGATGATCGGGCCACCACCAACTGAACCCGGCCAACCATGATCCTCACCGCTCTGATACTCGCCGGCCTTGTGCTTCCGGTCGCATACGACACTTTATCCGGCGCGGATTGAACTTCCGTCCGAGGGAGGATCGCCCAGGCAACTCATCAACGCCATGGACCGCAGAAATTTCATCAAGATCATCGCCGCCGGAGGCATTGTTTGCCTTCTGCAAGG
>Ga0265314_10005204_pt1 | contig 11815 bp, 12 predicted proteins | sample 4126metaG_FD_203106 | JGI IMG/M metagenome (GOLD analysis project Ga0265314, IMG submission 203106) | Rhizosphere microbial communities from Carex aquatilis grown in University of Washington, Seatle, WA, United States - 4-1-26 metaG | ecosystem: Host-associated > Plants > Roots > Rhizosphere >... | reverse complement strand
GAGCAGTTCGGCCGCCCGATCGGATCGTTCGAGATGATCCAGCGCAAGTTCGCCATCGCCGCCGCGGAAGTGTACGCGAGCGACGCCGGGTGGATGCTCACGTCAGCGATGGTCGACAAGGGCGGCATCGATTTCTCGCTCGAGACGGCGGCCTGCAAGATCTTCGCGTCGGAACTCGTCTTTCGCTCGGCGTGCGACGCGCAGCAGATCGCCGGCGGGCTCGGCTACTCCAAGGAATATCCGTACGAGCGGTCGGTGCGCGATTCACGCATCAACCTGATCTTCGAGGGGACGAACGAGATCCTCCGCGCGCTCATCGCGCTCACCGGCCTGCAACAGCCCGGCGAGCACCTCAAGGAGATCGGAAAGGCGTTCAAGGAGCCGCTCTCGTCGCTCGGCGCCATCGGCTCGTACATCGGCGGCCGCGTGAAGCGGCAGCTCGTGAAGCCCGAGTTCAGCAAGGTGCACGAGTCGCTCAAGGACGAAGCCGAGATGGTGAGTACGGTCATCCACGACCTCGCGCTCAACGTCGAGAAGGTGCTCATCGAGCACGGCAAGGCGATCATCGAGCGCCAGTTCCTGCAGGAGCGCATGGCGAACGCGGCGATCGACATCTATCTCTCCACGGCCGCCCTCTCGCGCGCGACGTGGGCCGTCGAGAAGAAGGGCCTGGAGGGCGCCGCCGCCGACCTCGACGCGGTGCGCGTCTTCGTGCCGATGGCCATGCGCCGGGCGCGGCGCCTCGTGCGTGCGCTCGAGAAGAACCAGGACGCGCGCCTCAAGGGCATCGCCGAACGCGCGCTCGAGAGCGGGTCGCTCACCGTGCCGGTGCCGCTCGACGGCTGAGGCGCGCGCCGCGCATCGCCGAAACGAGACGGGCGCCGCGAATCTCGCGGCGCCCGTGTGCGTTCGTGCCCGACGAACGTCAGAGCGTGATGAACGCCGCCTTCCACTGCGGCACGTCCTGGTCCTCTTCGTAGAGCTTGTCGAGGTCGGCGACGACGGTGTTCCCCACCTTCGTCACGGCGAAGCGATCCATCGAGCGCGTCGCGCGCCCCTCGATGAACACGCCTTCCGCCGTGTACTTCGACTTGTGCTTGGGGCACTGGAAGCGGTGGTCGCTGTCGAGCCAGTTGAGCGCCGTGTTCTGGTGCGGGCACGTGCGCGCGAAGACGAACACCTTGCCGCCCGTGCGCGCGACGATCGTGTCGTTCTTCTTGTCGATGTTCACGCTGTCGGTGGCCGGGATCGGATACGTCATCGAGGCGCCGCGTGCCGCGATCGCGTCGATGAGATGCACCGGGAGCGCCGCCGCGTTCGCGCTGACGGCGGCGAGCGCCGCCACGGCCAACGCCGCGTCGCGCAGGAACGCGCGCCGCCCGAGGTCGCATCCCGCGCACGCCTGTCCGTCGTCCGCTCCGGTCCCTGCGTTCCGATCGTTCACGTGCCCGGACTCCTCGTCGATTGCTCGTCAGTTGCTCATCAGGATGACGCCCGCCAGGGTCGTCGACAGCCACAACGTCAGGCTCGCGATGGCGCCGAACGTGAACCGGCCCCACAGCCGGTTCGACGGCGACGGATCGGCCGCGAGCGCGCGCTCCGTGCGCTGCACGAAGTACCCGTTCGCCAGCAGCACCACGAACAGCCCCATCTTCGTGTAATACACGGGCGAGACGAGAAAGGTCTCGACGTCCGCGAGCATCAGCGCCGCGCCGCTCGCCACCATCACCGCGAGCGCGATGAGCACCGGCTTGTGCACGGTCGAGAAATCGCGCAGCACGCGACGGCGCTCGTCGATGTCGGCGTTCCGCACGCGCAGCGCCACGCGATCACTCGCGACGGCGAAGCCGCCGCCGAGGAGGAGCGCGCCGAGGTGCACGAACGTCACCGACGCCGAGACGGCCTTGGAGTGCGAGTAGAGCTCGTTCCACGGCTTGACGGCCGCGGCGATGGTCTCGACGATCGACATTCGGGGAATTCCTCAGGTGACTGCCGCGCCACCGCGCGGCACGACGCACATCCAAAGATAAACGCGCGAGCGCGGCCCGGCGTTCGACGCCGTCAGCCGTCCCCGTGGTCTCCTCCGGAGGACGTACCGCTTCCGGAGACGGTGATCGTCACGGTGCCCGCCGTCGCGTCGTAGCTCGAGGGAAGCACCTTCAGGCTCGTCGTGCGCTGCCCGCCCAGCCAGGTGCCGGTCGAGGAGAACCGCGCCCCGTGCCGCGGACAGGTGAAGCCCCCGCCCTGGATCGCGATCGTCGCCCCCTCGTGCGTGCAGACCATCGAGAGCGCGATGTACGCCGACTGCCCCGTGCGCACGAGCGCCACGGGCTTGTTCGTGTTGCCGTCGACGCGCGCCATGCCGCCCACGGTCGCGAGCGCCGGCACGTTCGCGAGCGTCACGAGGAGCTGCGCGCCGTTCGCCAGCGGCGTCGCCGGCGTGCTCACCTTCGGCGCGGCGACGGCCAGCGTCCCCGCGGCCGCGTCGTACGTGACCGCGTACGACGTCATGTTCGCCGTCGCCTGCCCGCCCACCCACGTGCCGTCGGCCGCGAACTTCGCGCCGTGGTTCGGGCAGAGGAAGCCGCTCCCCGAGACGTTCACCGTCGTCCCCTGGTGCGGGCAGACGAGCGAGAGCGCCGTGAACGTCGTCGCGCCCGTGCGCACGAGCGCGAGCGGCGCGCCCGAGGGATCGACCACCTTCTGGATGCCGCCGACGGACGCGAGCGCGGGATAGTTCGCGAGCGTGAACGTGAGCCCCGTCGACGGGATCACGTTCGCCGTGGGCGACACCGGATCCCAGACGCCCGTGCCGCACGCCTCCGCGAGGAGCGCCGCCACCGCGGCGAGCGTCGACTGCGTGAGGAAGGCGCGGCGGTCGATGCCGCACCCCGCGCAGGGATGATCGCGCCGGTCGCCCATCAGTCGGGCCGGAACGGCTTGAGCATCATCACATAGGAGACGAGCGCGACCCCCGCCGAGGCGAGCGCCGCCGAGCGGTGCTGGTCGCGCGTGGTACCCGACTGCTTGGCGTTCTTCGAGAGCTGCCCCACATAGGCGAATCCGGCGTCGGAGGCGAGCATCAGCACGGCGTGCGCCGTGCGCCAGGTGCGCCCGTTCGGATCGTCGCGCGACTCCCAGAGGTTCCACGCGCCGGTCACGGTGTTCGTGGCGAAGAGCGCGAGCACGCCGGTCGCGAGCGCCGGATGCACGCGCTTCACCCACTCGGGCGAGTCGGTGCCCTTCGTGATTAATGTCTCACCGGTAAGATATTGACCGATGAACAATGGAAGCGTCGCCCAACTCGCCGCCTTGTGGATCTCGAGGCGCGTCGTGTACCAGTCGCTGTACTCGATCGCCTTGGCCCGCGGGCGGCGCGCGCGCGCCGTATCGGCGGCCGGGACGGTGTCCCCGAGCCCGGGCGCGACGGGCGGCGCCACGAACGGCGTGGAGAGCACCGCGGCGGCCGGCGCGGGCGCGACCGTGGTCCCGTATTCCGGCGCCCCGGCGGCCGGCGGTGCGGCCGACTCCGGCGGCACCGACGTCACCGGGATGGTGTCGCCGGCGATGAGCGTGAGGGCGAGCGCGAGGGTGATCATGGGCGTCTCGTGCAAACTAGCCGGCCGCGACGGGGGATTGCAGCCGCGGCCGGCCGCGCGACCGCGCGTTCCGCACGCCCCGCGGTGCACGCGCCAGATGCAAGCGGTACAATCGGGACGCGCGAACGGCGAGATTTCCCCTCGTGACCATGCTCTCGCTGTCCAACGTCGCGATCGAATTCGGCGCGACCCCGCTCCTCCGTGACGTAACCTTCACGGTGGGTAATCGCGACCGCTGGGGCATCGTCGGCCGCAACGGCAGCGGCAAGACGTCGCTCTTCAAGATCATCACCGGAGCGCTCGCCCCCACGAGCGGCGCCGTGGCGCGCATCCCGGGCTTCCGCGTCTCGCTGCTCGACCAGTACCGCGATTTCGGTTCGGCGACGACCGTCTGGGACGCCGCCGCGCTCGCCTACGCCGACGTCCTCGCCCTCGAAGTGTCGCTCGCCGAACAGGCCGCGCAGCTCGCCGAACTCGGCGAGCGCGCCACGCCGGCGATGCTCGAGAAGTACGGGCACGACCTCGAGACCTTCGCGCACGAGGGCGGCTACACTTTCCACGCGCGCGTCGATGCCGTGCTCCAGGGCCTCGAGTTCGACGCCGACGACGCGAAGACGCGCGACGTCAGCACGCTCTCGGGCGGCGAACGCGGCCGCGTCGGTCTCGCCGCGCAGCTCGTCGCCCCCGCCGACCTCCTCCTCCTCGACGAACCGACGAACCACCTCGACCTCGAGACGACGAGCTGGCTCCAGCAGTACCTCAACGAGCTCGAGGCCGCCGTGCTCGTCATCAGCCACGACCGCGCCTTTCTCGACGAGGTCGCCGATCACATCCTGCATATCGAAGGCGGCACCGCCGACACCTATCGCGGCGGCTACTCGAGCTTCGTGCAGCAGCGCGCCGAACGCCGGCTCACGCTCGAGCGCCAGCACGAGCAGCAGCGGAAGTTCATCGCGAAGGAAGAGGATTACATCCGCCGCAACCTCGCCGGGCAGAACACGGCGCAGGCCAAGGGACGCCGCAAGAAGCTCGACCGCCTCCCGCGCCTCACGCCCCCGCCGGGCGACGAGGGCGCGATGGTGCTCCGCCTCGAGGCCGGCGAACGCGGCGGCGACCGCGTGCTGATGACCGATCATCTCACCGTGGGCGTCGACGACCGCATCCTCGTGCGCGACTTCACGACGACGCTCAATCGCGCCGATGTCGTCGCCCTCGTCGGTCCCAACGGTGCCGGGAAGTCCACGCTCATCAAGACACTCCTCGGCGAGCGCCCCCCTATCTCGGGGGAATCGCGCATCGGCGGATCGGTGTTCCCCGCGTATTACCGCCAGGACCTCGATCAGTTACCCCTCGACCGGTCACTCTACGACGTCATCGCCGACCTCCGTCCGCACTGGACGCGCGGCAACATCCAGAATCACCTCGGCGCCTTCACCTTCTCGGGCGAGGAAGTCTTCCGGTCGACGCGGTCGCTCTCGGGTGGCGAACGCGCCCGCCTCGCGCTCGCCGTGATCGTGCTGCAGCGCGCGAACCTCCTCGTGCTCGACGAACCGACGAACCATCTCGACGTCGAGTCCATCGAGGCGCTCGAGGACGCGATCGACGAGTACGACGGCACCGTGCTCCTCGTGAGCCACGATCGCGCGCTCCTCCGCGAGCTCGCGACGCGCGTCTGGGCGTTCGACGGCGACCGGCTCATCGACTTCGGCGGCCCGTTCGTCGAATGGGAGCGCATGCAGAAGGACGCCGCGCTCGCCCAGCGCGCCGCCGACGCGCTCGCCAGCGACGCGCGCCGCGAGCAGGAAAAAGCGAAGGCGAAGAAGAACGCGGCGTCGCAGGGCACCGATCACGCCGCGAAGCGTGCCGCGAAGCGGGCGGTGGAAGCCGCCGAGCGCGACGTGCAGCGCCTCGAGACGACGGTGCGCGACCTGCGCGCCGCCCTCGCCGATCCCGCGCTCTACGACGGCTCGGGCAAGAACGCGCAGCGCGCCGGCCAGCTCGACAAGGAGCTCACCGGCGCGCTGAAGGAACTGGACGAAGCGATGACGCGCTGGGCCGACGTCACCGAGAACGCGGGCTGACGCGCGGAAAGCGCCTGGCGCGCGCCGCGCGCGCCGCTGCTACGGCCGCGCGACCGTGACCGTGCCGGCCGCCGCGTCGTAGGTCGCGCCGAACGTCTGCAGGCTCGACGTCGGCTGCCCGCCCTGCCAGGCGCCGCTCTTCGCGTACTGCGCGCCGTGGTTCGGGCAGAGGAATCCGTTCGAGACGATGTTGATCGTCGTCCCCTGGTGCGTGCAGATCATCGAGAGGCCGGTGAACGTCGAGGCGCCGCTGCGATAGAGCGCGGTCGGGGAACCGGTGCCTCCATCGATGCGCGCGACGCCGCCGACCGTGGCGAGCGACGGGTAATCGGAGAGCTTCACGGTGATCGCGCCACCGCCGGCGCTGTCGCCGCCGGGGCCGGTGAGCGCGCTGCAACCGTCGAGGACCACCGCGACGGCGGCGAGCGTGGCGGCACTGAGGAACGTGCGACGGTTCACGCCGGCGCACGAGGCACAACTGGTACGGGGGGCGCGATCGACTGCGCTGTCGTTCATCTATCTCTCCGAATGGGTTCCCACATCATGACATAACTGGCGAGCGAGACCGCCATCGATCCGATCGCCCAATTCCGGTGATGGTCGCGATCGAGCTGCGAGTACTTGGCGTTCTGCCCCATCGACCCGACGTACGCGAACCCGCCGTCCGCGGCCAGCATCAGCACCGCGTGCACCGTGCGCCAGGTGCGTCCCTTCTCGTCGCCGCGCGTCTCCCACCAGTTCCACGCGCCGGTGACGGTGTTCACCGCGAACAGCCCGCCGAGCGCGACGCCGAGCGGCGCATGGATCGACCGCGCCCAGTCGGGACGGGCCGCTCCGGTCTTGTCGGCGTTGTAGAGCGCGTTCCCCGCGGCGTACTGCACCGCGAACAGCGGGAGCGTCGCGTAGCTGGCGATCTTGTGGATCTGCAGGCGCGTCTGATAGGCGTCCGAGATCTCGACCGCCTTCGCTCGCTTGCGCGGCGTGGTGTCCGCCGCCATCGGCGCGACACCGGCCGGCACGTCGCGGGGCCCGGCGGGCGGGCGCGCCACCGTATCGGCGGCGCCGAGCAGTGCGGCGCTGGCCAACGCGAACATGAGCATCCTTCCTCCTGCGTGGTGGGGACGAACGCACCGGGCGCCATCGACGCCGCCGGCGCGTTGCGCACTCCCTTCTACCGCGCGAAGCGGCGAAGGTTCAACACTGAGAAGTTTACCTGTTCAGCAAACGGCGCGCGCACGCGCACGGCCGCGCGGGTTACTCGGCGTCGGGGCGCAGCTTGCGGTACGCGGCGATCGCCTGGCGCAGCGCGAGCACGCTCGACGCCGCCAGTTCGTACTCGAGGTGCAGCTCGCCCATCGTGTCGGGCGTGTGCTTGCCGAGCTTCGCGGACGCCGCGTCGCCCGAGAGGCGGCGGCGGTGGTACTCGCGGCTCGCGTGCCAGAGCGTGTTGGCCGTGTGCCAGACCGTCTCGTCGCAGGCCGACTTGCCGGAGGCCGCCGAGGCCTCGTACTCCGCCACCCGCTTGCCGAGGTGCTGCGCCGAGACCTCGCAGAGTTCCACCGCGTCGGAGAGCTCCGTGTCGGCGCAGTGCTTGTCGAGGAGCCTCGCGACATGCTCGTGCTGGCGGCACGCTTCGACGGCGGCGCGCAGGAGCGCGTCGGCGGACGAGAGGAGCGCGACGGTGCTGCCACTCACTGGGGCCTGCGCGGATTTCGAAGGGCTCATCGGGGGGTCGGGGTGGGCGTCATCGAACAATGACTGAACCCGCGCCCAGCGACAAGGGCGCTACCGCAGATGGCCGATCCGGAAGAAGAGCGGAAAGGTCACCGTGCGGCGCAACCCGGGATTCCCCCAGGCCCGTCGCAGCGACGCCTCGAACAGGCGCACCGGCTCCTCGCCGCGCGCCGCGATGAGTCCGTTCACGGCGCTCCAGGTGCGCACGTAGCGCGCGAACTCGACGAGCGACCAGTCGTGCGCCATCACGAACGGCGGCGGCACGATCTCGTCGATCGGCAGCGCGAGCGACCGGTACTGGTCGTCCACGTGACGCCGCTCCGGCGGCCAGTAGCTCCCCACCGTCACGCGGTAGAAGGCGTCGACGATCTCGTCGATCGGCGGCGCGATGCGGCAGAGCGAATAGCCCCACGCCGCGAAGAGCCCCCCGGGGGCGAGCACGCGGCGGCACTCCGCCATCAGGGCGTCGAGGTCGAGCCAGTGCAGCGCCTGCGCCACGGTCACGAGGTCGCAGGCGCCGTCGGGGATGCCGCTCTCGTACTTCGCGACGGCGTAGCGGATGCGCGGATGGCGCACCGCGTGCGCGATCATCTCGGCGCTGGCGTCGGTCGCGACGACTTTCGCGAAGCGGCTCGCGATCCCCACCGCGGCCTGGCCGTTGCCGGTCGCGCAGTCCCAGGCCAGCCGCGTCCGCACGCTCACGACCGCCAGGTAGTGGAAGAGCGCGGTCGGATAGGTCGGCCGTCGCTCCGCGTACCGCTCCGCCTGCGGCCCGAAGTAGTTGGCGAAACCGTCGCGCGACGGCGGACCGGTCACGGCGACGCGCGGTCCTCGGCCACGAAGGCGAGCCAGTCGCCCTTGGGGCTCACCGCGAGGCGCGAGATGTTCTTCACGCCGTACGCCCCGAGATCGGCGGCGACATCCCAGGCGCCGTTGCTCCAGAGATAGAGCTTCGTGCCCGCCGCGGCGAGGAGGAGCCCGCCCGGCGTCCAGACGTGATAGTCGGCGCCCGGCGGCGGAGACATGAGGCGCTTCGTGGCGCCCGTGCGGACGTCGAGCTCGGTGATCCAGCTCGCGCTGTCGCGCACGAGCTGCTGGAAGGTGACCACGTCGCGCCCCGGCACTTTCGAGAGGGCGCGGCCGATGCGCGCGCCGACCACGCGCGACGCGCCGGTGCGGTCGTCGGCGAGCTGCAGCGTGCTCGCGTTGCCCGCGGGCGTGCCGAGCGCGCCGCCGAGCACGAAGAGCACGAGCTGGTGATCGCTCGCCCAGAGGTGGTAACCCACCGGCTTCACGTCGCGGAGCACGAGTTCCGGGTCGCCGGCGCCGTCGAGCGGGAATTTCCAGAGACGCTGCGTGGAATCGCGCTCCACGCGGATCACCGAGAAGTACTTGCCGTCGGGAGTCACCGTCGCGGAGTACTCGCTCTCCGGCGTGTTCGTGACGCGCACGGGGTCGCCGCCCTTCACGGGCACCTTCCAGATGTCGGCCTGGCCGTCGTCGCGCGTGGAGGTGTAGAGCACCGCGTCGCCCTTGGCGGTGAACGACGGCTGGTTGTCGTAGCCGATGCGATGCGTGAGGTTGCGCGGCGCGCCGACGGTGAGCGTCGCCCCCGCCTCGCGGATGGGCACGACGTAGACGTCGGTCGAGGGCCGTCCCTGCGCGCCAAGCGGCGCGCCAAGGGGTGCGGCGATCGGCGCGACGCCGCAGAGCGCGAAGGCCAGCAGGCGTGCACGGATCATGCGTCGGCTCCGGGTGGGGGTCATGAGGCGCGTGCCTCGATCGCGGCGAGACGCCGGTCGATCGCGTCGAGCCGCTGGAGCACGTCGATATGATGGCGCTCGGGGGCCGTCGGCTCCTTGAGCGTGAAGCTGAGCGCGCCGCTCACCTCGAGCCGCGCGCACTCGACCTCGCCCATGTGCTCGATCCCCTGCTTGCGCGCCGCGGCTTCGAGTTCCTCGCGCGTGATGAGGTTGTGGCGCAGCGCGCTGCGGATCACCTTGCCGTCCTTCACGAGCTCGTCGGCGCGCCCCTCGATGAGCCGCCGCACGCGCGGGTTCACGTACGAGTAGCGCACGAGCACTTCGTTCACGACGAAGAGCACCGCCGCCCCCGTGAGGCCGCCGACGAGCGAGTTGTCGTTGCCGATGATCGCGTTCTGCACGGTGTTCGAGAGGAGCAGGAGCACGATGAAGTCGAGCGGGTTGAGCTGCCCCAGCTCGCGCTTGCCGAAGATGCGCAGCCCCGTCACGAGAAAGGCGTAGACGAAGATCGTCCGCAGCACCTTCTCGCCGACGGGGATCCCGAAGGTCATCATGTTCTGCCAGATCTCGGTCATCCGTGCTCCTGCGCCACGTGGGCCGCGCGCACCGTGCCGCGGCAGTCGCCGAATCCGATGCGCGCCGCGCCGTCGCGAGCGCACCAGCCCTTCATCGTCACCTCGTCGCCGTCGGCGAGAAAGGCGCGCGTCTCGCCCGTCGGCAGCGTGAGCGGCTCCGCGCCGCGCCAGGTGAGTTCGAGCAGGCAGCCGCGCGAGCCCTGCTCGGGGCCCGACACCGTGCCGCTGCCGAGCAGGTCGCCCGGCCGCAGGTTGCAGCCGCCGCTCGCGTGATGCGCGATCATCTGCGCGAACGTCCAGTACATCGTGCGCAGGTTTCCCTGCGACAGCCGCACCGGCGCGAGGTCGCGCTCGCGCATCTGCGCGCTCGCGAGCCAGACCTCGAGCGTGATGTCGAAGCCGCCGCGCGCCGCGTCGGCCGCGTCGCGGAGATACGGCAGCGGCGCGGGATCGCCCTCGGGGCGCGCGAACGCCGGCACGCGGAACGGCTCGAGCGCGTCGGCGGTCACGACCCACGGCGACACCGTCGTCAGGAAGTTCTTCGCGAGGAACGGGCCCAGCGGCTGGTATTCCCAGCTCTGCACGTCACGCGCCGACCAGTCGTTCAGGAGCGACAATCCGAACAGGCGGTCGGCGGCGTGCCCGATGGGGACGGTCTCGCCGATCGCCATCTCGCCGGCGATCCACGCCCCGACCTCGAGTTCGTAGTCGAGGCTCGCGCTCGCGCCGAACACCGGCGGCGCGTTCGCGTCGGGACGCCGCTGGCCGAGCGGCCGCCGCACCGGGGCGCCGCTCGCGACGATGCTCGACGCGCGGCCGTGGTAGCCGATGGGCACGTACTTGTAGTTCGGGAGCAGCGGCTGGTCGGGACGGAACATCGACCCGACGTTCGTCGCATGGAACACCGACGCGTAGAAGTCGGTGTAATCGCCGATCTCCGCGGGCACGAGCATCCCGATGCGGTCCATGCGCACGAGGAGCGCGTCGCGCATCGTCTGCGCGGAGCGCCCGTCGTCGGTGTCGGCGCGCAAGAGGCGGCTCGCCGCCTCGCGCGCCGCGCGCGCGTCGGCGCGGCCGAGGGCCATGAGCGCGTTGAGCGACCACGACGCGAGCGCGTCGCGCACCGGCGGACTCAGCGTGTCGAAGCATCCCGCGCGCACCGCGGCCATGCAGTCGAGCACGTGCTCGCCGATCGCGATGCCCACCCGCGGCCGCTCCTCGAAATCGTGCCGGAAGACGCCGAACGGGAGGTTCTGGATGGGGAAGTCGGTGCCGGCAGCCTGCGCGTCGTCGACCCACGAACGCAGCGCGGGCGAATTCGGATCGGTCACAGGAGACTCAGGGCGGTGAGGTCGTCGACCGGCTCGGCGAACGAGCACGAGCCGAAGGAGATCGCGAACTGGCGGCGCGTCTCGCGCACGGCGTCGGCCGTCGCGCGCCGTCCGCGCCACGCGAGGCCGTCGTCGTCGAAGCTGAACGCCGATGCCGCGCGCTCCTCGAGCACCGCGACCAGCTCGGGGGGCGCCATGCCGCCGCGCGCGAGCACCGCCGCGACGAACACGTTGAGGAACCCGAACATCGTGCCGTGCGGACTCTCGTGCGCGTACGTGAGGAGATACTCGCCGCGCAACGGATGGTGCAGCCCCGCCGTCGCCTTGAACGGCACGCCGTACACCGCGCACGCGGCGATGAAGCGCGCCACGTCGATGGCAGTCGGGAACGATTCGTTCGTCACGCCCCCGGTGCGCGCCTTGGCGCTCAGGCCATGCCGCGAGATCTCGGCGACGAACGGGAGCGGATCGATGTCGAGCGGCACTTCCACGAACACGCGCCGCCCGCCCGCGAACGCCTGCACCTCCGACGGCGCGCCGACCTTCGCCTCCACCGCGTCGATCACGGCGAGGCCCGTCATCGCGCGCTCGAACGCGGCCAGCGCCGGCTCGTCGCCCGCCGCGGCGAGCACCGAGAGGTGCCACGGATCGCCGGGCGTGACGACGGTGCGTGCCTGCGATGCGAACTCGTCGAGACGCCCGGCGGGGAGCACGAAGCGCCCGAGCATTTCC
>Ga0265314_10005203_pt1 | contig 11815 bp, 13 predicted proteins | sample 4126metaG_FD_203106 | JGI IMG/M metagenome (GOLD analysis project Ga0265314, IMG submission 203106) | Rhizosphere microbial communities from Carex aquatilis grown in University of Washington, Seatle, WA, United States - 4-1-26 metaG | ecosystem: Host-associated > Plants > Roots > Rhizosphere >... | reverse complement strand
AAGGCTTCACCCTTTTAATTCGTTCGTGACGCTCCGGGCGGCGGGAAAACCGCGTGCGCACCACCCCCGGGAATCTTCAAGCGCGCGCCGCTTTGCGGGGGTAAAATAGAGAGCAGAGTTTGGTGGGTCTTGCGGCACGATGACGCAGAAAATGCCGGAAATTCACAGGCTTGGCACGAAGTGACGCATCAGCAGGCCAGCACGGAGAGATAGCCCTGAGCGCCATAGTCGATCAGTTCGCGGTCCCCTGTCATCACGATAAAGCCAGATTCCCGCGCCGTCGCGGCAATGATGCGATCAAAGGGGTCGCCATCCATGTAGTCGGGGAGAAATTGCGACGCGATCAGAACCGCCGGCGACATTTCCGCCAACTCTATGCCGGGCTGGCCCACCAGCCCAGCGAACCAACGCTGCGGATCGACGGGAGACTTCGCGCGACGCTTGCGAGTCATTCCGGCGATCTCGAGCGCCGTGATGGGCGAGACGAACGTCGGAACGCCGGCGGCGTAGGCGTCGGTCAAGGCTTTGAGCGGCGCCGAGGCGAGCGTTCCCTCGACGAGCCAAATGCAGGCGCAGGTGTCCAGCAGCAGAGGACGCGTCATGGCTTCCGCTTCAGCCCAGTTTCCAGCAACGCCGCCTTACGCTCGATTGCGTCCTCCCATTCCGCCACGATTTCCGGATCGGAGCTCGCGATGTCGTAGCCCGGCTCGACGGTGAACATACCCTTCATCGCACCAAAGGCGGGATGGTGCGTGAGCTTGCCGCTTGGAGGTGTGGTTTGCGCGTCCGTGCGAAACATCGGTGGCTCCTCTCGCATTCCGGCAGGCGTGCCGTTTCCCGCGCTCACGCGGCGAAAGACGAGCCGGCCATGGACGACATCGACCTGCTCGGTGCGGTAGCCGGCGTCGAGCCACACCTGGGTCATCACATTGTTGGACGTACTGTTGCTCCACCACGCCTGATATTTCTGCGACTTTGGCAGCGTCACCCCGGCGACCTGCTCGATCTCGGCGAAGGTCATCGGCACGCTTTCGCGGTCCTGCTTCTTTAAGAAGGTCCCGAGCCGCTCATACTTGTTCATGGCGGAATTCCTTTATATATTTTCCTATAAAGGAAATATAATTTCCTGTCAACAAAGGCATTTCCGATGCGCCTCGTCCTGTTCGAGCCGGATATTCCGCAGAATGCGGGCAGCCTGCTGCGGCTGGGGGCCTGCCTGGGCGTGCCGGTCGACATCGTCGAGCCTTGCGGTTTCGTCTTCAGCGACGCTCACTTGCGGCGGGCGGGGATGGATTATCTGGAACATGCGCAATATGTGCGGCATGCCTCCTGGGCGGCGTTCCGGGAGCAGCGGGCGGGAGGGCGGATCGTGCTCCTGACCTCGAAGGGCAGCGTGCCCTACACCGCGTTCGAATTCGCGCCGGACGACTGCATCCTGCTCGGCCGCGAGAGCGCCGGCGTGCCTGATTCCGTGCACGCCCAATCCGACGCCCGCTTGCGCATCCCGATGAAATCGGGCTTGCGTTCGATCAACGTGGCGCAGGCCGGCGCGATGGTATTGGGCGAGGCGCTGCGGCAAACGGGTTTGCTTCCATGACGGCACACGATCCGAAGGACGAGCGGAAGGCCCAGGCGCGGGCCTGGTTCGAAAACCTGCGCGACCAGATCTGCGCCACGTTCGAGCGGATCGAGGAGGAACATACCGGCCAGCTTTCCGACCGCCCGCCCGGCAAGTTCGAGCGCAAGGCCTGGTCGCGCCCGCCCGACGAGGGCCAGGAGGCCGGCGGCGGCGTGATGAGCGTCATGAAGGGCCGCGTGTTCGAGAAGGTCGGCGTCAACGTTTCGACCGTGTACGGAAAATTCTCGCCCGAATTCGCCAAGACCATCCCGGGAGCCGAGGCCGATCCGCGCTTCTGGTCGTCCGGCATCTCGCTGATCGCGCATATGCAGAACCCGCACGTCCCGGCGGTCCATATGAACACCCGCCATATGGTGACGACGACGTCGTGGTGGGGCGGCGGCGCCGACCTGACGCCGATGTTTCCCAATGACGAAGATGCCGCCGATTTTCATGCTGCACTGCAGCGCGCCTGCGATGCGCACGACGCGGATTACTACCCGCGCTACAAGAAATGGTGCGACGAGTATTTCTACCTACCCCACCGCCAGGAGCCGCGCGGGGCCGGCGGAATCTTCTACGACCGGCTCAATAGCGGCGACTGGGCAAAGGATTTCGCCTTTACCCGCGATGTGGGACTCGCATTTGCGCAGGTGTATCCCCAAATCGTAAGACGGCGAATGGGAGCCCGATGGTCCGCAGCCGATCGCGACCACCAGCTCATACGCCGCGGCCGCTACGTCGAATTCAATCTCTTGTGGGACCGTGGCACGCAATTCGGCCTGAAGACCGGCGGGAATATCGACGCCATCCTGGTTTCGATGCCGCCGGAAGCCCGCTGGCCATAATCCGCGATCTGCGACGAGGTGCGTTGTTTTGGAATTTCAGATTACCCACGTCACCTTGTTCGCGCTCCTGCAAGTCGTGCTCATCGACATCGTGCTGGCCGGCGACAACGCGCTGGTCATCGGCATGGCGGCGGCACGCGTGCCGCAGATCATCCGCCGCAAGGTGATCTTCTGGGGCCTCGTGGCCGCGGTGGTGCTGCGCGTCGCCCTGGCTTCGATCACGGTCGAGCTGCTGGAAGTCATCGGACTGATGTTCGCCGGCGGCATCCTCTTGCTCTGGGTGTGCTGGAAGCTCTATCGCGACATCCGCGACGCGGCCGAGGAAAAGAGTTCGCTCGATGCGCTGAAGACGGTCGCGGACAAGATGGGCGGGCCGTTCACCGCCGAGGCGAGCGCGGCGATGGTGCGCCGCGCCGTGGTGCAGATCGCCGCCGCCGATCTTTCCATGTCGCTCGACAATGTGCTCGCGGTCGCCGGCGCAGCGCAGAAGAACTACGTGGTGCTCGCGATCGGGCTGATGCTGTCGATCGGCTTGATGGGCATCGCGGCGAGCATGATCGCCAAGGTGCTCAACCGCTATCCCTGGGTGAGCTATGCCGGTCTCTTTATCGTGCTTTATGTCGCGATCAAGATGATCTGGCAGGGCGGCTGGATGCTGGCGCACGGGATCTAGCCCCGCGGGCCCGGCCATTTGCGCGATCGCCTAAAGCGGCGTTCAATCGCCGCTCGAGGACCGGCGGGGGCTGGGAATTGGTTAAGGGGAGCCGAGACGTTCTGCGGCGCGCAGTGGCCGTGGCGCTGCTGTGCACCGTCGTCGCGGCCGGAGACGCCGAGGCGCGCCTGCTGACCGATCCGGCGCTGGACGCCGCGCTCGTAATCGACGCGAAGTCCGGCAGCGTGCTGTATGCGCGCAACGCCGACGCGCCGCGCCATCCCGCCTCGCTCACCAAGATGATGACGCTCTATCTGCTGTTCGAGCGATTGCGCCAGGGTCGCATTGCGCTGGACACGCCCATCGCGGTGTCCGCCAGTGCCGCGATGCAGCCGCGCTCGCATCTTCGCCTGCGCGAGGGCAGTTCGATCCCGGTCGAGACCGCGATCAAGGCGATCATCGTGTGCTCGGCGAACGACGCCGCGGTGGCGGTGGCCGAGGCGCTGGGCGGCACGGAACCGCATTTCAGCGAGATGATGAATGCCAAGGCGCGCGAGCTCGGCATGGCGCATTCCTTCTTCCACAACGCGACGGGATTGCCGGACGATCTGCAACAGACGACGGCCGAGGATCTGTCGATCCTGGCGCGGCACCTGGTCTACGACTTTCCGGAATATTTCCCCTATTTCGCGACGAAGCAGATGAGTTGGCGCGGCGAGGACTTCACCACGCATAACGGGCTGATCGGCAACTATGCCGGCGCCGACGGGATCAAGACCGGCTATATCGACGCCTCTGGCTACAATCTGGTGGGCACGGCGGCGCGCGGCAAAACGCGGCTGATCGCGGTGGTGATGGGCGGACTGACCGCCGACCGCCGAGACGCGGAGACCATCGGATTGCTGGACGATACCTTCGACGGATTGGCGGCGGGGACACTGCGGCTTCCTTCCATGCCAACTTCCATTCCAATGCCTGCGCCTGTTCGGCCGCATGCGACGGCCGCGCAGCCGCGCGCGGCGGTGCGGCCCATGGACGAAACGGCGGTCGTGATCGCGGCAGCGGCCATCCTGGTCGAACCCGGCTTCGGCCTTCTGCTGGTTTCGGCTGTCGCGGCCTAGGCGAGCTTCAACAGCACGGCGGTCGCGTCGTCGCTTTTCTTGAAGCGCGGATGTTTGTGGCCTTGCGGATCGGCGTCCTCGATCTCGCGCAGCTCGTCGGCGAGGATGCCGAGGCCCTTTGCGATCGCCTTGTCCATCAGCGTGTGTGCGGTGTAGCGGCCATAATCGGTCGTGAGCGCGAGAAATCCGTCGGAAGCGAGAAGCAGGATCGCGCCCGTCTGGGCCGCAACGCGCTTGCTCGAGACGTATTCGGCCGCCTGTGCGTCCGGGCTGAACGCCCAATGCGAACCGCTGTTGAGATGGCTCCGCGCCTTGCGCAGCGCCGGCAAATATTCTGTCAGATTGGTCCGGGAGGCTGGCGCCAGGTTCATCTCCTTGGCGAGGCGGGCGGCGCGCGACGATTCCTGCGCCTTCTTGGCGAAGGATTCGCCCAGCACCTCGACCTCGCCGGGCGCGCGCTGCAGCAGGCCGGCACAGTCGCCGTACCAGAGAAAGTCGAAGCCGCCCTTTACCTGCGACGCGAAGGCCATCGAGGCATAGGGCATCTCCCACATCGCCTCGGGCGCGCGCCGGCGCAGCGCCTTGAACGATTTCTCCGCGTCGGCGAGCGTATGCCGCAGCGCATCCTTCGGCGCGTCGCCGTCCTTGGCATGCGCCATTAGCCGCCGCGCGCCGAAATGCGCGATCCAGGCGGCGTCGCTTTCGCCGGGCATCAGCGGATCGCCGAGACTGGTCGCGCCGTCGAGCACCACGGCGGCGGTATCGATATGGCCGAAGGCATCGTCGTTCGGCTTGAAGGGATCGCCGGGAATCGAAAGCGTGTCGAGGATTTCGAAGGGCATGGGATCATCCTACCCACCCGCAAGGGCGGGTCGTTAGTACGCGGTCGCCTGGACCACGGCTTTGAGGCGTTCGGCCAGGGAGAATTCGTCTTCGATGAAGTCGGCGTCGACCCACCAGTCTTCGACTTCTGTGAGAATGCGTCCAACCAGCGGACCTTCGGGCACGCCGGCCAGCATCACTTCACGCCCGGTCAGCGGAAATCGCGGACGCTCCCAGGAATCGGCCACGGCGAGCAGCATGCGCCAGTTGATAGCGTTCGATTCCTTCGGGTCCTCGGCCCATTTCAGGAAGACGCGATCCTTGAAGCGCTGCGCGTCCAGCCGGTAGAGCAGCTTGCGCACTTCTTTCACCGACAGATACGACACGATCTTCTCCCGCGCGCCGGCGATGTCGGCGAGCCGGTCGGAATCGGCATTGGAGAGCCGCCATTCCTTGGCGACGGCGCGCGCCTCGGCAGCCTCGCTCGGTAGCAGCGCGGCGAGGCGCAGGATCGCGTCCGGCTTGAAGAAAGCTTCCGCATCGATCCGAACAAGATGTTCGAGACGGGCAAGGTTCAGATTGCCGATTACGACATCGGCGAGGATGCCGCTGGCCGCCATCTGGCGCAGCACGGGCACCGGATCGTCGGCCTCGAGCAGGCGCAGCATCTCTTTCGAGACACGTTCGCCGGCGAGCAGCGTCAGTCCGCCTTTCTCCGCCGCGGCGGCGTGCAGCGCCTCGCTGTCGATCGTGCCCTTGCCGTACCAGGCGTGGAAGCGGAAGAGGCGCAGGATGCGCAGATAATCCTCGCGGATGCGCGCCCCGGCATCGCCCACGAAGCGGACGCGGCCGGCTTTCAGGTCTTCGACGCCGCCCACCGTATCGAGGATCTCGCCCTGCGCATCGGCGTAGAGCGCGTTCATCGTGAAATCGCGTCGCTGGGCATCCTCGGCCCAGTCGGTCGTGAAGGCGACGACGGCGCGGCGCCCGTCGGTCGCGACGTCGCGGCGCAAGGTTGTCACTTCGAAGGGCTTGCCGTTCGCCACGGCCGTCACCGTGCCGTGCTCGATGCCCGTCGGCACGGCGCCGAGGCCAGCCGCCTTCAGCCGCGCAGTCACGTCGGCGGGCAGGAGCGGCGTGGCGATGTCGATATCGGCGACGGGCTTGCCGAGCAATGCATTGCGCACCGCACCGCCGACGAAGCGGCCCTGCCCGCCGAGCGCGTCGAGTACCGCACGCGTCTGCGGCGCGGTCATCCAGACGTGGCGTTTGGGATCGAGCTTCAAGGCTTCTTCTCCGGGGCCGGGACAACATAGCCCGGAACGACCTTGCCGTTCACGACATGCGGCGCGACATAGGTGCCGGTGATGGGCTCGCCTTCGAGAAAGCCGACGACGATAAAGCTGATCGCCACCAGCGACAGGCCAGCGACGATCAGCCAGGTCCACGGCGTGGCGGGCCGGATGACCTGCGGGCGCAGGCGCAGCACAAGCAGATAGATGCCGTAGAGCAGGAACGGCAAAGCGAAGAGCGCAAAGCGCTCGAACAGCGAGCGGATCATGGCTTTGTGATCCGTTCGCTGAAATTGATCAGCATCGCCGCGGTAGCGCCCCAGATATAATGGCCTTCATAGGTGAAGGCATAGAAGCTGCGCTGGCGACCCTGGAATTCGCGGGTCTGCTTCACGCGGTTGGCGGGATCGAGCAGGAAGGACAGCGGCACCTCGAAAATCTCCGCGACCTCGCGCTCCTGCGGCATCAGCGCGAAACCTTCGCTCAGGATGCCGACCACGGGCAGTATCGCATAGCCGGTGCCGGTCTCGTAGGCGTCCAGGAATCCGGCGACGGTGACGAAAGCGGGCTCGATGCCTGTCTCCTCCTGCGTCTCGCGCAGCGCGGTTTCGACGAGCGAGACATCCTTCGGATCGGCGCGGCCGCCGGGGAAGGCGACCTGGCCGGCATGGCGCGAGAGATGATCGGTGCGCTGGGTCAGAAGAACATGCGGCTCGTCGCGGAGCAGAAGCGGCAACAGCACCGCGGCCGGCATCAGATCGGGCCTGATCGCGGGACGGTTCTGCGGATCGAGGTCGTAATCGCTGCGCGTCGGCATCAGCGGCAGCAAAGGCGGTTCGTGCAGCAGGCGCGAACGCAAGAGCCCCACCCCGCCGCTGACGATGCGGCGGCCGATCTCGGCCGGCGATTCCGGCGCCGCACTCATTCGGGGCGGCCCAGCGGATAGAACGCGCCGCTGCTCCATACGCCGAGCAGGCCCCCCTCGCCCGGCACGGCGAGATCGGCGAGCTGGTAGAACACCGGCCGCGCGATGCGCGCCTCCAGCCCCTTGCGGATATGGACATAGGGCGCGGGCTCTTCGGTCTTGGGATCGGTCTCGACACGGATGGGGTTGTCGGGGCCGGCGGTCGCCTGGTCGCCGACATTGGTGGTGAAGACGAGGCGCTGGTCGCGCCCGGCGCCTTCGACGTCCAGCAGCACGGCGAGGAAGGGCGCGTCCTCCACCACGATGCGCATCTTCTCGACCGGCGTGACAAGGACGAAGCCTTCGGGGTCGCGGCGCAATATGGTCGAAAAAAGGCGCACCAGTTCCTTGCGGCCGATCGGGCTGCCCTGATGGTACCAGGTGCCGTCGCGCGCGATGCGGATGTCGATATCGCCGCAATGGGCCGGGTTCCACTTCTCGACCGGCGGCAGGCCGCGGCCGGCGGCGGCGTCGCGCTGCAGGCTTGCGAGGCCGAGGGGAAATCCGCCGCTGCTCATATCGGTTAAGCCACTTCGATCACGGCCCTGTGCAAGGCCGGTGTTTTCCTTGTTGCGCCTGCACCGGCGGGGTACATAAGCCTCAGTTCCGGCGCACTTAAGAGGATAGGGTGCGGCCAGCGGACCGGCAACCAAGCATCTGGATCCCCTTCATGAGCGATACCGTGGCTGAAAGTTCTGGCGCCGCCGCCCATCTGGAGCGCGCCGCGGCCACGCTGGCCAAGGTGCGCGAGGCGGTCGGCAAGGCGATCTTCGGCCAGGACGCGGTGATCGAGCAGACGCTGGTGACGCTGCTGGCGGGCGGCCATGGCCTCCTGATCGGCGTGCCGGGCCTGGCCAAGACCAAGCTGGTCGAGACGCTGGGCATCGTCCTGGGGCTCGACTGGAAACGCATCCAGTTCACGCCGGACCTGATGCCGACCGACATCATCGGATCGGAGGTTCTCGAAGAGGCAAGCGGCAAGCGCAGCTTCCGCTTCATCGCGGGGCCAGTGTTCACGCAGCTTCTGATGGCGGACGAGATCAACCGCGCCTCGCCGCGCACCCAATCGGCGCTGCTGCAGGCGATGCAGGAGCGGCACGTCACCGTGGCGGGACAGCGCTACGACCTGCCCAAGCCGTTCCACGTGCTGGCGACGCAGAACCCGCTGGAGCAGGAAGGCACCTATCCCTTGCCCGAGGCGCAGCTCGACCGCTTCCTGCTGCAGATCGACATCGGCTATCCCGACAAGGAATCCGAACGGCGCATGCTGGCGGCGACGACCTTCGGCGAAGAGGAAAAGCCGGTCGCGGTGTGCGGCGCCGCCGACCTGATGCTGGCGCAGCAGATCGTGCGGCACATCCCGGTCGGCGAGAAAGTCGTCGATGCGATCCTGAAGCTGGTGCGCGCGGCACGGCCCGGCGAAGAGGGCGCGAAAGACATCCGCGACGCGATCGCCTGGGGACCGGGACCGCGTGCAAGCCAGGCCTTCATGCTGGCGGTGCGGGCCCGCGCCCTGATCGAGGGGCGGCTGGCGCCGTCGACCGACGACGTCGAGGCGCTGGCGCAGCCGGTGCTGCGCCATCGCATGGCGCTCACCTTCCCGGCGCGCGCCGAAGGCATGACGGTCACCTCCGTCATCGAGCGGCTCAGCCGGAGCATTCTTTGAGTCCAGCGGCGAATACGAATCTGCAATACGAGGCCGAGGCGCTCGGCGCCGGCCTGCCGCCGCTGCTGCTCGATGCCGAGCGGCTGGCGGCGGCGGTGAGCCTGGGCGTGCACGGTCGACGCAAGGCCGGCATGGGCGAGAGCTTCTGGCAGTTCCGCCGCTACACGCCGGAGGACGCGGCGAGCGCGATCGACTGGCGGCAATCGGCGAAGTCGCAGCATCTCTTCGTGCGCGAGCGCGAATGGGAGGCGGCGCAGTCGGTGTGGTTCTGGTGCGACGCCTCGCCCGGCATGCAGTTCGCGAGCGGCAAGACGACCAAGGCGGAACGGGCCAAGCTGCTCGGGCTCGCACTGGCGTCTTTGCTCGTGCGCGGCGGCGAGCGCGTGGCGCTCTTTGGCGACGGCCATGCGCCGGCGAGTTCGCGCGCGGCACTGCGCCGGATCGGGCACACGCTATTGGACGGGCCCGATCGGCCCGAGACGCTGCCGCCCGAGGCGGCGATCACCAAGAACGCGCAGTTCGTGTGGTTCTCCGACTTTCTTTCGCCCCTGCCGGAGATCGAGGCGACGCTGCGGCGGCTTTCGCATTCGGCGGTGACGGGGCACGTCGTGCACATCATCGATCCGGCGGAGGAAGATTTCCCCTACGCGGGACGCATGCGCTTCGAAGACAGCAAGGGTGCCCTGAGCGAAACCATCGGCCGCGCCGAGACCGTGGCGTCGGCCTATCGCGCGCGCTTCAAGGCGCATGCGGAGACGCTGGGCGCGCTGGCGCGGCGGCTCGGCTGGTCCTACATCGCGCATCGCACGGATCGGCCGCCGCAGACCGCGCTGATCGCGCTCTATGCCGATATGAGCGGCGCCTGACGTGGCCGGTCTGCTCGCGGGATTGAGCTTCGGCGCGCCCTTCATCCTCGGCGCTCTGATCGTGCTGCCGGCGGTGTGGTGGCTGCTGCGCGTGACGCCGCCCTTGCCGCGCCGGATCGTGTTTCCGCCCCTGCGCCTGCTGCTGGGGCTTTCCGGAAAAGAAGAGACGCCGGCGCGCACGCCGTGGTGGCTGCTGCTGCTGCGGCTGATCGCGGCGGCCTGTGTGATCGTCGCGCTGGCCGAGCCCTTGTTCGGCAAGGGGCCGACCATCGCGGGCACCGGGCCGGTCGTGCTGATGGTCGACAATGGCTGGACCTCGGCGGCGAACTGGGATGCGCGGCAGGCGGTGATCGCGGACGTGCTGCGCAGCGCAACGAACCAGCGCCGCGCCGTCGCCATCGTGCCGACGGCGGATGTGCCCGATGTGAGCCTGATGGATGCCGGCCGCGCCGCGCGCATCGCACAGGCGCTGACGCCGGAGCCCTGGTCGCCGGATCGCACGCGCGCCGCGGCGGCGATCGCGAAGGCGAAGTTCGATGCCAAGCCCGACATATTGTGGCTGAGCGACGGGATCGAGGACGGCACGGCGGGCGCCACCGCCGACACGCTGGCGAAGGCGGGCGCGCTCACCATCTATGCCGATGCGCCGGGACAGGGGCCGCTCGCGCTGCTACCGCCGGAGAACAAGGCGAACGGCTTCGACGTGTCGCTGCTGCGGGCCGGGACCGACGGGGCGCGGGGCGGACGCGTGCAGGCGCTGGGCAGCCATGGCGAGATGCTGGCGGAGGGCGTCTTCCGCTTCGGCGACGGACAGAGCCGCGCGGCTGCGCATATCAGCCTGCCGCTGGAAGTGCGCAACGAGACCACACGCATCGCCATCGCGAATGCGGATTCGGCGGGCGCGGTGCAGCTTCTGGGCGGCGGCGGATCGCGGCGCGCGGTCGGGCTTGTCGCGCCGGACGTGGCGGAGGACACCCAGCCGCTGCTGTCGGACACGTATTATCTGCAGCGCGCGCTCGCGCCCTATGCCGAGCTGCGCAAGGGCACGATCAGCGACGTGCTGGCGCGCAATGTGTCGGTGCTGATCCTGGCCGATGTCGCACGCGTCACCGGCAGCGACTACGACAAGGTCGCGAAATTCGTCGAGGGCGGCGGGCTGCTGATCCGCTTCGCGGGCGGACGCATGACGGGCGGCACCGACGATCTGGTGCCGGTGAAGCTGCGCGTCGGCGGACGCTATCTCGGCGGCGCGCTCGCCTGGGCCGATCCGCAGAAGCTGGCGCCCTTCTCCGATTCCAGTCCCTTCGCCGGCCTCGCGATCCCGCCCGACGTGTCGGTGACGCGGCAGGTGCTGGCGGAGCCGTCGGTCGAGCTGTCCGACCGGAGCTGGGCGCGGCTGGCCGACGGCACGCCGCTTGTCACCGCGGAAAATCGCGGCAAGGGATTCATCGTGCTGTTCCACATCACGGCGGGGCCGAGCTGGTCGTCTCTGCCGCTGTCGGGACTCTATGTCGACATGATGCGGCGGCTGCTGGCGCTGTCGGCGGGCGCCAAGGCGAGCGACATGAAAAGCGCCACGACGCTGCCGCCGGTGGTGACGCTGGACGGCTTCGGCCGCGTGCGCAAGCCGCCGGCGGAAGTGTTGCCGATCCGCGCCGCCGACCTGCCCAAGACCGTGCCGTCGCCGATCCATCCGCCGGGGCTTTACGGCGTAGCGGGGACCGAGGATGCACTGAACGCGGTGAAGGTCGATGCGGTGCTGCTGCCATTCGTCGGGATCGATACGGAGGCTTATCCGCAATCGACGGTGACGGCGCTGGCGCCGTGGTTCCTGAGCGTGGCGATCGCGCTCCTGTTTCTGGATGCGCTGCTGTCGCTGTGGATGCGCGGCTATCTTTCGCGATTGCGCTTTGCGCGCGTCGCGGCGGCGGCGCTGGCGGTGCTGTTCGTCGTGCATGCGCATGAT
>Ga0265314_10005202_pt1 | contig 11816 bp, 14 predicted proteins | sample 4126metaG_FD_203106 | JGI IMG/M metagenome (GOLD analysis project Ga0265314, IMG submission 203106) | Rhizosphere microbial communities from Carex aquatilis grown in University of Washington, Seatle, WA, United States - 4-1-26 metaG | ecosystem: Host-associated > Plants > Roots > Rhizosphere >... | reverse complement strand
CGGTCGAACATGTCAACGAGGAAGCCGGATCGGTCTGGCTCGACCGCATCACGCGGACCTATCCGCATGCGATCTGGCTCAATCCGGTGGCGCAGAAGCACTGGGACTATTCGGAATCGACCACCATCGTCCGCCGGCTGTTCTCGCAGCGGATGTTCCCGATCACGATCGAAGGCCTCGAAGGCGCGATGCGGGAGCTGGTGCGGTAGTTTTTCACCTCTCTTTCTGGGAGAGGGAGTCTGTCGTGCCGGTTGAGGCGCTATTTGAGGAAGGGTTAGTCCAATGCCCCAGACCATCCATCGCGGGATCAAATCCCTGATCGACGAGGCCAATGCCGAGATTGAAACCGTCAGCGCGGCGGACGCTATCAAGGCGGCGCAGCGCGACGACGTCGTGATCGTCGACATCCGCGATCCCCGGGAGATCGAGCGCGACGGCAAAATCCCCGGCGCGTTCTCCTGCACCCGCGGCATGCTGGAATTCTGGATCGATCCGAAAAGCCCCTACGCCAAGCCGATTTTCCAGGAAGACAAGAAGTTCATCTTCCACTGCGCCGGCGGCATGCGCTCGGCGCTCGCCGCCAAGACCGCGCAGGACATGGGCTTAAAACCGGTCGCGCATATGGGCGGCGGCTTTGCCGCCTGGCGCGATGCCGGCGGCGCGATCGAGAAGTGGGAACCGAAGCAGCCGAAGGGTTAGGGCGCACATGGCATCATCCACCGACGACCCGCTTGTCAGCACCGACTGGCTCGCCGCCCATATCGACGATCCCAACGTGCGCATCATCGACGCGACCTTCAAGCTGCCGGGCGTGTTGCCGTTGCCGATCGACGATTACCTCGCAGCTCACATTCCGGGCGCGGTATTCTTCGATGTCGACGCGATCTCCGATCACGGCAATCCCAACCCGCATATGTTTCCCGACGCAGCGCAGTTCGCGCGCGATATCGCAGCACTCGGCATTTCCACCGGCGATACCGTGGTGGCCTACGATTCCGGCAGCTGGGTCGCCGCCCCCCGGGCGTGGTGGATGTTCCTGTCGTTCGGCTATCGCAATGTGAAAGTGCTCGACGGCGGCTTGAGGAAATGGACGCGCGAAGGTCGTCCGACGCATTCCGGCAAGGTCACGCCGAAGCCCGGAAAGTTTTCCGCAACGCTCGATCCCAGTTACGTCCGCAACCAGCAGCAGGTCGTGAGCAATATCGAAACCAGGGCCGAGCAACTGGTCGACGCGCGGCCCAAGGGGCGCTTCGAGGGCACCGCGCCGGAGCCGCGGCCGGAGTCGCGTTCGGGTCACATCCCCGGCAGCCGCAACGTGCCCTATGCCGGGCTGTTCGATGCCGAGACCGGCGCGATGAAGCCGCTCGACGAATTGCGCAAGGCGTTTGCCGGCGCCGGCGTCGACCTGACCAAGCCGATCGTCACCACCTGTGGCTCGGGGGTCTCCGCGCTGGTGCTGACCTTGGCGCTCTATCGCCTCGGCGTGCGCGGCAGCGCGCTGTACGATGGCTCGTGGGCGGAATGGGGTCTTCCGGACGGCCCAGCGATCGCGACCGGACCGGCCTGAACGGATTGCGTCGGTCGATAGCGTTTTCGAGCGCAGTGGAAACCGGTTCGCGTGAAGAAAACGCGTCAAAACAAGTATCTGGAGCTTCGGTTCTGATTCGATCAGAGCCGAAAAGCTCTAGTGCGCGGGGTTTGGGTTGACCGGAGTTTGGCCGAAAGGCGTGAGCGCTTGTTGCGCGGCCTGTCGTTGCAGGCGCAAGGCGGCGAGCCTGCGGCGCTGGGCTGCACGGTGCGCCTGCCGCTTCCTGACCGCGTCCCTGTCCTTTTCCCTCTCGGGCTTGGCGCTCTCGACCTTCGGGGAAACGATGGTGACGGGCGGGCCGCCCAGCGTGGCGATTTTAGTCGAGAAGCTCGCAGGAGCCGGCACGCTCACGGGATCGGGTGCGACGGCTGCAGCGGCTTCCGCGGCGGGCAGGGCAGCTGCTTCGCTGGCCGGCGCGGCGCCGGGCGTGGTAGGCACGTCGGCCGAGGGTTGCGCGGCGGTGGCGAGCTTGGCCTGGTCCGGGGCGGCCGGCGAGGCTGTCGCCTCAGCCTGCGGCGGCGCGGTCTCCGGCGTGGCGGCGGCCGATGGCGGTGCATCCACGGGCTGCAGCGCGGCGGTCCTGTCGAGATCGGGCTGAGGCGAGGGAGCCGTTGCCGGCTCGGCGGCAGCCTTCATCGCAACATCGTCGAGCACTTGCGGCTCGAGGGTCGCCGCATCCTTGTCCGCGTCCTTCAGCGTATCGTTTGGCGCCTCCTTGGGCGCATCATCGATGCGCAGCAGCGCCAGCACCGGCTGGCTGGCCTGGGCATTGTCCTGGCTTTGCGCAAATCTGGTTTCGGGGGCCGGGCGCCACGCCGGCGCGCTGGCGAATTCCTCGTGGGCGGTGCGCAGCAGCGCCGCGGCGCCGAATCCAAACACCAGGACCGACATCGACAGCACGATGGCGCCGAACAGAAAACGAAAGCCGGGGAGCATGAACGCCAAGTTCCGCTTCGCGGGATTTGCGAAGGCCGTAATGAAGCTGCCGGGAACGCGGTGATGACTGAATTGCCGCGTTCACGACGCTGCCGGCACCACCAGCGCGCAGCGAATCAGGGCTGATTCGAGGATAGCGCAAGGATTCCGCGCGCGTCCGCTAAAAATCGGCGGGATCGAGGCTCGATGGCGATGTTCGGAGCTGTTTCCCGGGACGGTGCGGCACGGTTGCAACGCTCGCCCGGATGCATCACAAATGCCGGAACCGGGTCGAATTGGCCCGAATTGTCTTGAATGCGCCGCTATCTTCGGTCATCTGCCTCTCATGATCCGGCGGCGGCTTGGGGACTTTACAAGAGCGATGATGATCAGACGCATTTTGACGATTTGCGCGGCTGTGACGGCTGGCGCTGCGTGGGCCGCGTCCGCGCAGGCGCAGAGCTATCCGGTCCAGAGCTATACACCTCCCCCCGCCCCGGCCTCCTATCCGCCGAACGGTGCGCCCGCGGACTATCGCCGCGCGCCTGGTGTCCCCGATTTCGATTCGCTGGATGAAGAGGATCCGCAGGGTTCGACCGCGCTGTCGCCACCCGGTCCGGTGCTGTCGCCCGACGATCCGCGCTATGGCCGCCCGATGGGCGCTCCGGTTTATTCCGATCGCAACGCGCCGACCGGTCCGGTGCTGTCGCCTGACGACCCGCGCTATGGCCGTCCGATGGGCGCCCCGGGTTATTCCGACCGCAACGCGCCGACCGGCCCGGTGCTGTCGCCCGACGATCCACGTTATGGCCGCCCCAGTGGTCCGCCGCCGGTGATCTATTCGGATCGCAATGGCCGGCCGCCGGATGACGGCTTGCGTCCGCCCGAGGCGGTCGGGGCTCCTTCCCCTGGCGTCACCGGATCGGTCGAGGCGCCCGTCGGCGCCGACGGCAAGCCGGTGGTGCTGTCCGCGCTGCCGGCGGACGAACAGCCGGAAACCGGCCCGGCGCAACTCGCGCCGAATTTGCGCCGGCAGGAAGTCGCGTTCCCGACCAAGGAGCCGCCAGGGACGCTCGTCGTCGATACTCCGAACACCTATCTCTATTACATCCTCGGTGGTGGCAGGGCGATCCGCTACGGCGTCCGTGTCGGCCGCGATGGTTTCACCTGGACCGGCGTGCAGAAGATTTCGCGCAAGGCCGAGTGGCCGGATTGGCATCCGCCGCCGGAAATGATCGACCGCCAGCCGTATTTGCCGCGCTTCATGGCGGGCGGCCCGGGCAACCCGCTGGGCGCGCGCGCGATGTATCTGGGATCGACCGTGTACCGCATCCACGGCACCAACCAGCCTTCGACCATCGGCAAGTTCGTCTCGTCAGGCTGCATCGGCATGCTCAACGAAGACGTCACCGACCTGTTCGATCGCGTCAAGGTCGGTACCCGCGTGGTCGTATTGCCCGGCAATCCGCCGGCGGCATTGGCCTCGGCGCAGTCGGTGCCCGGACCGAATGCCGGCCCGCCGGTACCCGGCCAGATGTCGGCCGTTCCCGGCACCCAGCCGACCGTGGTGCCCCCGCTGCCCGCGCCGGTCACGGTGCGCTGAGTTCGGAGACCTCCCTCGTCATTGCGAGGGGCGTTAGCAACGAAGCAATCCAGTCTACGAGGCTTCTGGATTGCTTCGCTTACGCTCGCAATGACGGTGGAGCTGCCGCATCCGGTTCAACTACGCCAGCCGCTGCTTCGGCTCGCCCTTGAACCAGGCGTCGATGCCCTCGACCATCTGGCTGTAGTGATTGCGAAAGCTGTCGCCGGTGACGTAGCCGAGATGCGGCGTCAGCACGACATTGTCGAGTTTGCGGAACGGACTGTCGACCGGCAGCGGTTCGACCGAATAGACGTCGATCCCGGCGCCCGCGATCTTGCCCTGCTGCAATGCCTTCAACAGCGCCGCTTCGTCGATGATCGGCCCGCGCGCGGTGTTGACGATGTAGGCTGACGGCTTCATCCGCGCCAGATCCTCAGGCCCGACCAGTCCGCGCGAGCGCTGGCTCAGCACCACATGGATGGTGACGATGTCGGCGGTGGAGAACAGCTCCTCCTTGCTGACATAGCCGACGCCGACCTCCTTGCAACGCTCCGGCGTCAGGTTCGGGCTCCAGGCGATCACGTTCATGCCGAACGCCTGCGCCAGCTTCGACACCTTGCCGCCGAGCTTGCCGAGGCCGAGCACGCCGAGCGTGCGGTCCTCGATCTCCATGCCGACGAATTTCTGCAGGGGTTCGCCGGCGTGCATCCGGGCGTTCTCGCGGCCGATATTGCGGGTCAGCTCCAGGATCAGGCCCATGGTCAAGGGCGCGGTCGGGTCGCGGCCCCATTGCGTCCCGCACAGCACCACCTTGTGGTCCTTCGCGGCTTCCATGTCGATCGCTGCATTGCGCATGCCCGAGGTGATCAGAAGCTTCAGCTTGGGCAGGGCGGCAAACAGCGTGCGCGGAAACGGCGTGCGCTCGCGCATCGCGCAGATGATCTCGAAATCCTTCAGCGCGTCGGCGGCGGCGGCCTCCGAGGCGAACGGCTGGTTGAACACGGTGATGTCGACGCGATCGGTGACCCTGGACCAGTCGGTGATCTCAAGCGTGAGGTTGAGGTAGTCGTCGAGAATTGCACAGCGCAGCCGCGTCATGGGGAGGTCCGTTCATGGCGATGATGACGGCGGAAAACCGGCCGTCGGGGAGGTCGCCATGGTCGCGCGGTATCCCTGGGCGCGCAAGCGCCTGCGGTCTGAAAAAGCGTCTGTCGGTGTCAAAACGTCCGTGATTACAGCGAGGGCTTCTGCGCTTTGGCGGCGCGGATTTCGGCCAGCATGGTGTGGACCTGGGGCGAGATCGCCTTGTGCTTGGCGCGGCAGGCGGGGCCTGGGCCGCGCATGTAATGCAGTTCCGGCCGGTAGGGGTCGAAAGCCCGGGCGAAGAACTGGCGCCAGAAGCCGCGGACCTCGCCGAGCAAGCCGGATTGTTCGTCGCGGCGGACTGCCGGGAGGGTTCCTGAGGTGATCGTCGTCATGACGCGGACCTGCTGTTCGCTGGCGGCTTTTGCCGCGTGAGATGCGCCTTTTCCGGCGCTGGGAACGAGTTTTGGCCCGATTTATTAAAAGAAGGTTTCAATTGCAGTGATCCGGTGCACACATGGTGTCGACCCCGTAATGATCCGTGGTGAACGGATGGAAAACGAACGGGCTGCGGTTGCCCTTTGGGGGCTGCGCCGCTACATCAGCGGCAGCAAATTTCCTCAAATGCACCGGTTTCCAGGGATCGCGAATGGCTCGTCAGTTCGTCTATTTCATGAAGGGTTTGACCAAGAGCTACCCGACCCGGAAGGTGCTCGATAACGTCCATTTGTCGTTCTACCCGGACGCCAAGATCGGCGTGCTCGGCGTCAACGGTTCCGGCAAATCGACCCTGCTGCGGATCATGGCCGGCCTCGACAAGGAATATAACGGCGAGGCCTGGGTCGCCGAGGGCGCCCGCGTCGGCTACCTCGAACAGGAGCCGCAGCTCGACGCCAGCAAGACGGTGCGCGAGAACGTCATGCTGGGCGTTGCCAAGCAGAAGGCGATCCTCGATCGCTACAACGAGCTCGCGATGAACTATTCCGAGGAAACCGCCGACGAGATGACCAAATTGCAGGACGAGATCGAGGCCCAGGGCCTCTGGGATCTCGACAGCAAGGTCGACCAGGCGATGGATGCGCTGCGCTGCCCGCCCGATGATTCCGACGTGACAAAACTGTCCGGCGGCGAGCGCCGCCGCGTCGCGTTGTGCAAGCTATTGCTCGACCAGCCCGAATTGCTGCTGCTGGACGAACCGACCAACCATCTCGACGCCGAGTCGGTGTCATGGCTCGAAGGCCATCTGCGCAACTATCCCGGCGCGATCCTGATCGTGACCCATGACCGCTACTTCCTCGACAATGTCACGAGCTGGATCCTCGAACTCGATCGCGGCAAGGGCATTCCCTACGAAGGCAATTACTCGTCCTGGCTGGTGCAGAAGCAGAAGCGGCTCGAACAGGAGGGCCGCGAGGACGCCGCCCATCAGAAGACGCTGGCACGCGAGCAGGAATGGATCGCGTCCTCGCCGAAGGCGCGCCAGTCCAAGTCGAAGGCGCGCTACCAGCGCTATGAAGAGCTGTTGAAACAGGCCAGTGAAAAGCAGACCCAGGGCGCGCAGATCACCATTCCGGTGGCCGAGCGTCTCGGCGCCAACGTGGTCGACTTCGAAGGCCTCAGCAAGGGTTTTGGAGATCGCGAGCTGATCGACAACCTCACCTTCAACCTGCCGCCGGGCGGCATTGTCGGCGTGATCGGTCCGAACGGCGCCGGCAAGACCACGCTGTTCCGGATGATCACCAAGCAGGAGACGCCCGACAAGGGCACCATCACCGTCGGCGAGACCGTGCATCTCGGCTATGTCGACCAGTCGCGCGACGACCTCGACGGCAAGAAGACGGTGTGGGAGGAAATTTCGGGCGGCAACGAACAGATCCTGCTCGGCAAAAGGGAAGTGAACTCGCGCGGCTATTGCTCGTCGTTCAATTTCAAGGGCGCCGACCAGCAGAAGAAAGTAGGCGCGCTGTCGGGCGGCGAGCGCAACCGGGTGCATCTGGCCAAGATGCTGAAGTCCGGCGCCAACGTATTGCTGCTCGACGAGCCGACCAACGACCTCGACGTCGATACGCTGCGCGCGCTGGAAGAGGCGCTGGAGGATTTTGCCGGCTGCGCCGTCATCATCAGCCATGACCGCTGGTTCCTCGACCGCATCGCCACCCACATCCTGGCCTTCGAGGGCGATAGCCACGTCGAATGGTTCGAGGGCAATTTCCAGGATTACGAAAAAGACAAGATGCGGCGGCTGGGCCAGGACTCCATCATTCCACACCGGGTCAAGTACAAGAAGCTGACGCGGTAATTCGGGAGCCGCGAAGGGATCTGCCGAGGGAGTTGCAATGGCCGACTGGAGCGCACAGCAATATCTCAAATTCGAGGACGAGCGGACGCGGCCGTCGCGTGACCTGCTGGCGCAAATTCCGATCGCCGACGCGCGCAGGGTGGTCGATATCGGTTGCGGGCCGGGAAATTCGACCGAGCTTCTGGTCAAGCGCTGGCCGCAGGCGGAAGTAATCGGCATCGACACCTCGGCCGACATGCTGCGCCAGGCGCGCGAGCGATTGCCGGCGCAAAAATTCGTCGAGGCCAATATCTCGCATTGGGCGCCGCCGGAAAAAACCGACGTGCTGTTCGCCAACGCGATCTTCCAATGGGTGCCCGGCCATCTCAAGCAATTGCAACGGCTGCTCGGCGCGCTGCCATCCGGCGGCGTGCTCGCGGTGCAGATGCCGGACAGTCTCGACGAGCCGGTGCATGTGCTGTTGCGCGAGATCGCGAAAACCGGGCCGTGGCGCCAGCAGCTCGCCGACAAAGCGGGGGTGCGCGACATCCTGCCGACGCCCGGCGGCTATTACGACGCGCTGGGTCCGCTCAGCACCCGGCTGGAGATATGGCACACGATCTACAATCACGTGCTGGAAGATGCTGCCGCCGTGGTGGAATGGGTCAAGGGCACCGGACTGCGGCCGTTCGTCGATCCGCTGGAGCCGCCGGAGCGCAAGCAGTATGTCGCCGAATATACCAAACGCATCGCGGAAGCCTATCTGCCGCAGGCCGACGGCAAGGTGCTGCTGCGGTTTCCGCGGATTTTTATCGTTGCGGTGAAGTGAGACGCCCGACGGCCCGGTTTTCAACCGCAGGCGGTCGTGATAGTCTTCCGGCATGACTGACCCGGACAACATCGTTCTGGAGCATCTGCGCCATATCCGTGGCGCGATCGATGATGTGCGCGACGATATTCGCGAAATCAAGCAGCGGGCCGGTAATCTTGAAAATCAGTACGCCAATATGTCGAACCGATTGGATCGAATGGACGTACGCATCGAACGTATCGAGCGGCGCCTCGATCTGACGGACGCGTAAGCGACTTGGCGAAATTTCTCATTCGGGCGCTGGCTGTCGGGCTGCTGCTATTGGTTTGTGGTGTCGAGGCTCCCGCCCGCGCCGCCGACGCCGCCTTCACCCAATTCATCGCTTCGCTATGGCCGGAAGCGCAGGCCGCCGGCGTGTCGCGGGCGACGTTCGACAACGAAACCCGTGGCCTTGAGCCGGACTACAAATTGCCGGATCTGATCCTGCCCGGGCGGCCCGCGACCGGCGCGCCGTCGCAGGCGGAGTTCGTGCAGGTGCCGTCCGACTACATCAAGGAAGCCAGCATCGCCAAGCTCGCCGAGGAAGGCCAGCGGCTCATGCAGAAATACCGCACGGCCCTAAAGGGCATCGAGCAGCGTTTCGGCGTGCCCGCGACGATCGTGCTGGCGATCTGGGGCCGCGAGACCGATTACGGCCGTTACACCTTGCCGTACGACGCGGTGCGCGCGTTGGCGACACAGGCCTATGTCGGGCGCCGCAAGGATCAATACCGCAACGAATTCGTACTGGCGCTGAAGATGATCGGCGACGGCGCGGTGACGCGCAAGGATCTGCGTTCATCCTGGGGCGGCGCCGTCGGCCTCACGCAATTCCTGCCGTCGGAATATTACAAGCACGGCGTCGATTTCGACGGCGACGGCCGCGTTGATCTCTGGCATTCGGTGCCCGATGCGCTGGCGTCCGCCGCATCTCAACTGGTCGACAAGGGCTGGCAGCCGGGCCTGCGCTGGGCCTACGAGGTACAGGCGCCGGCAAACACGGATTGCACGCAAGGCGTGCCCGAGGTGACGAAACCGATCGGGGATTGGCTGCGCGCAGGCTTCGTGCCGGTACGCGGCCAAAAGCTCAGCGCGGCCGAGCAGGCGCAGCCGGCCTCGCTGCTGCAGCCCGAGGGCGTTGCCGGTCCCGCCTTCCTGACAACGAAGAATTACTTCGTCATCAAGGAATACAATTTTTCCGATCTGTATGTGCTCTATGTAGGCCATCTCAGCGACCGCATGACCGATCCGCAGCCGTTCGCGACGCCGTGGTCGGCCTCGAAGCAATTACGCAGCGCCGATGTCGAGGCGATGCAGCGTCAACTCACGCGGCTCGGGCTTTACAAGGACAAGCTCGACGGCAAGGCCGGGATGCTGACGCGCGCCGCACTTGGCGCCTACCAGAAATCGGCGGGGCTGAAGGTGGATTGCTGGCCGAGCGAAGCGGTGCTGCGCTCGATGAGTTCGGCGCACTGAAACCGCCGCCGTCATCCTGAGGTGCGAGCCGCAGGCGAGCCCCGAAGGATGCTGTTCAACGCTTTGCTTGTGGCCATCTTCGAGACGCGGCGAAGACGCCGCTCTTCAGGATGACGGCACAATGAAAAAACCCGGCTGGAATTTCCCAGCCGGGTTTTGAATTCAGGCGCGTGCGGTCAGCTTAGTTGCAGACCTCGACGCGACGGAAGCGCCAATTGTACCCGTCCCAGAAGCGCTCGCGTACCCAGCGGCAGGGCGGGGGCGGACCGTCTTCTTCCACATACACCGGGCCGCCATAGGCCGGACGGCTGGAAGCGATCGCGCCGCCGACAATCGCGCCACCGATGATTCCGCCGGCCACGGCGGCGCCGAGGCCGCGCTGGGCGCTTGCAGGGGTCGTCGCCAGCGAACCGGCGGCGATGGTCGCGACCGCGGCGATGGCAGCAAATGTCATCTTCATGTCTAGGGCTCTCCTTGGAGATGGCGCCTCAGGTGCGCCGGGTTTAAGGTTGACTCACACGCCGTATTCGAGGCTGGCCGTCTCGCTAAAAAGCGCACAACAGTCAATCGAAAGTAAACGCGGCGGGACCTATCGGCCGAAAAAAAGGTTTTTTCAGGCCAATTTTCGACGACATTCCCGGAAACGGGTCGTCTCCGGGAACGTCGTTGTTGATTTAATGAAGGTGAACGGCCTCAACCGCAAACCCTCACATTGCGAATCCGCCAGCCATAGCCGTCCCAGAAACGCTGCCGCTGCCAGTAGCAGGCGCCCTCGTCGTAGGGGCCGGCGACATAGGCCGGGCGGGCGTAATAGCCGTAGCCCGGGCCGTAATAGCCATAACCCGGTCCGTAGTAGCCGGGGCCGGCCAGCGCGCCGCCAATAATGGCGCCGCCGATGATGCCGCCGGCGATCGCCGCGCCGACGCCGCGCTGGGCATGGGCCGGCGCAGGCGCCACGATGGCTGACACGGCCAAGGTGGAGACGGCAGCGAGCGCCATCAATGTTTTCCTCATGGCTTCACCTTTCTCAATGAGCAGGGACAGCGGATAAAGCGATCTGTCCGGACCAAAGTTCCACATTCCGCTTGAATGATCAATGAACGGGGCCGCCATATTTGACGACTAATCATGGCCGACGCAGTTCGCTCTGCGGCGCACAATGTCGCATGTTTCCCTCACGTTTCGATGGGTGACAATTCATGTCGGCGACGACGCTGCAAATCGCGATCATGGTCGCAGTGCTGGGATTGCTGGCGTGGCTGGTGATGCGGCGGAGCAAGCCCGGCGGAGCGCGCCGGCCATCCGGCGATCATTCGTGGTCAAGCGATACCGCCTACACCATCGCCGACGCCGGACAGCATCACGGCTCGGGCGGCCACGACGCCGGCTCGGGCCAATCCGCTGGCGCTGGCGATAGCGGGGGCGGTAGCGACAGTGGCGGCGGTGGTGGCGATGGCGGCGGAGGCAACAGCAGCGACTAAAACGGTTTTGGCGGCGGAGGACGAATTCGTTTTATGCCTGCGCCGCAGCCACTTTAGAGCCGTTCTAGATTAACTACGGCAGTTTGGAATTGCTTCAAAATGCGGTTTTTCCTTTTGCATCCCTTCATCGTCTTCAATATCGATGAGGCACCGCATCACTGAAGAGCCCGCCGTTTTATGATCGTTTGTTCCTGCAACGTCCTGACCGACCACGATGTCCGCAGTGCGGTCAATGGTGCGGAAGACTTCCCCCGCAATGCCAAGCAGATCTATGGCTGTCTCGGCTGCAGCGCCGAATGCGGCCGCTGCGCGCGCACCATCAAGGGCATTATCGAGGAGGCGCTGGGTGCCTGCGCCAAGGCCTGCTGCTCCGGCTGCCCGCACAGCGCCGCCCATGCCGACTCGCACGGCCAAGTCGATCTAGGCCATGCCGATCTCGACCTCGTAGCGGCCGCCTGACCAGCCCCTAAATCCTTGGGTTTTCGTGGCCTTTTGGCTGTTCCGGCAGGAGGGTTGCGCTCGGCGGTAATCTCATTTAGAAGCATTCTAAATTAATCGGG
>Ga0265314_10005200_pt1 | contig 11818 bp, 12 predicted proteins | sample 4126metaG_FD_203106 | JGI IMG/M metagenome (GOLD analysis project Ga0265314, IMG submission 203106) | Rhizosphere microbial communities from Carex aquatilis grown in University of Washington, Seatle, WA, United States - 4-1-26 metaG | ecosystem: Host-associated > Plants > Roots > Rhizosphere >... | reverse complement strand
CAGCAGGACAGTCCAGACCACGGCCTCACGCCGACGATAAACGACAACGGCCCGAGCCGAATTCAGAGCCGCCAGCGACCAGAGGCCGACGGCCAACCCGAGGCCGACGGCGCCGAGCTGCAACCGTATGTCGAGCCATGTATTATGCGCTTCCGGAGACGCCCAGCGCAGGTAGTTCATCACTTCGCCGAGCGCTGGGCTGGCGCTAATCCAGAACCCATGACCGTAGCCCCACATCGGCTTCTGGTCGATTGCAATTTGCACCGCATTCCAAACAACTGTGCGGCCGGTGAAACTCGTGTCGCGTCCGATCAGCGCGGTGAGTTCGTCGCCAAAGTATAATCCCGACCCGCAAATCCCAATCAGCAGCAAGCCGACGGCTACAAGGAACAGTCTTTCCACCTCTTGTTGGGTGCGCACGAGCCATCCCAAATATAATGCGGAACAGGCAGCGCCAATCGTTTCGACGATCGCGGTCGCGGAGCGCGACATGATCAATAGTAGGAGAAGAAGAGCGGCCGCAATCACGCCGAGCGGGCTCGATCGAATGTGAGACGAACCCATCGAGACGATCAAGCCGATCGCCGCCATTCCGCCCAACCCGTTCCGGTGCGTCATGGCGCCTCGCCAGGCGCCCGATTGCCCGACCAATGCGCTCATACTCAAATCGGGCGCCACGGCGACCATCAGCGTCGAAGCGCAGGCCGAAGCCAGGAACGACATCGTTAGGAGTTTCGCGAGGTCCTCAGCGGCGTACCGCTGCGTAATATAGATGGCGACAAAAACGACGATCGCCATTCGCCCACCCCGATTCACACTGATTTCCGGAGCGGCGGCCCAGGCGGAGGTGGCAAGGGCATAGGCTGCAAACGCCAGGAGTGGCCAGTTTCTCGCGCACTCACGAAGGACAGACGGCCATTGCCTCAACGCCAACATCGCGTAAGCCGAGAGAACGATACTGAACACGAAAGTGCTGGAGCTGACGGAACTTTCGGCAGTGACGGGCATAGACGCCAGAGAAAATGACTGACGCGCCAGGTATGCTTCAACAGGCGAGAACGTTCCGATCATCGGCACGGTGACAACGAGTATCGTGAAGGCGGTCTCGAGCGGCGACGCCCATAGGCGACTGACGGAGCCGGCTGGCGCGCAGTCAAAGGGCGGATCAAGGCTCGATCCGGCGCATGTCGCGGCGGGATGCCCCAAAATCATCGAGGGAAACCCTTACGCGATGAAGCCGCCTTGACGACGGCAGGCCCGCCGCGCGATTTCATCGCGCGAGGTCACCTATCATTGCCGCTGCGGCGTGCATAGAAGACCGCCGGGCAGACGCCGATCGTCCCGCCGCCAAACGCAGGATGCGTGACGCGCATGGGCGTTATGGGAGCGCGCGTAACGCTCGGCAGACGCGCTTGACCTCGCCCGCCGAACCGCACTCCGCTACGCTCGGCGTCAAGAGGCAACAACCCTCTCGCGCGAATGACCGCGGCGGAATCGATGGGGACGGAGCGTCGCTGGTTGTGTCGTCACGAACAGTTTTCCTTTTGACGTGCCGCGACGCCGAGACGGATTTTCGACGGCCGCTCGCCGAAGCTTTGGCGGCCATCGGCCATGAGGTGTTCTATATTCGTCTGCAGCGAAGGCCGACGCTCAATCGGATCGGCGGCGACGGTCCACAGACTGTTTCGATGCCGGCGTTCGTCGCCTGGATGATCCGTGCGTGCCGGAGCGCCGACCGACCGCTGGTGTTCAACTCCACCAACCTCGTTTTTCCTTGGCTCACGACGCTGCTCACGACGCTGTGCGGCGGTCTGTGGTGTTTCGACATGCATGACGATCTGCTCTACGACAAGCTTGGCGCAAATCGCATTCGCGCCTCGCGCGCACAGCAGCGGAAACTGGCTTCTTCGGATCTCGTCGTCTATGCGGCGGCGACGCTGTCGGAGCGATTCCCCGAAGCGCGCCATCTCGGCAACGCCTCAGACATGGTTCCAGCGGCGCATCCGTTCTTCGACGCCTCGCGCGTGCTGATCCTGGCCAGCCTGGATCAACGCGTCGACTTCGATTTCCTTGATGAGGTTGCGCGCCTGAATCCGTCGGTTGAGTTTGTCATCGTAGGTCAGGTTGCGGAAGGGGCGAACACGATTGCGGCGCGGCTGTTCCGTTCGACGGACCACCATCGCAACATTGTCTATCGAGGGCCGTATGACAGCGCGGGCCTCATCGGATTGATGGCCGAATTTTCGCTCAGCTTGGCGCCCTACCGGGTCAACTCGCGCCTGACGCGTTACATCGATCCGTTGCGCTACTACCACTGCCTCAATTCCGGTCTCGAGTTGCTGACGACCGACATCCCGCAAGCGCATCGGCTAACCGAACGGCTGCATATCCTCCATGCGCCGGCCGAATTCGCGCGGGTGACCTTGGAACTCAATACGAACCCGGCGGCGCGTCGTAACGCCAATCCGCAGGCGCACCTGACGACCTGGCGCCAACGCGCCGGAACGCTGATGAAAATCGTCGAAGAATACGAATGCGCCAAAGACGGGTCGCGTCATGGACGCAGGGAATAGAGCGTTCGGGCCAGTCGGCGTTACGGCGCTGAAGTCTGGCGATTGATCGCGACGGCGATCCGATCAATCCTTCAGAGTTCGTTCGACGGGCTGCTCCTCGAACCGTCGCCCACAACCGACGCCTGGAGCTTCGGATGGCAGTGGGAAGCGCGGGGATGTCGGAACAGGAGTTTGCAGTCCCCTCAGGCGCACGTCGGCCGACGATCGCCGCTGGCCTCGTCATTGCTCTCTATGCCTTGTCGGCGCCGTTTCTCGCCGCGGTCGCCCGGAACGGCGGATGGGCCGAAGCGGACGCGAACAACTACCACGTCGTTGTGATCAATCATTTCCTAAATGGCGGCCTGGACCTTCCGTTTGCCGCCAGCGCGCATCTCACAACCTTTCCGGGTTACGACGCCTGCATCGCAATCGTCGCCGAAGCGCTTAGGATGGAAAGGGTCCACGCGACAGGGGTCATGGAAGTCGCATGCCAGACGGTCTTTGGCGCGATATTCATCGGGTCGTTTCTCACCGCGCTCGTGCTTAACACAAAGACCAAAAGCGTCCTGGCGCCGCTGACGCTGGCCGGCGTTTCTTCGAGCTACATTCTGTTCAGTTGGATTTGGCTGACCACCGACATCGCGGCAATTGCGTTTATGACCGCAATCGTTGCGCTGTCGTCTGCGCCTCGCTCCTGGCTTGTCGTGGCGTTGCAGGTCCTGCTGTTGGTGGTGGCGATCGCGATGCGACAGAATATGGTCGCACTTGGAGTCGTGCCGGCCGCGCAGATGGTGATCACAAAGCTGACGGGGCGCGACAAGACCATTCGCGGCGTCGACGGGTTTGCGGCGCTGGCCTTCGGAGTGACGGCGACGACCGCCGTCGCCGTCATGTTCCGGATTTGGGGAGGCGTGGTGCCGCCGCTCAGCGGTGATTACGTTAGTGGCGGAATAAATGCGGCCGCGCTCGTCCATGTCCTTGCCCTGACGGGGCTGGTGGCTTGGCCTTTCCTCCTGCCATTCACGCGCGCGCTGGAGGCTCGCGGGTTGATCGTCGTCTCGCTGGCCCTGTCGGCCGCCTTCGCCGTCGCTCTGGCATGCACAGCGAATCTCGCGATTGGTCAAGACCCGCATCTGCGGGGTTCGATCGTCTGGACGATCGGCGCTCGCCTCAAGAACGGAATCCTGATCGACTTGTTTTTGACCGGGTCGATGTTCGTCGGGGCGCAGGTCCTCGTCTCGGCGGCGATCGTTTCGATCACGAAGGGGATCGGTCGTTTCGAGATCCTGGCGCTCGGCGCCTATCTTGGCGCTCAGGTTCCGGGGAACTTTCCCTTCCAAAGGTATGTCGAGCCTTACGATCTGGTGATCCTTTCGATCTTCGCCGCCAGACTTCCGCTCGTCCGCTGCGAGCGTGCATCGATCGGCTTGTTCTACGGCTTGTACCTCTGCGTCTCGGTGGCAAAGCTGTTCGTTTGATGGCGGCAAGGTCTGCCGTTCGCCGCGAATATTCGTCGTGGCGTTACTCGGACGCCCCTTGATGTCGGTTCTGCTGCGTCGAATGTAACGCGCTTCGCCGGCGCTGACGCCTTGGCGACCAGGCTTCCTGGACCTCGTTCGGAATTTCGATTTGGCTATGTCGCGCACTGCTATAGCGATGGGCGCTGCGGTCTTCGAACACGTCGCCGCGCGTTGCCGCCAACGCCAGGGCCCGGATTGTCACAATACGACCTCGCTGTGCAAAACATGGTCCATTTCTCGCCAGCCATTGCCCCAGGCGCCGTCGAATGGGTGACGTGAGCCGCGAAACCGGGCTCGCGGGCGCGCGTTTGGTCGTTTACCTGCCTGATCTGTCGGGCGGCGGGGCGGAGCGCCTGCACATCAGTCTCGCCCCTGACTTTCTGGCGGCTGGGTTGCAAGTGACATTTCTCGTCCACCGCCGTCGCGGCGCGCTGCTCGACGCCGTTCCGCCAGGGGTTGGCGTGGTCTCGCTCGAGGCTGGCCGCCCGCTCGCCGCGCTTCCCGGGCTAATCACCTTTCTGCGCCGCCAACGGCCCGATTTTCTTCTCGTCAACACCGAGCACATGAACATCGTCGCGATCTGGGCCAAGTTGCTAAGCGGCACGCCGACCCAGCTCGTCGTCACCCAACACAGCGTCTTGTCGCAACAGGCCAGACGACCGAGTTGGCGGTTCAAGCTCCTGCCGTTGTTCTATCGCTGTTTTCTCCGCCGCGCCGCCGCCATCGTCGCTGTTTCGAACGGCGTGGCGCGGGAGATGGAGACGATCTGTCGACTCGAACGGGGCGCCGTTCGAGTCATTTACAACGGCGTCGTCGATGAACGCTTCGCCGCGGGTTCGGCAGCGCCCGTCGCTCATCCCTGGCTCGATGGGCGCCGCACCGTCTTGATAGCGGTCGGCCGGTTGGTCGCGACCAAGGACTTCGCGACACTGATCCGCGCCTTTGGGCAAGCGGCGCGTGTGCGCGACCTCCGCCTGATCATTCTCGGCGAGGGGCCGCTGAGGGCGGAACTGTCGTTGCTCGCGACTTCACTTGGTGTCGCCGACCGACTCGATATGCCGGGCTTCGTCGCGCGCCCGCTGCCGTTCATCCGGCGATCTGCGGCGCTCGTCCTGTCGTCTTGGTTCGAGGGGTTCGGCAACGTGCTCGTCGAAGCGCTCGCCTGCGGCGTGCAGACGGTTAGCACGGACTGCCCTTTTGGGCCGGCGGAAATCCTCGCCGGCGGACAGTTCGGCCGTCTGACGCCGATCGGCGACGCCGACTCGATGGCCAAGGCCATCTTGCTGGCGCTCGACGAACCGATCGAACCGGCCATATTGCGGGCGCGCGGCGCGTCATTTTCAATCGGAACCTGCGCCGCGGGCTATCTATCCCTGTTCGGCGACCTTCTGCGCGCCCGACGCTGAGTACTTTCCGACTCTGTCTTGTCCACCCGTTCCTCATTCAAGTGAAGGCGGGCATTCCGTTGTGGCTTGAAGAAGCAGACCGGCGGCCGGTGAGGTTATGGCGGAGGAAGTCAAATGAATGCGAAGCTAGCTCTGATTGGCGTCGTGGCGATTAGCTTGGCAAGCTGCGCGGTTGCGCCGCCTCCTCCAGTGATGATGGATTCATCCGCCCCGATCGAGCAGATTTGTGGGCCGGGGGCGCATATCGGCGGAGACGGAAACTGCCACCTGGACAACGAGCATCTGACACGAGAATGCCCGCGCGGCATGCATTTGGGGTCAGAGGGCGCGCGCTGCTGGCCGAATTGAGACGCGTGGCGTCGCCACGGCGACGAGATCGCCACGGCGCCAATCCGCCGGTGCGCGAGAGAGCGGCGCCGACCCTAATCGGCTGAGTGAACCGCGCGACAAGGGCTATGACATCATGAACCGCAACGCTCTCTACCTCATTATCGGCTTTCTCATCGTCGCGGGAGCGACCATGAGTTATCAGTTGTACAGCGAGCGACAAAAGACTGATCGCATCCAAATCGACGTCGGGAAGAACGGGATTTCCATCGAGAAGAAGTAGCCGGACGGACTTCAGCCTGGAGTCCTGTGGCGGGAGTTCCGCGCTTGCCAGCGGAAGCGAACAAGATCACGTCAACTTGACACGCCAGATGCCTTCGTTACCGCCCATCAGTCTACAAGTATCCCGCGGAGCTTTGCGCGCTTGATGCGCCGAACATCGAACGGAATCTTCATCGCGCTTCGTCGGCTAGGCGGAATCGATCAACGTCGATGACGGTTCCGCCAACGCGAGCTATCGCCGCAATCGCCATCCGTAACGCGACCGATGGATAATTCGCCGGCAATCGATCGTTTCCGTGCGTAGTTTCCGAGTCTCTCGCTCGCAGAGCGTTTAGTTTAGGCAGAGATCGCGTCGGTGTTCTGTCCCCGAGCGACGGGCGGCGATATCGAGGAAGATGCGCCGATCGACGCGAAAGAGGAGATAGTATGAGAACGCTTCATCTAACCGGCCTCGCGCTTGCTATCGCGACGGGATTTGCCCTGCCGCTGGCCGGCTCGGCCGAAGCCGCGATGGGCGGGGTCCTTCCTTCGACTCAGGTTCTGCCGATCGAACAGGCGCAGTTCTTCTTCCTTGGCCACAATTTCTGCTGGTACGACGACGGCTGGCAGGGTCCGGGTTGGTACTGGTGCAACTACGCCTGGCGCTCCGGCTACGGCTGGGGCGGCGGCGACGGCTGGCGTGGCTGGAATCGCGGACAGTGGCATCACCATCAAGGCCAGTGGCAGGGCGACCACAACCCAATCGGACATCCGAACTACGCGCCACAGAACAATGTCGTCCGGACGCCTCAGTACCATGCGCCCGTGAACAATGTCGTCCGGACGCCCCAACTCAATGGCGGCGTTGCTCCCCACGGCGTTTTCCCGAACGGCGCAGGCCCCAAGGGCGGCGCAGGCCCCAAGGGTGGCGCAGGCCCCAAGGGCGGCGCAGGCCCGGGCGTACCGCCATGTCCGCCAGGCAAGTGCTAAACGCTTAGGCGGCGGATTGGTTATTCCGACCTGTAGCGCCGCCTCCACTCACGTGGGGGCGACGCGAAGCGGAATTGACGACGCGAAAGCGCCGGCTGGCGGCTGAACGACGTGGCGAAACAGAAAGGGCGGAACGCGGCGCGCATGCAAACGCTCCGGATCCCGCCCTTTTGGCGCGACGGGAGGCGCTCAGCCGGGGGCGCCGATGGGTCGGAAGGGATCTCTTCCGCGGCCATTGGCGCGAGTAGCCAAGTGGCGGATTGTCCTGCGGCGGCTCGGCGACAGATTCGCGATGAGTAGAATCCGAGTCTGACGCCGCCATGGCGACATCGGCTACCTCTGAGCGTTCCTCGCGTTGTTCCATATGTCCAGGGCTGGCGCGACCGTAGAGGAGGAATCCAATGCAGAAGATTTCCGCCGACCTTATACGGCTGGCCGTCTCGAGCGCAGCAATCTGCGCGGTCGCTGGCGCCGCGGAATTCAGAAGCCTTCACCATGGCGGTTCATTCGCGATCGCCAAGGCGCGCATTGCGCCGCCCATCCTGGTGAAGGCGATTTCGGTTGGCGCGCCGGCGTTGTGTTGGACAATAGAGGATCCGGTTGGCGCTTCCGCCACGCCAGCAGTCGTTACGCAGACATCGCAAGACGACCATTCGGCGATCGCGCAAACCTGCTCGAGCGTCTCGCCGACTTTGCGTCGTCTCAGCGAGCCGGAAAGCCGATTGGCGCTGGCGCCCTGAGTCGCCGGCGTCACAAGCTGAGACTGAAAGTCGTGACGTGCTGGGGATCGAACGCGCGCGACACGTCATGCCAAAGAGCGGACTTCCTCCTGTCTAGGTACTTTCCGACGCTGCCGCCGCCCGAACGCCCCGGCTAGGGTCTCAACGCGAAGCGGGATCGGCGCACCTCCAGGCGCCGTCTCGTGTCGCTACGGAACACTCGGAGAGCACACTCATGGACAAGAACAGAATCGCTGGTTCGGCCAAGGAACTTACGGGCGCCGCGAAGGAGGCGGTCGGTAAGGTCACCGGCGACGCCAAGCTGCAGAGCGACGGCAAGGCCGAAAAGGCCGTCGGCAAGGTTCAAAACGCCGTCGGCGGCGTCAACGACGCCGTGCGGGACGCACTGAAGAGGCCGTGAGGCCGGTCGCCTCCGCCGCGGCGAAACCCATCAGCCAGGAGGCTGGATCATGAGTCTCATCCTCATCATTATCTTGCTGGTCATCGTCTTCGGCGGCGGCGGTGGCTACTACGCCCACAGTCGCTACGGCGGCCCCGGACTCGGGGGCGTTCTCGGCCTCGTTTTGATCGTCCTTGCCGTGCTGTGGCTCTTGGGTCGCTAGCCGATCGCACGCGTGCGGCGCCGCAATCCGGCGGCGTCGGCGCTTCGTTTGAGCAACGTCAACTCCTGGCGACGCAAAGCAATCTCCACTTTCAGAGGATGGTCAGTGCCAGAATTGGACGATTTGGCGCCGGTCCTTCCGATCCACAGCGAAGAGACGATCCAGTCGATCGCCCGACTCCACGCAGAACACCGCGCCAACGCCACGCGGCATCAGCTGGTCGTCGACCGAATCACATCTTGGCTGGGCCGCCCAGTCTTCATCCTGGCCCTGACGACAGTCGTCATCGGTTGGATGAGTTTGAATGGGTTCGCCGAGACCTTGGGCTATCGGCCGTTCGACCCGCCGCCCTTTCCATGGCTGTCGGGGGCGTCGTCGTTAGTGTCGCTGTATTTGGTCGTGCTGATTCTCTCGACGCAAGGGCACAACGATCGTCTGACTCGGCGCCGTGAGCAGTTGAATCTCGAGCTGGCGATCTTGAGCGAGCAGAAAACCGCCAAGGTGGTCGCGCTGCTCGAGGAGCTTCGTCGAGACAGTCCGGCGGTCCACAATCGGGTCGACGAGCAAGCCGAGGTCATGGCGCGGCCGGCAGATCCGCAATCGGTGATCGACGCCATCAAAGAGACGCGCTCCGAGGCCGCCTATGCTTCGCGACCCGTGAACAGCGCGTAAACGCGTGCCGAAGGCGCATGAGTGAGTAGAATCCGAGGGCGCCTGACCAGGTTTCTCGGATGTAGGCTAGCGCGAATAGATCGGCGGCTCCCGCCGTGGAAACGTTCGGAGGGCGAAATGCAAGGTGAGAGTCTGCTCGTCATTATCGTGGTCGGCGTCATCGCTGGATGGTTGGCGGGCCAGCTCGTGCGAGGCACGGGGTACGGGCTTATCCACGACCTCATCATCGGCGTCGTTGGCGCCTTCATCGGCGGCTGGCTGCTGCCCCAGCTCAACATCCACCTTGGCGCGGGCGTTATCGCCGCGATCATCAACGCCACCATCGGCGCGGTCTTGCTCCTCGTTGTTCTCCGCCTTGTTCGCGGCGGCGGTGGCTGGGGCAGCCGGTGGGGCTGGCGCCGGTAGGCCGCACCCAAAAGACGGAGCCGGCAAATCTTCAGCGCCGACGTAGCGCAGGCGACCCGACGCGCCCTCAGACCCATGGTTGACCAGCAGAATTCAGCGATCGCCTAAGGCGCTCGCTCTGGTTCGGCGCCGCCCGCGGCGACGAGCGCCAGTCGCGCCAGCGCCGGAAGCGACCTCGATCCGGTTCTCTTCATGATCGACGCACGGTGGTTCTCGACCGTGCGTTGGCTGATGCCGAGGTCGGCCGCAATGTTCTTGCTGGGTTCGCCGGCGAGCACCCGATCCATCACCTCGCGCTGTCGCGGCGTCAGGCCGGCGAGATGGGTCGCCGCCGACTCTCGCCATTCCTGCAATTTGTTCGAGTCTTGCGACAGTTCAAGCGCCCGCTCGATGCTGGCGATCAGCTCCTCGCCGCCGATTGGCTTCTCAATGAAGTCCAAGGCGCCCGCCTTCATCGCCTCGACCGCCATCGGCACGTCGCTATTGCCGGTAATCATGATCGATGGCAAGCGATGGCCGTCGTTGTGGAGTCTTCGCAGCAACTCCAGCCCGCTCATTCCCGGCAGATAGGCGTCGATTAACAAGCACGCGCCTGCGTCTGGCCGATAAGCTTCCAGAAACGCCTCACAGCTCGCATAGGTCTCGACGACGCGGCCGTCGTCTTCCAGCACCGTGCGGATCGCCTGGCGAATGTGATCGTCGTCGTCGACAATGAAGACCTTGCCGCGGTCCGAAGCGATCGTCGCCTCAACCGGGTGAACCGCGTGCGTTACGGGCATGGCCGGCGGCTTCGCCAGAAGCGTCTCGATCGCCTGCGTCAGCTCTCTCAATTTGACCGGTTTGTTGAACTGGACGCAGTCGTGCAGGGCGATGTCTCGCAACGCCTCGGTCGAAATGTCGCCGGTGAGAATGACGAAGGGAATCGGCCGGCTGAGTTCCTGCCGCAATTTCTGACAAACCTGGATTCCGTTCATGCCGTTGGGCAGATTGTAGTCGGCCAGGACGATATCTGGCCGGATCGTTCTGCGAACCGCCAGCTCCACAGCGGCGGGACCGTCGACGGCCGTCGCCGTGTCATAGCCCTCCTCCTTCAGGAAGAGTTCGAGGTTCTCGCGCACTTCCGGATCGTCCTCGATGATCAGGATCGTTCCGGAGCGCGGCGCCAAATGCGCGGACGCGTCGTCAGCGGCGCTCGCAGCACGGGCGGACCGCGACGCGACGCCGCGCGGCGACAGCGGGACCTCGATCGAGAACACCGAACCCTTGCCTTGCAGCGAGCGCACCCGGATGCGATGGCCAAGCAGCTCGCCCAAGCTCTTGACGATCGACAGCCCCAGGCCGAGGCCGTGGCTGCGCTGGCGGGCGGCGTTGTCCAGTTGATGGTATTCCTCGAAGATCGTCTGCAGTTCGGATGTCGGGATGCCGATCCCGGTGTCCCAGATCTCGATGTGCAGCTTGCCGCCGCGGCGACGGCAGCCGACCAGCACTTTGCCACGCTGGGTGTACTTGAGGGCGTTCGAAAGCAGGTTGCGGATCATCTGCTCGAGCAGGCGCGGATCGCTGCGAATGAATTGCCCGCAGGGCAATACGCGCAAGGCGAGGCCCGCCGCCTGCGCGTGGTAGGTCAACTCGTCCCTGAGGCGGTCGAACAGCTCGTTCACCGAGATGTCGGTCAAATCGGCCTTAACCGCGCCCACCTCGATCTGATTGATGTCGAGCAGCGTGTTCAGCATGCCGGTCATCGCGCTCAAGGCTTCGTCGATGCGTCCGACCAAGCTCTGGGCCTTGTCGCCTTCTACTTTCTTGGCTAGTTGGCCCTGCAGCAGCGCGAGCGTCTGCAACGGCTGTCGCAGATCATGGCTCGCCGCCGCCAGGAAACGCGACTTGGCGACGGTCGCCAGTTCTGCCTGTCGTTTGGCGGCGGTCAGCGCGTCCGCCGTGCGCCGTCGTTCGGTCACGTCTTCAAAAGTTATGACGACGCCCTCGGTCTTCTAGTCGCTGGTGCGATAGGGCAGGATCCGGCGGATGAACCAGTAGCCGCTCTGACCCTGAATCTCCCGTTCGACTGGCGTTTGGCTCTTCAAGACCTTTCGGGCGTCGTCCTGGAGGGCCTCGTCGGCGGCCAGCGATTTCAGATCCGTCAGGGGGCGGCCGACGTCGCTGGGAATGACGTTGAACAACGCCTTGGTGGCCGGCGTGAAGAAGCGAATGTTGAAGCGGGAGTCGAGGAAAATGGTCGCGACGTCGGTGCTGTAGAGAACGTTCTGCAAATCGTCGGCGGTCGTTCGCTGGCGTTCGAGCGTCTCCTGCAATTGACTGTTGAGTGCGTTCAGTTCCTCGTTG
>Ga0265314_10005198_pt1 | contig 11820 bp, 6 predicted proteins | sample 4126metaG_FD_203106 | JGI IMG/M metagenome (GOLD analysis project Ga0265314, IMG submission 203106) | Rhizosphere microbial communities from Carex aquatilis grown in University of Washington, Seatle, WA, United States - 4-1-26 metaG | ecosystem: Host-associated > Plants > Roots > Rhizosphere >... | reverse complement strand
AGGCGTTGAAATGGTGGCGGCTGATCGGAACATACTCGTACCTGAATATGCAACTGCATTCGAAAAACAGTCACGATCCGAGCATCGAATCGGCCGAGGGAAATGTTCCGCATAACCAGGCCATGCTGCGTTCGCAGATGGACCTGCCGCGCCGCGTGCAGTTGGACATGGCGCTTCGCTACGTCGACAGCCTCCCCGCCCGCGATGTTCGCGCCTACGTGACCGGAGACGTGCGTGTCGGTTGGCGCCCCACGGACAAACTCGAAATTTCCGTCGTCGGCCAGAACCTTTTCGACAACCACCATCCCGAATGGCACCCGGAAGGCGTCCAAAGCCGCGCCACCGAAATCCAGCAGAGCTTCTATCTGAAAGCCACGCTGAAGTTCTAAACTCGTTTCAGAACCGTCCCTCGTTTCTTCTCTTCCACTATTACAACGGATGAATTTTTAAAATTGAACGTCCTGATGCGTCCTGATCGCTCTTGATCCGTCCTGATCTGTCTTGATCTGTCTTGATCTGTCGTGATGCGTCGTGATGCGTCGTGATGCGTCTTGATCTGTCTTGATCTCTCAAAGCTCAAAAGAGCTACTTAGCTGGACGCGGCGATTTAAAGCGCGCGCTCTTCGCTTTCTGCGATGCGTAGTCGGCGCTGACGCTCGCAACATAAACTACGCCGTCGAGGGCGACTTCGGCCGCAAACGTCAGTTTCGACTTCGCCACGGTCGGATCGAAACCCAGTGGCAGCCAGTCGTCCGACCACGTTCCGCCTTTCAGTCCTGCTTTGAACGGCCCGGCGCCGCCGATGAATTCGGATTTTTTTGTCGAGCGATTGTGCGTCTTTTTCAGATGCAGCGTGAACGTGCCGTTCTCATTTTTGGCGTGGCCCTTGGTGTCGAGTGTGAACGAAACCAGCGCGCCGCTGAGATTCACGATCACCGTTTTTCCGGAAGGATCGAACAGCGCCGGAAGATTTGGGAAACTTCCTGAGAGCGCGTACGTGTCATGGCCGCTCGCGCCGAATTTCGCGCTGCCCTGCACTTTTGAAACGCTCAGCGTTCCCTTGTTCACCGACTGGGCATTCAGCGGATCGGTGCCCATCAGAAGTTCCATCTGGTTGCTCACCCCGTCGTTGTCGCTGTCGGGATCGACGTCGTTTTTGATTCCGTCGCCGTCTGTGTCCGCGTCGGACGCCGCCACGACCTGCAGCGACAGTGTCGAACTGCTCGAAAGCATCGACGCGTTCGTCACTGTCAGGCTCACTGTGTATGTGCCGGGATTCGTGAACGCGTGCGCCACCGAACCGTTCGCATTGCTGCTCGATCCGTCTCCGAAATCCCACAGCCACGTCAGCGACGAACCATTTTCTGCGGCGGCGCTGAACGTCACGTTCGCGGCGGCCACGGCCGGGTTGACGCTGGCCTGCACGGCGCTGGTGATTACCGGCGCCGTCGGCGTGGGCGAGTGCGCGCCATCGTCGATCGTCACGGCGTTCGCGTCTTGGCTCGCGATGCCGCCGCTGGCCGAAAACGTGAACGTCGCGGCGTCGTTGGTGGTGTCTTCGTCGAGCGCCGCAGAAATCGTGACGTACTGCGGCGTAGAAAAGTTCGCGGCAGTAAATGTGAGCGTGCCGGCTGGAGCGCTCAGTCCTGTCCTTCCGGCGCTGCGCGCGACGCTGACTACCACGTCCGACGTCGGTGCCGAGGCCAGACGCACGGCGTACATGCCGGTTCCGCCTTCGGCCACGGAAAGATTCGCCGGCGTGACGACGATGCCCTGCGCAGGGGCGCTCGGCACGAGGCGGTAAATGGTGCCCGTGTGCCGCGCGTAGTACAGCGCGCCGTCGGGGCCGACGTTGACATCGATCATTTTGCCGAGATTCACTGCGAAAATATCGACGCTGGTGATGGTATTGTTGGTGTCGAGCACCACGCGCTGCAGATTGCCGCTGTTGTAGTCGCCGAAAAAGAAATTCCCGCGGTACTGCGGCGCAAACAGCGTGCTGTCGTAGAACGCTCCGCCCGTGATGCAGCCGCCGACCGCCAGCGGCACGATCGAACCGCCCGAATTGTCGGTCGCGTCCGGCTGACTCTGCGCGACGGTGAATGTCGTGTCGGACGGCGTCGAAGCGACGTGGAAGACACCATTAAACGTGCCGTTCGCGACGCCGCTGATGGTGATGCTGCCGCCGGTGCGGAACATGTGGGCGTTAGTCGTCGTGTACGTCGCGACATTGCCGCTGCGCGAGACTGATGCGATGGTGCGATTGGCGCTGACCGACGAATTGGTGCTGTAAGCGATCACCGGCGTGATGAAACCGGTGGGCTGGTTGTTTTCGTAGTTGTTGTATCCGCAGTGATCGCCGCGACTGACAATGAACGTCTGTTCCCAGTTCGTGCCGACGACGTTCACCCATAATTTTCCGGTCGACGGCTGCCACGTGTGCGTGAAGGGATTGCGCACGCCGCGCGCCCAGATGTAATCGTTGTTCGGTCCGGCGCCGTCGACAAACGGATTATCTGCAGGCACGGTGCCGTCGAGATTCGCCCGGCCCACTTTCGCAGCGAGTGAGGCCATGTCCGCGTTCACGCCGGTGCCATTGCCGTTGTCGCCGATCGCCCAGTACAATTTTCCGTCCGGCCCTACGCTGATCCCGCCGCCGTCGTGGTTCTGTCCGGCGGTCGGAAGCCCCGGCACGATCACAGTCAGGTTCTGCCCGACATTGTTCGTATCGGTGAACCTCACAATCTGCTGCTCGCTGGCCGAAAGCGTGCGGAAGACGTAAACGAATTTGTTCGTCGCGTAGTTCGGATCGAAACAGACGCTCAGCAAGCCGCACTCGCTGTTGGTATAGACGCTGACGGTGGCGAAGGGCGTCGCCAGCAGCGTTCCGTTCTGAATGATGCGCAACTGCCCGTCTTTGCGCGTGACAAACAGGCGATTGGAATTGTCCGGCGCCCACGCCATGCTGGTGATGGCGCTCAGGTTCGTCGCATCGTTGACAAAGATGGTGTGGTTTGCCGGGAAATTAGCATCGAGAATATCGCCGCCGAAAACAGACGACGCAACCAGCAGCGAACTCAGGGCAGCCCAATACGTGCGCGACATGGCGGTCCTCCGGAAAGCGGCCCTCTCCTTATATACGTGAGAGTTCCCAAAGAGATAGCTTAGAGAAAAACCGCACATGTGCGATATTTTCAGGTTATTTCATGCATTTCTGTTAGACGCGGCTGGACAAATCCGGTCATCGAATCTAAACCTTGGTTTCGTATCGCCTTCAGCACGAGGTTAGCGCATGTCCAGTCCTATTTCCGACCAGGCTTTTGAGCTCGCCATCTCGCAGATGGGTATCGTTTCGAGCGAGGACATCGCGTCGTCGAAAGTCGCACAGTCCAAAGCCGCAAAGCAGGGCGTGACGCTGGCGCTCGCCGACATCATGGTACTCAAGCATGTGCTCACGCCGGCCATTCGTGAGAACATCGAAAAAAAGATCCTCGCGCAGCAAGGGCAGGCAACCGTGCAGCAGGCCGCGATTCATCCGAATATTGCGACCGAAGAAACGCGCAGCGAACCGCCGGTTCTCTCGCCCGCCGCGAATATCGATGCGGGCGCAACCGTAATGATTCCCGCAGGGTCGCCGGTTCCCAACGAAACCACGCTCCAGTTGCCGCAGGCGCCGATGAGATTGCCGGACCTGCCGCAGGAGCCGCCGAAACAATTCAAGCCGCTGCCCGAACTTCCGTCCGAGCCGCCGAAGCAGTTCAAATCCGCCCCGATCGCGCCGCAGCGCAAGTCCGGCGGTGCGATCCAGATGGCCGAAGTGCGCCCGAAAGAATCCGCGCCTCGCCGAGCCGGCATCTCCGCAAAGCCGAAAGCGAAATCCAAAGTCGATCACGCCGTGGAAGCGGCACCGAAGAACAACAAAAATATGGTCATCGGTGCAGCGGCGCTGGGCGGATTGGTCCTGGTGCTTTCGATTACCTACGTCATTACGTCGCGACGCGACAAAGCCAAGCCGCCGATCGATGAGACAGCCGCGGTCACCAAGCCGGCGGACACAACGCCGGCCGCAAGCGCGAAGGTGGATACTGCTGCGCCGCTCTCCGACATCGAACCACTGGACCCGGTGAAGAAAAAACCGTGGCTGCTCGCGCAGCACGACAAATTCGAGAAAAACAACCCCGACGCGTTCGGCGAGCTGCTGCAGCGCCTGGACAAGCTCGAAAAGGCGTACGAAAAGGACGACGACTGGGTCGCGACGATCGAAGGACGCATCCGCGCGCTGAAGCAGCGCGTTGAAAAAAAGGCCGATGAAATGGCCGAATCGCTCGGTAGTTCCGCGATGAAAAAAGCCGAAGGCGGCGATTTCAAAGCCGCGCTGGCCGAACTGGCGAAATTCCCCGACGATTTGGCGCGCACCGGGGCATCAAGCCGCGTCTTTTTCTTCCGCCGCAAACTGCAGGACAAGGCGCAGGAACAGTTCAAAATCGTCGACCAGAAAGCGCAGAAGCTGGCCGAAGCCAACGACTACGATGGCGCGATCAAAGCCTTCGACGGCATCGCGTCGTTCGGCTATCCGCAGATCGACCGCCAGGTGAGCATGCGGCGCGCGGAGATTAAGGACATATCCACGCGCGGCGCCAATCCCTCCGCGGGAAAAACGCCGACGCTGAACAGCCAGCAGGCTTACTTTGCCGCGGATGTTTACGTCGCCATGCCGAAGTTGATCGAAACCTTCACCGACCTCTGCCACGACGCAGCGATCGGCGACGTTGAAGCCGGGAAAGCCAAGCTCGATTTCTCGCAATACCCGCGCTCGGCGGTTTTCTATTACGCGCAAGCGCTCATCAGTTCACGGACGGGCGCGGCCGAAGACGCGCAGTGGGCTCTCGCGCAGGCAGGCCGCCTGGCGCTCGCCAACGACGCGTTCAAATCGCGCCTGATCTGCGCCGAGGCGCGCATGTCGCTCGGCTCGTTCGATCTGCGCGCGGCCGAAAAGAAAGTGCAGGAAGCGTTGAGCCTCGATCCGAACAACGCCGACGCGCACTTCATCATCGCCAACGTGAATTTCGGATTCGCCGAATCCTTCGCGCCCTCGAACCCCAACCGCACGCTCTTCATCCGCAACGGCTGGGATTCGCTGAAAAAGGCTGCGACGCTCGATCGCTTCTACGCCAAGCTCGCGCCGGAACTCGAGAGCGAACTCGGCGCCTCGCCCGATAAAGTGCCTGACAAATATCAGTACTCGGGCAACGGCGGCAACCCGTACCTCGCTTCAGTCGTGCGCGTGATGGGTTTCACTGCGTTCGGCCAGGCGCACGGCACCGGCTGGGCCGTGAAAAGTTCGCCGACGAGCGCGTACATCATCACAAACAACCATGTGGTGAAGGACCTGCAGGAGATCGCCGTCACGTACCAGTTCGAAGCGTTCGGAAATCTCGTACGCAAAGAATCGAAGCAGGTAAAAGTCCTCGGCGTGGATGCCGAAAACGATCTCGCGCTTCTCGAAGTCGTCACTGAAAAGGAAGTGAAAGCTTTGCCGTTGCGGCCGACGACTTCGGGTCTGACGTTGCCGATGAAACTGACGCTGATCGGCCACCCGCACCAGCTCGATTTCACCGTCATGAGCGGCGAATTGGCGAACCTCAATCGCATCGTCGACGGCAAACGCATGCTGCAGACGAATGCGAACGTCGATTCGGGCATGAGCGGCGGACCGGTGATCGACGAGCAGGGCTACGTGATCGGCGTGACGGTCGCGAAGTACAACAATGTCGCGGGACAAGCGCTGGCGATCATCACCGAGCACGTCCGCGATCTGTGCGAAAAGTGCGGCGTGACCGTGGAACTAAGAGTGCCCGGCGCGGCCGCCACACCGGCGCCCGGTGGCGATACGAAGAAGCCGGCGGTTCCGAAATCGATCGAAATCAATGATCCCAAGCCGCGCGGGCAGCGGCAGTAGTTTGATTTGGGTGGCACTGATAGGCGCGCAGCGACTATCAGTGTCGCGCGAAGCGCGATTTCAACGCACACGAGATCGTAGTTCGACCATATCCGTCGCGAATGCTCGAGATTCTGGTTCGTCGTTGAAATGCCTTCGGCACACCGATAGCCACTGCGCGTCTATCTGTGCGACCCAATCTTCGCGCCAGGCATCGTGCACATCCAGAACGCACTGATCTGCAAACCGCCGCAGCTCAGTGGCACCCTGGCTTTTATTTTTTGCCCAAGCCGGGAGCGGATATCGTTGTTTATCCGCCATATTTTTTTGAAGAATCGCTTTTCTCTTTCGTTGAAATGAGCATGATGTGCTCCATGCTTCGACTCTCACTTCTCATCTCATTGCTGTGCCTGGCGGGCGCGCTGCGCGCCGGGGAAGTTCAACCGGAACTTCTCACGGCCATCGCCGACGACAAAGTGGGCATGGAAGAGCGCGACGCGGCGGTGAAGGCGCTCGCGGCCACGCACGAAGGCGGGCTGAAGCTGATCGAACTCGCGAAAGCCGATAAGATTGCGGATGAATTGAAGTCCTCAGCCGCGATGGCGTGCGCGGGGTCCGATTTTGAGGACGTTCGCACCGGCGCGGCCAAAGTGATGACGATGCCGAAGTCCAAAGACGGAACGCCGCTTCCGGCGATCAAAAAATTGGTTGAGATGAAAGGCGACGCGACGCGCGGCAAGGCGGTGTTCTCCAATGCCAGCGCGGCGAACTGCGTCAGTTGCCATCAACTTGGACCACTGGGCCGCCAGGTCGGCCCGCCGCTCGACACCATCGGCGAAAAACCGAAGGACGTGCTTTACGAAACGATTCTCACGCCGAGCGCCGCGATCCAGCACGGGTTCGAAACGTACCTGATCAAAACCAAGGCCGGAAAAGTGTTCACCGGGATTCTCGTTGATGAAAACGATGAAAAGTTGACGCTCCGCGACGTGCAAGGCGAGTACCAGGAAATCCCGGCCGGCGACGTCGCCAAGAAAATCCACCAAAATCAGTCCCTCATGCCGGAAGGCCTCTGCGCCACCATGTCGATCCAGGATCTTGTCGATCTTGTCGAATTTCTATCAAAACAAAAAGTTCAGTGACAGGTAATGCTTATCGCGCTCAATAAGTCTGGGAGTCATCGACTCCAAGACGATTCGCGTAACGTTACGTCTCGGTTTCGGAAAGCCGGTGTATAGAGGTACGCTCGCGCTTTCGATCGCCGGAATTGTTCGATAGTTCGACATCCCTTTTTAGTGAGGCTCCCATGCTGAACCACTGTCGTGCTCTCCTTATTTTGTCCGCGGCGCTCGTCGCGATTTCCGTTCACGCGGCCATGACTCCGGAAGAGACCGTCAAGAGTTTCAAGGTCGCCGAGGGGCTCGAAGCGACGCTCTGGGCGAGCGAACCGGGGATGGTGAACCCGACGAACATTGACATCGATTCGCGCGGCCGAATCTGGGTCGTCGAAGGCGCCAACTACCGCGGGCAGAAAAATATCCGCCCCGAAGGCGACCGCGTGATGATCCTTGAGGACACCAAAGGAACCGGCGTCTGCGACAGCTACAAAGTGTTCGTGCAGGACAAAGAGCTGCTCTGCCCGCTGGGCATCTGCGTGCTCGGCAACAAGGTCTACGTCTCGCAATCGCCGAAGATGCGCGTGTACACCATTGACGCCAGCGGCGACAAGCCCGTCGGTCCGCCGGAGATTTTTCTCGACGGCTTCACCGGCGAAAACCACGATCACGGGCTGCACTCGGTCAGTTTCGGAATGGACGGACGCCTGTATTTCTGTGCCGGAAACAGTGGCATGGAAGGCACGCAGATGAAAAATGGCAAGGGTGAGCTCCTGCTCGATTCCACCGGCAGCAGCCCTTCGCAAGCGGGAAAAATCTATCGCGGACAACCTCGCACGGGCGTGAAATACCAGCAGGGCATGTGCTTCCGGCTCAATCCGGACGGCACGGGCATCGAAACGATCGGCTGGAACTTCCGCAACAATTTTGAAGTCTGCGCCGATTCGTTCGCAACGGCGTGGCAGTCCTGCAACGACGACGACGGCAACGCCAGCGTGCGAATCAATTACGTGATGGAAGGCGGCGACTTCGGCTACTGCGGCCCGACCGGATCGAACTGGGGCCGCGACATGCCGAAATATCCCGGGCAGAGCAAACCTGAAGCGCACTGGCATCAGCGCTGGCCGGGCGTCGTGCCGAACCTGCTCGTCACCGGCGGCGGCTCGCCGACCGGCATCTGCATTTACGAAGGCGATCTATTTCCCGAAAAATACCGCGGCGCGATCATTCACTGCGATGCCGGCCCGAACGTCATCCGCGCGTACCCGGTCACGCCCAACGGCGCCGGTTACAAAGCCGAATCGGTCGAGCTGATCAAGGCGAAAGATTCGTGGTTCCGGCCGAGCGACTGCTGCGTCGGGCCGGACGGCGCGATTTACATCTGCGACTGGTACGATCCGGGAGTCGGCGGGCACGCGATGGGCGACAATATTCCCGGTAAGCAGAAAGGTCGCATTTACCGGCTCGCCCCGGCCGGCGCAAAGCTCGCGATTCCGAAACTCGATCTCGACAGCACCGCCGGACAGATCGCGGCGCTTTCCTCGCCGAATATTGCCACGCGCTATCTCGCCCATCAGAGACTCGCGGCGGGCGGCAAGGACGCAGAGAAAGCGCTCGACGAAATGTTCACAAAAAACGGCAACTCACGGTTGCGCGCTCGAGCGCTCTGGCTGCTGGCCAAGACCGCGGACGGAAAGAAATATGTCGAGAAGGCGCTGAAAGACAGCGATGTGGACATCAAGGTCACGGCCTTGCGCGCGGCGCGGCAGATCAAGCTCGACATGATCGCGATTGCGAAGGACATGCTTGGCGATCCGTCGCCGTTCATCGCGCGCGAACTGTGCATTGCGATGAATTACGAACCGACTGAGAAGTGCAAGGACATCCTCGTGGCGCTCGGCGACAAAGTGGACGCCGCGGACATCGACGAACGCCACGCCGGCACGTCGCGTTGGTATCTCGAAGCGTTCGGAATCGCCTGCACCAATCGCGAAAAAGAAGTCTTCGACCTGTGGACCGCGAACGGCAAGAACAAAGATCCGAAAATCGCCGAGCTGATCGACTGGCGCCTCAATCGCAAAGTTGGCGGCGGCCCAGCGGTGGTCGTCGGAGCTCCACAGGACGTCGGCGAATTTCTGACCATCGGCCCCTTCCCCGCCGGCTTCGACAAGGATTATGGCGGTATCGAAGCCGCGGCCGGAACGATCGACAAAGCCAAAGTCGCGCACGGCGTCGACGAAAAAGAAATCAAATGGGAAGAGACCAAGTGCACGACGATGGACGGCCATCCGGGCGTGGACATGGTTGAGTACTGCAAAGCCAAAGGCTTGCGCACAGACAACGTCGTCGTTTATTTCGCGACGAACATCGAATCGCCCGAAGATCAGAAGGCGCAGCTTCAGGTGGGCTCCGACGACAGCGTGAAACTCTGGCTGAACGGCAAGCTGGTCCACAAAAACGAAGCTTCGCGTGCGCTGCAGTACGGTGAAGACGTCGTTGAAGTGCAGCTCAAGAAGGGCACAAACGTGTTCCTCGCAAAAGTCGAAAACGGCAGCGGCCCGGGCGGCTATATGGCGGCCGTGGCGGCGAAGACGAAGGTGACGTTTACGAAGCCGTAACGGAAAGATTGAACCACAGAGTTCACAGAGAACACAGAGGAAGGGCAAAGGGTGATTCAGAAATTCGTTCTGGTTGTTCTCTGTGCGCTCTGTGTTCTCTGTGGTGAAAAAGTTTTCTCCGCAGAAGACGCCGTCGACCCCGTGCGGCTGGCGGAAATTGAAGCGCTCGGCAAGAAGGGCGACGCGGATGCGCTGCAGAAAATCGTGCTCGACGAACATGCGGCGGGGGCTGAACGCGAAGCGGCGGTGAAGGGGCTCGTTCTGACCAAAGCCGGCGCGCTCGCGCTGATCAAATTGTCGGACGACGGCAAGTTGGCCGAGGAACTCAAAGCCACCGGCGCGTTCGCGCTGGCAGGATGCTCGGACGAAGAAGCTCGCAAACTGGGCGAAACGAAATTGCCGGTGCCGAAAACGAAAGAAGGCCTGCCCCTTCCGCCGATCGCGCAGCTCGCCGCGATGAAAGGCGACGCCAAGGCCGGCGAAGTGGTTTTTAAGAACTCAAAGACCGGGCCGAATTGCATCGGCTGCCACCAGATTGGCGACGACGGGAAGATGATCGGCCCGCCGCTCACAACGGTCGGCGAGAAACTCAGCAAAGCGCAGCTTTACGAAGCGATCCTGACGCCCAGCGCCGGAATTCTGATGGGCTACGAATTGTGGGCCGTAAAAACGAAGAAGGGCGAGATCAAAACCGGCCTGAAGAAAGAAGACACCGACGACCACGTGACTCTTCTCGACAACCAGGGCGAATACACGGACATCCCCGTGCCGGATGTCGTCAAAAAGGTGAAGCAGCCGATCTCGATGATGCCCGAGGGGCTGATCGGGACGATGACGCGGCAGGATTTGGTGAACCTGGTCGAGTTTCTGGCGGGCAGAAAATATTAACGATGGTGACAGGTGTCATGTGACGGGTGACAAGTGAACGGCGCGCGGCATTCGATACTTGTCACCTGTCACTCGCCACTTGTCACTTGTCACTTCATTGCAAGGTAAGGAGCGTTATGCGTTTATTTTTCACTCTCTGTCTGTTCGGATTCATTGCAACGGCAGCCGTTCGCGCCGCTGACGAGATCGATCCTTACGATCAGTCAAAAGTGCCGCTTGAAGTCGACACGACCGATCCCAGTTTGAAAAAAATTGTGCTCGTCGCGGGCAGTCGCAGCCACGGACCGGGCGAGCACGAATTTTTCGCGGGCTCGGCGATTCTTTTCAATCTGCTGAAACAGACGCCGGGCGTTTTTCCGGTGATGGCTCGCGACGGCTGGCCGAAAGATCCGAAGATTTTTGAGAACGCCAAGGCCATTGTCTTTTACATGGACGGCGGTGGCGGACATCCGGTCATTCAGAAGGGCCGCATGGATCTGCTGCAGCAGTACATCGACAAAGGCGCCGGATTCGTCAACGCGCACTACGCGGTGGAATATCCCGGCGAAAAGAACGCGGCGGTGAAGGAGAAAATCCTGGGCTGGCTCGGCGGCTATTACGAAACGGGCTGGTCGATCAATCCGCATTGGGAGGCTGATTACAAAGAGTTGCCGAAGCATCCGATCACCAGCGGCGTGAAGCCCTTCAAGATCGGCGACGAATGGTACTACAACATGCGCTGGAACGAAGGCATGAAGAACGTGACGCCGATTCTCAAGGCGACACCGCCCGACGGCACGCGCGGCACGCTTGAAGCCAAGGCGCATCCGGGGCGCGAGGAAATCATGGCGTGGGCATTCGAGCGCGCCGATGGCGGGCGGAGCTTCGGGTTCACCGGCGGCCACAATCACAAGAACTGGGCCGACGAAAATTTCCGCCGGCTGGTGGTAAACGCGATACTGTGGAGCGCCAAGATCGATGTGCCGGCCGAAGGCGCCAAGGTCGAAATGAATCCGGACGACATCAAGCTTAACTTGGATTGGAAGGGCAAGGGCGCGAAACCTGAGCCGAAGAAAGCGGAAGAAAAGAAGTGATTTTTTCGCGGAATTCGGACAACAAACGCGGCTAAGAATCGTCGTATATTAGGGTTGATCTTCAAAAGCCAAATGAAGTTCGCGCACGTGTGCAAAAGTTTTCAGCTTGGGCTGCACGAGGGCGCAATGTGCGTTTGTGGACAGATTGATGGTTGTTGTTTCATAGGCGAAAGTGAAATTGATTTCGC
>Ga0265314_10005196_pt1 | contig 11821 bp, 6 predicted proteins | sample 4126metaG_FD_203106 | JGI IMG/M metagenome (GOLD analysis project Ga0265314, IMG submission 203106) | Rhizosphere microbial communities from Carex aquatilis grown in University of Washington, Seatle, WA, United States - 4-1-26 metaG | ecosystem: Host-associated > Plants > Roots > Rhizosphere >... | reverse complement strand
ACACCTACGGCGCCAAGCGGGAAAACCTGGTCGCGATGGCGAAAGAGCTGTTCGAGGTGGTGCAGTCAGGCGCGGTCAAGATCGAGGTGCACCAGACCTATCCGCTGAAGGACGCGGCCAAGGCTCACGCCGACCTCGCCGCGCGGAAAACCACGGGATCGACCGTGCTGCTGGTGTAAGTTCAGCCCGTGGCGCGCGTCCTCATACCGCTGCCGGCAAGGGATTTCGATCCCAGCGAGGCAGCGGTGAGTTGGCGCGTGCTGGTTGACGCCGGCCACAGCGTCCATTTCGCGACGCCGGACGGCCGGCCTGCTGCGGCCGACGACATCATGCTGACCGGGCAGGGGCTCGATCCCTGGGGCGCGATTCCGCTGTTGCGGAAATTTCCCCTGGTCGGGCTTCTGCTGCGCGCCAACCGCGATGCGCGGCGCGCCGTTCGGTGCTTTACGGGTATCAAACCACGGCGCTGACCTGGGCGCTGGAGAACAGCGCCTGGTCGCTCGCCCGCATCACCCGGTTCTGGATCCGGACTATTACCGCACCTATCTCGAGCAGGACGGACAGCCCAAGGGTTTCATGTCGGTGCAGCAGGAAGTGATGCGCGCGCTGGCGCGTCCCGAAGATTTCCGCGACGTGCCCAGCGACGATCCGAACTATCGCCGCAAGATCTCGGGCCTGCAGCGCGACACATCGGATAATCCGACGCCGGCCTTTGCGGTGCGCGATCGCAATTACGTCTCGGCGCGATGGCCGGCTGACGTGCATACCTTTGCCACGACGTTCGCCGAGATGCTGTCGTGACCTCGTTACGTCGTCCCGGGGCTGAGGCCGTGACGGCCGCTGTTTTCCCCGATCGGCAGCATCATGCAAAACACGGCGCCGCGAGGCTGGTTCGGCGTCGCCCATAGCCGGCCGCCATGGGCCTCGACGATCGAGCGGCAGATCGACAACCCCATCCCGAGGCCGCCGGACTTGGTCGTATAGAAAGCCTCGAAGATGCGCCCGGGGTTGGCGTGAGGCAGTCCGGAGCCCGAATCGCTCACGGTTACGAGTACGCCGTCCAGGTCGGTGGCGCCGGTGCCGATCAGCAATTCGCGCGATTCCTCCCCGACCTCGCTCATCGCTTCGATGGCGTTCATGACCAGGTTCAGGATCACCTGTTGCAGCTGGACCCTGTCCCCGAAGATGCGCGGAAGCCCCTCCGACAATTGCATCGTCATGGAAACGCCATGCTCCGACATCGCGACGCGGGCCAGTCTCGTAATCTCCAGGATGATTTCGTTGACCTCCAGATATTGCTGCTGGGCCGGCGCTTTCCTGGAGAAATCGCGGATCCGGCTCACGATATCGGTGGCCCGCTTGCCGTCGCTGACAATCCGGTCGATCGACTGCCTGGTTTTTTCCAGATTTGGCGGTTCACGGTCGAGCCAGCGCAGGGCGTTTGCCGCATTCAAAAGCGTGGCCGCGATCGGCTGGTTGACTTCGTGGGCGATGGAGGCGGCGAGTTGGCCCATCGTCGCAACCCGATTGGCGTGCGTCAGCTCGGCTTCGGCGCGCTTTTGTTCGGTCAGATCGAGGGCAAACGCGACGCCCTGATGCCGGCGTTCGCCAAAGTTGGCGCCGGCCATCAGCACCGGCACGCGGCTGCCGTCCTTTCGAAAATACTCCTTCTCGTAAGGCGCGCAGGTTCCGGTCGCTGCGACTTCCGTCAGGGCCCGTTCGTCGGCGTCAGCCCATTCGGGAGGTGTCAGGTCGGTCCAGCGCATGCGACCCGACAACAGGTCGTCACGATCATGCTGCACCATGTGGAGAAACGCGTCGTTGGCCTCGATGAGGCGACCGTCAAAATCGAAGATGCATATCCCGATGATATTGGAGTCGAACAGGCGGCGGACCTTTGCTTCCCGTTCCTGGAGATCGCCGTAGAGACGCGTGTTCTCCAGCGAGATCGCCGCTTGCGCCGTCAGCAATTCCAGCACCGCGATCCTGCCCGCCGTGAACGCGTGTGAAGTCAGCGCGTTTTCGAGCAGCAGAATCCCGGTCAGCTCCCGCTGCTTGATCAGGGGCATGCAGAGCATCGACTTCGACTGCCGGTGGCGCAGATATTCGTCCGCGGAAAACAAATTGGGTTTGGAGGCGTCATCAAGAATCACGCTTTCCCGGGTGCGGATGACGTAGCGGACGAGGGATTCGGGACAGGCGATCCGGCTGATTGGTTCATCGCGGATCGTGACCTCGATCCGGTCGTCGGTTGCCCGCGCTTCCGCCCGGATCAGATATTGATCTGCAGCCGGCAGGATCAGAAGGCCGCGATCGGCGCCGGCGTTCTCGATTGCGATCGTCATCAGCTGCTCGATCAACTTCGGCAACACGATCTCGCCGGACAAGGCTTGCGACGCCTTGACGACGCTCGCGACGTCCAGATGTTGGCTCGTGGAGTCAATCGCCGCCGAATGCTGTCCCTCCGGGCCCGCCAGATGCGGATAGAGACCATCGAGCTGCCGCACCTTGCCGTCGGCGCCCCAGCGAAGATAACAGCGCCTCGCATGGCGCAGATGGGCGTTGGCGGACGTCTCGAAGCCGAGCACGTTGTAGAACCGGGCGGCGACTTCGCAGGCGACGGCTTCGTTCTGCACGAAACCATGCTCGCGGGCCGAGCGAATGGCCCGCTCATAGAGCCGCATGGCTTCGAGGTCGCGGCCTTCGATCCGGGCGATTTCCGCGCCGACCAGTGCGGCGCGGTTTTCGAAGTTCTCCGGGCAATTCTTCGCCCATATCGCAAGCTGCCTGTGGTGATCCGCCAGAGCTTTGAAGTGTGCCTGTCGCGTGCCCTGGCTTGCAGAATCAAAAGCTCCAGCCCGGGCGAGAGCGCTGTAAAAGTGATGCTCCGCCGCTTCAAAATAGTAATCGCATGACGCGAGAAGTCTTTCGGCATTCAATGATGCCTCGATTGCTGAAGAGTAATCTCCCGCAGAGAATCTCGCCTGCAATTTTCGGATCCAATACCAGCACTGCGGCACCAACAAGGTTGGGTTGCTTGATAAATGGCTCTCGAACTGAAGCTCGTCAAAGTGTTCCTCATTGAACGAGCCGAATCTCGTGGTCAAACCGCGAAGTGTCCGGACAAGCGCAAGCTGCGTTGCGATCTGGTCAGTGACCCGGAGAAACCGCGCCTGCTGTGCAAACTCAAGGCCGCTTTCGGCTTCACGTTGCACGTACGCCAGAGGATCTCCCGCGGCGAGAAGATTTGTGTTAAGAAAGTTGTAGCTATATGCCGCAAAAGTAAGGTCGCCGATCCTGCTCGCGGCGTCGAAAGCGCGCCGAATGAGCTCGCGACCGGTGTTGACGTGTCGCGTCCATGGCATGATACAGAGCCCAAAACGCAAATAGACGCGAGCTTGATAGCGATGCAATCCGTGCTTCTCGACCAGATCGTAGCCTAGCTTGCCAAGCTGGAATCCAACCTTGTAATTCCCGAAACGCGACCCGGCGACCGTACCCAGCGATACGTAGGCAAAGCACGATGCGTCGCCGTTGCCATGCGCGAGGCTGAGGCCGACCATCCGACACAGCACGAGCGCATAAAGATTCGCATCGGTGAAACTCGCAACCATCACAACTTCGGCGAATACGTCCAGAACATCGAGCACATCAGGATTGGTAATCAAGGGCAGGTCAACGAGTTGTTCGATTTTTTGGGACTCCACCAGAGCGATGACCTGATCGTATTCTCGTTTTACTTCTTCGTCGGTGGGATGTGGCGACCACTCCTCTCCAAGACGTCTCTGGTATTCGATGAACACGTCCGTGCCGCGGTGGCTGCCCAAAATGATATAGAGTGTCACGCGCAAACGTGCGACGAGAGCGATGTCGTGGGCGTTTATCGCCCGCTCGGCCAACTTTGAAAGCCGATCTTCTGCAGCAGACGTGTCAGCGGTCAGCAATTCGCATTCGGCGAGCAGATACTCGATCGAGAACACCAGGTCGTAGTTGCGATTCCAGCTCTCGTCCGTCAACAACGCGCGGCCAGCGCGGAGATATTTGAGCGCCGAGGCGTACGCCGTCGAAACCTTCGCACGTCTGCCCGCGATCAGGTTCAACTCCGCGATGCGCTGATGCTCCGCGGCCGAACTGATCAGATCAGAGCCGCGGTTGAGCTGGTTGGCGATCTCGAAGATGCTTTCCTCGAGTTTGTCGGCAGATGTGCGCGAGGCCATCAACAGGCCGATGCGCAGATGCTCCTCTGCCCGCAATTCCCTCGGTATCAGGGAGTACGCCGCCTCCTGCACGCGGTCGTGGAGGAATCGGTAGGAATCCTCCGATCGGAAGATCAGGCCGGTCCGGACGGCCTCCCAGAGCTGTCCATGCATCTGCTCGCTGGAGTCCTGGTAGACCATCTGGAGCGTGGCAAAGTCGGCGCTGTTTCCGAGGCAGGCAAGCTGCTGCAGTGCTTTCTGCGTCTCGCCGGGAAGGCGGGCAAGCTTGCCCACCATGAGGTCCACGACATTGTCGGTATAACCCTTGGCGTGAATGCGATCGAGGTCCCAACGCCACTCTCGCCGGACATGATCGAAGACGAGCATTCCCTCTTCAAATAGCCCAGAGATGAATTGAATGGCGAAAAATGGATTGCCCGACGTCTTCTCCTCGACAAGCGCCGCCAACGGGCGGGCATTTGCCGGCCCGCAATGCAGCGAATCTGCAATCAACTGCTCCAGATCGTCGCGCTTCAGGGGCGCGAGCACGATGTCGTGCACGATCGCTCCGGCCTGGCGGATCGCTTGCAGCTTGCGCATCAGCGGATGTGCCGGGGACACCTCGTTGTCGCGGTAGGCGCCGATCAGCATCAAATCCCTGACGTCTGGATGCGTCAGCAAATCCTCCATCAGATCCAGCGTCGCAGCGTCAAGCCATTGCAGATCATCGAGGAAGAGGGCGAGGGGATGCTGCCGCGTGAAGGCGCCCATGAATCGACGGAACACCAGCTGGAAGCGGTTTTGCGCATCCCGCGGGGGAAGTTCCGGTACCGGCGGCTGCTCGCCGATGACGAGCTTCAGCTCGGGGACAAGATCGACCATCAGCTGACCGTTCGGACCAAGCGCATCGCGGATCGCATCGCGCCAACGGCCGAGTTCGTCCTCGTTCTTCGCCAGGATCGGACGGATCAGGCTCTGGAAGGCTTGCGCCAGCGTCGCGTAGGGGATGTCGCGCTTGTACTGGTCAAACTTGCCTGATGCAAAATGGCCTCGCGGCGGGACCAGCGGCTTGTGCAGTTCGTTGACGAGGGAGGATTTGCCGATACCGGAGTAGCCGGAAACCAGAACCAGTTCCGGCCTGCCTCCGCTGACGACACGCTCGAAGGACGCCAGCAGGGTGGCGATCTCGGACTCCCGCCCGTAGAGCGTCTCCGGGATCAGCAGCCGGTCCGAAGCGTCGTGCGCGCCCGGCGAAAACGGATCGATGCGGCCATGCGACTGCCACTCGTCTAGGCAGCGGCGCAGATCGCTTTCGATTCCAGGGGCGGTCTGGTAACGCTCCTCGGCAGTCTTCGCCAGCAGCTTCATCACGATCGAGGAAACGGCCGAGGGAATTTCGTTGATCCGCTCGGTGGGCGCATGAGCCTGCCGCGCAATGTGGCAGTGCACCCATTCCATTGGATCGGAGGCGGTGAAGGGAAGGCTGCCGGTGAGCATTTGGTAGAATGTCACGCCGAGCGAGTAGAGGTCGCTGCGCGCGTCGATCGAGCGGTTCATTCGCCCGGTCTGTTCGGGCGCCATGTAGGCGAGGGTGCCGGCGATCAGCTCGGGAGCATCCGGCGGCTGCCGTTCACGGGGAAGGCGTGATGTGATTCCGAAGCCGGTCAGCCAAACCTCGGCGCTCTCCGCGTTGACCAGAATATTGCCGGGTTTGATGTCCTTGTGAATCAGCCCGCGCTGGTGCAGCTTGGCAAGGGCCGCGGTTACGGCGATGGCGATGCGCAGGAAACGTCCCATTTGCATCGGCGCGCCGAGCAGTTCGCCGAGCAACACGCCGCCGGGATCCTCGAGCACCAGCATGCTTTGACCGCGATCTCGCACAAGCTCGAGCGGCTGCACCGCCCAGGTGCTATCCAGCTCATCCTTGAAGGAGTATTCGTGAGCAAGGCGATCGAGTGCAGTCGGCGCCGGTTGCTGCGAGGTCGGGAGTACGATCAGTACATCCTGGCGCCCGCCTCCCGCGCCCTCACGCCATCCCCGGCCAAGGACGAGCCCGCCATCCTGCGACAACACCTCGAGCTCGCCGATTCCGCTCGCGCTGAATTGTGAAGATAGCTCCACTCCCGGGCCTGCCCTTGAGTCAATCACTTCGGATCCCCCGACGGCGCCAAAGTTAGCATTGTTGCGCGTACCCGCACACGGCTTTGTTTTTCGCCCCGGGCCTGATCGACTGTCGTGAATAAGTTGCAAAACGTGAGCCACCCATCCTTAGGTACGTCCGGTCCGATCCGATGGTCGCGCACACGGATGCGTGTGTATCTCGAATGTGAAGCCGCCGCGCCATTTCGCGCAGCAAGACGCCGTTGGTCACGACAAGCGTGGCGATGACATGGACGCCTGCTGACGCGATGACGCCTGCGTTTTTGTCATACCCGGCATGACGGATCACGTTCGCGGAGCCAGACACGGATGATCGCAGCGGGCCCTGAACCAAAAAAGTGCCCGTCCGTGGAACCGTTGATTTGCTTGTGCTTTAACAGGGGGTTGGGAGGTCGCGGCTACGGGCCGGGGTAAGTTTTACAGGGCCAATCATATCGGGATTACCGGAGTTCTCGACGGCTTGGCGTCATCGATCGACGGGAGGGCGGACGGCGCGCTGGAATGCGGGCGGCCACCCTTTTGCGACGATGTTTTCACCAACCAAGCCCACCAGGCGAGACTCATGCCGAGATTGTGCATGGTATCGGAGCTGCTCAACAAGCCCGCGGATATCGAGCGTCGAACCCAACAGCAGATGAGGCCAGCCCACCTTCCAAACGCTCACCCTTGCAAAATCCAGATGCGTCGCTTCACGGGAACGAGAGGATCGCGAAATGACTTCTTCGGCCAACCAAGCGGCGACAGGCGTGTCGGGCCTGGACGATATCCTGCAGGGCGGCTTTTCGCGCGGACATCTGTTCCTGGTGGAAGGCGAACCCGGCGCCGGCAAAACCACCCTCGCGCTGCAATTCCTCATCGAGGGTGCCAAGGCGGGTGAAAAGTCCCTTTACATCACTTTGTCCGAGACCGAGGCCGAGCTTCGTCAAAGCTCCGCGTCCCATGGCTGGACGCTCGGTCCGGAGATCGAGGTGTTTGAACTGATCCCGCCGGAGATACTGCTCGACGCGGAGCAGCAACAAAGCCTGCTGTATTCATCCGACCTCGAGCTTGGCGAAACCACGCGCCAGATTTTCGACGCCGTCGAGCGCGTCAAGCCGTCCCGCGTGGTGCTCGACAGCCTCTCGGAAATTCGCCTGTTGGCCCAGAGCTCGCTGCGCTACCGGCGCCAGATCCTCGCCATCAAGCATTACTTTTCCCGTCATGGCGCCACGGTGATCATGCTGGACGATCTGACCTCGGAAGCCGCGGACAAGACGGTTCACAGCGTCGCGCACGCGGTCATTCGACTTGAGGAGATGGCGCCGGCCTACGGCGCGGAGCGTCGGCGCTTGCGCGTGCTGAAGTATCGCGGGCAACGCTATCGCGGCGGTTTTCACGATTTCACGATCAGGACCGGCGGCGTGAATGTCTTCCCGCGGCTGGTCGCGGCGGAGCATGTGACCAGGTTCGCGCGCACGCAATTTTCGACGGGCATCAGGGAGTTCGATGCCCTGCTGGGTGGCGGGATCGAGGCAGGTTCCAGCACCCTGATCCTGGGACCGGCCGGCACCGGCAAATCGCTCATCGTCATGACGTTCGTGATGGCCGCCATTGCGAGAGGCGAGAAGGCCGCGTTGTTCATCTTCGATGAAGAACTGGGGTTGCTGTTCGACCGCATGAAAGTGATGGGAATTGATCTGCAGGCCGAACGCGACAAGGGCAACATCGTCCTTCAACAAATCGACGCGGCCGAGCTTTCGCCCGGCGAATTTGCCCACAGGGTCCGAACTACGGTCGATAAGCAGCAGATCAAGACCGTCGTGATCGACAGCCTCAACGGCTACCAGGCCGCGATGCCCGAGGAAAACTCGCTCATTCTGCACATGCATGAGCTGCTGCAATTCCTCAACCGCCAGGGCGCGGCGACCTTCATGACGGTCGCCCAGCATGGGCTCGTAGGCGACATGCAGACGCCGGTGGATGTGACTTATCTCGCCGACAGCGTCGTCTTGCTTCGTTATTTTGAAGCAACCGGCCGGGTGCGTCGCGCGGTCTCCGTGATCAAGAAACGCACCGGCATGCACGAAACGACGATCAGGGAATTCAGTATTTCAAATTCCGGCCTCACGATGGGCGAGCCGCTGGCCGGGTTCCACGGCATTTTGCGCGGTGTCCCGAATTACACGGACGATCAGCAGGCGGTGATGGGCAGAAAAAACAAGTGACAGACGCCGGTATCCTGTCGGAGCGAGCGATCATCCTGGCGCCGCTGGGGCGCGATGCCGTGATTGCCGCGAAGATTCTCCGCGAGGCGGGATTTGCCGCGGAGCCCGCCGGTGGTCTGGCTTTGCTTTGCGAACACATAGCCGCGGGCGCCGGCCTTGCAATCATCGCCGACGAAGCGCTGAAAACGGCGGATCTGCAGGCGCTATCCGGCCTGCTGTCGCGTCAGCCGGCCTGGTCGGATTTCCCCTTCATCGTTTTGACCCAACGCGGCGGTGGACCGGAAAAAAATCCGTTGGCCGCGCGGCTGGCCGAAGTGCTGGGCAATGTCACCTTTCTGGAGCGGCCCTTCCATCCCACGACATTGGCGAGCGTAGTGCGAACCGCGATACGCGGCCGTCGCCGTCAATACGAGGCCCGTTCACGGCTCGACGAATTGCGCGGCCTTGCGGCCACGCTCGAAGAGCGCGTCAGCCAGGAGGTCGACGCGCGCGCTGAAGCCGAAGAGAACCTGCGACAATCGCAAAAAATGGAAGCGGTCGGGCAACTGACCGGCGGCATCGCCCATGACTTCAACAATCTTCTGGCCGCTATCGGCGGAAGCCTGGAGATGATCGAGGCCCGCGTGGCCCAGGGCCGGATGGACGTGGTCGATCGCTACATCGCGGCCGGCCAGAATGCGGTCAGACGCGCGGCGGCCCTGACCCACCGGCTGCTGGCGTTCTCCCGCCGGCAAACGCTCGACCCCAGGCCTACCAACGTCAACCGGTTGATCGCCGGCATGGAGGAAATGATCCGCCGGACCGTCGGCCCGTCGATCCAGATTGAAGTCGTCGGAGCCGGAGGGCTGTGGTCGACGCTGGTGGACCCCAACCAGCTTGACAACGCCTTGCTGAATCTCTGCCTCAATGCCCGCGACGCGATGCCGGACGGCGGCCGCCTGACGATCGAAACCGCCAACAAATGGCTGGACGAGCGCGCGGCAAAGGAACGCGAATTATCGCCCGGCCAGTACGTTTCGCTTTGCGTCACCGACACCGGAACAGGCATGGCGCCGGCGGTCGTCGCGCACGCGTTCGAGCCGTTTTATACGACAAAGCCTTTTGGACAGGGCACCGGGCTCGGCTTGTCGATGATCTACGGCTTTGCCCGCCAGTCCGGCGGACAGATCCGTATCTACTCGGAACCGGGCAAGGGAACGACGATGTGCCTTTATTTGCCCAGGCACGATCGCAATGCCGAGGAAGACGAAGCCTCGGTCGTACCGGCTGAAGCCAAGCCCGCCGGCGATGGCGAGGTCGTGCTGGTGATCGACGACGAGCCGACCATCCGGATGTTGGTTTCCGAGGTTCTCGAGGAACATGGTTACGCCGTCGTCGAGGCTTCCGATGGCCCGTCCGCGATGCGTATTCTGCGATCGGACGTGAAGATCGATCTTTTGATAACCGACGTCGGACTGCCGAACGGCATGAACGGCCGCCAGATCGCCGATGCCGCCCGCCAGGGGCGACCGGAATTGAAGGTCTTGTTTATTACCGGCTACGCGGAGAATGCCGTGGTCGGCAACGGGCATCTGGACAAGGGAATGCAGGTCATCGCCAAGCCGTTCGAGATCGATGCGCTTGCCCGCAAGATACGGGAAATTGTCGAGGATGGATCGTGAAGCAACGGCCTGTGCGCTGGGCTACGTTCTGATTGTGTGACGCCGCCGCCCCGGCGTTGCCGTTCTTGCGTCATGCCCGGGTGTGTCTCGGACACGCTGCGCGGCCGAAGCGATGCGCCCCGCGCTTCAAAGCCCTTCCCAATAATCGCGAAATCGAGTTTGATTGTTGTCAGGCCACAAGAGCATCCGGCGGATTGCCGGCAGAAACCAAGGGGACCGGAATGCAGCCCGAAGCCATGAAATCCGAAGCCATGAAATCCGAAGCCATGAAATCCGAGGTCATGAAATCTGAAGTCATGGCGCAGATGCGTCGCCGGGTCGTCATTTCCTCGACCATCGGCAATGCGCTGGAATGGTTCGATTTCACGGTGTTCGGGCTGTTCGCCGGTATCATCGGCAAATTGTTCTTCCCGGCCGACAATCCGAGTTCGTCGCTGCTCTTGACCTTCGCCACGTTCGGGATCGCCTTCGCCGCGCGGCCGATCGGCGGGCTCGTGTTCGGGCTTTATGCCGACAAGCACGGGCGCAAGAAGGCGCTCGTCGTCATGATCACGCTGATGGCGTTCGGCACCGGATTGCTCGGCTTCTTGCCGACCTATGGCGCGATCGGGGTAGCCGCGCCGCTGCTGCTGCTCGCCGCGCGTCTGATCCAGGGATTTTCGGCCGGCGGTGAGTTCGGCAGCGCCAGCGCCATGCTGATCGAATTCGCACCGCCCGGCCGGCGCGGCTATTACGGCTCGTTCCAGATGGTGTCGCAATCGCTCGCCTTCAGTATCGGCGCGACGATGGCGATCGGCCTCAATCTCGGGCTCACACCGGACGCGTTTGCGAGCTGGGGATGGCGTGTGCCTTTCATCCTCGGCATCCTGATCGGGCCAATCGGCTATTACCTGCGCCAGAAAGTCGACGAATCCCCGGAATTCCAGGCCTATCTCATCGAGGTGGCGGCGCGGGCACGGCCGAAGAAGCAGACCACGCTCGGCGAACTGTTTGCCAACTATCCGCGCGAACTGATCGCCGCGTTCTGCTTGATCGCGGCGGGCACGGCGATCAATTATGTCAACGGGGTGTTTCTGCCAGCCTATGTGGCCACCGAATTAAAGTTGCCGCTGGTCAATGCGCAGATCGGACTGCTCGTGCTGTTTTTGGCGGTTGGCGTCGCAGTCGTCTTGTTCGGGGCGCTGTCCGACCGCGTTGGCCGGCGTGTGGTCATGGTGCCGGCGCTGATCATCTACAGCGTGCTGTTCTACGTGATGCTGCAACGCCTCGTCGCCGAGCCGACGACGACCAATCTGATGGAATTGCAGGGCATCGGCATCATGCTCGCCGCGCTCGCGGGACCGATGCCGGCGTTCATGACCGAGATATTTCCGGTCGGGGTGCGCTCGACCGGTGCGTCGCTGATGTACAATTTCGCGGTCATGCTGTTCGGCGGGCTGGCGCCGTTCATCAATACCTGGCTCATTCAATCCACCGGCAACAAGGCGGCGCCGGTTTATTACATCTTCTTCGCCGCCGCCGTTGGCTTGATCGGCCTGTCCACCTACCGCGCCCGCGCTCCCGATGTTACAGGGGTGGTTCAACCTGCGGAGTAGGTTAG
>Ga0265314_10005195_pt1 | contig 11823 bp, 13 predicted proteins | sample 4126metaG_FD_203106 | JGI IMG/M metagenome (GOLD analysis project Ga0265314, IMG submission 203106) | Rhizosphere microbial communities from Carex aquatilis grown in University of Washington, Seatle, WA, United States - 4-1-26 metaG | ecosystem: Host-associated > Plants > Roots > Rhizosphere >... | reverse complement strand
TTTCCGAAACGCGCTCCAGGCCGTTCTTCGGGCCCAGCACCAGCGGATCCTTGGCCGCGTCGGCGCCGAGCTTGTGGAAGTACACTGCCTGGAAGAAATGGCGGTCCGCCTCCGGCGTGCCGGCGCCGGGATAGCGCGTGTACCAGAAGCCTGTCGCGTCCTTCGTCCAGGCCGCGCTGCCGCCAGCCGTGGGGTACTGCACATTGGAGATCGGCTTGTCGATCTCCTTGCCCGTCGCCACATCGTAGACGTGAAGCGTGCCGTCCTCGCTGCCGCTCTGCGACAGCGAGACGGCGACCTTGCTCCCGTCCGGCGATGGCACATACCAATCGATCGCCGTCAGCCCCTTGGCATCGATGAGGTTGGGATCGAGCAGCGGCCTGCGAGACGCCGGATCGGCGGAGGCGTTCATAGTCACCAGCATGGGCTGCTGGAATTTGGGATCGGAATAGAGCGCGAAGACGCGGGCACCATGCGCCTCGAGCTTGTAATAGGCCGGCGAGGCCGCCTTGATCAGCCGGGAGAGCTTGGCCGCGACCGGGGCGCGATAGGGCAGCGCATCGAGATAGGCGCGGGTGCGGGCGTTCTGCGCGTCGCTCCAGGCCCGGACCTTAGGATCGCTCCAATTCTCCAGCCAGCGATAGGGATCGAGGACGCTTGTGCCCTGGATCGTCTCCGCCGTGTTGCCGGCCGGGGTCGGCGGCGGCGGGGGGATGGTCGCGGCCACGGCGGCGGAGGCGGCGAGCGACAGGACCAGCAGGACGCGAGACGCAGTGTTCATGTCTTTTCCCCTTCGAAACCGGCCCGGGCCGGCCCGTTGGCATATAGATGAACGGCCCGGCGGCCGAAAGCCGGTCGGCTTGCCTCCCCCCGCCCCTTCCCCTATAAGCCGCGCCTTCATGGCGGCTGCGGTCGTCCGGGGCCCGTTTCGACGGGTTTGCCCATGGTGGGCGTCCCGGCGATCCGAGGCGGCGAGCGGTGTCCGAACCCCTCTCCGTTCCGCAGCCCTTCGAAAGGACGGACATGGCTCTCTACGAGCATCTCCTGATTGCGCGCCAGGACATCAGCGCGCAGCAAGTGGACGCGCTGGCGACCCACCTCAAGACCATCGTCGAAGGCGAAGGCGGCAAGGTCGAGAAGCAGGAATATTGGGGCCTGCGCGGGCTTGCCTATCGCATCAAGAAGAACCGCAAGGGGCACTATGTGCTCCTCAACATCAACGCGCCGTCGAAGGCCGTCGTCGAGCTCGAGCGTCAGCTCAAGATCAACGAGGACGTGCTGCGCTACATCACCGTCAAGGTCGACATGTTCGAGGTCTCCTCGAACAAGAACCGCCGCGACGACCGCCCCGAGGGCGAGCGCAAGCCGGAAGGCGCCGAAACGCAGGAGGCCGCATAATGTCGTTCGGTGGAGAGCGCCGCGAAGGCGGTGGACGTGACGGCGGCGGGCGCGAAGGCGGCCGCGGTGGCGAGGGCGGTCAGCGCCGTCCCTTCTTCCGTCGCAAGAAGACCTGTCCCTTCTCCGGCGCCAACGCGCCGAAGATCGACTACAAGGACGTGAAGCTGCTGCAGCGCTTCATTTCCGAGCGCGGCAAGATCGTGCCCAGCCGCATCACCGCGGTGTCCAACAAGAAGCAGCGCATCCTCGCCAACGCCATCAAGCGCGCGCGGTTCATGGCGCTGCTTCCCTACGTCATCAGCTAGGGCGGGAGACTTTCCATGCAAGTGATCCTGCTCGAACGGGTCGAGAAGCTCGGCCAGATGGGCGACGAAGTCCGCGTCAAGGACGGCTTCGCCCGCAACTACCTGCTGCCGAAGAAGAAGGCCCTGCGCGCCAACAAGACCAACCGCGAGTTCTTCCAGGGCCAGAAGGCGCAGCTCGAAGCGCGCAATCTGGAACAGAAGAAGGAAGCCGAGGCCGTGGGCAAGAAGCTCGACGGCAAGACCTTCATCCTGATCCGCCAGGCCGGCGACCGCGGTCAGCTCTACGGCTCGGTCTCGACCCGCGACATCGCGGGCGCGATCTCAGAGGGCGGCGTCAGCGTCAACCGCACCCAGGTGCCGCTCGACACCGCGATCAAGACGATCGGCCTGTTCAAGGTCTCCGTTCGCCTGCATCCCGAAGTCCGCGTCGGCGTGACCATCAACGTCGCGCGCAGCGAGGACGAGGCCGAGCGCCAGGCCCGCGGCGAAGACGTTCTCGCCGAGCGCACCGAGGCCGAAGAGGCCAAGGTCGCGGCCGAGGAACTCTTCGAGGAAGGCGCCGGCCCCAAGGCCGAAGCCGAGGAAGAGGCCGCCGAGGCGGAGTAAGGCGCACCACACAGATGCGTATCGAAATGGCCGGTCGAGAGACCGGCCATTTTCTTTTCGGGTATGAAAACCCTTGTTGTCGGCGCTTTCGCACTTTGGGCATGGCATCGACGCGCCTTTCGACACGTCGTCACCGCCAGGCCTGTCGAGACCGCGCACCGACGCCTAGGGACTTTCCCTTACTGGCAATCGAATCATTTCGGGTGCATTTTTTGGCCAGATTGGAACAAAAAATGAACAACATTGTGTCCAACGAAGGCCGCGAAGTCCGTTTGGCTCGCGAGATGCAGCCCGCGATGACGAGAGAGCCGTGGCACGCACCGATCGCCAGAGTCTTCGACCTCGCGGAGACGCAGACCGGCGCCAATTCAACTACGGACCTTAACGCCACCCTAAGCTGAAATCGGCGCTAGGGGGGCGGGAATATGCTGAGCAGGTCGCGATGGCCGCGTCGCGACATCTCGGTCAGACAGTCGTGGCGTTCGATGCCTGGAACGGGGTGCAAGGTCACTCCCTGCAAGCCTGCCAGGTTGCCGGCATGCATTCGGTCGCGCCGGTTGAGGGCGCTATAGTAGATTTCAATTCGCGGCCTCGGTTGCTTCGCCTGAACCAGCGGACGCAAATCCTTCATCATCGGGCGGACATGCTCGATCAGCCTTTGCAGCGTGTATGCGCTTCTGGCGACGCCGTAGCTGGCGGCGGGCAGCATGAGCGTGACCGGTCCGAACGCAAGCGCACCATCCGCATCCAGATCCAGCGCGACGCGGATCGCCGTATAGCCGGTCGCCGAGTTGCCCAGCGTGATCAGCCTGCGCGTTCCCAACTCCGCCGCCAGTGCGCGTATCCCGTCGAGCATCGCCTGGTAGCCCGCACCGAAACGGTCGGTGCCCGCCAGGTGGAAGACTTGGCGGCTGTCATAGAGAAAGAGCGCGTTCACCCCTTTCGAAGAGAGCATCGCGTACACGCCGTTGAGAGACAGTCCGAGGGCGCCTGACGGCGGCGTGAAGCCCACGACCAGCGTATCGGAGGACGGTTCGCGCACCAGGATGGAATTCTCCGCCGGCGAGACCCAGCCCGAAACATCGGGGCGGCCCTGCGCCCGGGCCTCTTCGAGCAGGTCGATCGACGCCAGATAGCCGCGTGCTAGAGGACCGTATTTCGCGTGTTCGAGGAGCCGACCGAGCCCGGCGCGCGCGCCGTCCAGCCGGTTCTGCGCCATCAGATAGAACCCCGCCTGAAAGAGCTTGTTGAACGAGGCCGAGGGGTCGGCCACGATCGCCTCGGCGTCCTCGATCGCCGAATTCGAGCGCCGGCTCAGGCGGGCGCAGCGCAAGATGCCGAGTTCAACCTCCTCGTCCTCGATGCCGCGCGCACGGGCCTCATGCAAAACGCGCTCGGCCGCGTCGAAATCGCCGCTCTCAATCGCAGCCTGGAAAATCTTGAGCGGCCAGGCGGCCCGATCGGGCTGTTCGCGCTCGAGCGTGCGCCAATAGGCCGTCGCTGCCAGCGCATCGCCCCGCCACCACGCGAATTCGGACTGCCGTTGGGTCTTCCGCGCTCCCGACGACAGCGCGATCATCAAGCGCCGCCACGCGGCCCGAAGCGGAATCTCCGTCCAAGCGCGCAGCTTCAAGAACCCGTTGATCGCGTGGAACGTCGAGCGAGAACTCATCTCGCACTTCCCAGGGGGACCATCCCAACCTTTGTGACAGACCGCGCCTGCTAATCCCAGGCATTCCTGCAATGGTCTTCGAAGACCTTATGCGCCCACCGCCTCGAAGGCCATGAAATCGCAGGCGAGCCGCCGCTTTTGGCCCCTGTTGATCGCAGTCGCGAGCAGGCTGTGGTTCCGGCTCCCGGCGCTGCGCAATATGCTGACGCGGAAGGCCCCTCTCCTAATTGCCGCGATCGATGTCGGCGAAGATCGTGCCATCATTCTCGAACGGCGTCGGCTCGAGCGCCAGCGGCCCCGCAAAAGGTTTGTTCAGCAACACCATCATGAAGATCAGAGTACCGATCAGACTCGCCATCACGCCGGCCATCGTCATATGCAGCCAGCGCCGGTCCATGTAGAGGAAGAAGCTCATCACCACGATCACCACCGCGCCGCCGATCGCGCCCAGCCACATGACCGGCGGCAGACCCTCGCTCGCCTGCATGAGCCGCTTGTTGCGGTAGATCAGCACGTCCGAGAAAGTCTTCAGGAACTGGGCGTCGATGATTTCCTTGATCTTGGTCGAGGGCGTCAGCGTGCCGTAGACGCGGAGCACGTCGCCGGACGTCTTGCGCGCCTTTTCGCTGGCCTTGCCGGTCTTCTCCAGCGACGGCCATTCTTCGCGCGCCACCTGCTCGGCATAGCCGCGCAGCAATTCGCGCATCTGCGCGCCCTTCTCGGGCGCCATGTCGTAGGTGGTGCGATAGAGCGGCACCAGGGTCGCGGCCTCCGCCGCCGCGTTTTCCTTGGCGTCGCCATAGGTCTCCCACACCGCGATTACCATGAAGCCCAGCAGCACGGCATAGAGCACGCCGGCGTTCAGGAACATCGGCACGAGCACATCATTGTGCCCTTCCGAGACTTGATGATGAATGAGCTGGCGAACGACGAAAACGCCGACAACGGCAAAGAGCGCCGACCCGCCGATGATGAGGACGCCGTACAGAATTGCTTCCATGGATAAACTGCGCCCCAAAGATGCGCCGCCGACCTGTGGCGGCGCATCGCCCCGAGTCAAACCTTCGGGAGAAATACCGAGGCGCGCAAATTACTTTGGCGCAACTTAATGTTTACGGCAGATCAGGTCCCAACGATTGCCGTACAGATCCGCGAACACGGCGACGGTGCCATAGGGCTCGAGCCGCGGAGCTTCGAGGAAGCTCACACCCCGCGCCGCAAACGCCTCGTGCTCGCGCGAGAAATCGTCCGTCTCGAGGAACAGGAAAACCCGGCCGCCGCCTTGGTTGCCGACGACCGCCGCCTGCTCCGGCGACACCGCCTTGGCGAGCAGGAGCGCGACGCCACCGCCCTTGGGCACGACGCGGACCCAGCGTTTGCCGCCGCCGAGATCGGTGTCTTCCAGGAGCGCGAAATCGAGCTTGTCCGTGAACCAGGACAGCGCTTCGTCGTAGTCGCGAACGAGAAAGGCGAAATGTGCGATATGCGGCATCGATGCGCCGGACGCCTTACCGGATCGCGGTCGCGATCAGGCTCGTGCGCTGATTCCACTGGAACTGGCTTTGCACCAATTGCAGGCCGACCAGCGCGCTGGCACCCAGTTTCTCGGCCTTCTCCTTCAATTCGTGAAGCGCCTCGTCATAGGACTTGTCGTTCACGCCTTCGACGCTGGCATAGACGACGCCGAGTTCGGTGTCGCCGGGGTTCTTGTGCTGCAAAGTGCTGACGCGCATCGCTGGTTCCCTAGTTTCCGCCGTCGACGGCTTTGTAGACCGATAAGGAATGTTCGAACGGTCCTGGCTCGAGCGCGAGAGCGCCCTGGAACGGCTTGCTCAGGATGATCGTGATGAACAGCAGCATGCCGATCATCAGCGCGAGCACCCCAGACATCACCATGTGCGGCCAGCCGGTGTCCATGTAGAGCATGCAGCTCATCGCCACGACGATCGTGGCGCCGCCGATGAGGCCGAACCACAGCACCCATGGCACCTCCTCGCCGGCCTGGAGCGTCCGCTTGTTGCGCGCCGCCGTCACTTGCGAGAATTGCGAGAGGAATTCGCGGTTGATGGAGGAGTTCGCCACGTCCGGCGCCATGTGCGCATATTCGCGATAGATTTCGGCGATCTGGCGCCGCGCTTCGGGCGCCGCGCCGCCGGTCTTGGCCTGGATCTCCCACTCCTTGGTCACCACCGCTTCGGTATAGGCGCGGATGTGCTCGCGCATCGCCTTGATCTCGTCCGCCTGCATGCCGTTGGTCTGGCGGTACATGGTCGTCAGCGTCGAGGCTTCGAGCGCGACGTTTTCCTTCGCGTCGCCATAGGCCTCCCACACCACGACCACGAGGAAGCCGAGCATCACGGCGTAGATCGTGCCCGCAGTGAGGAACAGCGGAACGAGCACGTCATTGTGCCCCTCGCGAACCTTTTCGTGGAGAAACCGGCGCGCCAGCAGCACGATGGTGCCGGTCAGCACCGCCGGAGCGACGACGACCAACAGCCCAAGCCCGAATGTGTTCAATGAAATGTCCCCAAAATTGTGACTCGCCAGCGCCGAACCTAGACCAGCCGGAAGGTCATAAACATATTATAATGTTCATGCGCGGCGATAAGGCCGACGGAACTCGTGGGCCCCGCTCGGCCCAGGAATCCCGGGGTTTGCCCCTCCCTTGGCGTCGCCGGCGCTTGCTGAAACTTGTCCATCGTTTCGTCCGGCGATTTCGGCTATAAACCGGCCCGACCGGTCAAGGACCGTCGCCGCCCACCTGACGCTCAGCGTCGTGGACAGGCCAGTTCCCGAGAAACAGCTTTCGCCAGCGAGGAATTGTGCCATGTCCGTCGTCGCCCAGACCAAGCGCGTCACCGTGCCGGAAATCCGCGCCCATAAGAACGCCAAGCCCGTCGTTTGCCTGACCTGCTATCACGCACACACCGCGCGTCTGCTCGACGAGCATGTCGAAATCATGCTCGTGGGCGATAGCCTCGGCATGGTGATGTACGGCATGGAGAGCACGGTCGGCGTGACGCTCGACATGATGATCGGGCACGGCAAGGCGGTGATGCGCGGCTCCAAGCACGCCCTCGTGGTCGTCGACATGCCGTTCGGCTCCTATGAGGAAAGCCCGCAGATCGCGTTCCGCAACGCCGCCCGCGTGATGCAGGAGACCGGCTGCACCGCGATCAAGATGGAAGGCGGCCAGCGTCTGGCCGAGACGGTGCGCTATCTGACCGAACGCGGCGTGCCCGTGATGGGCCATATTGGCCTCACGCCCCAGGCGGTGAACGTCACAGGCGGCTTCCGCGCCCGCGGCCGCACCGAGGCGGAGTGGCCGGCGATCGAGGCCGATGCCAAGGCGATCGCCGAGGCCGGCGCCTTCGCCATCGTGCTCGAAGGCATGGCCGAGCCGCTGGCCGCCAAGATCACGCGTGAGATCGCGGTCCCCACCATTGGCATCGGCGCCTCGCCGCAATGCGACGGCCAGATCCTGGTGATGGAGGACATGCTGGGCCTGAATCCCAACCCACCGAAATTCGTCCGCCAATACGCCAATCTCGGGCCGGATATCGAGCGCGCGGTCAAGGCCTATGCGGCCGATGTTCGCGACCGCAGCTTCCCGGGCAAGGAAAACGTCTACACGATGAAGAAGGCGGGGTAGGACGTCCCATCACCTCCCCCTTGTGGGGGTCCGTAGCGACAGCGTGCGGACGCGGAGCGAAGCGGAGCAGGGTCGAATATCGCACGCCGCGACCCTGCTCCTTTCGCTGTCGCTCAAGGAGCGCCGGTACGCTGGCGCTACCGGCCCCCACAAGGGGGAGGTGATGATTGGGTGAAAAACAGGCAAGTTGCGCCCACGGCGCCGAGCGGCTAAATCATCCCGCGCGGTCAATATCTTGGCCTTTTTGGCCCGCCGGCCGCCTTTCGAACCGAAGGATTTACCTGTGAGCGACATCTTCCGCGAAGTCGAGGAGGAAGTCCGCCGCGAACGCTTCGAGCAGCTCTGGAAGCAGTACGGCGACTATGTGATTGCGGCGGTGGCCCTCGTCGTCATCGCCATTGCCGGTTTCGAGCTGTGGCAGCGCTATGAAACCAACCAGCGCATCAAGGCGTCGGAAACCCTGATCGCCGCCCAGGACATGGCGGAAAGCGGCGATTTCACCCGCGCCAATCCGGCCTTCGCCATCGTCGTCAAGGACGCGCCCTCCGGCTATGCCGAGATGGCGCGCCTATCGGAAGCCGGCGCGCTGGTCCGCGCCGGGCGCCGCGACGAGGCGGTGCAGATCTACAAGTCGGTCGCGGCCGACGATTCGGGCCCGCTGCGCGGCGCGGCGCTGATCCGCGCCGGCTGGGCCAGCGTCGAGGACACGCCCAGGCACGACCTCGAAACCCTGCTCGCGCCGCTCACCGATCCGGCCAATCCCTGGCGGCATGCGGCTAGCGAGATCCTCGCCTTCTCCGACTACCGTTCCGGCGCGATCACCGATGCGCAGAAGGAATTCCAGGCGATCGCCGACGACAAGGACGCCTCCGAGACCACGCGCCGCCGCGCCTCGGCCATGGCCGCGTTCCTCAAAGAGGGCGCGATGCGCAATTTCGGCACGGTGCCGCAGCCCGTGCCTGCCGCGCCGGCCCCACCAACCGGACCCACCGCTCCATGAACGCCAGACACGTCCGCAACGTCGCCCTCGTCCTGACGGTCGCGCTGTTCGCCGGCAGTTGCACGGTCGTCGATACCATGGCCGGTTGGTTCGACTCCGGCGGCAAGAAGTCCAAGCTGCGCGGCGAGCGCATCTCGGTGATGACCGCAGACGAGACGCTGCGCATCGATGACTCTCTCAAGGACGTGCCGGTGCAGCTTCCGGTGCCCTACAAGAACGCCGACTGGCCCGAGCCCGGCGGCTATGCCTCCAACGCGATGTATCATCTCGATGCGCCGGGACCGCTGCGCGTGCAGTGGCAGCAGGATGCCGGCAAGGGCTCCGACACGGCGTCGCGCCTGACCGCGCCGCCGGTGGTGGCGGATGGGCGCATCTACGTCATCGATTCCGCGGCGCATGTCTTCGCGTTCGACGCCAGGAGCGGCAATCCGCTCTGGGACAAGTCCATTGCGCCGGTCGAGCGCGACTACAACTGGCTCAATCTGTGGGGCATTTTCGGCGCGGGCAACAAGATCGATCCGACCAAGGGCTTCGGCGGCGGCGTCGCCTTCGACGACGGCAAGCTGTTCGCCACCAGCGGCTTCGGCGAGGTCGTGGCGATGGATGCGCGCAGCGGCAAGGTCCTGTGGAAGCAGGACATCGCGGTGCCGATCGTCAACGCGCCGACCGCCAATGGCGGGCGCGTGTTCGTGTCCTCCTACGACAACCATTTCTTCGCGCTGGCGCAGAGCGACGGCCGCAGGCTGTGGGATCACCAGGGCATCTCCGAATCCGCCGCGATCCTGGAAAGCACCAGCGCGGCGGTCGCCGGCGAATATGTCATGGCGCCCTACTCTTCGGGCGAGATCTACGCGCTGCGCGTGCAGAACGGCCGCCCGGCCTGGAACGACATGCTGACCCATTCCGGCGTGGCGACGGCGCTGTCGGAGCTCGATGACATCGCAGGCCGCCCCGTGGTCGACCGCGACATCGTCTTCGCCATCAGCCATTCGGGCATCATGGCGGCGATCAGCCTGAACACCGGCGACCGGCTGTGGTCGCGCGACATCGGCGGCATCCAGACCCCCTGGGCGGCCGGCGATTATGTCTATGTGCTCACCACGGACGAGCAGGTCATCTGCCTGACCCGCAAAGAGGGCAAGGTGAAGTGGATCCACCAGCTCCAGCACTGGGACGATCCGGAAGGCAAGCATGGCGCGATCTTCTGGGCCGGCCCGGTCCTGGTCTCCGACCGGCTGATCGCGGTGTCCTCGACCGGCATCGCGGCGGCGCTGTCGCCCTATACCGGCCAGCTTATCGGACGGATGGAGATCCCGGCGGGCACCTATATCGCGCCCGTGGTCGCCAACAGCACGCTCTATCTCTACACGAGCGACGCACAACTGGTGGCATTGCGCTAGGGCGGGCGCTACAAGGGCGCCATGTCCTTCACCCTCGCCATCATCGGCCGGCCGAATGTCGGCAAGTCGACGCTTTTCAACAAGCTGGTCGGGCGCAAGCTCGCGCTGACGCACGACACGCCCGGCGTGACGCGCGACCGGCGCGAGGCGGAGGCGCAACTCGGCGCGCTCGCCTTCCGCGTCATCGACACCGCGGGCTTCGAGGACGAGGCGCCGGAGACGCTGGCCGGCCGCATGACGGCGCAGAGCCAGGCGGCGATCGCCGATGCCGACGCCGTGCTCTTCGTGATCGACGCCAAGTCCGGCGTGACGACCGGCGACGAAGCGGTGGCGCAGGCGCTGCGCAAATCCGGCAAACCGGTGATCCTGGTCGCCAACAAATGCGAGAGCCACGCCAGCGACGACGGCTATAACGAGGCGTTCTCGCTCGGCTTCGGCGAGCCCGTCGCCGTGTCCGCCGAGCACACGCTCGGCTTCGGCGCGCTGGAAGAGGCGCTGTCGCAATACATCGCGCCCGTCGCCTATCCGGAAGACGGCGAGGACGGCATCGAAGCGGACGAGGAGACGGACGAGGACGTCGCGGCCCGCCCCATCCGCCTCGCCATCGTCGGGCGCCCCAATGTCGGCAAATCGAGCCTGTTCAACCGCCTGCTCGGCGAGGAGCGCACGCTGACCGGGCCCGAGGCCGGCATCACGCGCGACTCCATCGCCGCCGCGTGGCACGCGGACGGCCGCGACTTCGTGCTGCACGACACGGCGGGCCTGCGCCGCAAGGCGCGCGCCGCCGGGCATACGCTGGAGGAAATGTCGGTGGCGAGCACACTCGACGCCATCCGCTTCGCCGATTGCGTGATCGTGCTGCTCGACGCGACCCAGGCCTTCGAGAAACAGGATCTCACCATCGCCGATCTGATCGGCCGCGAGGGCCGCGCCGTCGTCTTCGTGGCGAACAAATGGGATCTGATCGAGAACCGCATCGGCATGGTCGGCGATCTGCGCGAACGGCTGGATCATTCCTTGCCGCAATTGTTCGGTGCGCCGCTGGTCGGTGTCTCGGCGCTGACCGGCGAGGGGCTGGACCGCATCGTGCCGGCCGTGATCACGGCCTATGACGCATGGACCAAGCGCGTCAGCACCTCGGCGCTGAACCGCTTCCTCGAAAAGGCGCTGGAGCGCCACGCTCCGCCGGCCATCAGCGGCCGCCGCGTGCGCATTCGCTACATGACGCAGGTCAAGGCGCGCCCGCCGACCTTCGCGCTGTTCGGCAACCAGTTGAAATCGCTGCCCGAGGATTACGTGCGCTACCTCACCAACGGGCTGCGCGAGGCGTTCGACCTGAAAGGCACGCCGCTGCGTTTCCTGATGCGCGGCGGAAAGAACCCCTACGCGGAGGATTGAGCATGCCCCACCCCGACGTCCTCTCCACCCGTGTCGCGGACGGCGTGGCCGTCGTCACGCTGGGCAGCGCCAAGCGCATCCATTTCGACCCCGAGATGAGCGACGCCCTGTTCGACGCGATGACCGCGCTCGCCGCAGACTACGCCGTTCGCGTCATCGTGGTCACCGGCGGCGCGCCGGGCTATTTCGTGCGGCATTATTCGGTCGCCGCCCTGATCGCGCTGGGCGAGCGGCTGAAGGGCCGGGATTGGCCGGAGAATTCGCCCTATCAGGCCGGCAGCTTCGATTCCGCCATGCGTCTTGTCGAGACGATGCCCAAGCCGGTGATCGCGGCAATTTCCGGCTCGGCGATGGGCGGCGGGTTCGAGTTCTGCCTTAGCTGCGACATCCGA
>Ga0265314_10005194_pt1 | contig 11823 bp, 11 predicted proteins | sample 4126metaG_FD_203106 | JGI IMG/M metagenome (GOLD analysis project Ga0265314, IMG submission 203106) | Rhizosphere microbial communities from Carex aquatilis grown in University of Washington, Seatle, WA, United States - 4-1-26 metaG | ecosystem: Host-associated > Plants > Roots > Rhizosphere >... | reverse complement strand
GCCCGCGCGGTCGAGGAGGCGGGCCTCGTCTGGATCGGGCCGCCTGCTGCCGCGATCGAGCTGATGGGCTCGAAGACGCGTGCGCGCCAGGCGATGCGGGCGGCGGGCGTCCCGATCATCCCCGGCACAACCGAGCCGGTCGGCTCGGCGGACGAGGTCGTCGCGCTCGGCGCGGAGATCGGCTACCCGTTGATCATCAAGGCGGCCGCCGGCGGCGGCGGCAAGGGCATGAAGGTGGTGCGGTCCGCCGACGAGGCCGTGCAGGCGCTCGAGTCCGCGCAGCGAGAGGGGCAGTCGTACTTCGCCGACGCGTCGGTCTACGTCGAGAAGTACCTCGAGGACCCGCGCCACGTCGAGGTGCAGGTGCTCGCCGACTCGCACGGCAACGTGATCCACCTCGGCGAGCGCGACTGCACGATCCAGCGCCGCCATCAGAAGCTCGTCGAGGAGACGCCGTCACCCGCCGTCGGGACGGAGCTGCGCAACCGCATCGGCAAGATCGCGATCGACGCCGCGCGCGCCGCCGGGTATCGCTCCGCCGGGACGATCGAGGGCCTGCTCGCGCCCGACGGTTCCTATTACTTCATGGAGATGAACACCCGCATCCAGGTGGAGCACACGATCACCGAGGTCGTGGCAGGGGTCGACATCGTGCGCGCGCAGGTGCAGATCGCTGCGGGCGAGCGGCTCGAGTTCACGCAGGACCAGATCCGGCTGCAGGGCCACGCGATCGAGTGCCGGATCAACGCCGAGGACGTGGCGAACGGCTTCCGGCCCTCGCCCGGGACGATCACGGTCTATCGCGAGCCGGCGGGCCCGGGCGTGCGCGTCGACGCCGGTGTCACCGCGGGCTCCGAGATCTCGCCGCTCTACGACCCGATGATCGCGAAGCTGATCGTCCGCGGCGCCGACCGCGAAGACGCGATCGGCCGCATGCTGCGCGCGCTCGGCGAGTTCCACATCGGCGGCGTGAAGACGCTGATCGGCTTCCACAAGGCGCTGCTCTCGCACCCGTGCTTCCGCGCCGGCGAGACCTGCCACGGCATCGTCGAGTCGGAGCTGCTCGCCGCGCGGGCGCAGGAGCTCGACGGCGAGCCGCCACGTGGCGTCTCGCCGATCACGAACGGGACGGTCGAGCGCACGACCTTCGCGGAGGTCGACGGCCGGCGCGTCGAGGTGAAGGTGCTCGTGCCCGAGCCGCCGTACCGCGAGCTCGCCCGCCGGCGGCGCGAACGTGTGGCGGCGGGCGCCGGCGGGGCCGCCTCCGACGCGGTGACGAGCCCGATGCAGGGCACGATCCTGCAGGTGCGCGTCGCGGACGGCGACATGGTCGAGGCCGGACAGGTCGTGTGCATCGTCGAGGCGATGAAGATGGAGAACGAGGTCACCGCGCACCGCGCCGGTGTGATCGCCGAGCTCACGGTCGCGGTCGGCGAATCGGTCGCGACCGGCCAGGCGATCTGCGTGATCGACGCGGCGGGCTAAAGGCTGCGCTGATACGCGCGGAACGTCCGCGTCGCCCAGGCGGCGGTGAGCACCGAGAGCCCGAAGAGCAGCAGGAGGTGCCAGCCGACGACGCTCCAGTCGGTTCCCGGCAGCACGACCGCGCGGGCGACGCGCACGCCCCAGTCGACCGGATTGAACTTCGCCGCCATCTGCATCCAGCCGGGCATCTGCGTCTTCGCGATCATCGTCGTCGAGAGGAAGAGCAGCGGCAGCCCGATGAAGTTCGCCACCGCGATCATCGTCGCCTCGCGGCGCGTCAGCAGCGCGATCGCCTGTGAGATGCCGGCGAACGCGCTGTTCACGAGGATTGCCGCGAGGATGATCACGAGCCAGCCGAGCGCGCCGGTGTGGATGTGCACGCCGAGCGCGAGCGAGACCAGCAGGATGATGATCGCCTGGATCGCCGCGGTCAGCGCGGAGCGCACGATCTGCGAGAGCACGAGCGCGATGCGCGACGCGGGCGTCGCGAGGAACCGCTCGATCACCTTGTGGTCGAGGTCGTTGATCATCGACATGCCGCTCCACGTCGCGCCGAAGAACGCGTTCATGACGACGACCGCCGGTGCGAGGAACGTGATGTACGAGCCGGTGCCGAAGCCTCCGAGCCGCGTGACGTTGTGGAAGAGCTGTCCGTAGAGCAGGAGCCACACCATCGGCTGCACGAGCAGCAGCACGATCCAGATCGGTTCGCGCATCAGGTTGCGTGCCTGCCGCACGGTCATGAACCACGTGTCCCGCGCGATGCTCATTCGCCGCGATCCTCCGAGGTGAAGTCCCTGCCCGTGAAATGGAGGTAGACGTCGTCGAGCGACGGACGCGAGACGGCGACGGTCGCGACTCCGATGCCGGCGGCGTCGAGTGCGCCGAGGATTCCCGGCAGCGCTGCGCCGCCGTCGGAGACGCGCGCGACCAGCGTGCGCTCGCCGAGCACCGTTTCCGGCCTCGCGCCGGTCGCCGCCAGCACGCGCTTCGCCTCCTCGATCTGCCCGTTCGAGAGCTCGACCTGCACCGCGTCGCCCATCAGGTTGGCTTTCAGCTCGGCAGGCGTCCCTTCCACGACGATCTTTCCCTGCGAAACGATGGCGAGCCGGTCGGCGAGCTGGTCGGCCTCTTCGAGGTAGTGGGTCGTGAGCAGGATCGTCAGTCCCTCGGCTTCGGCCAGGCGCGAGACCTCCGCCCACATCCCGACGCGTGCCTCCGGATCGAGGCCGGTGGTCGGCTCGTCGAGGAACAGCACCCTCGGCCGGTGGACCAGGCCGAGCGCGATGTCGAGCCTGCGCCGCATCCCACCCGAGTAGGTCTTGACCACGCGATCTGAGGCGTCGGCGATGCCGACGAGCCCGAGCAGCTCGTTCGTCCGCTGCCGCAGGCCGCGGCCGCTCATCCCCTGCACGCGTCCCTGGAGCATCAGGTTCTCGCGGCCGGTCGCGAACTGGTCGACACCGGAATCCTGGGGCACGTAGCCGATCGCGCGGCGCACCGCGTTCGGCTCGCGGCGCACGTCGTGCCCGGCCACCGAGGCGGTCCCGGCGTCGGCGTGTGTGAGCGTGACGAGCACGCGCACGGTCGTCGACTTGCCGGCGCCGTTTGGCCCGAGCAGCCCGAAGACCTCGCCTTCGCTGACGTTGAACGAGACGCCGTCGAGCGCGCGGACCTCGCCGTAGTGTTTGCGCAGCTCTTGAACGGCAATCGCTTCCATCGGCAGCGAGGTTAGCGTCGCGGCTAGATTGGCGGGCCGATGGATCTTCTCGAGTACCAGGGCAAGCAGCTCTTCAAGCAGTTTGGGATTCCCGTCTCGGAAGGTCGTCTCGCGACGACGCCGGCAGAGGCGCGCGCCGCCGCCGAGGAGCTCGGAACGAAGGTGGTCGTCAAGGCGCAGGTGCTCACCGGTGGGCGCGGCAAGGCGGGCGGCGTCAAGCTCGCCGAGGACCCTGCGGACGCCGAGCAGAAGGCGAAGGACATGATCGGCCTCGACATCCGCGGCCACGTCGTCGAGAAGCTCTGGATCGAGGAGGCCTCCGACATCGCGAAGGAGTACTACCTCTCGATCGCCTTCGACCGTGGTGCGAAGCAGCCGCTCTTCATGTTCACCACGCAGGGCGGCATCGAGATCGAAGAGGTTGCCGCCAACGACCCGGACGCGCTCGTTCGCCTGCACGTCGACGCGCTCGAGGGCTACCAGCCGTGGATCGCGCGCCGGCTCGTCTACGGCGCGGGCGTCGAGGATCCCGGCGAGCAGAAGCAGCTCGCGGACATCATCGGCAAGCTCTACCGCTGCTTCGTCGAGTGCGACGCGATGCTCACCGAGATCAACCCGCTGATCGTCACGCCCGACGGCGTCGTCAAGGCGCTCGACTCCAAGTTCACGGTCGACGACAGCGCGCTCTACCGCCATCCCGACATTGCCGAGTTCCGCGACCTGGGCGCCGCCGATCCGTTCGAGGCGTTCGCACGCGAGAAGGGCGTCACCTACGTGAAGCTCGACGGCTCGGTCGGGATCCTCGGCAACGGCGCCGGCCTTTCGATGTCCACCGTCGATGTGGTGGTCGTCGCGGGCGGCAAGCCGGCCAACTTCTGCGATCTCGGTGGCGGCGGCAACGCGGAGGGCGTCGTCGACGCGCTCGAGGTGATCACGCGCGACCCGCAGGTGAAATCGGTCTTCTTCAACATCTTCGGCGGGATCACGCGCTGCGACGAAGTCGCGCGCGGCATCCTCGAGGCGCTCGACCGCATGAAGATCGAGACGCCGATCGTCGTCCGCCTCGACGGCACGAACGCGGTCGAAGGGCGGCAGATCCTGGCCGAGGCCGCGCGGCCGAACGTCCATGTGGCCGAGACGATGCTCGATGCCGCCCGGCAGGCCGTGGAGCTGGCTGAATGACCGATACCTGGGACGAGCGCGCCGAGGCGTATCGGACGTCTGCGGTGCATGCCGCCGGGCTCGATCTCGATCTCGTGGTCGAGCTGTGCGAGCCGCGCCCGGGGCTCCGGGCGCTCGACGTCGCGACGGGCGGCGGTCATGTCGCGCGGCGGCTGCGTGAAGCGGGCGCGGAGGTCGTGACGGTGGATCCGGCGCTCGCGATGCACCCGGACGTCGTTGCGTCCGCCGAGAGCCTGCCGTTCCCGGACGCCTCGTTCGACGTTGTCGTCAACCGGCTTGCAGCGCACCACTTCAGGTCGATCCCCGCGGCGGCCGGGGAGTTCGCGCGCGTGACGCGCGGGCTCGTCGTGATCGAGGATCACCGCTACACCGACGAGCAGACCGAGGCAGCCGAGAAGCTGCGTGACCCGAGCCACGGCCGCTCCCTCTCCGAGGACGAGTGGCGGGAGCTGCTCACCGGGACAGGGCTCGAGGTCGAGCGCGTCGAGCACTTCGACATGGAGCTCGAGTTCGAGAGCTGGTTCGCACGGACGCAGACGCCAGCGGACGATCGGCAGCGTGTGCGCGAACTGCTCGCGCCGCGCACCGCCCCGGACGGCCTCACCTGGACGTCGCCGATCCTCATCCTGCGCGCGAGGAAGCCCGCATGAGCAATCCCTGGGACGACCGCGCCGAGGCGTATCGCACGTCGGTCACGCACGCGACCGACGCCGACCTCGACGTCGTGGTCGAGATGTGCAATCCGCACGAAGGCGTCAAGGCGCTCGACGTGGCCACCGGCGGCGGGCATGTCGCGCGGCGCCTGCGCGAGCTCGGTGCCGAGGTCGTGACCAGCGACGCCGCGCCCGGCATGAAGCCGGACGTCGTCTGCCGCGCGGAGGATCTGCCGTTCGCCGATGGTTCCTTCGACGTCGTCGTCTGTCGCATCGCGCCGCACCACTTCGAAGACATCGGTCAGGCGGTCGGCGAGCTGGCGCGCGTCGCGAGTCGCACGATCGTGATCGAGGACACGCAGTATGCGGCCGAAGAGGTCGAGGCGGCCGAGAAGCTGCGTGACCCGACACACGTCCGCAACTACTCCGAGGAGGAGTGGCGCGAGCTGCTGGAGAGCGCCGCCTTCGAGATCGAGCGCGTCGAGCACTTCACGAAGACGCACGACTTCGAGGACTGGCTCGCGCGCTGCAACTGCATCGGCGAGGACGCGGAGCGCGTGCGCGAACTGCTCGCGCCGTGGTCGTCCGACGCCGGCAGCACCTGGAGCGACGTCAAGCTGATCATCAAGGCGCGAAGGAGCCAGACGTAAATGGCGATCATTGTCGACAACGACACGAAGCTCGTCGTCCAGGGCCTGACCGGATCCGAGGGGCGCTTCCACGGGTTGCGCAACCGCGCCTACGGGACCAACCTCGTCGCCGGCGTCACGCCCGGCAAGGGCGGACAGGACGTCGAGGGCGTGCCGGTGTACGACACCGTCGCCGAGGCGGTCGCCGAGGCCGGCGCGAACACGTCGCTGATCTTCGTGCCTGCGCGCTTCGCGCCCGACGCGATCTACGAGGCCGTCGACGCAGGGATCGGCACGGTGATCTGCATCACCGAGCACATCCCGGCGCACGAGATGCTGCGCGTCTACACCTACAGCCGCCCGAAGGGCGTGACGCTGATCGGGCCGAACTGCCCCGGCGTGCTCTCGCCGGGCAAGGCGAACGTCGGGATCATCCCGGCCGAGGTGTTCGCGCCGGGCTCGATCGGGCTCGTCTCGCGCTCGGGGACGCTGACGTACCAGATCGGCTACGAGGTGGCGCAACGCGGGCTCGGCAACTCGACGATCGTCGGCATCGGCGGCGACCCCGTCGTCGGCTCGAGCTTCATCGATGTGCTCGAGAAGTTCGAGGCCGACCCGGAGACGAAGTACGTCGTCCTCGTCGGCGAGATCGGCGGCGACGAAGAAGAGAAGGCCGCGCGGTACGTCGCCGACCACATGTCGAAGCCGGTTTTCTCCTACATCGCCGGGTTCTCGGCGCCGCCCGGCAAGACGATGGGCCATGCCGGCGCGATCATCTCCGGCTCGTCCGGCACCGCCGTCGCGAAGAAGGAAGCGCTCGAAGCGGTCGGCATCCAGGTCGGCACGACGCCGACCGAGGTCGCCGAGCTCGTCGTCGCCGCAGCGTCCTAGGAGAAGGAGCGCGCCTCGCCGGGCGCCAGGCGCAACGGCAGCGTCTGGACGAGGCTGTGGTCGCCGTAGACGAGCAGGCGCGCATTGCCGGAGTGGAGCACGACCGAGAAGCTGAACTGGCCCCAGGTCGTGCCGCGGTCGTAGAGCGAGCGCGGTTCGAGGCCCGGGACGTCGAGCACGACGCGGCGGACGTCTCCGCGTGCCACGCCGACGAGATTGAGCACATGCTCGGCGTTCGGCCAGGCGTAGACGGCGGCTGCGACGAGCACGCGCGGCGAGCCCGTGGAGGTCGTCGTGCCGGGGCACCGCCAGGTCAGTGGCGCGTCGCCGGGCAGGAGCGCGAGCAGGCACGTGCGCGCAGGCGTCTCGTCGAGCATGGGCGCAGCGAGGATCGCGAGCGGCCCCTGCTTGTTCTCTCTCATCGAGTCGACCACGAGCACCTGCTCCGAGTCGAGGCCCGCATGCGCCGCCGCGATTTCGGCTGCCGTGAGCTCCACCGGTTGCACGCCCGAGACGTTGAAGTCGTGGTGCTTGCCGAGCGTCGTGCCGGCCTGCCAGCCGGGCGTCCCTTTGGCCCAGACCCAGCCCGCGGCGCCGGCGGCGTCCGCGGCCGGATGCTCGGCCGGGACCTTGATCAGCTCCTCACCCTGGTTCGGAGGCCGGTACTGCGGCCGCGCGAACGCGAAGAAGCCACCGGTCAGGAGCACGGCGACGGCGACGAGTGCGATCGCGACAAGGTGGTGCCGCCCGAAGAGGACCATGCACTCCGCATCGGCGGCAAACGCCTGGTGCTTTAGGTCGCGGCGGGCAAGGTAAGCCGGAAGCTCGCACCGCGCGGCGAGCTCTCCACCGTCGCGTCGCCGCCGTGCGCCCTGGCGGCCTCGCGGACGATCGCGAGACCGAGCCCGGCACCGGGCTTGGAGCGGGCCGCTGCCGAGCGGTAGAAGCGGTCGAAGATCCGCGCAACGTCCTCTTCGGCGACGCCCGGCCCATGGTCGGCGACGACCACTTCGCCCTCGCGGACGGAGACCTCGATCGGCGCGCCGGGCGGGCTGTACTTCACCGCGTTGTCGAGCAGGTTCAGCACAGCGCGCTCGAGCAAAACGGGATCCGCCCGCACCATCGTCGGCGAGAGCGAGGTGACGAACGTCGCGTCCGGCGCGCGCGACTTCGCCCGCTCGACGGCGCTGCCGACGAGGTCGTCGAGTTGCACGTCCTCGACGCGCAGCTTGCGCTCCTCACCGCGCGCGAGCTCGACGAGGTCGGAGACGAGCGTCGTCAGTGCAGCCAGCTCGGCGGCCGCGTCGTCGAGCGCGCGCTTCGCCTCGTCCTCCGGCAGCCGGCCCTCGCGCAGCAGGTCGATGTTCGTTCGCGTCGAGGTCAGCGGCGTGCGGAGCTCGTGCGACGCGTCGGCGACGAGCCGGCGCTGGCGCCCGACGGATTCCTCGAGCGCTGCGAGCATGCCGTTGAAGCGCGTCGCGAGCCGGCCCAACTCGTCGTTGCCGGAGCTCTCAACGCGCTCGCTCAGGTCACCGGTTGCGGCGACGTTCTCGGCGGCCGCGGTCAGCCGCTTGACCGGCCGCAGCGCGGCCGTTGCGACAAGCGCTGCGAGCGCGGCTGCGAGCGCGATGCCGATCCCGCCGATCAGCAGGATCCAGAAGCGGATCCTGTGCAGCGCATGGTTCGTCGGCTCGAGTCGCTGCACGCTGAGGACTGCGCCGCCGCCCGGCGCGGCAAGCACCAGCTCGCGCCACTCGCGGTTCTCGATCGTCGTGTTGAAGGAATAGGAGTTGCGGGTGCCGTTGGCGACGGCGAGCGCCTTCGCGGTCACGGGTATCGCCGCGCCGGTCCGGTCGCCGTCGGCATGGATCGTCTCTGTGTTGACGGCGCCTCCGAACGGGCCCCTGCCGCCGCCGATCGCCTGAATCGTCAGCGACTGGTCGAGCTGCGCGTACAGCTCGTGCTTCGACACGACCCAGACCGCGAGCGAGGCTCCCGCCACCGTCACCGCGATCGCCAGCGCGGTGAACAGCATCAACCGTTGCCGGAAGCTCATCTCCGCTCCGGCACCGGCAAAGCCGGCACCTGCGCTCCTGGGTCGCCTCCGTCGAGCCTACGGCTCATGGTTCCTCGCGCAGTGCGTAACCGACGCCGCGCACGGTGTGCAGCAGGCGTGGCTCGCCGCCCTCTTCGAGCTTGCGGCGCAGGTAGCCGATGTACACCCAGAGCGCGTTGGAGGTGGCGCCGAAGTCGTAGCCCCAGACCCGCTCGTAGATCTGCGAGCGCGTCAGCACCTGCCGGGGGTTGCGCATGAACAGCTCGAGCAGGTTGAACTCGGTCCGCGTCAGCTGCAGGCGGCGATCGCCGCGGTGGACCTCGCGCGTCGCCGGATCGAGCGTCACGCCGGCGAACTGCAGGCCCTCGTTGCCGGAGCCGGTGCGGCGGAGCAAGGCACGTACCCGCGCGCGCAGCTCCTCGACGGCGAACGGCTTGACGAGGTAGTCGTCCGCGCCCGCGTCGAGTCCTTCGACCCGGTCGTCGACCGCGTCCCGCGCCGTGACGACGAGCACGGGGACCGGGTCGCCGCGATGGCGGAGCGACCGGCAGACGTCGAGCCCGCCGATCTCCGGCATAAGCAGGTCGAGGACGATCGCGTCGGCCGGGGTGGATGTGTGCTGTGCAAGGGCATCTGCGCCGTCGACGGCCTCGCCGACGTCGTAGTCGATGCGGAGCGCCCGGGCGATCGCCGAGCGCACGGCAGGGTCGTCGTCCACCACGAGAACACGAGTTGTCATGTCCCCATTGTGTACCGACTGCCTAAGAGTCGGCTAATGCGTAGGATTCCCCGGCTTCGATCCCGGAGGTTCGGTTCGTGCATGCGGTTGTCACGACTCTGTCGATCCTCACCAGCGTCTCGATCGTTGGACTGCTCGCGCTTGCGCTGCACCGCTGGGTGCAGCGTCGCGACCGCGCCGCCGGCTGGCTGACCTTTGCCTTCCTGACGCTGGGCCTGATCGTCACCGTCGGGCGGCTCGTGCCTTCGCACCCGCACGGCGTGTTCGCGGATGGGCTCCAGCGGATCGAGATCGAGCTGCTCGTCCTCTTCCCGTACCTGCTCTATCGCTTCGCGACCGAATTCGTCGCGCCGTCCCGGCGCCTGCAGCGCATCGTGGCCGTGCTGACGAGCGGGCTGACGATCTGGACGTTCGCCCTTCCGCACGTCCCGGCCGCGGGTGAACGGCGGCCCGTCTGGTTCCTCGCCTACGTGCTCGTCTTCCTCGCGCACTGGGCGCTGCTCTCGGTCGTCGTGACCGTGCGCCTGTGGCGGGCCGGCAGCGAGCAGCCGACGGTCGCGGCCAACCGCATGCGGATGCTCTCGTTCGCCGCGGCGGCGCTGACCGTCGCGATCGTCTTCACGGCCTTCGCCACCAACCAGGCCTCCGTCGGCGCGCTGGTGACGCAGCTGATCGCGCTCGCCAGCTGCGCGGGCTTCGTCCTCGGGCTGAGCCCGCCGCAGGTCGTGCGGTCCTACTGGCGGCAGCCGGAGGAGCAGCGTCTGCAGGAGGCGATCATCGGGCTGATGACGCTCGCGACGACGCGTGTCGAGATCGCACAACGTGTGCTTGGGCCGGTCGTCGCGCTCGTGGGCGCGCGTGGAGCCGCCGTGCTCGACTCCGACGGCGCCGTCGTCGCGCAGCATGCGCCGCCGACCGACGGCGAAGTCGCGATGCCGGTGGAGGTCGAACAGCCCGGCGTGAAGCTGATCGTCTGGACGTCGCCGTACGCCCCGTTCTTCGGCGACGACGAGCTGCGCATCCTCGAGACAGTTGCGGCGCTGACCGGGATCGCGCTCGACCGTGTGCGCCTCTTCGAGCAGGAGCACTCGTCACGGATCGCCCTCGAGCGCACGAACGAAGTGATGGCGAACTTCGTCGCGCTCGCAGCGCACGAGCTGCGCACGCCGGTGACGACCGTGCACGGGTTCGTCCAGACGCTCAACCATCTCGGCGATCGGCTCGACGAGGCGCAGAAGCAGGAGCTGCGCCTGGCGCTCGAGCAACAGACGGCGCGGATGGCGTCGCTCGTCGAGCAGCTGCTCGACCTGTCGCGGCTCGACGCGCACGCGATCGACATCGCGCCGCAGACGATCGCCCTGCGCAGCCGCCTCGCCGAGGTCGTCACCGTCGCCGCGGGCGCCCGCGCCGCCGAGGTCGAGGTGCGGGTGAGCGGGCCCGACCAGGCGTTCGTCGACCCGTCGGTGCTCGACCACATCGTCACGAACCTGGTTACGAACGCGTTGCGCTACGGCAGCGCGCCGGTCCTCGTCTCGGCGACGGTCGAGGACGGCCGGCTGCGGCTCTCGGTGGAGGATGCAGGCCCCGGCGTCGCGAGCGAGATCGAGGAGACGCTCTTCGAGCGCTTCACCAGGGCGGGCGTCGCCCGGGATCGCGTGGCCGGGACGGGCTTGGGCCTGGCGATCGCCCGGGCCTACGCGCTCGCCCACCGCGGCGACCTCCGCTACGAGCGCGGCCAGCCCGGCGGAGCGCGTTTCGTGGTCGAGCTGCCTTCCGTATAGGTTTGTTCAGCGATGTCGGAGGAGCCGCAGCGGATCCTGCAGCGGGCGCTCCTGGGCGAGGCGGTCGACTGCGCCGAGGGTACGGCCGTGTTCGTCTGGAACGACGAGCGTCACTACGTCGCCGTCAACGAGGCCGCGTGCCGGCTCGTCGGTGTCCGCCGTGACGAGCTGATCGGCATGCCCGTGGGCGACATGTCGCCGGACCGCGCCGCAGGTGACATCGAACGGGTCCGCCAGTCGCCGGTCCTGCGTGGGTCGTCGAGCTTCACACGCCGCGACGGCGACCGCATCGACATCGAGTGGGTGACGCTCCGCACGCGGGTCGCGGGGCTCGAGTATCGCGTCAGCCTCGTGTGGCCCGCCGACGACCCGGAGCTCGCTCGGTAACCTGCTGCGATGGCAACGATCTCGTTCGCACGCGGCGTGCCCGCTCCGGAGTGCCTGGCCGTCGACGAGCTGGCGGACTGCGCCCGCGTCGCGCTCGAGCGCGACGGGCACACGATCCTCTCGTACGGCTCGCCCTCCGGGTACGCGCCGCTCCGCGAGTGGATCGCCGAGCAGCACGGCGTCGAGCCGGAGCGTGTCTTCATCACGAACGGGTCGCTCCAGGGCTTCGTGTTCCTGTCGCAGCACCTCGCCGCGCACAAGCGGGTGCTCGTCGAGCGCCCCACGTACGACCGGCCGCTG
>Ga0265314_10005193_pt1 | contig 11825 bp, 9 predicted proteins | sample 4126metaG_FD_203106 | JGI IMG/M metagenome (GOLD analysis project Ga0265314, IMG submission 203106) | Rhizosphere microbial communities from Carex aquatilis grown in University of Washington, Seatle, WA, United States - 4-1-26 metaG | ecosystem: Host-associated > Plants > Roots > Rhizosphere >... | reverse complement strand
GCGCGTCGCCACCTTCAAGGCCGATGTCTCCCTCGAAAAGCAGATGACGGACTGGGCGGAGTCGGTGAAGAAGGAACTCGACACCGATCACATCCATCTGCTCATCAACAATGCCGGCATCGGCGGCGGCGGAAGTTTTGTCGCCAACCAGGACCGCGCGGCCTGGGACAAGACATTCAACGTCTGTTTCTATGGTGTCATCAACGGCGTGCGCGCCTTTCTGCCGATGCTGATGAAGGCGCGGGAGGGCCACATCGTGAACACCTCCAGCGTGAACGGCTTCTGGGCGTCCATCGGTCCGGGCCGTCCGCACACCGCCTACTCGGCGGCGAAGTTCGCCGTGAAGGGCTTCACCGAAGCGCTGATGGAAGACCTGAAGATGAACGCGCCGCACATCAAATGCTCGGTGGTGATGCCGGGCCATATCGGCACGGAGATCGTGGCCAATTCGCGCAAGATACTCTCCGGCGACAAGGTCGATGTGGCCGGCGCACGCAAGATGATGGCCTCGATGGGCATGGACACCTCCGCGCTCGACGACACGCAGATTGCGCAAGCGGTGGAGATGCAGGCCATCGCCTTCCGCGACAACGCGCCGACCAGCGCCGCGCAGGCGGCGACGATCATCCTGGACGGCGTGCGCGCGGAGAAGTGGCGCATCCTCGTGGGCAAGGATGCGGAATTCCTGGACCAGAAGGTGCGCAGCGCGCCGGAAGAAGCCTATACGCCGAAGTTCTACGAAGAGCTGATCGCATCGACGCAGTGGCGCATCTGATCAGGCGCTCGCAGGCGCGGGCGATGCGAGCATCCGCACCATGAAGGCGACGCTGATGAAGACAAGCACGCCGACCACGCCGAGAACGGCATCGGTGTAGAGCAGGCCGTTGGAGCCCCAGCGGTCATGTGCCCAGCCGTCGAAAATGCCGGCATAGATCAGCGGCACGTTCGATATGCCGGAGAGCAGGTTGGATTTCGTGGCCGCCGCGCCTTTGCCGATGGCTTCGAACACCACGGCGGCATAGCTCGCGTAGCAGAAGCCCAGGAGGAACGCGTAGAGCAGCACGAAGACGACAAACATCGTCTGCGTGCGCGGCGAGAGCGCCATCAGCACCGCCGCTGCCGCGATCACCAGTCCGAAAAGGTTGAAGGCGGTCTTGCGATCGATCAGATCGCAGATCCATCCGCCGACCAGGCTGCCCACCATCGCGACCACGCCGCCCAGCACGCCGTTGACGAGCGCGACGGCGTCTCCACTCGCGTGCCAGTCGCCGGCCACCGCCGACCACAGGTTCTGGGCGGCGCCCACACCGATCGGCAGCAGCATCAGGAAGAAAGCAAGACCGCCGCGCGCCGTGGTGAGCAAGGTCCAGCATTCGCGTCCGACATTCGCGAGGCTTCCGAGGAGGGATTTCGCGCGATGTTCCGTGGAAGGTTCTTTCAGAAAGAGCAGCGCCAGCGATGTCGCGATGCAGAAGACGCCAAGCGCGGTCCCGGACGTCCAGAGCGGCCCGTGCTGCGCGAGCCAAAGGCCCAAACCGCCGCCCAATCCCGTGCCGCCGAGATTTCCGGCCTGGCTCCACCCGCCCGCACGGCCCTTTTCCTCTTCGGACGTGCCGTGCGCCATCAGGCTGCTGCCGGCGATGGTGGTGATGGTCGCCGCGAAGGAGAAGCCGAAGCAGAGGGCTTCGAAGATCCCAAGATTGCCGCTTGTGATCGGCACGAAAGCGGTGGCGGCCATCATCACGCCGCTCAGCACCGCGGAGATCAGATACCAGGTGCGCACCGTCAATGTCGTGTCCACAAACGGCGCCCACAAGGCGCGCCATGTTTGCGGCAAAAGGCTCAATCCAACGAGACCGGCGATGGCGCCGACACCGACGCCTGCCTGCGAGAGCAGATAAGCCAGCGCCACAACGGCATAGCCGTTGGTGATGCCCATGGGCAGGAACAGCATGATGTAGAAAAGCGGACGCAGCTTGGAGCCCGGCAACACGCGTTCGGTCATGATGGCCCGGCCCCGATATCGACGCCGCAAACTACCGGACGATCGTACAAAGTGCGCGAGATATTTTTGATTACACCATCGTCATGGCCGGGCTTGTCCCGGCCATCCACTAACTCAGGCCATCGGCTTCTGGAAAATGGATGGCCGCCACGAGGGCGGCCATGACGGAATGAGAATATGGTTTGAAATGTGCGCTAGACTGCGTCGCTCAGATGGCCGCGTTTCAGCGGATCCGCATCGAGCAGTTTGCCGGACATGGCGCCGATCCAATCGAGACCTTCGCGCAGCTTCACATTCTCGCCGATGACGAGGATGGCCGGTGCGTCGCTTTCCTTCGCGCACGCGCCGAGTTCGGCCAGCGTCGTGACGCGCACATTCTGCTTGCCGGAGGTCGCATCGCTAACGATGGCGGCCGGTTCGTTTGCCGGGCGTCCGGCGTCCATCAGCTTCGCCGCGATCTCGCCCGCATGGGCGAGCGCCATGTAGAGCACGATGGTGGGCGAGCCTTTCGACACCGCCGTCCAGTCCAGCGCCGGAATGTTTCCGTCCACGCCATGGCCGGTGATGAAGGTGACGGCGTGATTGGTGTCGCGATGGGTGACGGGAATTCCCGCATAGGCCAGGCCGCCGATGCCCGCCGTCACGCCGGGCACGATGCGAAAGGGAATGGAGGCGCGCGCCAGCGCCAACGCTTCCTCGCCGCCGCGGCCGAACACGAAGGGATCGCCGCCTTTCAGGCGCAGCACGCGCTTGCCTTTGCGGGCGAGGGCCACGAGCTGGTTGGAGATGTCGCCCTGTTTCGCGCTCGCCTTGCCGCGGCGCTTGCCCGCGTAGACGACCTCTGCGCCCGGACGCGCGAACTTCAGAAGCGCTTCGTCGACCAGCGCGTCGTAGAGAATGACATCCGCGCCCGCGATGGCCTGAAGCCCGAGCAGCGTGACCAGTCCGGCATCGCCGGGGCCCGCGCCCGCCAGCCAGACCCAGCCGCTATCGAACGCCGGCAATTCCAGCGTCGCCGCCAATCTTGCGATGGCGGTGCGGTCGGCGGCATTCCTCAGATCTGTTTCGGACATTTCACACTCTCAACAAGTAGATATCAGTATATCACAAGACATAGTTGGGAAAAAGATTTCCGCAAGGCGGAACGCATGGGGCTTGGGGCGCGTTGAAAACCCGCACCACCCAAAGAGGCCCCATGAGCGAGAAAACCGGCGAGATCGCCCGGGAAACGGCGAATTATCGTTGCGAGAACTGCAACGACCACATTCATCTTTCGCTCGGCGACCTCATTCCGAAATGCCCGGTCTGCGGGATGGAGACATTCGATATCTCAAATCCACGCTTTGAGAAACGCGACGGATCGCTTGGCCCACATGAGCCGGAAGCCGACGGCACCTGAGGCGCGGTTGAATTCGCGGGCGAGACGCGCGACATAGCCCGCGCCTTTCAGTCCGGAATGTCATGAAGCCGCGCAGCGATCTGAAGCCCAATTCCTTCGACTATGAAACGCAGCCGCTCGTCACCCCGAACGGTTTTCGCGAATATGACGCGCGCTGGCTGTTCGGCAAGGAATTGAACCTGCTTGGCGTGCAGGCGCTGGGCCTTGGCCTCGGCACCTATTTCCACGAAATCGGAATCAAGCCGCGCGTGGCGACGGGGCATGACTTCCGTTCGTATTCCTCTTCCATCAAGAACGCGCTCATCATCGGATTGATGAACGCCGGCTGCGACGTGGTGGATGTCGGCCTCGCGCTTTCGCCGGTCGCGTATTTCGCGCAGTTCGCGCTGGATTGCCCGGCGGTGGCGATGGTCACGGCCAGCCATAACGAGAATGGCTGGACCGGCGTGAAGATGGGCGCGGCGCGCCCGCTGACCTTCGGGCCGGACGAGATCAATCGCGTGAAGGCCATCGTGCTCGGCGGCGAAGGCAAGCCGCGCGCGGGCGGCAGCTACACTTATGTGGAGAATTTCCGCGAGCAATATCTGGAGGCGGTGACGAAGGGGCACAAGCTGTCGAAGCCGATCAGGGTGATCGCAGCCTGCGGCAACGGTACGGCGGGCGCCTTCGCGCCGGAAGCGCTGAAGCGCATCGGCGCCGACGTGATTCCGATGGATGTCGAGCTCGACTACACCTTCCCAAAATACAATCCGAACCCCGAAGACATGGAGATGCTCCACGCGATGGCGGCTGCCGTGCGCGAGCACAAGGCGGATATCTGCGTCGGCTTCGACGGCGACGGCGATCGCTGCGGCGTGGTGGATGACAAGGGCGAAGAGATCTTCGCCGACAAGGTGGGCGTGCTGCTGGCGCGCGATCTTTCCTCCCGCCACAAGAACGCGAAGTTCGTGGCCGATGTGAAGTCCACCGGCATCTATGAAATCGATCCGGTGCTGAAGGCGAATGGCGCGACGGTGGATTACTGGAAGACCGGCCACTCCTATATGAAGCGCCGGACGCATGAACTGGGCGCGCTCGCGGGCTTCGAGAAAAGCGGACATTATTTCTTCAACGCGCCTATCGGCCGCGGCTATGACGACGGCATCGTCGCCGCCATCGCCGTGCTGGAAATGCTGGACCGCGCGGGCGGCAAGAAGATGTCTTCGCTGATCGCCGAACTGCCCAAGACCTGGGGCACGCCGACCATGGCGCCGTTCTGCCCGGACGACCGCAAATACGACGTGGTCGAAGCGATGGTGACGGAGTATTCCGAGGCGCAAAAGAGCGGCGAGAAAATCCTCGGCCAGAAGATCACCAATGTCGTCACCGTCAACGGCGTGCGCGTCACGCTGGAAGATGGAACGTGGGGGTTGGTGCGCGCCTCGTCCAACAAGCCGTCGCTCGTCGTGGTGTGCGAAAGCCCGGTATCGGACGCGCAGATGCGCGCCATGTTCGCCGACCTCGACAAGCGCCTGACAAAACATCCCGAAGTCGGCGAATACGACCAGAAGATCTAATCCTTCTTTGCAACTGTACTATTCGTCAGCGTCGCGATCCCGTCATACATGACAAGTGCCGGGGACAGTCCGCCGCATGCGTCCGTCTTCGCGGCGGCTCGTCGGCGGGTGTAGGCTCTTAAGGCCCTCCCAAAGGTGACCTCCATGAGCGACATCTATCTCGTCCCCGGTCTGCGCACACCCTTCGTGAAAGCCGGTACGTTCTTCGAAAAGAACACCGCGCTGGAATTGTCCGCCCCCGTGGTTGCGGCGATGGCGGCGAAGGCGATGCCGGATTTTCTGGTCTGGGGGCAGGTGATCCCCGATCCCACGCTGTCCAACATCGCGCGCGAGCTTGTGTTCGAAGCCAAGCTCACGCCGGACTTGCCCGCGTTCTCTGATGTGATGGCGTGCTCGACGAGTTTCATCGGCACGATCTTTTCCGCTGGCATGGTGGGCAAGGGCGGCACGCATCTGGCGCTGGTGGGCGGCGCGGAAACGATGAGCCATGTGCCCATCGCGTTGAAGCAGGACGTGGCCGACCGCATCGTTGGATTGTTCCGCAAGAGTCCGGCGGATGCGCTGGCGGTGGTGCAGAACGCCAAGCCGGATGATTTCAATCTGCCGTTTCATGGCTGGGCCAATCGCGTCAGTGGGCGCTCGATGGGCGAGCATACGGAAGACACCGCGAAGCATTTCGCGATTGCGCGCGCCGATCAGGACAAATGGTCCCTCACCAGCCATCAGGGCGCGATCAAGGGGCAGGATGACGGCTTCTTCAAGGAGATGGTGCTGCCGTTCAACGGCGTCGATCACGATACGATCCCGCGCCGCGACACATCGCTGGAAAAGCTCGCGGCGCTGAAGCCGGCGTTCGATCATACCGCCGCGGGAAGCCTGACTGCCGGAAATTCGTCGCCGAACACCGATGGCGCGGCGTCGATCTGGGTGGCGGATGAGGAAGGGCTGAAGCGTCTTGGCAATCCGCCGAAGGTGAAACTGGTCGATTGGGAAATCGCCGCGATGGATTTCCACGAAGAGGGTATCCTCATGGCGCCAGCGCGCGCGATCCCGCGGCTGCTGGCGCGTCACAAGCTGAAGGCGATGGACATCGCGCTGTGGGAAATCCACGAAGCCTTCGCGGCGCAGGTGCTGGCGCATGTTAAAGCAATCACCGACCCCGTTTATCGCAAAGAGAAAGCGAAGGTGGACTGGGATATCGGGCCGTTCCCGTGGGAGCGCATGAATCCGCATGGCGGATCGCTGGCGCTGGGACATCCCTTTGCCGCCACCGGCGCACGCATTCTCAGCATGGCGGCGAAAGAACTGGGTGCTATGCCGGTTGGCGCGCGCGCCATCGTGTCGGTCTGCGCGGATGGCGGGCAGGGCACCGTGGCGCTGCTGGAGCGGGCTTGAGTTAAACGAAAATCGCCACGTTCTGGCGGTGCGCGATGACGGGTCTGCCGTCCGCGTTCCACACCATCATGCTTTGCGTGGAATAACCCTGCCAGGCGGTTTCCGCCTTGCTCTGGATCAGCCACCAGCCCTCGCGCGTTTGCGGATCGTCCGTGAGGACATCCATCGACCATGTCATGGTGCTGATGGGCGCGGGTTGCGGAAAGATCACCATCGCGGCCGGTGGCGGCGCGTCGGCCAGGGCAATCAACGGCACGATTCCGGTTCTCGCTTTCTCGTCGCGATGGCGGAACCAGATGAGATATTCCGGCTCTGAGTCGGGGGTGAATGGCCGCGCGCCGCCAGCCATGCGGCTTTCGAAATGCTGCTGGAAGCTGATCGCGGGGCGATTGCCGAAAAAGGAAGGGCTCTCCTCGATGCTCTTCACCGGCGGCATCGGCAGATCGGCGTAGGCGAGCGCGGATTTGCGGGCAAGGCCAAACCCCAGGATCGCGCGCGCCGCAAGACCCGCCTCGCCGGTGAGGTCGACATTCACAAAGGCCGTGGATTTTCCCCGCCGCAGAACCGACGCCGACATGGTGAGAGGACCGGCGGCGGGGCCAATGAGCGCAAACTGCGCCGAACGCAGCGGCGGCAGATCCGGTACCGCACGCAATGCCGTTTCCACGCAAAGCGCCGCCGACAACCCGCCATAAGCGGTGCGGCCTTGCAGCCAATCCTCGGTGAGCGTGGCGCGGAAAACGTCGCCGTCTTGCGTGACGGCGGACATCAATTCGGTGAAAGCGGTCATGGTGTTTCGGATGGTGTGTCGCCGCAGAGTCTGACAGCGGCATCATCGCGCAACAAGACGCGAAAATTTCTGTGAAATTGGATTCTTTGATTTCGCGCGATTTATCCGGAAAACCGCTTCACACTTTTTCCGGATCGCGCTCTACGCCGCCTCCGCCTGGACGCTGCGGACATGCGCCAGGGCGTCATGCAGCACCGAGATACCCGCTCCGCGCTGCGTCACGTTCTCGCTGAGATGGCGGCGGAACAGGCGCGCACCGGGCTTGCCGTTGAAGAGGCCCAGCATGGGTTTGGTGAGTGCGCTCAGGGTGACGCGCCCGCCCAGTTGCTCCGCGGCATATTCCACATAGGCATTCACGGCGGCATCGAAATCTGCGGGCGCGCCGCCGAAGAAGCGTGCATCCACCTCCGCCAATATCGCGGGCGAATGATAGGCGGCGCGGCCCATCATCACGCCGTCGACATGCGCCAGATGCTTTTCCGCTTCGTCCAGCGTGGCGATGCCGCCATTGATGACGATGGTGAGCTTGGGATGCTCGCGCTTCACGCGATAGACGAGCTCATAATCCAGCGGCGGCACGTCGCGGTTCTCTTTCGGCGACAGACCTTCCAGCCACGCCTTGCGCGCATGCACCGCGAAAATCTTCACGCCGGCACGCGCGCACAACCCGATGGTGTCGCGCAGGCTCACTTCCGGGTCCTGGTCGTCCACGCCGATCCGGCATTTCACCGTCACGGGAATCGAAACCGCGTGACGCATCGCCGCGACGCAATCGGCCACAAGCTGCGGCTCGCGCATCAGGCAGGCGCCGAAGCGGCCGGACTGCACGCGATCCGACGGGCATCCGACATTGAGGTTGATTTCCGCGTAACCGAAATCCTCGCCGATTTTCGCGACCTCGGCCAATTTGGCGGGTTCGGATCCGCCCAGCTGCAGCGCCACGGGATGCTCGCGCCTGTCGAAGCCCAGCAGCTTCTCGCGGTTGCCGCGCAGGATGGCATCCGACGTCACCATCTCGGTGTAGAGCAGGGCATGGCGCGTCAGCTGGCGATGGAGGAACCGGCAGTGCCGGTCCGTCCAGTCCATCATCGGCGCGACGGAAAATCTGTGACTTAAGCCATTCATCTGGTTATTAAAATTCATTCTCGCTGAATCTTCAATGAGCTTCTGCGCGATACGGGCTGAACGCTAAAAAAGAGGACGTTCAGCGTGCAGCCTTTTCTTTTTCAGACGAGCGGCGCGCGGAACGGGATATGCGGAAGCGCCTCTTGCGGAGCTTTGTTTCGGCCTCGGTTGCAATCGCGAGGTTCAGAACGATCGGATGATGGTCCGAAGGTCCCTTCTCGAGCACTTTGGTGGAAGCACAATGGACCGTTCGCGTCATGCACCGATCCAGGCGGAGCGAGACGATCTTGCTTGCCTTGTGTGTCCTGCGGCGGGGTCCCACGTCCTCAAAACCCGGCAGGATAACGGGACCGACGGAATTGAAATCGCCGATGATCGCGGCGGGCCCATGAAGCGCCGCAGAGATGCGCAGCAATTGCCGGCGATTCAGGAACTGGCCGTGCGAGAGGTGGACGTTGGCGATCGTGATCCCGCGAAGCTGCACGATCTGGGCGACCCGTGGCGGCACGCGACCGGGTAGAGCCGAAACCGGCAAGGACAGAATCTGCGGCGGCTGAAGCGGATGGGGGCTCCATACTGCGAGCCCATAAACGCGCTTCTGCATGGGATGGCGAAAAAAGTGCCCGCCAACCAGCGAGGGCAGCGCGTTTATTTCTTCCGTCGCTTCCTGGAGAAGGAAAAGATCAGGATGCTCATGCCGGACCAACTTTGCGACGTCCTCGACATCGGCCCCGACACGGCGCAGCAGGTTCCAGCTGACCACGCGCAGGCCGCCAAGATTCGCGCCCTGTGTCGTCCCCGCCGAAGCCGTGTTTGCTCCGAGATCCATCCCTGCCTTCAGAAGTAGGTTGCTGATAGAAGCCATTTTTCAGGCCATATTTGGGCGACGGCGCCGCCGCTGATAGTTGGAGACGGGACGGGCATTTTCAAGGCATGTTCGCCTCCTAAGCAACCCGCCGCAAAGGGCGTGGTTCCAAGAGAGTGGTTCCGCGCGGCATGTTCTTCAGCTCGATAGATTTGTCGTCGACCCTGGCGGAATTGCTGGTGGTACTCCTGTACGTCCTGCTCGCCAGCATCGTTACCATCGACGTATTGCTGAAAAAGAGCGACGTACGCGCGGCCCTCGGCTGGATCGGCGCGGCGTGGATGTCGCCCATTCTCGGCTCGTTGCTCTACTACATGTTCGGGATCAACCGGGTAACGCGCCGTTCCTTGCGCTTGCCGGGGCTGGATGGCCAGATGATGCCTGCGTCCGGTCCCCAGCCGACGCTCGACGCGCCGCACAACATCCTGACGCTTTCCAAAATCGGCGAGAAGGTCGCCGCGCGCCCGCTTGCGGCAGGCAATGGCCTGACCATCCTGCAGGGTGGCGACGCGGCTTACCCGGCCATGCTGGCCGCGATCGAAGGCGCCAAACGCAGCATCGCACTGACATCCTATATCTTCCGCAATGATGCGGCGGGCCGCACCTTCTGCGATGCGTTGATCGCCGCGCGCAAGCGCGGCATCGAGATCCGGGTTTTGCTCGATAGTGTGGGCATAGGCTATGTTTTCCCCCTCATTCTACGCCGGCTAAAAGCAGGCGGCGTTCCCACAGCGCGCTTTCTGCACACCTGGCTGCCGTGGCGCATGCCGTTCCTCAACATGCGCAATCACCGCAAGCTCCTGCTGATCGACGGGGCGACGGCCTTCATGGGCGGCATGAATATTGGCGCGGAGAATTCCCGGCGTCTCGCGCCAAAGAAATATATCGAAGATATCCACTTCAGGATCGAAGGCCCTGCCGCGCGGCTCGTGATGGACGCCTTCGCAAGAGACTGGACCTTTACCACCGGTGAATCGCTCGACAGCGAATGCTGGTGGCCCGTCATCGAACCGGCGGGGCCGGTGTTCGCGCGCGGCTTGCGGTCGGGTCCCGACACCGACCTCTACAAACTCGAGACGATCCTCGGCGCTGCGCTGACGCTGGCAAAGCGCCGCGTTCGCATTGTGACGCCGTATTTCCTTCCCGATCAGCGCCTGCAATTCGCCATCGCCCAGGCCTGCTTGCGTGGCGTCGAAGTCGACATCGTCATCCCGGATCATTGCGACTACGCCTTTCTTGACTGGGCGATGCGGGCGCATCTGCGCTTCTTCAAAGGGATATCCGCACGCATTTACGCAACCCCGATGCCCTTCGATCATTCGAAGCTCGTCACCCTGGACAACGAATGGTGCCTGATCGGGAGTTCCAATTGGGATACAAGAAGTTTCCGGCTGAATTTCGAATTCGACATGGAATGCTACGAAACCGCGTTTACGAAGCGGATCGACGACATCATCGACGCGAAGATCGCGCGTGCGCAGAAAATTGATCTCGGAAAATTGTGCGCATCGCCCGTTCCCGTCCGCCTGCGCGATGCCGCCGCGCGTCTCCTGACACCTTATCTATAAGGAAGCCGACGGGCACCAAGCCTGGCGAAGGAAGGTCCGATCGATGGTCCATGCACGGGGTCGGGAGATGTCGAAGGTTCAAAGTTTTTCTATTATTTCGGTCGCTTCTCTCTGAAGCTCCGACAGATGTTCTTCGTCGACAAAGCTCTCCGCATAGACCTTGTAGATGTCTTCCGTGCCGGAGGGGCGCACGGCGGCCCACCCTTTTTCGGTTGAAAGCTTGATCCCGCCGATGTTTGCGCCGTTGCCGTTCGCGGTGGTTTCTTTGCGCGTGATGCGATCGCCGGCCAGAGAATCCTGCTTTATATTATCCGTCGTGATGGCGGCGATCTTGTCGCGGAGCGATTTGTCCGCTGGACTGTCAATTCGAGCGTAATAGGTGCGCCCGACCGTCTGTGTGATCTCGGCGAATTGCCGGCTGGGCACCTTTCCCTCGCGCGCGGTCATTTCCGCCGCAAGCAAACCGGCGATGAGACCATCCTTGTCGGTCGTCCAGACTTTGCCATTGCGCCGCAGATAGGAACTTCCGGCACTTTCCTCTCCGCAGAAGAAAGTCTCTCCGCGCGACAGGCCATCGACGAACCATTTGAAGCCGACCGGCACTTCCACAACGCCAGCGTTCAACCCCGAGGCGACGCGATCGATGATCGACGAACTGACGATCGTTTTGCCGATCTTTCGGGCCGCGAATCGAGTGCGATGGCGGCCCAGATAACGCGCGCATGTCGCCAGATAGGCGTTTGGTTCCATCAGGCCGTTGGCGTCCACAATGCCGTGCCGGTCCGCATCGGTGTCGTTCGCAAAGGCGATGTCGAAACGGTCCTTGATGGCCAGAAGGCGCTGCATCGGATATTTCGAGGAACAGTCCATGCGAATCTTGCCGTCCCAATCGCGCGGGATGGTGCGGAACGTCGGATCGATCGTGTCGTCCGTCACGGTCAGGTCGATTTTAAAGCGGTCCGCTATGGCCCCCCAATAGTGAACCGCCGCTCCGCCCAGGGGATCAACGCCAATATGAAGGCCGGAGGACCGGACAGCTTCCAGATCGACGATGGTTTCCAGCTGTTCGATATATTTTCCGAGGTAGTCATAGGTCGCCGGCGCCAGTTGCGCCTTTGAAAC
>Ga0265314_10005191_pt1 | contig 11827 bp, 11 predicted proteins | sample 4126metaG_FD_203106 | JGI IMG/M metagenome (GOLD analysis project Ga0265314, IMG submission 203106) | Rhizosphere microbial communities from Carex aquatilis grown in University of Washington, Seatle, WA, United States - 4-1-26 metaG | ecosystem: Host-associated > Plants > Roots > Rhizosphere >... | reverse complement strand
CTATGCCGATTCGCTCCACAATCTCGTGCACCAGACGTGGCTGGTTCGATTTGGAGAGAGCGAGAGCAAGCGCAAGGACCTGATGCAGGTGCGATCTCCTTGCCGGCCGGATTTGCTGTTTCCCACCGGCAAAACCCTGCTTGTGGGGCGGTGCTCGCCAGACAGCGCAAGTTACAGCCTAAGCGTCTTCACCCTCAGCGGGCATGCGCTTTGGCGGCAGCGATGGAGCCAGCAGCGGTTTTATCCTGAGGTTCTGAGCAGTGACGATGGGAGCCGGATTGTGGTGAGTACGGTTACCCCCAATCGCGATGGCCAGGAGCCCACAGCGAGCGACGACGAGCAAACCTGGCCGGATGTGGAACAGGACATCCAGGTGCTGGAAGCAGCGACTGGAAACGAGATTCTGAAGACGGAAACAAAGACCGCGATTCTGAAGAATCAAAATTATGCCCTGACCCAGGACGGGCGTCGGCTGGCTTTAGTCGACGGAACAATGCTCAATCTCTACGATCTGCCGCCGATGACGGCTGAAGAACGGGAAAAGTATGTGGCCATGGATGCGGATTCACCGGATCTGGCCGCGCCCTCGTCCTCAGCGGATGACACCGGCCAGAACGCGTCGGAAGCAGATTCTGTAGCTCCTGAAGAAGCACCGGGCAGCGGCCTCGTGGCGCCGGTACGGACTGAAAGCCGCGCCCCGATGGAGATCGCGAATGTGCCTGACCAGGGCGCGCAGCCGGGAGGCCCCGCTGCGATGAGCGCGAATGCTCAAGATACAATCAGACTCATAATCCGCCTACGTTCACAGTCACGACGGAAGAGGTGACCGTGGATGCGGTGGTGACCGACAACAAGGGACACGCGGTGAAGGGCCTCTCCAGGAACGACTTTAAAGTGCAGGAAAACGGGCAGTCGCAGGACCTTGCTTCCTTCCACGAATATGGCAATGGCGCCGTGGAGCCTTCAAAGTCCGTGGCGAGCACTCCGCCGCCGTCAAACGTCTTCAGCAACAACGACAACTCAACGCCCGATCAGCCCATGGTTGTTATTCTGCTGGACTTTCTCAACACCGAATTGGCCGATCAGCAGTTTGCCATACAACAGCTCGGGAAGTTTCTGCGAACCAAGCCGGCAGGAACACAATTTGCTCTCTTTTTGCTGACCGAACGCCTGCAAATGCTGCAAGGCTTTACTGCCGACCAGAATCTACTTCTGGCCACTCTTAACGGCAAGAGCGCACGGCCAAGGATTTCTTCTGAGATGGCAAGGATGGATCTGGGAGGTGTTATCCAGGGCGAGAGGCAGGAAGCCCAAATCAATCCCGGCATAGAACGCAATGTACAAAACTTGGTGAATACCCAGGCGAACCTGGATGCGGCGCAACTGGACAGGCGGGTTTTGGTTACCACGGACGGCTTCGCCGCGCTGGCGCACTATCTGACTGCGACGCCGGGAAGAAAAAGCCTGATCTGGCTATCGGGATCTTTCCCCCTTTCGTTCCTGGCCAACGACAAACCCAGCGCCGATACCGATACCCTTACGCCCGTCATGAATACCTATTCCGGCCTGGTTCGAGAAACTACGAATCTAATGGCGGAGTCGCACATCGCGGTGTATCCAGTAAACGTGCGCGGGTTGGTGGTTAATTCTCTTCCTGGCTCGGACCAGCATCCGGATACCGAGGCGCCAGGACTGCCTGGATCCGGGGCTCCAGCGCAAGCGCGCATCGCGACGAATGCGGGAACAAATCAAGCGAGTGCCATTGCACCGCCGAGCGAGCTCGAGCAGAGCATGAATGAACAGAGACAGGACCGTCTTACCGCAGATTCCGGGATGGAACAGGTCGCGAGCGAGACTGGCGGCAAGGCATTTCAAGACGCAAACAACTTGTCGCAAGCGATGCAAGCCGCGGCAGAACTGAGTTCGCACTACTATTTGCTCTCGTATTCGCCCAGCAAGCAGGCGCACGACGGATCTTTCAGAAACATCAAATTATCGCTCGCCAGGAAGGGATACCACCTGGCGTACCGGCGCGGTTATTATGCCGTCGACCAGAAAACGGCATCTGCTAAATCGGACCTGAAGATTGCGATGAATTCGGCCGCGATGGAGCAAGGATTGCCGCAAGCAAGACAGTTGGTCTTTGCCGCTCGAGTTGTGCCGCAGGGCAAGCCGCACAAAGCCGAGAATACTTCTGCTCCGGCCGCGTCGGCAGCGAAGGGCCCCCTTGTAGAATTGCAACGGTATTCGGTCGACTATGCGATTGCAGTTTCTGAACTGCGCTTCGGCGTAAAGCCGGCGGGCCACAGCACGAATCTGATTTTGATGGCTGTCGCCTTCGGGGAGAAAGGCGCCGCGCTGAGCCAAATCGCCTATGAGTCGTCAGGAACTTTAAACTCCGCAGCCTTCAAGGACGCGCAAATCGGGGGCCTGCGAATGCATCAGGAATTTGAAGTGCCGGCAACGGCGATTTCGCTGCGGCTCGGAATTGTGGATGTGTTGAGCGGGCACCTGGGAACTCTGGAACTGCCGCTGCCTTTGGCAGCTCCCCCGGAGGAGGCGCGGCGCGCGAAACGGCGCCTGCCGCCGATTGAACCAAACTGAGTGTGACGCGCGCAAAGCTGCTTGCCTTCGATAACGGGAAAATTGCGCGCTACGATTACTGGCCCAGCGTTGCTTCAATCGCCTTGGTCACTTCCGGCGAGTCGGGGGTTGTGGCTGGCTCAAACCGGGCCACCGGTCTGCCGTTGCGGTCAAACAGAAACTTGGTAAAGTTCCACTTGATGTCGCCAGCAAATTGCGGATCGGTTGAAGTATTGGTGAGGAATTTGTAGAGCGGAGTCTGGTCGTCGCCCTTCACGCTCACCTTCGACATCAAGGGAAAGCTGACGTTGTATTTGCGCGTGCAGAACGTCTTGATCTCCTCGTTGGTGCCCGGCTCCTGTTGCGCAAAATTGTTGGCGGGAATGCCCACGATCACCAGGCCGCGGTCTTTGTACTTTTCATACACCGCTTCGAGCGCCGCGTACTGCGGAGTGAATCCGCACTTGCTGGCCACGTTCACCAGCAGCACAACTTTGCCCTTGTAGCTCGCAAGGCTCACCGGCTGCCCGTCTATTGAATTCATTTGAAAGTCGTAAATGCTCGCTGCCCGCGCCTGCAGAGTGGCTGCCGCGCACAATACCAATGCCAAAACGAGTTTCTTCATAAAACCTCCTGATTTGACCTTTGGGGACGTTACCAGTCTCATTATCATCCCCGCCATAGTTTCATTGTCATCAAATTGTTAAACCGGTTCAGCAGGCGGGACGGGGTAGGGACAGGTGGCCTACTGCCGCAACTCCACCAGCGTGGCGCCCATACCGCCCTCGTTCTGCGGAGCCTCGGCGATGCCAGCTACGTGTGGATGGGATTTGAGAAACTCACGCACGCCGCGGCGCAGAATTCCAGCGCCATGGCCGTGAATCACGCGCACCTTCGGCAACCCGGCCAGAAACGCGCGGTCAAGATACTTCTCAAGTTCGTCGGTCGCTTCGTCGACTGTGCGACCGATCAGGTTGATTTCCATGCGCATGTCGTCGGTGTTGGCGCTGATGACCGAAACGTGCACACCCTTTTGCTTGCGGGCGTCTGCGAGGGGGTCGGCCTTCCCGTGCTTCGAATCTGCTGCGGGAGGTTTTGGCTCCGAGAGCTCGTCGCGTTTTACCCGCATCTTGATCGGCCCCAGCGCGACCTCAAACACATCCTTCTCAACTTCGCGCTCAACCACGCCGATCCGGTTCATGCTTTTGATCATCACGCGGTCGCCCGGCGCGATGTGTTTCAACAGGTGCGGCTGCGCGTTGGCGTCTCCCTGATCGGCGCCAGTGCGGTGCGCAACTACAGTCTGGTTGAAGCTTTCTTGAAACTCGCGACGTAGTCGGGTAATGCGCCGTTCGGCCTCTTTTGAGAGCTTCTGCTGCGCGGCGCGATCTTCAACCACGCGCACATTCTCGCGCATTTGAAACTCGAAATCCTTGAGCAGCGACGTTAACTTCTGTTCGAGCTCGCGCGTGCGGTTACGCACTTCAGCGTCGCCTTCGCGCGCCAATCGCGCCCGCTCCTGGTTCAACGAGTATTGCTGTTCGCGCGCGGCTTTGCGCTCCACTTCAAGCGCTGCCAGCTCGCTATGCAGCTTCTCAAGAAACTTCGCCACATCTGCCTGTTGTGTGCCCAACCGCTCGCGCGCACCGGATATGATGGCCGCGTTCAAACCCAGCCGCTCGGCTGTCTGGATTCCCGCTGAAGCCCCCGGCACGCCGAGATGAAAATGGTAATTCGGCGCCAGCGTCTTTTCGTCGACGCCTGCCGCGGCATTCAGTACGCCGGGCGTATTAGCCGCATACACCTTGAGCGAGGTGTGGTGCGTGGAGATGAGCGACCACGCACCGGCCTTCAAAAAATACGCAACCACGGCCACAGCCAGCGCGGCGCCCTCTTCAGGATCGGTGGCCGAACCCAGCTCATCGAGCAGTACCAGCGAGCGATCATCGGCAAGCTTCGCGAGACGATCGAGGTTGGTGATGTGCGCGGAGAAGGTGGAGAGCGCTGCCTCGATAGACTGCGCGTCGCCAATGTCGGCCAGGAATGCCGTGAAAACAGGAAAGCTCGCGTGCTCGGCCGGAACCGGAATGCCGGCCTGCGCCATCATGGCCAGCAGCGCCGTGGTCTTGAGCGCAACCGTTTTGCCGCCCGTGTTGGGGCCGCTGATAATCAGTTGCCGATCTTGACTCGTAAGTTCCAAATCCAACGGAATAACTTCGCCACTCTGCGCGCGCAGGCGTTTCTCAAGCAGCGGATGACGCCCTCGCTTGATGAGCAACTGCTCGCCACTAAATACGGGAGCAACGCAGTCGTAGCCACGCGCGAATCGCGCCCGCGCCATTAATGTGTCAACCACGGCCAGCACGCGCGATCCCGCAACCAGCGCTTCAGAATATGCGCCCACCTGGCGAGTGAGTGCTACAACAATGCGATGAATCTCAGACTGTTCTTCTTCAAGCAGCCGCACCAATTCGTTGTTCTGCTCAATGGTTGCGAGCGGCTCAACATACACGGTCTGGCCTGACGAGCTTGCGCCGTGAATCACGCCGGTCACGCGCCGTTTAAGCTCGGCGCGCACGGGAATCACGAACCGGTCGCCGCGAATCGTGATCAGTTCGTCCTGCGTCGAACCTTCGCCCGAAAGCTTGCGCAGCGCCGCGCGCAGGCTCTCTTCAATGGCGCGCTGCTGCCGCTCTTGCTCGCGGCGAATGCGATTCAGCTCCGGCGATGCATCGTCGGCCAGCGAGCCATCGGGCTGAATCTTTCGCTCGATGGTTTCGGCCAACCCGCGCAGGTTGCCGGTCAGCGCCCGCGATAACTCCGCAAGCCCCATCAGCTTGCCCACCAGGCGCGCCGGTGGCTCGCGCAAAAGCGACTGCCACGCGGCCACATCGTTGGCCAGCCGCGCTATCGCCTGCAACTCCGTGGCCTCGAGCGCGGCTTCGGGAATGCGCGCCTTGGCGGCAAGGCTCGTGGGATCGAAGAGCCCGCCCAGCGGCACTGAGACCTGCTCCTCAACCAGCAGCCGCACCTCGGCAGTGAGCTGGTGCTGTTGGCTTATCCAGTGTTCGTCTGTGGATGGATGCAACGCCAGAATTGCCTCGCGGCCCACCCGCGAAGCTGCGAAGCCGGCCACGAGCTCGACCAGCGGCTCCCACTCAAGCGCAGCCAGATCGGCATTTGCAACCGGCGACGGAATGGGATCGAGCAATGGCACAGGTTTTTATGTTTCAGAATTGATTAGTTTGGCTGCACTCGACGGAATCGGTTGGAGAGCACGCCTGAGAACTCATGTGCTTAGTCAGGTGGTCGTGCTCGAAGCAGGCGCCGATGCCGCGCTGGCTGTCTCGGTCTTGGCGGGTGATTTCGTTTCGGCCGAGGCGGATTTACCGCCTGAATCACTGGACTTGGAATCGCTGGACTTTGAATCGCCGGACTTCGATTCGCTGGACTTCGACTCGCCGGCGGAGGAACTGCTCGAAGAGCTGTCTGACGAATCGCTCCCCGAGCTGCTCTTCGACGCGTAGTCGTTCACATACCAGCCTGCGCCCTTGAAGTTAAAGCCAGGCACAGTCAGCGGGCGCTCCAGCACTCCGCCACACTTGGGGCAAACCGTTTCAATCTTGGACTTGAAGCTTTGAATCTTTTCGAATTTGTGACCACATTGTGTACAGCGGTACGGGTAGAGTGGCAAAGTTCTCAACTCCCAGAGGGAAGCATCTCCCAACCTCTATTCTATCGGGAGTTGAGGAATTCTCCGCAAACGGCTGTCGGGTGCCCTTAGCGCTGGTCTCCAGTGGCTGTCGACGCGCGAGACGCAGCGTGGGTCTGGAGACCCACGCTACAGCCGGTTTTCCACCCCAGCGAATACAAATCATTCGCTGGGGGCCCCGGTTTGGAAACCGGCGCTACATTATTCTGTGCTTACTTCGCAGCGACCGTCACCGACGCCTTCATATTCTCCCATTCCAGCAAAATATTCTTTTGGCCGATCTTCCACGCCAAATCTTCCACCATGGCCGGCGGCTTGCTCATCTTCATCTTTACGCGGCCGAGGTCTTTCGAGGCGTCATACGAAAGTCCCCACTCGCCCGTGTCTTTGCTCACGATGAGCACCCATGCCTTGGGGTCAGAGATATCGACAAACAGCGTGTACTTGCCCGCGGGAACAGCGAGGTCGCCAATGGTCAGGTCGCCACTGGTTTCGAGTGTGGTTGCCGAGTTTGCGCCCGCGCGCCATACGGGGTAATGCGGATCGTGGCTGATTTGCCCGTCAGAGCTGAAGATTTTGCCTTCGCGTCCGCGCACCCGCGGCGAGCTGTAGGTAATGGTGACGTTGGCGCTGCCAATGGTTGCGGTCGCAGTGGCCGGCGGGCTCTTAGGCGGAGCCTTGGGCGCGGCCTGCTGCGCCAGCAAAGTGGTTGCACCGAGCAAAAGGCCTGAACATAGAAGCAGGGTTTTCATATTGGTTCTGTCTCCTCCGGGAAGAGGCCATGTTTCTTTCCGCTGGCCTCGACGGGAGAATTGTCGCACTGCGCGCCCGGTTTCGGAAACCCGGGGCGGGTTCGGCCCATGAAAACCCTGTTATGATGCGGGCATTGCATGCAGCGTACTCATTCAGTTCGATCAGCTGGGGAGCGGTTCCGCTCGGCGCTTGAGGCAGAAAAGCCGCTGCAGGTTGCCGGCGCCATTAATGCCTACACAGCGCGGCTGGCCGAGGCCGTGGGCTTTCGCGCGCTCTATCTTTCAGGGGGCGGCGTGGCTGCCAATTCTCTTGGATTGCCGGATCTCGGCATCAGCACCATGGAAGATGTGCTGACCGACGTTCGCCGCATTACTGACGCTTCCGATCTGCCGCTGCTGGTCGATATCGACACGGGCTGGGGTTCGGCCTTCAATATCGCTCGCACCATCCGCCAGATGATAAAAGCCGGTGCCGCCGCCGCGCACATTGAAGACCAGGTGGGCGCCAAGCGCTGCGGCCACCGGCCGGGCAAAGAACTGGTGACGGCCGACGAAATGTGCGACCGCATCAAAGCCGCTGTTGATGCGCGCACCGACGCGGCCTTTGTCATCATGGCCCGCACCGATGCGCTGGCCAACGAGGGACTCGATTCCGCAATCGCGCGCGCCCAGGCCTACGTTGCCGCCGGGGCCGACATGATTTTTGCCGAAGCGGTGACCGAGTTGCCTATGTACTCCGAATTTCGAAAGGCTGTTGGCGTGCCCATTCTGGCCAACATCACCGAGTTTGGCCAAACTCCGCTCTGGACGCGCGACGAGCTTGCCGCGGCTGGCGTTGACATTATTCTTTATTGCTGTGGTGCCTACCGCGCCATGAATGCCGCTGCGCTCAAGGTCTACGAGGCAATCCGCGCAGAGGGTACACAAAAGAGCGCGGTGCCGCTGATGCAATCGCGCGCTGATCTATATAAATATCTCGATTACCACGCTTATGAGCAGAAGCTGGACGAGTTGTTTGCGAAGGGCAAGCAATAACCGCTGCGTTTCTCACAAGAGAATCTGCCTGATAACGTCGCTCGATAAATCTCAACCAATTTGTAACCGGAATGTGACGCTGTGTTTTCGCATCGCCCTCACCATGGAAGCATGTTCCGACATCGTTATGTGCATTGGGCGCAGGTTTATTCCTGCTGGAACTGGAAGTGTGCGCTGTTGAGCGCAACCGCTCGCTCGCTAGTCTACATAGTGGCCACCATCCACACCGGCCTGCGCGGCAGCCTCGCCATCGTACTGGTTGAAGTGGCATATGTATCGCTCACCGCAGGCATCTACGCGGGCATGCAGCAAAAGGCGCTTCGCCTGCGCTCGCGGCTGGTCGGTAACTTGATTGTCGCGCCGGGCGTTCCCGCGCTGGCCCAAGCAATGGATTGGATCACCCATCGCCTCACCGGCCCTGTTGTAACCGGCCGAGCCACCTTCGCCGTCTGCATGTTCACGCTGCTTTCTGCCCTTTTTCATCTGCACGTGATGCGCAACGGAGCATTCCTTACCGGCGGCCAGGGTCGGACGCTTGCCGACGATTTCCGCCGAATTCCGCGCCTTATTGCCGGATTTGTAATGAAGCCGGCCGCATTCTTTGCAAGCAGGACACCGCGCGCCTCCGGCGTCGAGTCACAAGCCGCGATGTAAGCTTCATGGTTCAGCCACGCCGACGATGCTTGCAACTTCTGCTTCCCTTCCTTTAAGTTGAAGCTCTCAGAGGTCGAAATGACAGAGAGCACTATTTCCCCAGTGTTCAAGCCCAAAAAGTCTGTTGCCCTGTCTGGCACCGCCGCGGGCGAAACCGCCATTTGCACCGTTGGCCAGAGCGGCAACGACCTGCACTACCGCGGATACGATATTGCCGACCTTGCCGCGAACTGCCAGTTTGAAGAGATCGCTTACCTGCTGGTCTATGGCAAGCTGCCCAATGCCGGCGAACTCGCGGCCTACTATGCGCGCCTGGTTTCACTGCGCGGTTTGCCGCCGCAGGTTGCGCATGCCCTTGAGTTGCTGCCCGCCTCAACCCACCCCATGGACGTGCTGCGCACCGGCGTCTCGGTTTTGGGCTGCGTTCAGCCTGAGGGCGAGGCCCACCGCAGCGCCGGAGTGCGCGACATTGCAGACAAGCTGCTGGCCTCGCTGCCTTCAATGCTGCTCTATTGGTACCATTTCTCGCGTACAGGCTGGCGCATCAACGTTGAATCGGGTGGCGATTCCATTGCCGAGCACTTTTTGCAAATGCTGCACCTGGTTACGCCGCCGCCGGAGTGGGTTCGGGCCATGCAGGTGTCGCTCATTCTTTACGCGGAGCATGAGTTCAACGCATCCACCTTTACGGCGCGCGTGATCGCCGGCACGGGTTCCGACCTGCATTCGGCCATTGCCGGAGCCATCGGCGCATTGAAGGGCCCCAAGCACGGCGGCGCCAACGAGGTTGCTCTCGAAATCCAGCAGCGCTATTCGTCGCCCGATGAGGCCGAGGCGGACATCTCGCGGCGCATCGCCGAGCGCGAGGTTGTCATCGGATTTGGCCATCCCGTGTACACCATTGCCGACCCGCGCAGCGAAATCATCCAGGCTTCGGCACGCGCGCTCGCAACCACCGAAGAGGGCCAGCGTCTTTATGCAGTTGCCGAGCGAATCCATCAGACCATGCACTCCACCAAGCGCATGTTTCCCAATCTCGACTGGTACTCGGCCGTGGCCTATCACCTGATGGGCATTCCGGTGGGGATGTTTACGCCGCTGTTTGTGATGGCGCGGACGGCGGGATGGTGCGCGCACGTGATCGAGCAGCGCCACGACGGCAAGATCATCCGGCCATCCGCAATTTACACCGGGCCTGAGGATTTGAAGTTTGTGCCGATTGGGGAGCGGGAATAGCGGAGGACCTAAACCGTATATGCCCCAATGCGCGTCTCGCGGCTGGTGAGTGCGTCGCAGGCCCGGTCGAGCGACTCGTATTCCTGGTCGTGCGTCTTGCGGAAGGCGCGGAAATCTTCTTCGCTATTCCAGCGGTCGATGGTCAAATAGCTACCCGGAATGTACGCGTCGCGCAACAGTTCGGTGCCCTGGTAGCTGGGCGAGCTGCGAAAGAGCTGGGCCCATGAACCCTCGGGACCGTAGGCGGCTTCAAATTCGGCAATCTTCTCTTCAGCGATCTCAAACTGCCAGACAACGACGAACATGCGGATCCCCGATCGTGTTTTCGATATGTCAATGGTAGCGCAGCAGGGGGGGATCAGGGGTCAGGGATCAGGGAACAGGAGACAGGCAGCCACCCTTCCGGAGCAAACGTGAATCCAATTGAACTTTGCAGATAACCAAATTGGGTCTTTGGAATTCTTAGTTTGGCAGGAGGAAGACCATGAAACGTGCTTTTGCAGCGGCTTGCTGCCTTGCTCTGATTGCCGTCCCAGCTATTTCGCAGAAGAAACATCCGCACGCAGCCCCACCCGGGACAGCCGCGATGACCGATCAGCAATTCATTGTTATGGCAGCGCAGACTGACATGATGGAGGCCAACCTGGGCCAGAAGGCCGCCAACCAGGCTTCCAACGACGATGTGAAGAACTACGCCCAGATGCTTGTGACTGACCACACCAACGATTACCAGCAACTGGCCGCGATAGCAGCCAAAGACAACCTGACTATTCCCAAGGCGCTCGATGACGAGCACAACAAGCTGATTGCGCCCCTGGACAAGCTCAATGGCAAGGCGTTTGACCAGAACTACGTGCACGCCATGATCGCGGGCCATACCAAGGCCATCGCGGTTTATACGAGGGAGTCGAGCGACGCCCAGAACGGGGACGTGAAGAGCTATGCCTCGGCCACGTTGGCGACGCTGCAAAAGCATCTTGACGGCGCCAAGGACTTGATGAAGAAAGCTAAGTAGGGCGGGTCTGGGCGAAGAATTCCGGGGTGGAGATTGTCAGGTTCTCCACCCCTGCACCTAGTTCCTCTGTTCTTCGAACAGGCTTTCGATTTCAAGGTTACCGGCGCTTCGGGCGAGCACCTTGAAAGCTACGCCATTTGTGTCTTTCGCATTTCTCAATTCAGGAAAACGAGCGAGGAATCGCCGCACCCATTCCACCTGTCCGGTCTTGATGGCATGCGCCATGTCGGCGAGCTCGATGCCGAGAAACGCGCCCCGCTCCCGCAGATACTCAATCGCCCAACCCGTGGGAGTAGCACCGAATGATGTATCGGCGGCGTTGATATCAGCGCCGAATTCCAGCAATATATCCACGAGTTCGCGAAAACCGCCGAACGTGGCATAGTGCATCCCGGTCGCACCTTCTTCATCCCTGACCTTGGCCAGTTCCGGGTCGCGAATAAGGATGTTCTTCGCTTCGCTCACCGATCCGCGTTTTACGGCATCAATCAGATTCTCAATATCACTCATCGCGTTACACCCACCCAGCGTCGATCACGTAACTCTGATTGGTGATCCCGCTTGAATCGTCGGCGGCTAGAAACATCACCAGCCGCGCCACTTCTTCCGGTTCGATCTGCCGTTTGATCGCTTGCCGACTCATAATCTCGGCACTGTATTCCGGCGTGTAAACGTGCTGCTTCTGCTTTTCGGTTGCGATCGCGCCCGGCATGACGCAATTCACACGAATGTTGTCGCGGCCCAGTTCATGCGCCAGTGTTCGCGTCAGCCCTACGATTGCCGCCTTCGCCGTCACATAGAGCGGCAGCCCGGTAGAAGGAATTACCCACGAAATCGAAC
>Ga0265314_10005190_pt1 | contig 11828 bp, 7 predicted proteins | sample 4126metaG_FD_203106 | JGI IMG/M metagenome (GOLD analysis project Ga0265314, IMG submission 203106) | Rhizosphere microbial communities from Carex aquatilis grown in University of Washington, Seatle, WA, United States - 4-1-26 metaG | ecosystem: Host-associated > Plants > Roots > Rhizosphere >... | reverse complement strand
GCTTGCTCACGACCGGCGACTCGGTGCCCTCGGGCAGGTCGTGCAGCACGGTCGCCAGGTGATCGCGCACCTCTTGCGATGCGACGTCGACGTTCTTGTCGAGCAAGAACGTCACGAACACCTGCGACACGCCTTCCGTGGAGATCGAGCGCAGCTCGTCGATGCCGCTGATGGTGTTGACCGCCTCCTCGATCTTGTCGGTGAGCTCGGTCTCGATCTCCTCGGGCGCGGCGCCCGGCAGCGTGGTGATGATCGAGACCACCGGCAGGTCGACGTTGGGGAAGCGATCGACGTTCAGCTTGCTGTAGCCGACGATACCGACGACGAGGACGAACAGGATCATCACCGTCGCGAAGATCGGACGGCGGACGCTGATGCTAGCCAGCCATTGCATGGCGCGTCCTCACTTCACCCGCGCGCCGTCGCGCACGTCGGCGGTCAAGTCGGCGACCACCGGCTCACCGGGTTTGAGCCCGCTCAGGATGGGCACCTGCCCGTTCTGCGTCTCGGCGGCCTGCACCAGGCGATCCTCGAGGCGGCCACCCTGCGCGACGAAGACGTGGCGCAAGGTTCCGTCGGCGCGCACCGCGGTCTCGGGCACCGCCGGCAGCGACTGCTCGCCCAGCGCCAGCTTCGCGCTGACGAACATGCCCGGGCGCAGATCGTGGCCGGCGTTTTCGACGACCGCTTCGACGATCGAGTCGCGCGTCTGCCGGCGCACGGAAGGGCCGACGTAGCGGATGCGGCCGCGGTGCACGGAGGTGTCGGACGCGGTGTGAAACTCCACGGTCATGCCGGGCCGCACCTGCGTCACGTCTGCCTCGGGCACGGTCAGCTCGACGCGCAGGTTGTCGACGGCGACCAGCGTCACCACCTGGGAGTCGGCGCGCACGTACTCGCCGGCGCTGACCTTGCGCTCGACGATCAGGCCCGAGAACGGCGCGCGGATCTCGGTGTCGCGCAGCGACTCGGCGATCATCGTCTTGCGCGCCTCGGCGGCGGCGACCGACCACCTGGTCGTGTCGCACGAAGTGTGCGCGCGATCGTAGTCGGCCCTGGAGACCGCGCCCTTGCCGAACATCTTGTCGTTGCGGTCGCAGTCGAGTGCCGCCTGCGCCTGCTGCGCCTTCAGCGAGCCGAGCTGCGCCTCGGCCTCCTGCGCCTGCGCGTTCAGCGAGCGTGCGTCCAGCTTCACCAGCAACGCGCCCTTTTTGACCACGGAGCCGCGCTCGACATAGGTCTCCAGGATCTTGCCCGCGGCGCCGGCGGCCACGTCGGACTCCTCGCTGCCGATCAGGGTGCCGGACAGGGCCAGCACGCGCGGGACCTTGAGCGGGTGCGAAGTGACCAGCTTCACGGCGACCGGCGCGGTTTCGGCGGGCGCGGAGGCGGAGGCGGAGGGCGGCGGCGCCTCCGCGGCGGAGCGGCTGCAGCCGCTGGCCAGGGCAATCGCTAGAGAAATCAGGGGCAGCGTGACGCCACGCCCCCAAGAAAATGAAGACGCGAAGCCAGAGGCGCCCTCTCGCCATGGACGATCATGAAAGTGCATGGACCGGACTATAATCGAGAGTCATAATAGTTGAAGTAGTGAATTGTTAAGATTTGTGAAAGAATTGTTCACCGATGATTGATGACAAGCGACCCGACACCAAAAAAGGAAGACGCGGTTCGCTGATCTCGCTCGACGCGAAGGAAAAACCGCCGACATCCGCGCACAACAGCGCCGGGTTCACCGACGATTTCTGGCCGGTGCTCGTCGAGTTCGCGCTCAGCTTGCGCGGCTGGTGGATGGCAATCTGCGACGATCTCGGCCTGACGCCCATGCAGGGTCACGCGCTGCGCTCGCTCGATCCCGATCGCCCGAGCGCGATGAGCGAGCTCGCCGACGCGCTGATCTGCGACGCGTCCAATGTCACCGGCATCGTCGACAAGCTCGAGTCGCGCGGATTGATCGTGCGTCAGGGCGCCGAGAACGATCGGCGCATCAAGATGCTGGCGGTGACGCCTCAAGGGCGCGTGCTGCGCGAGCAGCTATGCGCGCGCGTCGCCGAACCCCCGGCCGCGGTCGGGACGATGCCGCCGACGGCGCGGCGGCAGATGGCCGACGTGTTGCGCGCGATCCTCGACGAGAGAGCGGCGGCCGCGGCGGGCGGGTGAGAGGAACCGCCGTTCGCGCTCAAAATCCCTGAGCGTGGCCGTGATCGGTCCGGTCCTTACGGCACGATCGTCACCGGCGGGATCTTGAAGTTGTCCCACGACGGCGTGTGGTTGCTCTCGTTGGCCGGCTGATTCCACAGGTACAGCGCGGGGAACGTTTGCGGCACCATACCGGGCTGGGTGACGATCGCGGTGACGTACAGCTGCGGCGTTCCGTTGCGCGTCGACGAGAACGTCAGCCAGTTGTACGTCTTGCCGTTGTCGGCCGTCGTCGCCTCCGGCGACCACTTCGACCAATCGTTGGTCAGGCCGGGACTGTGCTGAAAGAGACAGGCCGGCGGGTCGTTGGCGAGTGATCGCACGGCGGTGCCACCGTTGGCGGGCACGATGAAGATCTCGGCGCTGCTGTTATTGTACGTCGTCGGATGCGACGGCTGCGGCGTCGACGGACTGGGCACGCGCGTGAAAGCGACCAACTGATCATCGGGCGAGAACGCTGGATAGTACTCGGTGAACTCGGAGTCGGACGCGCCGGCCAGCGGTAGCGCGGCGCCGCCGGCGCGACCATTGTACGGAATCCAGTACAGATCCGCGGGACCGCTGTCGAGACGCCCGTCGTGAATCGAAGAGTACGGCGTCGTGGAGACGTACACAATCTTCGATCCGTCGTGGCTGAATGTCGGCTCGGTAGCGCCGCCGGGATCGCTGGTACGCGCGAGCGTCCCTTGCAGTGGCATCGGCGACGCCGCGTCCAGTTGCACCCAGAGCAGGTCACCCCGATTGCTGGCGTCGGTCAGCAGCACCATGCGATCGCCGTCGGCCCAGTGACCGATCGAAAAGGCCGGAATCCCACGGAGCGTGCGGATCAGAGCCAGGGCGTCCGGGCTCACGTACGCCGGTAGCGTGCCCGCGGTGCCCATCTGAATGTCGGCGATGTTGTTGAAGTACGGATCGGTGCCGATCATGCTCGCCGGAGGACCGAAGACGAACTGCACGCTGTCGCCGCCCGGCACCGACGTGTGGCAGCCGATGCAGCCGTCGGTCGTCGTGTTGCGGTTCGTGACCTGATCGGGCGTGAGCACGTCGCGCACCCCCTCTTCACCGACGCCGAAGCCTTTCAGCATGCCGGTCCCTTGCGAGCCGTCGCCCGCGAGCGACCAGTAGACGATCTTGCCGGGCGCCTCGACCGGCGCGATCGTGAACGTCACCTGCGACGCCGCCGACGGCGGCTGCTGCACGGTGCCGGTCGCTGACAGCGCCAGGGTCCGGATCGACACGGTGATCGGCTCGTCATTCACCGAGCGGCGCAGGTCGTCCCACAGCGCCGCGTCGAGGCTGTAGTTGATCCCGTCGGTGTAGATCGTGAGCGGCGTCGGGAACCGCGCGACGGTCAGCACGATCTCGGTCAGGTTCTGGTCGCTGTTCGCCTTCCACTCGAAGCGCGGGCGCAGCCAGTTCTTCGGCATCAGCGTCCCGTCCTGCGGCGAGGTGACACAGGGCGCGGAGTTGTTGCGCGGCGTCCCGCCGAACAGCGTCGGCGAGTTGGTCGGCGTGGTCGGCGTGCCCAGGATCGGGCCGGGCGGGAAGTCGGTGATCGGCGGCGGAGCGTCGACGACCGAACCGTCAACCTGAATGCCGGTCCCACCCGAGCCGGATGGGTTGTGGTGTCCCGCGGTCCCGCCCAGGCCCGGCGATGAGCCGGCCGTGCCGCCGGCGCTGCCGCCGGTGTTGGAGTTCACCTTGGCGCAACCCAAACCGCCGGACAGGCCGGCAATGACAAAGCCGATGGTTAACCTGCGATGACACCGGACGGAATTCGACATGCAGCGGTGCTCCCGGGGGCGGACCAATTTGCCTTGGAACCCTCAGAGGGTTCCAAACCTCCCGCGATGGGCGCCGGCGGGGGACCCGCCTTCGCCCCACGCGAACTACCAACGCCCAGTCTGCCGGAAACATCGGCCGATGGCGAGCATCGCCGCGCACAACTCGTCCAGAAGCGCACGCTTCCAGCGCGTCGCCCCTGGCGGGAAAAGCAATCAGCCTTCGACTCAGACCTGGATCACGGAATGACGGGTGGCGGCGGCGGCGGGGGCGGCGGCGGCACGCGCGGCGGCGGCGGCGCCGACGGCGGCGGCGACGTCGGGATGCCCGGCGGCGGGATCAGCGGCGGCTGCGGCTGCTGGGTATCGGGCTGCACGCAGGCGGCGAGATCGAAGAACAGGAACTCGAGCGCCTTCTCCTGCGGGGACATGACGGTCGCCTGGCAACCCGACGGGAATGGCTTCGTCGGATCGGACGTGTCCTTGCCGTTCTGGCTCGAGATCACTTCCTTCACGTGAATGTCGGTCTCGACGACGCGGCCGCACTGTGCGTCGGCCGTGGCCTCGACCGGCGTGTTGAAGCTGAGGTACTCGACGGCCGCGGGCGATTGGTTCAGGGTCATCCACGACGTCGTCGGCGGCGTGACCGCGGCGACGGAGTACTGGGCGCCGTACAACTGGATTTGCCCGGCCGTGGTCGTCGCTCCCACGGTCTGGAGCCAGCTCGATAGCGCCGCGCCCTTGGGGAAGGCCGTGTTGATGGTGCCCATGATCGGGCTCACCGGCTTTGGACCAGCGCCGATGTAGTTCGCGGTCCCTGGCCAGGGCACCGGACCATTTCGCAACCAGTAGAAGTGGAGGTGGCCGTTGAACATGCGGCCGCCAGCATCGGCGTACCGCTTGATGTTGTTGATGTACGGCAACTTGGAGTCAGGGTACTGGCTCCCCTCGCAAGACATCATCAGGATGTCGTACGTCAGCAGCTTGGTCGGGTTCCCCCACAGCGACATCGACGACGCGAACGGGAACGTGCCGCCGGCGGCGAAGCTGGCCGTGCCCTGCCCCGCGCCACCCGTCGTTCCCACGCCGCCGGTGTAGAGGTTCACGCGGCCCGTTCCGGTGTCGAGCGTGAACTCCGAATCAGCGATGCCGGTCTTGCGCACGAAGCACTCGAGCGCGTCGGAGCCGCCGGTCGTGAGCGCGATCTTCGGGATGTTTCCCTCGGCCTGCGTGCGCGGCAGGCGGGTAAGGTCGGCGGTGACCGGGTTGTCGACGCAGGGATTGACCGTCGGAAGGAAAACCTCGCGCCGCCACTTGCCGACCTGGATCACCAGCGGAATGTTCGTGCCTGACGGCGCGTTCGTGATCGTGAAGTGGCCCGTGGTATCGGACAGCGCGCTCGCGATCGGGAAGCCCGACAGCGTCACGTTGCACTTGTCGCACGAGACACCCTCGGGCACGGGATCGAGCACTCCGCCGATGGTGTTGGGGATGTAGACCTGCACGTCGTAAAGGGGGTTCTTGCCCGCGGGATCGTAGACCGTGCCGCTGATGCTGGTCTTGGTCGTCGGCGTGCACGTCTGGATCTGGCACTGCAGATTTTGGCAGCCGGTGCTCATGGAGCCCGGGCAGACGCCGTTCGCGGGGCACGCGACAGCCCCGGGGCAGGTGGCAGGGCAGGTCTCGACCCCGCCGCAGCCGTTGCCAATCGTCCCGCAATACTGCCCGCCAGATGGTGTGCAGCTGACCAGCGTCGGACAATTGCTGCTGCCACAGACGCCGGGAATGCCTCCACCGCCGCAGGTGCCGGTTGTGCACGTGCAGTTGAGTGAACCGCCGCAGCCGTCGCCGACCATCCCGCAGTACTGGAAGCCGTTCGCCGCGTTGCAGGTCATCGGCACGCAACCCGGATCGACGCAGACGCCGTTGGAATTGCAGGTCAGTCCGTTCGGGCAATTGCCGCAGTCGAGCGCGCGCCCGCAGCCATCGCCGATCTTGCCGCAGTACATCGTCCCCGTGGTCGGGCAGGTCGCCGGCATGCAGGAAGCGCCCGCGACGCAGACGCCCTTTTCACAGGTCTGATCGGCGCCGGGACAGGCGCCGCAGTCCTGCTGCCCGCTGCAACCGTCGCCGATGATGCCGCAATACTGTCCTGTCGGCTGCGTGCAGGCGACCTTGACGCACGAGCCGGCGTCCGGCAGCGCCGCCGGCCCGTCGGGCCGATTCGTCGAGCCGCCGTCGTTGTTCGCGCTGTGTCCCCCGCCGCCGGGTCCCGTGCCGCCACCACCGCCCGCGCCGCTGAGCGGCGTCTGCGACTTGATGCCGGCGCACCCCGCAAACGCAAACAGCGCCGCGCCCGCGGCGACAGCCAATGCCGAAGCGATGACCGAGGACTTCCATACGCTCACTGCGGCCATACGCACCAGCTCCTTTCGGGACTGCGGTCGTTCCACGAAGCAAACGGCGACCCGTCGCTCACCACGACAGGTCGCCGGATATCAAGCGTCGCCTTACTGCATGTACGCGGTCGTACCGGCGACCTGCGTGAACCACTTGTTGACCGAACCGCAGTGCAGCGTGTTGTCGGACATGCAGATGCAGCCGCGTCCGCTGGTCGGGGTCGATTCGGTCGTGAAGCACACCGCATTCAGGATGTTGCAGGGCATTCCCTTGAGGGAGATCGCCCCGGCAGGCGCCGTCGTCGCCGCGTAGCCTTGCGGCAGGCAAGTTCCACCGGTCAAACCGGCCGGGAAGCCCGCGGGCGGCAGACAGGTGCAATTGTTGAACGGCAGGCCGGGCGTCATACAGGTGCAGGTCTTGTTGCCCGCCGAATCGATGCCGCACGGCACGCAGCAGTCCTGGGTGCAGGCGGTCACGCAGCTCGAGCTCTCGCAAGTAGAGGTGCAGGCTCCGCCATCCGCCGTGTCCGGATTCGGACCCGCGCACGTACAGCTGCCGGGGAATGTCGTGCAGGGTCCGCCCGCGCCCCCGCCGCCCACCGACGCGCCGCCGCCGCCGCCCACGCTGCCGGTGGTACCGCCGACAGAGCCAGTCGTGCCGCCGGTGCCGGTCGCGGGGCTGGAAGAGGAGCACGCGAAAAAGACCAAACTCTGCGCCAGCAGAGCCGCGACCCCAAGAGTCCTAGAAGGGTTCCTGAGCTGATTGTTCATCCCTGATCCTCGCTGTTTGTTGCGGCGGCACATCGCACGAGCGGTCTCGACGAGACCGAGCCGGTGCCGTCCCGGCCCTGATCCAGAAAAGAGGTATACGCGCAATTGGTGTCCGGAGGTGTAAGGCGCGGCTCAAAAAGGAGGCACGCGGCACGGAAAAGCCGGCCGGCCGCCCTCACTGGTGCTCCACGCTGGCCAGGACGAAGGCACCCAAGCCCTTGGGATCGTTCGCCACGACGTCCGTGCTCGTATAGTAGTCGAACGAGCCATCGCGATAGGGATCACCGCCCAGGCCGGCGACCTTGCAGATGCTGGTCAGGTTGACCTGATCCCGGTCGTCGAGGTGCACGAACTGATCGACGACCCCCTGGTACCCGCGCTGCGCCACCGGCCCGAAGCGCTTGCGGTCGAGCCAGCCGTTGCGAACGCCCTTGGACAGCGAGTAGACGAACATCGCCGACGCCGACGCCTCCGGGTAGTTCCGGGGCTGCCCGGCGGCGTCCAGCACCTGCCACCAGACGCCGGTGGTCTTGCTCTGCACGGCGGCGACCGCGGGAGCCAGCCGGCGCAGCACGCCCAGCACGGCGCGCCGCTTGGGGTGGTCCTTGGGCATCTGCTCGAGCACGTCGACCAGCGCCATCGAATACCAGCCCATGCCGCGCGCCCAGAACGTCGCCGACGTCCCCGTGCGCGGGTTCGCCCAGCGCTGCGCGTGGCTCTCGTCCCAGCCGTGGTAGAGCAGACCGGTGTTCGGGTCGCGCAGGTGCTTCTCGGCGAGCAGGATCTCGTCGGCGACCTGGTCGAACGTCGCCGGCTCGTGAAAGACCGCCGCGTACTCGGCCAGGAACGGCGCCGCCATGTAGACGCCGTCGAGCCAGATCTGGTTGGGGTAGATGTTCTTGTGCCAGAAGCCCCCTTCGGACGTGCGCGGCTGAGCCTGAAGCTGCGCGCGCAGCGCCTGCAGCGCGTGGCGATAGCGCTCCTTGTCGCGCGGGTCGGTCGCCTCGGCGAGCAGCGGGAACAGCACCTTGCCCATGTTGATGTTGTCGAGGTTGTAGTCCTCGATGTTGAAGCCTTTGATGTTCCCGTCGGCGTCGATCAGGCGATCGACGTTCTCCTTGATGTAGTCGAAGTACTTGCGGTCGCCGGTCGCCAGCCAGACCTGCTCGAAGCCCTTGAGCACCAGGCCCGCGTCATACGTCCAGCGATCGCTGATGACCGCGCTGCGTTTCATGATCGAATCGCAGGTGCGCACCGACCAGGGCTGGATCGCGCTGCCCTCGAGCGACGCCACCTGCGTCGCCGACATGGCCACGCGCAGCGGCGCCGCGAGATCGCGCGCCAGCGCCTCGACCCGGCGAGTCCAGGCGGCCATGTCGGGGAAATCGCCGCTCGCGTCCCAGCCGAAGCCGGCGTGGTAGACGAACGGTGTGTTCGACTGCCCGTTGACGATCATTAAACGATCGGTGTCGGTCTGCTTGTAGTCGACGACGGCATTCGGCGGTGCGACGACGATCCCGCAGCCGAAGTTGCCGCCCGGCGCCGTCTTGCTCTTCAGCGGCTCCCACGACCGGAGCCAGCCGCCCTTTTTCTCGAAACGCGCGACGCCGCCCTCGTGCTTGGCGATGCCGATCCCGATCGCGAGCGGCACCGACCTGGCGTCTGATTTTCCTTGGGCCTTGCCTTCGACCTTGAAAAAACTCTCGTAACGATCGAAGTTGCTGCCTGCGTCCAGCGTCACGCGCTTGGTCTCGGCGATCGTCATGCCGCCGGCGTCCCACGGCTCATAGTCGAGCTCGAAGACCAGGCGGATCGGACCGGCCGCGAGTACGCGCGAGCGCACGAAGTTTCGTGACACGTGCAGCGTGTCGTTGGCCCAGATGCCGATGCCGCCGCAGCCGCGCGACCTGCCGACGGAGTACATGTCCGCGCCCTCGCCCGAGTCCGAGTGATAGTTGTCGGTCATGTACCAGTCGTTGATGACCAGGCGCGAAACGCGCTTGGTCCAGACGTCGATCCCGCTGCTCGTGAGCGGCTCTTGCTTCCAGGTCTCGAGGTCCGGGCCGTACATCCGGTGCGCGATCCGATCGTTCTCCCACGCGAAATCGTCGTTGCGCTCGCGCACGAAACGACCGTAAACCTTGAATTGCGAACGGGTCGGCGGGCGCCGTTGCCCGTTCTTCACCACGAACGTCTTGGTTTCGCTCGGACGGAAGTCACTTTGAAAAACCAGCTCATCCGGCTGGTCGTTTCCCTCGGAGCGCGTGAGCTGCGAATCGATCAAATGACCGCCACCGTCGACGACGACGGTGCGGTTGGCCTCGAGCCCCGCGGCGAGGCGACGCAGGTCGGCGAGCTTGACGACGATCGTCTCCGATGAACGAACTACAGGTAAGGCGTTGGAGACCTTAATTGAGACAGCGTTCTCCACCGCGGGCGCAGAAAACGCCGCGCTCGAAAAAAACGTCAGGGCCAGGACGGCAGCGAACTTTCCCGTGTACATGCGCATTTTCTCGGGTGTCCGCCGCTTGGCCACGCGGCTCAACCAATATCCTCGCAACCATGATATGTCGGGTGACGAACACACGTGAAGGAAAGTGTGAGCCGCTTTGAAACCATGAGGACACCTATCACGGCCCTGCACCCTCGGCAGCGGTTCTTCCAAGTGACTGAAAACGATCAGACTCGGAGTCGGTTCACCTCTATGCGCTGTCAGAGAGGGCGCGTCCTTGGTTGGGCGCTCTTCTTGATCACAGTGCCGTCGCTGGCTGGAAGGGCTGCTGCCGAAGAACCGGCGGGAGCCAAACCGCCGGCAGCCGCTCCGGCGGCTCCACCCACGCCGGCGGCTCCAGCGCCGGCGGCTTCACCAGCGCCCGCCGACGCTGTGGCTGGTCCGCCGGGGGCAACGCCACCGGCGGACGCGCCGCCACCGGCGGTCGACGCGATCCCGGCGCTCGAGGCGCCGCCCGTGCTGCCCGAAGCGCCGGGCACGCCCGCGGTCGCCGCGCCGCCGCCGAAACGCATGCGCTCGCTGCGCATCACCACCGGCGCCGCGCCGACCGCGGTCGATCTCGGCAGCGAGGCCGATATCACGTCGGGCGGCGCGCGCGCGGACTACAGCGGCTACGGAGTCGAAGGCGACTCCACCGCCTACGTCAACAAGGGCTGGTGGTACTCGCTCAAGGGCTATGTGCGCGCGCCCATGCGCCTCAGCCTTGGTCCACACGATGATCAGTCGCCAGGGCTGGAGTTGCACAGCCCCCCTCGTGTGCCAGGGCAGGCCTCAGGCGATTGGACGTATCTCGCGCTCGCGTCGAACCCCGACGTCAACATGTACGTCACCGTCGGCAACGCGCGCGTCTCCGCCAACGTCATCATGAGCGCGAACCAGATCTGGGACAGCGGCTACAAGGATCTGGATCAGCTCGGCGGTATCAACCAAGCGTACGTGACCCTGAAGTTTCCCGAGGTGTTCGGAAGCCGCGGCGGCGTCGCCGCCACCGTGGGCAGCTTCTCGATGCGCTACGGAAACGCCGGCCCGGGTGAACGCAGCTCGGGCTACTACGGCACGTATCTCTTCGGCCGCTTCCACACCACGGGCGAGGATCTCACCGCGGATATCGATCTCAACGACCACCTCGAGCTGACGCTCGAGCACGGCATCGGCGGCATGCTCGAAGTCGTCCCCTTCACGAATCAGCAGGAAAAGAACGGATTCCTTCCGACGGCGACCAACCCCCAAGGATCGACCTTCGTTCATCACGCACACGCCGCGCTCGCCTACGACGACTGGCTGCGTCTCGGACTGCACTACCTCTATTGCTGGTCGCCTTACGACACCGCGCCGCCGTTTCCGATCAACCCGGGATCGGTGCAGACCAACAAGACCTCCGCCATGAGCTCATACGGCGGCGATCTGCACTTCGATGGCCTCGACATGGGCAGCGGCTATATCGGTTACTCGCACGTTAGCGTCGACAACGGCGATTTCCTGGGGCCGGCGCTGCAGGTCGTTCACGGGACCTCCGGCACCGGGTTCCGCAGCGTCTACTTCGGACGAAAGGACGTCGTCTCGAACATCACGCCCTCGAACGATTCGGGAACGGTCGACACGGTGCTGTTCCAGTGGATCTTCCGCCTGTCGCGTGTGTTCGGACGCGCACCGCTCGGCCGCGAGACCACGCTGGGCCTCTACGGAATGTACAACTACGTCCACAGCCCGTCCGTGCACAACCCTCCCACCGCGGCCGGGCGCGACGAGAACATCCACGAGCACAAGTTCAAGGGCGGCGTCGAGGTCGAGGTCCAGGCGCACAAGTACCTGAACGTCGGTGCCCGCGTCGACCGCGTTCAACCGTCCATCTTCAATCGCGATCCGACCTACTGGTCGAACATCATCGCGGGCATGTCATCGGGGTCCGATGCTTTCACGACCGTCTCCCCGCGGCTCATCATCCACACCAATTGGAAAAGCAAGGAGCTCATCGTCGTGGACTACACGCACTACTTCTTGGGACCGCGTGCGTACGTCGGATCGCCCTACAGCACGATCCGAAAAGCGGATGCCGACATGCTGGCGATAACCCTCCTCTTTTCATTCTAAAGGCCATGACCACTCGCAAACACAACTGGATCTCGAAGCGCTTCGGCGTCGGCGTGACGATGATGGTCACCCTGTCGC
>Ga0265314_10005189_pt1 | contig 11829 bp, 8 predicted proteins | sample 4126metaG_FD_203106 | JGI IMG/M metagenome (GOLD analysis project Ga0265314, IMG submission 203106) | Rhizosphere microbial communities from Carex aquatilis grown in University of Washington, Seatle, WA, United States - 4-1-26 metaG | ecosystem: Host-associated > Plants > Roots > Rhizosphere >... | reverse complement strand
TGAGGAATCTCAGCCAGACCGAAGGCATGTGCGAGCTTGACAAGCCAGCGCTGTGGAACGCTCAAGTTGGTGCTCACACTCCACGCTTTTGCCGCAGCAAGAACCCAGCGGGCGGGCTCCACTCTTGCGTTTTGCGATAAAAAAGGCCGCAGTATTACGCGGATATCCTGTGCAGTTCGTCGCAAACTCAGGGTGGTTGAGCGCAGAATGCGAGGTCGCTGAGCGAGCGCGGCAGTAGAACGCGTGTACGAAACGTCTTGTATGACAGGGAGCGCGGAGGGCTGGGTCATTATAGGACTAAGATTCGTCGCAGTGCGGCACGGGACTTGAGGAAATTCGCGCCGCGATGCAGTTTGCAATGCACATTGCACCTTGTTTCAGAAAAAAACGGGATAAGATCAGTTCATATTCGAGCCGTAGACCGGAGAGTTTAAATGGCTGTTGAGCAGGAAGACAAAGATCTGTTGGTCGGTCTCATATACGGAGTGCTGCACGAAAAGGAACCGCTGGGCGGCGCCGAATTCGCGGCAAAAATCGCTGTTTGCGCGCGGCTGACCAATGGCGACCAGGACCGCTATTCCAAGGCCGTGAAAAAAGCGCTGGTAAACGAAGTCAATCTCACTGAACTTTTTCCCGGTTCCGAAACGGAAGCCGTCATCCGCAGTTTTCTCCGCGCCATCCGCCGCGCCCGCAACGACCAGGAAGTTCTCGTCTGGCTGGGCCAGCAGTTTGAAGAGCCGCAACCGGACCAGGTGGTGAAAGATTACCTGGTGGGCGTCGAACGTGCGCTCGCCAGCAACTTCAGCGGCCGCCGTTAGTTTTCTCAGCCAGATTTTATGACAAATGCGGGGTATTCCTCATTAAAGAGGCGTCATATCCTGCGAGGTCGGCCATGTCAGAAATCCACGCGATTCCGCCGTCCGCGGCTGCGGCAGAGTTAGCCAATCGGTCCGCGAAGATCTTTGCGGCGAGGCCTCGGTACAGCAAAGCCACGTTGTACATCGCCGGAGGGGCGGCTGCGATCCTGGTGATCCTGGGCAGTGCGGTCTACGCCTGGAAATCGGAGCAGGGACACGCGGCGCAACTTCAAGCTGAACGGCAGCAGCTTACCAATCAATTGCAGGACAAAGAAAAATCCATCGCGGTGCTGCAGGCGCGGGCGAACCAGGCGGAGTCGGATCTGGACGCATCAAAAACGAAGCTCGCCGAAGTGCAGGCGGGGCTGGACGCATTAAGAGCCGAGGCTGAGGAGCGCCGCGCGCTGGCTGCGAAACAATCGGAGTTGCTGCAGCAGCAGCTCAGCACCACTGATGCGGACCGCAAGCGCCTGGAGGCCGAACGCAGCGATGCGCTGAAGAACAAAGGCGACAGTTTGACGCAGGCCCAACAGGCGGCCTTGCGCGCTCAGCAGGCTGAACAGCTGATGCAGAAAGAAAAAGCCGCGCGCGAAGCCGCAGAGAAAAAGGCCGCGGATTCGAGCAAAACAGCGCAGACCGAGACCGATCTGGCGAAAAAGGAGAAGGCCGCGGCCGACAGGGCGTCGAAAGACGCGAAAGATCACGACGACCAGCTGAAGCGCGCTAAAGATGAGGCCGCTAAGGATGCGAAGCAGATCAAGGAACTGCAGGACCAGCTCAAGCGCGAAAAAGACGAAGTCGAGTCGTTGAACCAGAAGATCAAGAACATCGAAGCGCAGCACCGGCGCAACATCGTCAAATAGAGCCAAAATCCGCACTTCGCGCGACGCGTGCGTTGGTGTAAAACGCGGGCATGGCCGGACCGATTCCGATTGAAAGCGCATTCGCAGAACTGCTGGGCCACGCCGGCTCGGCGCCGATTACGCGCGTGCCGCTGACCGAGGCGCTGGGCTGCATTCTCGCCGAAGACATCAAAGCTGATCGCGACTGGCCGCCATTCACGCGCAGCGCCGTTGACGGCTATGCGGTTTTTTCGAGCGACACGCGCAGCGCTCCGGATGTGCTGGAAGTGATCGAAGAAGTTGCGGCCGGAAAAACACCGACGCGCGTGCTCTCCCCGGGCCAGGCTATCCGGATCATGACCGGCGCGCCGGTGCCCGCCGGCGCAGATTGCGTGATCATGCAGGAGCGCACGGATATCCCGAAGCCCGGCTACGTCCGGTTCCTGATGACGATGCACAGCGGCCAGAACATGTCGCGTCGCGCCGAAGACGCTCAGACCGGCGACGTGGTGATCTCAAGCGGCACGCGCATCGGTCCGGCGGAAGTGGGCGTGCTGGCGGCAGTCGGCGTGACGCAGGTTCCGGTGCGAAAGCCGCTGCTGGTGGCGATTCTCGGAACGGGCGATGAAGTGGTCGAACCGGAACTGACGCCCGGACCCGCGCAGATTCGCAATTCCAATAGCTACCAGTTGCTGGCGCACTGCGCCGCCAATCAACTCAAGACCAAATACCTCGGTATTGCGCCCGACGACCGCGAAACGACGCTGAAAATGGTCGAAGAAGGATTGAAAGCCGATGTGCTGATCAGCACCGGTGGCGTGAGCGTGGGCGAGCACGACCACGTGGGCGCGGCGTTCAAGCAGCTCGGCGTCGATGTGCGCTTCAGCAAAGTGGCGATCAAGCCCGGCAAGCCGATGAACTTTGGCCGGCGCGGCGAGTCACTTGTTTTCGGATTGCCGGGAAATCCGGTCGCGGCGTACTTGTGTTTTCACATGTTCGTGCTCACCGCAATCCGGCAGCGCCTGGGTGCGAGCGATCCACTGCCGCGCTGGCTTTCGCTGCCGCTGACGACCGCGGTAAGATCGAGCGGCGATCGCACGACATTCAATCCCGCGAAGGTCATTGTGAAGGACAGTGCGAGCCACGTGGCGCCCATCGACTGGCACGGCTCGGGACATTTAGCGAGCCTGGTCGGCATCGACGGTTTTTTTGTGCAGAAGCCCGGCGAAGAAATTTCAGCCGGCGAGCGGGTGACGTTTTATCCGATGTGAGATGATGAACATGAAGACTAAACTCAGCCATCTCGACAGCAAAGGCCGCGCGCGCATGGTCGACGTCGCGGACAAAGCGGTCACGCTGCGGCGCGCGGTGGCTGAGGCCTCAGTTCACATGCGGCCGCAGACTCTGGCGCTGATCACGAAAAATAAGGCGCCGAAAGGCGATGTGCTCGCGGTCGCGCGGATCGCGGGAATCCAGGCGGCCAAACGAACACACGAACTGATCCCGATGTGCCACCAACTGGCGGTTTCGTCGGTGAAAGTGGATCTTGAGACTGTTGGGAAGGGGCGGTTGCGAATCACGGCCAGCGTGCAGTGCGAAGGCAAGACGGGTGTGGAAATGGAAGCACTCGTCGCTGCGAGCGTTGCCGGTTTGACGGTCTACGATATGTTGAAGGCTGTGGATCGCGGTATGGAAATCAGCGCGGTGCGGCTGCTGGAGAAGTCTGGCGGGCGAAGCGGACATTACTCAATTAAAAAGGAAAAATTAAAAAGGAAAAAGTGAACGGCGGAGTCCGCGCCCTTTTTCATTTTTCCTTTTACATTTTTAATTCGCTATGAAGCCGACGGTTCTTTTGGTCGAAAAAATTCACCCGAAATATCTGGCGGAACTGGATAAGCGCATGCGCGTGATTCGGCCGCTCAGCCATGATGAGAACACATTGGCATCCGTTGCGCAGGGTGAGCAGATCGATGCGATCGTCATTCGCACCAAGGGCTGCGTCAGCCGCAAAATCATCGAAGCGTCGCCGAAGTTGAAAGTCATCGCGCGACACGGCATCGGCGTCGATCACATCGACGTCGCGGCGGCGACAGAACACGGCATTTGGGTCGTCAATACTCCGGGCGCCAGTCGCGTCGCGGCGGCCGAGCACACCTGGGCGATGATTCTCGCTCTGGCCAAGCGCGTGCCGCAGGGCGATCGCGCGGTGCGCGCAGGCGACTACGGTTTTCGCGACCGCAATAAATCGCTGGAACTTGAAGGGAAGACACTCGGTGTGATCGGGCTCGGGCGGATCGGGTCGACGGTTGGGCGTATCGCCGTGCACGGATTTGGCATGAAACTTCTGTACACGGACATTGTCAAATACCCGGCGAAGGAGAAACAGCTTCGCGCGAAAAAAGTGCCGCTGCGTACGCTGCTCGCCAAGAGCGACATCGTGACAATCCACACGCCGCTCGACGAATCGACGCGCGGAATGATTGGCGTCGAAGAAATCGGCTTCATGCAGCCGCAGGCGTTTCTGGTGAATTGCGCGCGCGGAGCGATCGTAAATGCAAAGGCCGTTGCGGCTGCGTTGAATGCCGGCGTGCTGGGCGGCGCGGCGTTCGACGTGTTCGATCCGGAGATTCCGCAGACCGACGATCCGCTTTTGAAAAGCGACCGAACCGCGCTGAGCACGCATTTCGCGGCGCAGACTCCCGAGGCCAATCTGGGCTACGCGGCGGTGGTGGAGGACGTTTTTCGCGTTTTGGCCGGGAAGCGGCCGAAATGGCCGGTAAATGAGGTGAAGAAGTAATATCCTGGCGCAGTCTCTTCCACAGTGACTTTTGCCCGTGAAGGTGGTATCATCTCTCGGGTTGAGGATGTATGCGGTATGGCAAGACGTTTCCATAAGACTATGCGCCGGCCGGGTTTCACCATGGTGGAGATCGTGGTGGTGCTGGGCATTCTGGGCGTTCTCTCATCGCTTTTGTTTCCGGCGCTGGTGAATGCACGTCTGGAAGCGCGCAAATCGCAGTGTACCGCTCAACTTCGGCAATTGGGCCAGGCGATGGTCATGTACGACATCGACCACGACCGGGTGTTTGAGAATTATCCCGACCGCTTGACGCACCTTCGCGCGCTGGGGTACGTGGCCGATGCGCGAATTTTTGTCTGCCCGCTCGACACGACCAAAGCAATCAGGGGCGGACCCAGCAATACCACCACGTTGAAGCCCGGAAATCCCAAAGACGACAAGAGCTACTGGGCCGAACGCAGCGGCAACATCAGCAATGGCATGCGCGAAGAGAATTGTTCGTACCTGTATGAATTCAGCACGCGAACCTGTCAGTCATACTTGAAAAACGCGGATGATCAGTGGGAATGGCAAGGCAGCGGATTTTGCACGGACGCGCTCGTAAGCTGGTTTCCGTTTTTTGCAGACGATACAAGCGATTCGGGGCCGGATTCGTATGTGAACGATGGAGACTGTGGATTTTCCTCGAACTATTCGATTTACAGCCCCGTCAGTCCATTGCGCGTCGATCGCAATCGGGACGGCATTGTGAACTGGCAGGAAGCAAAGTTTTCGCAGTTGGAAGAAGGTGACGTGTACACGACTGGAATCGCCGGACCGGGCGATATGTATGTGCCCGCCTCCTGGTCGGACGAGCCCTACTGGAACATTGGCCTCGATGATGTCGCGCAACATGGATACAACCGGACGTGGATGCCGATCGTGCGCTGCTTCTGGCACATGGATCCCAAGCGCGTTGACGACGAATCGCTGGAGCAGGTTTTGAATCTCGCGATCGACGGAAACACGTTCTTTTCAGCTCCAGGCTGGGAACAGACCGCCTGGAGATATGGCCGCATTCACGACAACGCCACCGAATAGCGAAACTCCTCCTTCCGCTCGAAGCGGTTGAAGAATTCCCCCGACAGTTTAGAACATATTTCACGAAAATGCGCTGCTGCTCCGGCTGAATCGGTGCGCTGCGACAGGGCGGGCCCATCCGCCGAAGGAGAGTGTTGAAACATGCTCGATCTGAAATTTGTGCTCGCGAACCTCGACGTTGTGCAGAAAGCGGTGGATGAAAAGCACGCGGCCAACGAACACGTTGACGTCAAAAAACTCCCGGCGCTCGAGGAACAGCGCAAAAAAGTCATTCTCGAAGGCGAGACGCTGAAAGCCGAGCGCAACAAGCTCTCCAAAGACATCGGCATGCGCATGGGGAAGTCGAAGGCCCTGGCGGCTGAGCCAGAGAAGCTCGCGGCGGCCATGTCGGAGATCGGGGAATTACAGCGGCAGTCCAAGGCGCTGGGCGACCGCATCCAGACACTCGAAGGCGAACAGGGTCGCGTGGAAGCCGAACGCGACGAGATGCTGGCGTGGATTCCGAATGTGCCGCACGCGTCTGTTCCGCCAGGCGAAGGCGCCGAGCAGAACGCCGTCGTTCGCACCGTGGGAGACAAGCCCAATTTCGGATTCAAGCCCAAACCGCATTTTGAGCTCGGTGCCGAATTGGGCATTCTCGAAACCGAACGCGGCGGAAAAATTTCAGGCTCGGGCTGGTACTTTCTGCGCGGCGACGGCGCGCGCATGGAACGCGCGTTGATCAGCTGGTTTCTCGACGTTCACCGCACACGCAACGGATACGAGGAACTCTTTCCGCCCTTCTTCGTGACTGAAAAGACGCTCTACGGTTCGGGGCAGTTCCCGAAATTTCGCGAGCAGATGTATCATTCCGAGATGGACAAGCTGTACGCGATTCCGACGGCCGAAGTTCCCGTCACCGCGTTCCATCGCGACGATGTGCTCGAAGAAAAAGAATTGCCGAAGAAATATGCGGCGTATTCGGCGTGTTTCCGCCGCGAGGCAGGAGCGGCCGGTGCCGACACGCGCGGCATTCTGCGCGTGCATCAATTCAATAAAGTTGAGATGTTGAAACTCACCACGCCGCAGAACAGCTATGCCGAACACGATGCAATGCTGGAAAACGCGGAGCATCTTCTTAAGGAATTGGGCCTGCAGTACCGTGTGCTGCTGCTTTGCCGGGGTGACTTGAGCTTCTCTGCAGCGAAGTGCTACGACCTGGAAGTTTTCGCGCCGGCGGCGGACAAGTGGTTGGAAGTGTCCAGTGTGTCAAACTTTGAAGACTACCAGGCACGGCGCAGCAATCTGCGCTACCGACCGGCGGATGGCGGAAAGCTGCAGTTCGTCCACACGCTCAATGGTTCGGGCCTGGCGCTGCCGCGCATAATTGTCGCGCTGTGGGAATGTAACCAGCAGGCGGATGGATCGATTAATATTCCGCCGGTCCTTCAAAAATATATGGATGGCCAGACCAAGATCACGAAAAAATGACAATTGAGGAGGGCGTGTTGATATATTCGGCGCCCTCCTTCATATAATACACAGATTGCACGAGGTCGACCCTATTATTGTCCTAATGGACGTGTGCGATAAAATGAACAATATATAAGTTAGTCTTGACGCATAAAAAAAAATCCGTAGAGTACGCAGCGCAAACCCTTGTTCTGACGTCGTGCGCAAGTTCTTAAAGAGCTTGCGAAACCTGTTGCAGTATTGCACGTGTTGTTTTTTTGTAGGCGTGCGCGGCGGATTAACAGGGGTGAGAGTTCGACTTCTATTTTGTGGCGTGCAACGGTAGGCCAACGGCCCCGTGGTGTAGTGGGGCAGGCACAAAGAAAGGACGGCCGCGGTCGATGATCGATTTGCGTACGCTCGCGGGAGTAGCCCTGACTGCTGGAATTTTCGCAGGGCTGATGGGCTGTGCTAACCAACGGGGCGACCTGGGTGCGGATAAAGAATCCGCTCCAATCGTGCGGACAGAACCGCGCGAAAATGCCGCTCCGGCTGGTGAAGTGGTAGAAGTCGTCGAGTCTGCTGATAAAAAGGCGGCTCCCACAAGCACAGCTCGAGATCCCAAAGACGTCTCTGCCGAACTGGTGTCGTTGAAGCCCGCTCCTGTTGCTGATGTCGGCGCTGAAAAGCCCGCAGAAGCTCCGGCAGCGGCTGTGCCGGCTCCAGTAGCTGAGACCAAGGCCGATGGCGACAAGCCGAAGGAAGGCGAAGCGCCCAAGCCGGCTCCGTCTGGTGAAGAGACTCCGCAGCAGCGCGCCGAACGGCTGTTGAAGGATGCCGAACGCCTCTCGGGTGTGACCGCGCAGGCCCAGGCGCAGGAATCGGAAGCCGCCTACCAGGCCGGACTGAAGTTGTTCAACGATCTCGAATACGAAGAATCCCGCGCGTATTTTGAAAAAGCTGTGCGCCTGAATCCCGCGCACACACTGGCTCAACAGAAACTGCGCACGGTCAACGCGCTGCTCGGCGTCCACGCCAACATCATGAAAGAAAAGATGATGGATCTGGAACGCAACGAGCGCGTGAAGATGCAGGAATCGATGCTTGTCCTGGCGCAGTCGCTCGAAGACGCGCGCCAGTTCGAGGAAAAAGGCAGCAGCGTTCCGGTTGAAGCCGATCCGAACGAAAAAGAACACACTCTCGCCGACCAGCTGGATTACCTCCGCCGCGCGCAGGAACGCTACCGCCGCGTGCGCGAAATCCTGAACTGGATGCCGCCGACGTTTGAATTGCCGGGAATGCGCACGCAGGTCGATGGCGCGCTGGCCCGCGTGAAGGAAAAGATCGCTGCGAAGGAAGACGAAGTCGGCTTCCTGCGCCGCGAACAGGCCGCGTTGATCGCCAACCAGGCCCGCGTTCGTGAAGACGAACAGTTCAAGCTGCGCGTCACCAAGCTGCTGGAACAGGTTCGCGACCTTTATGACCGCCACGAATACAAGGCTGCCGAGCATCTCTCGCTCAGCGTGTTGAAGATCGATCCGCTGAATGGCGACGCCGAAGGCTGGAAGCGCAAAGCACGCGCAGCCTACCACGTCAAGGAAGACAGTGACGTCAATGAACTGATGCGCGACGAATACAAGCGCAGCTGGGAAGACGTGGAAGAAGCGTCGATCAGCTATGCGCCGCTGGTTCTCTATCCGTCAAACTGGGACCAGATCAGCAAGCGCGCCGAATCCTCCGCCATCGGCAAGGTGGAAAAGGAAGAGGCGTGGAAGGCCGACATCCGCAAAAAGCTGCAGCGCAAAGTCACGTTTGAATTCGTTGACACGCCGCTGGACGAAGCCGTCAGCTTCCTGCGCTCGCTGGCCAACGTGACCATGATCGTCGATCCGAAGGTCATCGCGGGCGGAGCGCCGGCGATCAATCTGCGCGTCACGGACATGAGCCTCGACCTGGCGCTGGAATGGATCCTGAAGCTGGCCGACCTCGAATACGCATTGAAGGACAACGCCATCTTTATCAGCAAGGCGCAGAACCTTCAGGAAAGCGTCGAGTTGCAGATTTATGACGTCAGCGACTTGACCCAGACGATCCAGGACTTCCCGGGCCCTGAAATCCAGATCACCGTCGTCGGCGACGCAGCCGGTGGTGGTGGCGGCGCGGCGAGTCCGTTCGCGAAAGCGCCGGTGGTCACTCCGACACTGACGAATATCGCCGACATGATCCGCAACCGCGTCCGCCCCGAAAGCTGGGATCCGGCGCTGGGCACTTCGATCGAAGAACGCGGCGGCAAGCTGGTGGTGATGCAGCGCCCTGAAGTGCATGCGCTGGTCAACAAGCTGCTGTCGGATTTCCGCGCAACGCAGAAGATGATGATCAACATCGAGAGCCGCTTCCTGACGATCCGCGAAGCGTACCTCGAAGACATCGGCGTGGAATTCCAGGGTCTCGACCCGAACGTTCTGATGGGCGACTTCGGCGACATCCGCCGTCTCGGTGCTCCGACTGGACTCGTCCAGCCGCGCGTGCCGGGCGCGAGCGATGCCGTTCCGCCGAACGCTCCGTTCCCCGGTATCGTCAACGGGCCGGACCGCCGCCTCTCGGGCTCGCTGTCGGAAGTGGGATCGATCATCAATCACTCGATCAACTTCTTCAACAACGACCCGGATACGATCTCCGGAGTGGATACCTCGAACACGGTCCGCCAGGGTGGATTCAGCGGACAGGTGACGATCCTGAACAACACGCAGGTCCAGGCGTTTGTTCGCGCCCTGGCCGTGCGCGAAAACCAGAGCACGTTGATTGCCCCGCGCCTGACCGTGTTCAATACGCAGCGCGCGCATATGTTCGTCGCCCGCCAGCAGTCGTACGTGGCGGACTACGAAATCTCCGGCGACAGCTACGATCCGACGATCCGCCAGTTCCTGGTCGGCGTGGTGCTCGACGTCAAGCCCATCGTTTCAAGCGATCGACGCTACGTGACGATGGAACTGCGCCCGACAGTGACGGAACTCGTGAATTTCCAGACCCGCCAGATCGACACGTTTGCCGTGAACAGCGGCGCGAACGTGAACATCCTGGTGAATCTGGCCTTCCCGATTCAGTTCCCGGAACTGTCGATTCGCCGCGTGCGCACCACGGCGACCTGCCCCGACGGCGGCATCCTGCTGGTCGGCGGTTTGTATCGCAACGTCAAGTTCAACGCAGAGAACGGTGTTCCGTTCCTGAGCGATCTGCCGGTGGTTGGCCGCCTGTTCCGCTGGAACACGGTGGACAATGCCAAGAGCAATCTGGCGATCCTGATCAGCCCGCGCATCATCCTCTTCAACGAGGAAGAAGAAAAACTGTAAGCTAACGCCCGCCTTTCCCGACGGGGAAGGCTTTATCGACGTATGACGTTGACGTGCTTGAGTGAAGTGCAATTGCGGAGTGAGGGAATGTCAATGAACGCTGGCTTTAAGGGCTTTAGCATTGTTTGCCTCAGCGTGATGAGCGCCACGTTTGCGCTCGGCATAACGACGGCGTCTGCCGGTGAGCCGCAGGTTCCGCCGCCGCCAACTCCGCCGGCGCCAACAGCCGCCGACACTGAAGCCTCCCGCTTGCTCGAGAAGCAGGCTCAGGACGACAAGAAGCTGAAGGAAGAGATCACGACGCAGGCGAATTCGCACTTCGAATCCGCCAAGGCGCTGTACGCCGCGTTCGATTACGAAGGCGCCCGCCAGGAACTGGAATTGGCCGTCCGCCTCGATCCCAACCACGAAGAAGCCCGCAAGCTGTTGATGAAGGTTAACGATGTCCTGAATGTGCGCCGCGACCGCGTGCGTGCCGCCGCCAGCCAGCTGTATGGCGAAACGAAAGTGGCCGTGCAGGAAAAGCTGGTCGAGCTCGACAACCGCATTGACTGGGGCAAGAAGTACATCAACGAAGCACAGACCGACCAGGATCTGTCGATGACCGACCGCATCCGCCGCTACGAACAGGCCCTCGGCGCGTTTGAACGCGCAAAGGAATTGCTGAAGTGGATGCCGGTGGAAGTTCAGACCGACGAGCAGTCCAACGAAGTCACGCGCCTGGTGAACGAATCGCGCAAGGCTATTTCGGCCGCCCGCGCGCGGTTGCAGGAAGTCGACCGCGAAGAGGCCCAGCGCCTCGCGGAAGAACAGCGCGCCAACGAACGCAAGTACCAGGAAAAGAAGGTCCACATGATGGTGGATCAGGCCAAGGCGCTCTACGAAACAGGCAAGTACGACGAAGCCGTGGATTTGGCCAGCAAGATTCTCGAAGCCGATCCCACGAACGCCGAAGCGAACACGATCATCGCTGTCTCGCGCGACCGCTACCACACCAAGAAACGGGCGTGGCTGGACGAAGAATATAAGGAGCAGTTCACGCTGAACCGCGAACGCGCGGAACGCATGAACATCCCGCATACCGATTACCTCATCTACCCGGACAACTGGCACGAAATCGCCCAGCGCTCCGCGGCGGGTGAAGGAAGCCGCCGGCCGGAAGAGCCCTGGAAGCAGGAAATCCGCAAGAAGCTTTCGCGCCACGTGTCGTTTGAGTTCGTCGACACGCCGCTCGAAGAAGCGATCCAGTTCTTGAATTCGCTGACGAAAGTCAACATCATCCTTGATCCGAAGATTGCCGCGGAAGGTGCGAACAAGACCCCGATCACGCTGCGCGTCCAGGACATGGAAATGGATCTGGCGCTGAAGTGGATTCTGCGCCTGGCCGAACTGGAATACGACCTGCGCAACCAGGCGGTGTTCATCACCAAGAAGGCCAATCTGGCCGCGAACGTTGAACTGGAAATCTA
>Ga0265314_10005188_pt1 | contig 11829 bp, 15 predicted proteins | sample 4126metaG_FD_203106 | JGI IMG/M metagenome (GOLD analysis project Ga0265314, IMG submission 203106) | Rhizosphere microbial communities from Carex aquatilis grown in University of Washington, Seatle, WA, United States - 4-1-26 metaG | ecosystem: Host-associated > Plants > Roots > Rhizosphere >... | reverse complement strand
CGACTCAGGGTCTGCCGTGACCGAGCAGGTGACAACCGGTCCCTATTTCCTTGACTACCGGTGCCTATTTCCTTCCGCATCTCCCTTCGCCGTTTCCCAGCCTTTAGAATCAATCTTGTATGAAGTGTCCCTACTGCGGGTTCGCCCAGGATCGGGTAGTTGACTCGCGCGAGAGCAAGGAAGCCGATTCCATCCGCCGCCGGCGCGAGTGCGAGAAGTGCGAGCGGCGCTTCACAACTTACGAGCGCATCGACGAGATTCCGTACATGGTGGTGAAGAAGGACGGACGGCGGGAGCGCTTCGACCGGCAGAAGGTGTTGAACGGCCTGCTGCGCGCCTGCGAAAAACGGCCCATTTCCTCAACCCAACTGGAAGAAGTGGTTGATGCCACCGAGCAGTTCCTGATGGACGCGCAGGAGCGCGAGCGCACCACCAGCGAGATCGGCGAACTGATCATGAGCCACCTGAAGAAACTCGACACGGTAGCGTACATCCGCTTCGCCAGCGTATACCGGGACTTCAAGGACGTGCGCGAATTCAAGGAAGAACTGGAAGGGCTGCTGGAAGGGCATCGGGGAACGAAAAACAAGAAATAAGCTCCTAGCTTCTAGCTTCCAGCAGCCTGCAGCCTCTAGCCGTTGCGCAGCGATCGCTAGAAGGTACAATCCGGATTAGAATCTAACCGTGCAATCAGACCAACCGTCCGCGACAGTAAAAACCGCTTTGGAAGTGTCAAAGATTCTGTGGCCCGATTTCGTGGAGGAACACGGATGCATCTTTCTTGGGTGGCACTCGGGGCTCAACCCTCCTCCAGCAAACGACACGGCCACAGGTTGGGAGTCGTTCGTCAACCACACGCACATTCTCGATGAATTCGCCAATGTTGCGGAGAAGTTCATCGGGGAAGACGTAACGTACAACGAGGATCATCCCGATTTCATTTCCGCGTGTGAACTCGGCCGGCGCATCGCGCGGCTGTGGGCGCTGAAATTGAAAATCGATTTTTCGTCCGATCGATTTCGGGTCTATTACACCCAATACGATAATCCCATCGTCCGCTTTCACAAGGTTCGTGATGACGAACCCTGCTGGCTCGATGATGAGGCGCTTCAGGTTGCAACAGATCGTTCATTTAAGGGTGCGATCATCTTCGACACCGACACGGCAATTGTCGGCAACGGCAGCCGCTCGCAAACCGAAGCTGCCCAGCGGCTGGCGGCAATGGGAGGAAGCGACCCGAAGGCTGAAGCCGCGCCGCGGCGCAGGGATGACGAGCGATCCATTTAGCCGCGCCGCGATAGGCTAGAAGCTAGAGGCTAGAAGCCAGCAGCTATGTCCGAATCCAAGACCCACAAAATCACCCTGATCCCGGGCGACGGCATCGGCCCCGAAGTCACCCAGGCCGTCGTCCGCATCCTTGAAGCCACCGGCGTCAAGTTCGAATGGGAGCGGCACGCCGCCGGCGCCGAAGCCTTCGAAATCTTCGGCGAGTACATCCCGCAGGCGCTCTACGAATCGATCGAGCGCAACAAGGTGGCGCTGAAGGGGCCAGTTACCACGCCCATCGGCGGCGGTTTCAAGAGCATCAACGTCACCCTGCGCAAGAAGTTCGACCTGTTCGCCAACTTCCGCCCCATCAAACTACTGCCCGGCATGGAATCCAAGTGGCCCGGCGTGGACCTCATCATCGTGCGCGAAAACACTGAGGGCGAGTACGTGGGCCTGGAGCACGAGGTCGTCCCCGGCGTGGTGGAATCCATCAAGGTGATCACGGAGAAGGGATCGACGCGCATCGCGCGCTTCGCCTTCGAGTACGCGCGCAAGCACGGCCGCAAGAAGATCCACTCCGTTCACAAAGCCAACATCATGAAGCTCTCTGACGGGCTCTTTCTGCGCTGCGCGCGCAAGGTCGCGGAAGAGTTCCCGGACATTCAGTACGGCGAGCACATCATCGACAACACCTGCATGCAGCTCGTGATGAATCCATATCAGTACGACACGCTGCTGCTCGAGAATCTATATGGCGACATTGTCAGCGACCTCTGCGCGGCATTTGTCGGCGGACTCGGCCTGGTGCCCGGCGCCAATCTGGGCCACGACTGCGCCATCTTCGAGGCCGTTCACGGCTCCGCGCCTGACATCGCCGGCAAGGACATTGCCAACCCAACGGCACTGCTGCAATCGGCCATCCTGATGCTGCGCCACCTGGACGAAGACGCCGCCGCAGACAAGGTGCAGAACGCTCTTGAATCCGTCTATACCGAGCGCCAACACCTGACCCGCGACGTGGGTGGAACTGCGGGCACAACCGAGTTTGCCGACGCCGTCCTCAAGGCCATGGGATGAGGACAGGGACCGAGGGAACCGAGGGACGAATATCGATGAAACACTATCTGCTCTTTTACGAAGTGGATGCGGATTACGCGGCGCGGCGTGCGGAGTTCCGCGGCGCGCATCTGGCCAAGGCATGGGCCGCAAGCGAGCGTGGCGAGCTGGTGCTGGGCGGCGCGCTTGCCAATCCCCTGGATTGTGCCATTCTGCTTTTTCAGGGTGATTCAGCCGCGGTGGCCGAGGACTTTGCCCGCACCGATCCCTACGTCCTCAACGGCCTGGTGAAGCGGTGGCATGTGCGCGAGTGGATCACCGTGGCCGGAACTGGCGCAGCAACGCCCGTGCGGCCGGCCTGAGTTCCGGCCTACTCTTCCACCAGCATGGCTTCGGATTCCACCGGCAGAGCCTGGGTCACGCGCCGCACCGGCAGATACAGCAGACTGAAGAGAATCAACGCCACGCCTTCAGTGCAAAGGATGTAAAGCGGCCATGGGCCCAGGTAGTCGAGGAGCGAGGGGTCGGCCGGCTTGGCGCGCAGAAAAAAATAATCCGTGCCGAAGAAGTAATCGAACGGTCCGTCAACAAGCGCGAAAACATTGATGCCGATCATTGCCCAGGCCACCGACCATTTGCGCGGGCGCGCCTGACGCGACCACAGCAGGTACAACACCGCCGTTACCGTGAGTCCGTGCGTGATGAAGAACTCCACCGAACCGAATGATGGGAACGGCTCAGTAAGATTGGGCGTGAGCAGCGCCATCCCCGCGCCGGCCAGCGCCCAGTAATACGCAAGATCGAAAACGGCGGCCTTGAGCCTAAACAGCGACAGGATGGTCAGCGCCAGCGAGAGATCGCAAAGCTCCAGTGGCAGGCCGAAAGGAAACGCGAGCAGATGCGTCTCAATCCGCCAGCCATAAAAGAGGATGGTATTCACCACCAGCGCGACGCCCAGCCCCAGCCGAATGGTCTTTGCTGCCGCAGGCACCCTGCGCTGCGCCAGGGCGAGCAAGAGGGCAAGAGCCGGCACCGCGGCAAGGATCGCCAGATGCGCCGGTCCGAACAGGTGAATATATGGGTTCATGGCTTCGCGCGCTTGATCACAGGATGCCACGCCGCCGGCCTGTGCCGCCAGTGACCGCTCAATCCAGCAGCGGCATTCATCGTCTGCCGGAGATGGCCCGCACAATCGCGGTAAGGATTACCGCGCCGACAACGGCGATGCAGATGCTGATGATCAAACCGTGTTGGCCCACTCCGCCGAAACCGAGATGCGACGAGATGAAGCCGCCCACCACAGCGCCAATCAACCCGACGATCATGTCCACAAAAAAGCCGTAGCCGGAGCCCTTCATGATCTTGCCGGTGAGCCAGCCGGCGATTACACCAATAACAATCCACGCAATGATCCCGTGTCCCATGCTTCCTCCTCATCAACGGATGTATTAGATGCAGCCGTGCGGACCGGCGGGTCCGGCGCCGCACATCGCGCGGGGGAACCGGACGGAATTCTTACATGCATCCGCCGCTCCTGTACACTGGAATGTTTAACTGCGATGCAAAACAAATATCCAATTGGCATTCTGGGCGCGACCGGGATGGTCGGCCAGCGCTTCATCCAGCTTCTTGAGAATCACCCGTGGTTCGAGATCGCCTGGCTGGCAGCCAGCGACCGCTCCAGCGGCAAGAAGTACGGCGATGCCGCGAAGTGGCGGCTCGATTCGCCGCTGCCGGAGCGCATTGCGCGCATGACAGTTTCCCCGGCCGATCCCAATGGCGCGCCCAAGATTATTTTCGCGGCGCTGGACGCCGATATCGCGCGCGATCTGGAGCCGGCATTCGCCGCTGCCGGATGCGCGGTGGTGTCGAATTCGAGCGCCTTCCGCATGCACGCCAGCGTGCCGCTGGTGATTCCTGAGGTCAACGCGGATCACCTTCACCTGATTGAAGAGCAGAGCTGGCGGCGTGAGTCCGGCGGTTATATGGTGACCAATCCCAACTGTTCGGCCATCGGCCTGGTGATTGCACTTAAGCCGCTGGAGGAGCGTTTCGGCATCGAACAGATTTTTGTGACCACCATGCAGGCCGTCAGCGGCGCGGGCTATCCTGGCGTGCCCTCAATGGACATTCTGGGCAACGTGGTGCCTTACATCAAAAGCGAAGAAGAGAAGATGGAGGCGGAGACGCTGAAGTTGCTCGGACGGCTCGAATCGAGTCCAGCCGGACACACTGTCACGCCGCTCGACGCGCGCATGAGCGCCCACTGCAACCGCGTTGCTGTTGAAGATGGCCATACTGAGAGCGTGTCGATCAAGTTCCGCAAGTCCGCCACCCGCGAAGAGATTCTGGCGGCGTGGGCGGAGTTTCGCCCGCTAGCCCAGCTGCACCTGCCCATGGCCCCGGAGCAGCCGGTGGAATTTGCGCCACAGGACGATCGCCCACAGCCGCGGCTCGATCGCAATCGCGGGCGCGGCATGGGTGTAACGGTCGGCCGCCTGCGTCCGTGCGGGCTGCTCGACTGGAAGTTCACCGTGCTCTCGCACAACACCATTCGCGGCGCGGCCGGCGCGGCCATCCTGAACGCGGAGCTGCTGCGGAGTCTGGGAAAACTCGATCCTGAACCTCCTCCCGATCGCTCCGGCGCGCTGCAACATAAGAAGAAGGTTGAAATCGGCGACACGATTGCGGCCGGTTTAGGCGATCTCATCAGCGGATTCTGATACACGAATCATGGAAACACACGCATGAACCTTGTGGTCATGAAATTTGGCGGCACGTCGGTGGAGGATCCGGCGGCCATCGCGCGCACCGCATCCATTGTGGCGGGCCGCGTGGCTGCGGGCATACACCCGGTGGTGGTGGTCAGCGCCATGGCCCGCGTTACTGACCAGTTGCTGCGCTGCGCTGTTTCATCGGCGCAAGGCGACCGCACCGGCGCGCTGGCCATCAGCTCGCGGCTGCGCTCGCGCCATCGCGACACCGCCGCGGCGCTGGTGAAGGACCCCAAGCAGGCGGCCACGCTGGTCAACTGGATCGATCAGAAGTTCGATCAGCTTGACGAGATCCTGCGCGGGCTGGCCGCCATCCTCGAGCTCACACCGCGCATCTCCGATCTCATCGTCAGCTTTGGTGAGCGCATCTCCAGCCGCATGATCGCGGTGGCATTTGCTGAACGCGGCATTGACGCCGTCCACGTGGATGCCCGCGAAGTTGTCATCACCGATTCGCAATATCAGAAGGCCATTCCCATCGACTCGATCATCGAGAAGCGCGCGGCGGAGAAGATCAGCCCGCAGGTGAACGAGGGCAAAGTGCCGGTGATCGGCGGCTTCATCGGCTCCAACGAAGCCGGCATCACCACCACCATTGGACGGGGCGGCTCCGACTTTACCGCTGCCCTGCTCGGCGGCGCCATGCACGCCGAGTCCATCGAAATCTGGACCGACGTGGACGGCATCATGACCAGCGATCCGCGCGTCTGCCCCGATGCGCTGCGGGTCAAAGTCATCAGCTTTGAAGAAGCGGCCGAGCTGGCTTACTTCGGCGCCAAGGTGCTGCACCCGGCCACCATCCTGCCGGCGGTGCGGAAAAACATTCCCGTACTTGTGCTCAACAGCAAGAACCCGGCGAACGAAGGCACGCGCATCATCTCGCTGGCGCCGCACTGCAAGAGCCCCTTCAAGTCCATCGCGGTCAAAAAGAAGCTGAGCATCATCGACGTGGTAGCCAGCCGCATGCTCATGACCCACGGCTACATGAAGGAGATCTTTACCATCTTCGACAAACACCAGACGCCGGTCGATATGGTCTCCACCAGCGAAGTGTCGGTCTCGCTCACCGTGGACTCCAACGACAAGCTGCCGCTCATCGCTGCCGACCTGAGCAAACTGGCCGACGTGAAATACGAGGGCAAGAAGGCGCTGGTCTGCATGGTAGGCGAGGACATTCGCGGCCAGAATGGCATGGCGGCACGGGTCTTTTCGGCGATCCGGCACATCAACGTGCGCATGATCTCGCAGGGCGCCAGCGAAATCAACATGAGCTTCATGATTGAGGAAGACGACGCGGACGAGGCAGTGCGCTCGCTGCACGCAACGTTCTTCCAGGATCCCGATCCGGAGATCTTCGACGTGGAAGCGCGGCGGACATAGCCGGCCAATCAGGAAGGAGTCGCCCTTGCATCGTCTCCATTCGATGATCACGCTTGCGGCCATCGTCAGCTGTTCGCGGCTGCTTGCAATTGGGCAGGCTGCCGCTGCGCCACAGCCGCCGCAGCTTCGCTTCGTCTATGAAGAAACCGTCACGCTTGCCGCCGGCGTGCCCGTCGGCGACACTCCCATCGGCAAGCGCAACATTGTGCCCATCACCGGGGGCACGTTTCAGGGCCCAGACCTGCGCGGCAAAATCATGCCCGGAGGTTGGGATTGGCAGCTCACCCTTCCCAGCGGCTGCTTCCAGTTGCACGCGGACTACTTCATCAAGACCGACGACGATGTCATTATTCATGTGGTGAACCAGGGCATGGTCTGCCCCAATTCGACCGGAAAACGGGAGGCGCTCTTCACTTCTCCGCAATTCGAAGCGCCCAAAGGCAAGTACGATTGGCTGAATGGCGGCGCCTTCGTCGGCACTCTTGAAGCGATGCAGGTGGACGGCAAGCCCGCAGTGCACATTCGCTTTTACAAAGCCTACGGCAATTAGGCTGCGCGCACCCGCCCCTGCGGGGGCTGAATCAGGAATCTGAAATGAACATTCTCATCCTCGGCAAAGGCAAAACCGGCTCGCTCGTCGCGGAAGTGGCGCACGAGCGCGGCCACGGCGTGCGCTCACTGGAGATTCACGAAAACCGCGGCGCATCCGCGCTCACCGCGCCCACGCTGGCCGGCGTCGACGTGGTCATCGACTTCACTAATGCAGAGTCCGCAGCGGAAAACATGCGCGCGATCCTGGCTCTCGGAGGCAGGATCGTCGTTGGCACCACCGGCTGGTACGCGCACCTGGCCGCGATGAAGGAACTCGCGGAACGCCGCGGCAGTTCCCTGCTCTACGGCTCCAACTTCTCCATCGGCGTGCAAAAGCTCTTCCGCCTGACGGCTGATGTGGCCAGGCTCGCGGGCTACGCGTTCTCCATCGCAGAAACGCATCACGAGTCGAAGCTCGACGCGCCTTCCGGCACGGCCCTCACGCTCAAGGAGATCATTCAATCCGTCCGCCCCGATGCCGAAGTGCCCGTCACATCGCACCGCATCGGCGACGCCAAGGGCGAGCACATAGTCACCGCAAGGAGCGAGGTGGATGTGCTGGAGCTGCGTCACGACGCCTTCAGCCGCCGCGGCTTCGCAGTTGGAGCCGTCCGCGCCGCCGAGTGGCTGGCCCAGCAGAACCACCCCGGCGTTTGGGACTTCCGGGAGATCTTCGATCGGCTGTGAGCGTAGGTGTGGCATCGCGAGCAATAACAGAGTTTGACAAAGTTTGTTATCCAGTCGAGGATGTTCAGGAGGAGATTTCCCCATGAACGTGTCGCTGACGCCCGAACTTGAGAAGTTTGTCGCCACCAAGGTTGAATCCGGCCGCTACACCTCGGCCAGCGAGGTCGTACGCGAGGCTCTCAGGACGCTTGAGCGCGAGGAGAAGTCGCGCGAACAGCAGATCGCCGAATTCAACCGCGAGCTCAGGGCACGGCTTGACGCACTCGACCGCGGCGAGGGTATCCCCGGAGAAGTATTCCGCCAGGAAGTCGCTGAGAGAATGGCCCGTCGGAGAAAGCGCATCGCATGAGCGATTACGATCTGAGCCCGCGAGCCCGCGAGGAAATACGGGAGATCTGGGATTTCATCGCTCGCGACAACGAAGATTCCGCCGACCGATGGATCATGAGATTGCTGGGATCGTTCGACCTTCTCGCTCGAAATCCTCGTATCGGGCATACGCGGAGAGATATCACAGACCATGAACTATTGTTCTGGCCTGTCGAGAACTACTTGATCGTCTATCGACCGATTGCGGATGGCAATATCGAAATCGTCGCGGTCACCCAGGGCTCGCGCGACATCCCAACTTTTCTCCACAAGCGCTCTTGATCTCAGCCCCGCCCCGCGCGTGACCCCTGACACCTGCCCCCTGATCCCGTCCGTTATAAACTAGCCTGTCATGGATACAACAGGTTGTGGCACAGCGATCGTCACCCCCTTTCGCGCGGACGGATCGGTAGACGAGCAGGCGCTCTGGGCGCTGGTTGACTGGCAAATCGAATCGGGGATCGACTTCATCGTCGCCTGCGGATCGACCGGCGAGGCAGCGACCCTGGACGAAGAAGAGTGGCTCAACGCCGTTCGCATCGTGGTGGAAGCTGCGCGCGGGCGCGTGCCGGTGTGGGCCGGCTGCACCCATAACTCCACGCGCACGCTGCTGCGCCTGGCCGGCCGGCTGCGCCAGGTCTCCGGCGTCAGCGCCGTTCTTTCCGCCAACCCCTATTACAACAAGCCCACCCAGGAGGGCCAGTTCCAGCACTTCCTGGCCCTGGCCAAGGCCGTGGCGCCGCTCCCGGTGTGCCTCTACAACGTGCCTGGCCGCACCGCCGCCAACCTGGAGCCGGAGACGGTGATTCGACTGTCCGAAGCCGCGCCCAACATCCAGGCGGTCAAAGAAGCCAGCGGCAAGCTGCCCCAGATCGCCCAGATCGTTCACGGCGTAAGCCGCACATTCAAAGTATTCTCCGGCGACGACAACATGGCCCTCGCCGCCATCGGCATCGGTGCCCACGGACTCATCAGCGTGGCCTCCAATGAAGCCCCCGCCGAAGTCGGCCGCATGATCCGCTCCGCCCTGATGAACGACTGGGCGCAGGCGCGCGAAGTCGAACGCCGCCTGGGCCGGCTCTTCGAGGCCAACTTCTGGGAGTCCAACCCGGCCCCCGTCAAGACTGTGCTCAGCCTCATGGGCAAATGCGGCGACACCGTCCGTCTGCCCCTGGTGCCGCCCACAGCCGCCACGCGCGCCAAACTGGAGCGCCTCGCCGGCGAGTTGGGCCTGCTCAAGCTGGCGCCCGTCGAAGGCGATCTGGGCCTGTTTTGATTGCAGGGCTCAGGGTGCCGGTTATCATGATTCGGGAATCGGAGACTTCATAGTGAGCCAGCTTCCCGAGTCAGTTCGTCAGGTATCCTTCTGAAATTAAAAGAAAAAAGTCGATTGCTTAATGGACGCCAACAGTGCCTGACACCTGAAACCTGCCCCCTGTAACCTGCATCTGCTACTGACCGCGCAGTTCTTGCTCGGCGCGGAACCAGTCTTCGATGTGATGGCCGTGTCTTCTGCCGCGCTCCTGCCAGTAGCTGTGCGCCAGCCGGGCCACCTCTTCCTGGGAAACCGACCGCTCCTGGGCCGCGCCGTGGTGGTTTTGCACCGCCGGATCGGCGCTGATCCCGTTGCCGTTCTTCATTGCCGCCTTGCGAGGCTTTGCTGCCGTCCTGGTCTTTTTCACTGTCTCTGCCATTCCTGTAACCTCCGGGAGATTGAGACCCATGAGCGGGTCTTTCCTCTCAGAATACTAGAAAACAGGCACGTATCATACCCCCATGTGGGCCGAGTACCAAGCACCTAAACAGGAGCCGGTAGGATAGCTAGTAAGTAATTGATAAATAACACGTTATTATGGTATAATCCGGCAAGCCAGCTCACGCCCCGCCCAGTTCTTCCTTTTCCCGCTCTCGCCGGCGTTCCGCCGACCCCTCAGTTCCGCTTCGGCCGCCCTTTCGCGCTCCATTTCATCCCTGAGGATGGTTTCGCCGTTTGTCATCCAGACCACTCACGAATTAGCCAACAAAAAAGTGAAGTTCCCTAACCGGTGCAGCCTCGGCGGTATCGAATGGGTGCCAATCGTCAGTCAAGAATGTGCGCCCTGGGGGCAGGCGTTTGGGGTCGACTTGCGGTCAAGCCGATTCTTGGCCGCCAGCGAGCGTATAATCGTCCCGCAATCATTGGAGATACCCATCATGAGACCGTATTGCGTTGCACCGGCGCTGGCCATTCTTCTCGCGTGCTCCTTTGCGGCGGGGCAGAGGCCCAAGCCCGAGCCGCCTCCACCTACACCCACACCTGCTCCGCCGCCGGGAAATCTGGATTTCAATCCCGATAGCAGGATTCCTTATGCGGCGCGCGTGGATGGCGATCGCTTCAAGTACCGGGTTTCAGTCGATCGCGAGCGGCTTGCCGGCCCTGAGAACGTCACCAGTCCCATGACAATTGCGGAGTTCGAGATACTGCTCGAGGCCAACCGCAAGTTATCCGACGAGAAGCTCTCCCAGCTTATCTCTGGCGTAACTCTGACCGAGCGTGCCACACTCAGCAGACTTGAACGCTGGAAGACAGCGTACGCCGGCCATGAAACTCAGCGGGCGCTCATTGCCCTGGCTGATGCGTCCGCCTTCCTGCAATTGCCGGCAATGGACGTGGACGTCTCACCCACGCCCGCGCTGGCCGAACAGCGTCGCATTATCGTTGCGGTGGGCGCGTACATGGGCAAAGTGATTCCCAATCTGCCCAACTTTCTTGCCATCCGTAACACGACATATTACGAGGACTGGCCCTCGTTCGTGGATTGGCCAACAGACGTTGCCGGGCCGCAGCGGCCAGACGATCCCGCTAGGCTGCGCAATCGGCCGTTTTATTCAACCGGCGATCTCAAAGCTCCCATTGCCTATCGCGATGGACAGGAAGTGCAGGAGAAACACCGGGGCCTGAGCCTGGGCAATCCATACGGCTCGCACCTGTCCACTTCCGGCGAGTTTGGGCCGATTCTCGATGGCGTGCTGCGGGATGCGGCGGCCAGCGGCAAGCTCTCCTGGAAAGAATGGGAGCATTCGGCCGATGGACCGCTGGCCGTGTTCCGGTTTGAAGTGCCCGGGGAGCAATCGCATTACGCAGTGGGCATGCCGACGGCGAAGAAAGGCGCCCAGCAGACCACCGCGTACCACGGAGAGTTCGCGGTTCGTCCAGTGGACGGCGTAGTGATGAGGCTCAATGTCATCGCGGATATGCCGGACGATGCGGATGTGCAAGCCGCCGACATCCAGGTCGAATACGGCTCGGTCCAAATCGGCGGCAAGCCCTACATCTGCCCCGTTCATGCCATCGCGTTGACCAAGGTGCCCATTACCCGCGTTCGCGCCAAGGGGCAGAACCCCACCGCGCCGCTGCAAACACAGGTCAACGACGTGACGTTCTTTCAGTACCAGGTCTTCCGCAGCGATATGCACATCACTTCGGTGCGAAACCCGGACTAAACTCCCGCTCCACCGATCGCTGTTCCATTTACGGTTTGCTCCACTTCTCTCCCGGGCGCGCCACCTGCCACATCTGGGACGCAATCTCGTCAAAAAGCCCCATGCGGTCCTCACCGGCCACATACACGTCGAAATGGGTCCGCCCGGGAACGAAATGGAATTGCGCATCCGCGCCAAGCCGCGCCAGCAACGCATCCAGCTTGTGCGCCGCGCCATCCAG
>Ga0265314_10005185_pt1 | contig 11831 bp, 7 predicted proteins | sample 4126metaG_FD_203106 | JGI IMG/M metagenome (GOLD analysis project Ga0265314, IMG submission 203106) | Rhizosphere microbial communities from Carex aquatilis grown in University of Washington, Seatle, WA, United States - 4-1-26 metaG | ecosystem: Host-associated > Plants > Roots > Rhizosphere >... | reverse complement strand
TGCTCTCGGAATAATCCCCCTCGGTTCTATTTTGAATTAAGACTTATCACTCTCCCGCATTGCCGATACCTTTCTTGGTGAAGATCCACTTATTCCTATCGGGCGCAGAGCTATTCGTGCTGTCCCGGGGAATTCGTGAATCGAAGGGGAATGAAGCACCATGCTTTGCGGCAAACGTTCTGTTCCGGATTGGATAGCGGCCGTCCTGCTGCTTTACTTGTGCTGCCTGGATAGTGCCTGGGCGCAGACGGCTCCTCCGATGGGCACAGCGCGCAGCTTTGCCGTCCTGGGGGCCTCGGCCGTTACCAGTACTGGTGCGACCTCAGCGACCGGAGATCTGGGCGTGAGCCCGGGCACTTCTATCACCGGTTTTCCGCCGGGCTCGGTGAGCGGTACGATCCACTCCGCCGACGCCATAGCGGCGCAAGCTCAAGTAGATGCCGCCACGGCTTACAATTTCCTAGCCGCTGAAACTTGTACCACCAACTTAACGGGCGTGGATCTGGGTACATTGACGCTGACACCCGGAGTCTATTGTTTCGATGCATCGGCGCAGTTGACCGGAACTCTCAACTTGAACGCTGCGGGCGATCCCAACGCGGTCTTTGTCTTTCTTATAGGCAGCACTCTGACGACGGCCACCAATTCGGCGGTGATCCTCAGCGGCGGCTCGTCCTGCGGCGTGTATTTTCAAGTGGGCAGCTCGGCGACGCTAGGCACGGGCACGCAGTTTGCCGGAAACATTTTCGCTCTGACATCCATTACCATGACGACCGGCGCGAGCGTGAGCGGCGGCAGTTACGCGCTCAACGGCGCCGTGACGATGGATACCAACGCAGCGACGGCCTGCCAGGGTACGCTGCAGGTTTGTAAAGTTGCCGGAAGCGGCGTGGTTGTAGGAACAAATTTCGCGTTCAGCGTCGCGGGAACTCCGCTGACGATTGCGGCGGGTCCTGCGCCAGGAGGGTCTTGCAGTGACGCGCTGGTGGTGCCGGCCCTGCCGGCGACGATTACTGAAACCATACCGTCGGGGACTACTTTGGCGTCGGTGAGCACGCTGCCGGGCGCCGGGTTACTGATCAGCAGCAATCTGGCCGCCGGCACCGCCACCGTTGCGGTTAATCCCGGAGGCCAGACCATCGCCACTTTTGTCGACACCATTCCACCGCCTCCCACCATGGGATTTCTGCAAATTTGCGATGACGCGGGGCCCGGCATCATCCCTGGGACGACCTTCACGTTTAGCGATGGTGGAACGCCAGTCACGGTAGCGGCGGGTCCTCCGAGCCCCGCGTCCTGCAGTGGAGTATTGACGCTTCCGCCCGGCCAAGTGCTGATTTCCGAAACCCTGCCAAACGGCATCTTAATGACGAACGTTACCACTCTGCCGAGCGCCGGGCTGCTGGTCGGAGACAGTTTAGCGGCGGGCACGGCTAGGGTAATGGTGGTTGCAGGATCGCAGACAATTGCCACTTTTACCGAAGCTGAAGCTCCTCTCACGGGATTTCTGCAGATCTGCAAAGTGGCGGGGGCAGGCGTCATCGCAGGAACCAACTTCACCTTCAGTGTGGCGGGAACTCCCCTCATCGTCCCGGCCGGTCCCGCGCCGATAGGTTCTTGCAGCGGCCCGTTGGAATTGCCGAGCGGTCCGGTGAGCATAAGCGAGACTCCTCTCATCGGCCTGCAATTGACGTCGGTCAGCGCCACGCCGGAGGGATCGCTGGTGAGCAGCGACCTGGCCGCCGGCGGCGCTATAGTGACCATCGCGGGAGGAGCGACGACAGCGGTTATTTTTGAGAATGCGAGGATTCCTGCGCCGCTCACGGGATTTCTGCAGATTTGCAAAGTCGCCGGGGCCGGGGTCGTGAGTGGAACCAATTTCGTGTTTATGGTGGCCGGGACTCCGGTGACGGTTCCGGCAGGACCCGCGCCGGGGGGCGCCTGTAGCGCGGCCTTCAGCGAGCCAGCCGGCCCGGTAAGCATCGCGGAAACTTTGCTTTCCGGAACCGTGCTGACGGCCGTCTCCACTTTGCCGAACGGATTATTAGCCGCGAGCAATCTTGCTGCGGGCACGGCTACCGTAACCGTGCAAAACGGCGGGCAAACCATCGTCACTTTCGTGGACACCATCCCGGGTGACCCCACCACGGGATTTCTACAGATCTGCAAGGTCGCCGGGGCGGGCATCGCCGTCGGAACCAACTTCACTTTCAGCGTGGCGGGTACTCCGGTGATTGTAGCCGCAGGCCCTGCGCCAGGGGGGGCGTGCAGTGCGGCGCTCGTGGAACCGGCCGGCACCGTGAGTATCCTTGAAACGCTACCCTCCGGGACTGCGCTTTCTGCCGTCGCGAGTTTACCTGCCGGGTCACTCGTGAGCAGCAATCTCGCTGCGGGCGGCGCCACTGTCACGGTGAACGGCGGGGGACAAACCATCGTGACTTTCATCGACACGATGGTTCCTGTTCTGCCCGGCAGCGGCTTTCTGCAAATTTGCAAAGTCGCTGGGGCGGGCATTGCGGTCGGGACGCCCTTCAACTTTAGCGTCGGCGGAAACATCGTTACGGTTCTGGCGGGCCCTGCGCCGGGCGGCTCCTGTAGCGCGCCGCTGGTCATGCCGGTAGGCGCGGTGCTCCTGGCGGAAACCGCTTCGCCGGGTACGGTGATGACTTCCGTAACCACCTTGCCGGCGGGGTTGCTGGTCACGAACAACCTCAGCGCCGGCACGGCCACGGTGACCGTGAACGCCGGCGGGCAGACCATCGCGACCTTCGTCAACACTGTCGTTTCCGCCATTCCCCTGGGGACAATTGAGATCTGCAAACTGGGCGGCGCGGGCGTCACTGCCGGCATGAGCTTTTCGTTTAACGTGGGCGGGACTCCGGTCAGCGTGGCGGCAGGATCTTGCGTCGCTGCGGCAGCCTTTCCAGTGGGAACTTCGGTGATCGTGGCGGAGAACCCGTCGGCAGGTACAATGGTGTCTGCGATCAGCGTCCTTCCCGCGGACCGCGAGGGAGCCGCCGATCTATCCGCAGGCACCGTCGGCGTAACAGTGGGCACGGGCCCCACTGAGGTGGACTTCACCAACACGGCCGGGGGATTGGGCCTGATCAAGGTCTGTAAAGTCGCGGGAGCCGGCGTCACGGTGGGTACTCGATCCTCCTTTGCGATGAACGGCACGAGGTTTGTGGTTCCGGCCGGATACTGCGTCGAGAATGGCTTGTTGCCGGTGGGCACGGCAGTCACCATCACCGAGATGTTTTCCCCGAGCACTGTAGCTTCGGCAATTAGCGTTCTACCGGCCAGCCAGCAGGGGACCATCGATCTCACCGCGCAGACGGTGACCGCCACTGTCGGCGTGGGTGTCACAGAAGTTTACTTCACGAACGTGAGCAGGTGAGAAAAATGAGCCACCGATTATTGTGGATCGTCGTCGTTTTGCTTGGCCTAGCTGGCAGCGGGCGGGCAGGAACAATCGAGATCTGTAAGGACGATAGCCCCGCTGGCTCGCTGAGCGGGCTGGCCGGCTTCACCATTGCCGGGCAAGCCGGGACCGTAATCGTCCCGGTGGGCGCGTGTTCTCCTGCGATTCAATTGCCGGATGGATTTGCCACCATCACGGAACTTCCTCAGCTCGGCAGCATTCTGCTGAGCGTCGCGACGTTTCCAAACGACCGGCTGATCAGCTTCGACGCCGCGACCGATACCGCCGTGGTGCTCATCGCGCCGGGCGACGTGTCGACCGAGACGGCAATCACTTTCACCAACGCGCCTGCCTCCAACGTCCCCGAGCCGGGGACAGGATGGTTGTGCGGTCTAGGCTTGGCTTGCTGGGCTCTTCGCCCCGCTCAAAGATTGCTACTGTCAAAAACCCGGGAGGGTTGTGAATGGCGGAGAGGGGGGGATTCGAACCACCGGTAGAGTTTTTGACCCTACGACGGTTTAGCAAACCGCTGCTTTCGACCACTCAGCCACCTCTCCGTTCTTGGGGCAATTGCTTGCAATGCGATGTGGTCGCTCCCGCTATTATACTCCGCCACGCGGCTTACTGAGAACGTCCTTGACCTTTTCGAGCAACTCGGCGGCGCTGTAGGGCTTGGGGAAAACCTCAATGTGCTCCAATTCCGCGCGGTAACTCAGGCGCTGGTCGTCGAGCAGTCCTCCTACCATCAGGACCCGCATTTTCGGGCACTTGCCGCGCAGATACACGGCGGCATCGTGACCCGGCAATCCCTGAATATAAGTGCGAGTCAGCAACAGGTCAGGCTGGCTGTGTTTCAAACGGTCGACTGCCTGGCCCAGGTCTCCTGTGGATAACACCGAGTAACCGGCGCGTTCCAGGGTCTCCTGGAGAACCGAGCGCACGACGGGATCGGAAACCAAGAGCAAGATGGTTGTATTCAGCAAGGATTGGTCCACGTTTGCATTATCGCAACCGGCTTCCATTGCGGGTGCGACGATAAATGGATTGATGACGTCCGCCGCCATACCTTCCACGCTCGCGCGACCCGGCGCGGCGCCTTTTTGGTTTGCCCTGTTGCTCACCGGCGCCGGCACCGGCGTCGCAGCGGCGGCGCTCACGCGGCTGCTCGAATTCGTCGAGCGCGCGGTATGGGGTGGCACCGGCACGAATTTGTTGGAAGCGGCCCAGCAGGCGGGTGCGTGGCGTCATGTTCTGGTGCTGATCGCCGCCGGCGTGATCACGGGAGCGGGGCAGATCCTGTTAAGACACTTGTCGAGCGGCAATGGCATCGACACCACGGCTGCGATTTGGTTTTATGCCGGACGGATGCCGGCGTTGCGTACCCTGGGTAGCGCCGTGCTGTCCGTGATTATCGTCGGCATGGGTGTGTCGCTCGGCCGCGAAGGCGCGCCCAAGCAGGCCGGCGCCGTGTTTGCCAATTTCTTTGCGGATCGCATGCGGTTATCCGATGAGCAACGCCGCCTGCTGGTGGCCTGCGGCGCCGGTGCCGGGATGAGCGCGGCTTATGGCGTGCCTTTGGGCGGTGCGCTCTTCTCGCTCGAGGTCATGCGCGGCGTGCTGGCGCTGCGCTACGTGCTGCCGGCTCTATTCGCGTCGCTGGTAGCGACGGCAGTTTCCTGGATCGCATTGCCCGATGCGCCGACGTATTTGATTCCGGCCTATACGAGTTCCATTTCGTGTCTGCTGTTTGCGCTGATCGCGGGGCCCATCGCTGGTTTGGTGTCGGTGGGCTACGTTCGAGCGATCACTTGGGCGGACCGCAGCAAGCCGCAGGGATGGCATAGACTGGTACGCCCGTTGCTAGGATTGGGACTGCTCGGCGTGGTCTCGATCTGGTTCCCGCAGTTGCTAGGCAACGGCAGGGACATCACGCAACTCACCTTTACGAATCAAGTGGCGCCGGCACTCGTGCTGATTTTACTGCTGCTGAAGCCCGCTGCAACGGTGTTGTGCGTCAGCAGCGGCGCGCCGGGGGGCTTGTTCACACCGTCGTTGACGGTGGGCGCTTTACTCGGCGTCGTACTGGGACATGGCTGGTCTTGGCTCTGGCCCGGCGTTCCTCCAGGATTATTCGCGCTGCTTGGTGCCGCAGCGGTTCTCGCCGCCACGACTCAGGGCCCGATTTCCACCGTCGTGCTGATGATGGAGCTAACGGGCCGGGACCGTTCCTTCATCCTGCCGATGTTGCTAGCGGTGGCGACGGCAACCTTGGTGGCGCGGACCATCGAACCCCGCTCGATCTACGATGCCCGTTTGACCGATGAGGAGATCGCGGCCCGCCAGAAGATGCGCGAACTGCCACCGCGATGACTACTAGTTGGTTCGCTGCGCGGATTCGCGATGCAGAGCGTGTTCAAACTTGCCGGCGGCCGCCGGAGTCTTGAAGTCGCCGGTCAGGATTTCACGGTTGGTCGAATCGTGCCCGTAAAGTTCCCGGTTGGTATCGCCGTCGGGACGCAGTGTCGCGCCTTCGAGCGAGATGCCCGCGAACAAGCCGCGTGCCCGCGAGTAAGACAGCATTTCCGCGTGCAACATGGCGTCGGTCGTGGCAGTGGCGTCGCGGCCCACCGGGCCCGCCGCCGCCGTAGCTTCTCCGCCGATCGTGAATTTATCCGAGAGAAGATGTTTCATCCCGCCGTCGTTCATGACCAATAAAACGATATCGGTCTCCGAAGCGCCGATCTGAAAGCCGACACTGCCGCCTTCGACGCGCATCGCCGCCGGAGCGCTCCAGCCCGAACCGCCCTGACGGCGGCAAACCGCGAACCCGCGCCCATATTTCGCGCCGAAGATGAAGCCGGCCTTTTTCATGCCCGGCACCACCACTACGCAGTGGGCCTTGTCCATCAAATCCTGGGGAATGCCTTTGTCGGCGGCATGCATCATGTCGGTCAAAGTCTCAGCGGAGGCATCCAGCCGGTCGTCGACCTTGATTTCTCTGTCGGCCGCGAAAGCGGCGCTGCTCATTGTTCCGGCGATTGCCAGAAGGGTTACGAGGGTTTTACGCATCGAAAGAACTCCTATTCAGGCTCAGTAGAGCACCGGGAGGGCCCCAATCGCAAAAGGCCTGAAGGGAAAGGGTTAGTGGGTCAAGCCCGGGTTGGAGAAGCGCGGAATCCGCGGTTTTGTTGACCATATGTGGCCGTTTGGCTGCAAGTGGTCACGTTTTCCCGATGGGCGCGCTGAGAGCGTCTGTGAATTGCCGGGACGCCCTGCTATCCCCGACCGCCAGCCGGATGCTCTCAGGCCGCTCTGAGCCTCGTCAAAGCCGTCTAAAAACGAAAATGCCCACCCGAAGGTGAGCATTTCGTGACCTCTGTTATTCACAGAGGGATGTACATGGGAGAATCAGATTCGACGGCTTCGCAACCGCCAAAACCTGTGTGTGATTGGATCTTAGGATTTCGCACAAGCGAAGTCAAGTAAAAAAGTCCAGGTCCGAAATTCGCCTGGAACCGTCTTGATCCAAAGGGCTTATCAGAAATGACTCCGCTGAGGCTCCTGTGCAAAACTTGTGGGAAAAGCCCTCCGGCGATTCCCTATTTTGCGTCTAAGGGTCCGGAATCTTGAGGCTTACTCTTTGCCGGCGGTGGGCTTGGTGTCGATTCCCAGCACGATCATGGCAGGCGTGACTTCTTTCTGCCACATTTTTCTTGACATAATCCGGTATCCGGCGAAGCCTACTCCGCCGACGATGCACAAGGCTAGAACTAAGCCAGCCAGCACGAAGATGTTTAGAATCATCTTCGCAAAGCCTTTGGCCTCACTCTGCGGATTGGTTTCGTTCACCGTCACGTCCGCCTGATAATTGATCTTTCCGAGAATTCGCTCGGCGGCGTCCGCGTCGGGAGGGTTCAAGGTAACCACTACCAGGGGGCCAGTTCGTTTGACGACCGCACCCGGAATTTTCTGGAATTCCACAGCTTGTTCACGGGCCATAGACGGGGTGGGGTAATCGAAAATGATTAGATCCAGTGCCCCTTTGGGGGTCTCGTACTTGCCAAATTGGGCCTCGGCGCCCAAGCGAAATCCGGCTACCGAAGGCGGGATCGCAGGCTCGATCCGCTGCAGGGAAACCGGCCCCAAGATGTAGCGTTCGGAGTTGGCTACCAGCCCCTCCTTGGGCAGAAATGTGGACAGAGCGGGCAGCGGGGAGTTTTCCAATTTCGCCAACTGAGCGTAGAACGTAGTCAGGGCAGCCGGGTCCGGATAGTCGCCGGTGAACTGAAATACATAGTTTCCGAAGGCGAAAATGATCCCGTCCGAGGTCTTTACCGCCAAGGGCGCGAAATCAGCCGATGCTGCGCCGGGGGGGCGGTGGAGTTGGAATAACGCCAGGGCGCCAGTCGAATCATGCAGGCGCCAGCCGACTGCCGAAAAGTGGCGCTTGTCGGGAGCTGTGAACTCGGCGGCTTCGGTTTCTTCCAAGCCGTACTCGTCATAGAGAGGCTGGTCCGGGATGCCGATAGTTTTCGGCGCGGACTTTTGAAACGGGCCAATCTGATCCGGGAAGATCGCCGCTTGTGCCTTGGCGGCGCAGAGTAGAAAAGCGGCGGCGATTACCGGATTCAGGCTCCGTGACATTTCTTGTACTTCTTCCCGCTTCCACAAGGGCATGGGTCGTTGCGTCCGACGCCTTTGTCTTTTGCGATCACAGGCTTTTGCGTGGTCGTCGAATCGCCGCCGACGAATTGCAGGGCTGCGAGTTCCTTTTCCTTCTTACGCTGAATGGTGCGCGTCAGATCCATCACGGAAGTCTGCGCGGCTTGCTGAGCGCGGCGGTGGTCTTCACTGCCGACGCCGACGGCGGCGGGCTCAGGCTCGCCCTCGATCTCATCCTCTTCGTCTTCCCACAACTCGGGATGCGGCACGTTGGGCACGGCACCGGCGGCCCCATGGCCGTCACCATCGCTGCGCTGCATGAAGAACAGGAAGCGGACGGCCTCGTCTTCGATACGGTCCATCATGTCCTGGAACAGAACGAAGGATTCCTTCTTGTATTCGATCAGCGGGTCCTTCTGGCCGTAGGCCCGCATGCCGATGCCTTCTTTTAAGTGGTCCATCGACAGCAGGTGATCTTTCCACTGGTTGTCGATGACGTTGAGCATGATGACGCGTTCCATTTCGCGCATGAGCTCGGGTCCGATCAATTCTTCTTTCTCGGCGTAGCGCTTCAGCAACTGCTCGTGTATCGCGGATTCAATCTCGCGGCGGTCGAGCTGTTGCAATTCCTGGGTACGGATCTTCACGCCGAACTGGGTGAGGATGTCGGATTCGAGGCTGATCCAATCGTAGGTCGACGGATGAGTTTTTTCCGGGCAGCGGACATCGATGAATCCGGCAACCACGCCTTCGATGATTTCGAGAACGTGCGGCTTCTGGTCTTCGCCATCCAGCAGCTTGTTGCGCATGCTGTAGACGGCCTGGCGCTGCTTGTTCATGACGTCGTCGTACTCAAGCACGTGTTTGCGCGAGGCAAAATGCTGGGCTTCGACGGCTTTTTGCGCGGCGGCGATGCGCTTGGTGATGAGCGTGCTTTCGATCGGCACGTCCTCTTCCATGCCCAGCTTGAGCATCAGATTCTGCATACGATGCCCGCCGAAGATGCGCATCAGGTCGTCTTGCAGCGAGAGGTAGAAGCGCGCGCTGCCGGGATCGCCCTGGCGTCCCGCGCGGCCGCGAAGCTGGTTGTCGATACGGCGGGATTCGTGGCGCTCCGTGCCTAGAATGTGCAGGCCTCCGAGTTCCACCACTTCATCGTGTTCTTTTTGGATTTGCGCCTGGATCTGGCTGAAGACCGCGTCCCATTCCGGGCGGTTTTCGTTGTAAACGGCGTCGGGGTCTTTGTTCTCTTTGCGGAGGCGCTCGCGGGTAAGGAAGTCGGCGTTACCGCCGAGCAGGATGTCGGTGCCGCGTCCCGCCATGTTGGTCGAAACCACCACGGCACCCTTGCGGCCCGCCTGGGCGACGATCGAAGCTTCACGCTCGTGATTTTTGGCGTTCAGCACTTCGTGGCGGACGCCCATCTTCTTCAAGATTCCGGAGAGGCGTTCCGACTTTTCAACAGAAACCGTGCCCACCAGCACCGGCTGGCCTTTCTTGTGCAACTCCTCGATTTCCTTGGCGGCGTTGCGGAATTTTTCGTCTTCGGTGCGATAGACGACATCCTGCATTTCAATGCGGCGCAGCGGCTTGTTGGTGGGAATTTGCGTGACTTCGAGCTTGTAAATTTTGTCGAACTCGGCGGCTTCCGTGTCGGCCGTTCCAGTCATTCCGGCCAGCTTTTTATACATACGGAAGTAGTTCTGAAAGGTGATGGTCGCGAGCGTCTGATTCTCACGCTGGATCTTCACGCCTTCCTTGGCTTCGACGGCCTGGTGCAGCCCGTCAGACCAGCGGCGACCCGGCATCATGCGTCCCGTGAATTCGTCGACGATGATGACTTCATCGTCCTTGACCAAGTAGTCGCGATCGCGCTGGAACACCACGTGAGCCTTGAGCGCCTGCTGCACGTGATGATTCATTTCCATGTTGGTGGCGTCGTAGAGGTTGCTCAAATTGAGCAAGCGCTCCACCTTTAATACGCCTTCTTCGGTCAGCGCCACGGTGCGGGTTTTTTCTTCCACCGTGTAATCGCCGGTGGTCCACTTCTGGCCCGGTTCCTTGCCTTCGATCACTTCGCCGCGGACGAGACTTGGAATAATCCGGTTGATACGGTAGTACTTGTCGGTAGATTCCTCACTGGGCCCGGAAATAATCAGCGGGGTGCGCGCTTCATCGATCAGGATGGAGTCTACTTCGTCGACGATTCCGAAGAAATGTTCGCGCTGCACGCAATCCGACTTGCGGAACTTCATGTTGTCGCGCAGGTAATCGAAGCCGTATTCGTTGTTGGTGCCGTAAGTGATGTCGCAGCGGTAATTGTCGTAGCGCTCCTGATCGCTCAGGTCGTGCACGATCACGCCCACCGTCATGCCGAGACCTTTATAGATGCGCCCCATCCAGTCCGAATCGCGCTTGGCGAGATAGTCATTCACCGTCACTACGTGGACGCCTTTTCCGGCGAGCGCATTGAGATAAACGGGGAGCGTCGCCACCAGCGTCTTGCCTTCACCGGTTTTCATTTCGGCGATTTTGCCACGATGGAGGACGATGCCGCCGATCAACTGTACGTCGAAATGGCGCATGTTGAGGTAGCGGCGCCCGGCCTCGCGCACGGCGGCGAATGCGGGAACCAGAAGGTCGTCGAGGGTGGCGCCTTGCGCCAGTTGCTCGCGGAAGACGGCGGTCTGCCCCGCCAGTTCTTCGTTGGTCAGCGCCTGCATCTGCGGCTCCAGCTCATTGATGGCGGCGATCAGAGGCATCATCGCCTTCACGTCGCGCGCGTGCTTGGTGCCGAAGACCTTGGCCAGGAATGTCTCCGGCCCCATGTAGAAAACCACTGCGGCAATGACCGCAACGACAATGCCTAAGATGATAAAGGCTACCAACATTTGCTGCTCTCCTTCAGTCTAACCGTGATTCTGCTGCAAGGGCGACGGGCGGCGGGGAAGGGGAGAGAATTCAGCAGCGCAATTGCGCGCGGTTGTAGCGCCGGGCGAGGAGGCGGAGACTCGCTTCGGTAGCCGGGGACCACACCGCCTTCGCCTGGATCACGATATGCGGCGTGAAACTCGCAACGGCATCGTGAGCCGCCGGACCTGAGATCGCATGACCGGTTTCGACGGCGAAAGCCGCTGCCATGGGGACCGAGGCGCGCAGAAGCCCAGCCAGCGAGTCCGCAGTGGCGGGGTTGCCGGTAGCCGCAAGATCCGCCCGCAACGCTGGCGTGAAACTAACCAGCGGTGCCAATAACGCGAGAATGATTCGTCCTAGCCGCACTCTGCGAGGTTCCACCATCAGTTTAACATGGAGAGCGTTTTGCGTAGGCTCATCTAAGGGGAAACTAACAAACACCTTAGATCTGACGCTACTCCCCGACCCAAGCTTAGTAGTACTCCTAGCCGCGGACTAGGGTGGCAAACCAATCGGATTGCTAGTTAGTACGGATGGCAAGCATGTACTTACTGCCGTTAGTCTGATCATGATGACGAATTTTGGGGGAACATCCATGGGGCAGGCTCCTCTTTCCACGCGCTTTGCCGGGCTCGATTTGCCCACTGGTGATCTTCCACTCAGGATGCCCTGATGCAGACCTCCAGAACATTAAAGACTTCCGCCAGGCGTAGGCGGTCCTCCGGCGGGAACGTAATTGTCGAATGTGCCTTTACACTAGTGCCTTTGTTCGCCCTGATTTTAGGGTTCATCGACGTGGGAATGATGGTCTACCGCTGGTCAACGTTACAAAACG
>Ga0265314_10005184_pt1 | contig 11831 bp, 13 predicted proteins | sample 4126metaG_FD_203106 | JGI IMG/M metagenome (GOLD analysis project Ga0265314, IMG submission 203106) | Rhizosphere microbial communities from Carex aquatilis grown in University of Washington, Seatle, WA, United States - 4-1-26 metaG | ecosystem: Host-associated > Plants > Roots > Rhizosphere >... | reverse complement strand
ATCATCCCCGTCACCCACGCCTTCCCCGGCGCCGTCATCATGTCCACCTCGCTGCGCACGCCGAACTCCGGCAGGTAAATCCCCGGCTCGACGGAGAAGCACGTGTTGGGCAGGATCAGCCGCTCGTCGTGCGTCTCCAGGTTGTCCAGATGCGCGCCCGGCCCGTGAATCTCCACCGCGATGTTGTGCCCGGTCCGGTGCGTAAAGTACTCGCCGAATCCCGCCGCCTGGATCACCCCGCGCGCCGCATCGTCCGCTTCAAAGCCCCGAATCGGCGTGCCCGCCGCGAACGCCTTCTCCACCGCCGTGATGGCTGCATCGCGCGCGTTGCACACCGTTTCAAACACCTTCTGCTCGCGCTCGCTCGGCTCGCGGCCCACCACGCCGGTCCACGTAATGTCGTAGAAGATGGCGTCGGGCTTGTCCAGCTTGCCCCAGATATCGATCAGCAGAAAGTCGCCTGGCTTAATCTGCGCATGGTGCTCGCGCGTCGGTTCGTAATGCGAGTCGCTGCAATTCTCGTTCACGCTCACGTTGGGCCCGTTCTCCCACACCAGCCCCTCGTTGCGCATCGCTGTGGTGAACCACTCCACCATGTCAAACTCGGTCAGCGGCGTGGGCTCGCCTGAGGCCGGCCGCAACGCCCGCCCCATCTTCCGCCAGGCTTCTTCAACGATTGCGTCAATGGCCTTCTGCGCCGTTGTGTGACTGGCCTTCTGCTCCTCGGTCAGCACCGCTTCAAATTGGCTCACCATGTCGGCTGACGACACAATCTCCTTGCCCAGCGAGCGCAAAAACTCCACCGTCCCCGCGTCCACCATGGAGACGTACATGATCGCGTTATTCGGCGAGTACTGCATGGCGATGCGCCGCGCGTCCTTCAGCATCGCCTCGAGGCCGATGGCCAGTTCCTGCCAGCTTGAGTACATGTCCTTGGTGCCGGGCAGCGTGTCCAGCCGCCCCTGCTCAATGCGGTGCACCAGCTTGCGCGGCTCGCCATTGGCCGGCACGTAGTAGTAATAGCGGCGCGTGATGTGCGCCTTCGGATCGAGTCCCAGTATCCGCTCCCCGATGGGGTCGCGGTGGTGGTGATCGTAAAACAGCCATCCATCGGCGCCGGCCTCGCGCAACGCCGCCTGCATCGCATCCAGGTTCATGCCGACATCATAACCGGCATTGCGCTGCCCGCGCCTCGCCCCCCCTCACGCCACCGCAATCGTAACCTTCCCCCGCGCGTGGCACGTCTCCACATACCGCACGGCCTCCGCCGTCTGCGCCAGTTGATAGCTTCGATCCAGCACCGGTCTCAGCTTGCCCGCCGCCACCCATGCGCCCAGCTTGCCCAGGTCCTCCGCGTTCACATTGGCCAGCACGCTGGTAAGCTTCTGGCTCACAAACGGCCCGGCCACCATCAGCCAGAGCATCCCCCGCAGCATCTCTCCGGAACCCCGGTCAGGCCCGCCCCCGCCGCAGCCCACATACACGCCCTTGGGCCGCAGAGCCCGCCGCAGATCCTTCAGCTCGCGGTTCCCCACCAGGTCGAAGACCACGTCGTACCGGTCCAGCGATCGGGTGAAGTCCTCCCGCGTGTAGTCGATGGCCGCATCGGCGCCGATGGACCGGACAAGGTCCACATTTTGCGTGCTGCATACTCCGGTCACCTGCGCGCCCAGGATCTTCGCGATCTGCACCGCAAAGGTGCCCACGCCCCCGGCCGCTCCGTTGATCAGCACCGACTGCTCCGGCAGGACATGCGCACGGTCGCGCAGCGCCTGCAGCGCCGTAATGCCCGCAATCGGCAGCGTGGCCGCCTGCTCAAAACTCACGCCCTCCGGCTTGACGGCCAGATGAGACTCCTTGGCGCAGGCGTACTCCGCAAAGGCTCCCCGCGCCGTGCCAAACACCGCCTCGCCACCCCTGAAGCGCGTGACCTTTGCTCCGGCGGACTCCACCACGCCGGCCACATCCGCCCCCAGTCCCGTAAACCGCGGCCCGCCCACTCCCATGAACATGCGGACAAACTTCGGCGTACCGCGCATGAAATGCCAGTCGTAGGGATTCACAGAGGCGGCGTGCACCCGTATCAGCACTTCATCTTCCGCGGGAACCCGCTGGGGTATGTCTTCAAGATTCAGCACGTCCGGCGTGCCGTAATGATGGTAGGTGATGGCTTGCATGGATCGCCCTCCTCAGCGTGCGAGTCAAGGCTCAATCGCGTTCGCTGAGAAGTATAGACCCAAAACCAACTCCAGGCGGCCGCATCGCAGCCGCCTGGTTTTCACCTGATCCGATAAACGAACGCGTCTTCCAGGAACTGATCGCCGAAGGTCTGTCCTCCGAGTCGCATTCCGTAAACATCGGCGGCCTCGGCGAAGGTCCCTCGCAGTGCCTTGATAAAGGGTTTGTTCATCGGACGCAACAGTATCAACGGCCGCTTACGAACCGCGATCCCCGCTTGTTCCAGTGCAGCATTGAGTTGCGTATACCCATTAAGCGAACCAGCCTGGCTGAAACGGTCTGATGCAATAACGAGCCGCCAGTCCTCGTACTCGGGAAGTTTCGCCCACAGTGCTACTTTGGGAGGCTTGTCTGCATGATCAAGTGCCTCAACCACTTCATTCCCGCTTTCAATGTCGTAACTTACCAACGCTGTTTTATCCACGGAAGCAAACCTCTGCGGGATCTTCGATCGCCTTAATTAGATCGGATGCTTCTGGCCTCGAAGTTCGTTCATATCTCTTCGCCTCTGACCAGTCCTTAACGATATCCAGACTGGCGGCGAGGGCCGGACTGTCTTGCGTTGCGGCCTCCAACTCCCGCTTCAGGTCAGCCAGTTGGATGAGCTTCACAATATCGTGACTGTGACTGTCCACGACTAGTTTCTTGTCCGGAAAATCGTGTTCCCTGGTTCTCTTCGCGATACAGGCTTTAAGAGCACATTCAACGGCGTAACCGGCCAAATAATAGGAGCCGTCCGGACAACCCGCAGCCAACAAAGCTTTAGCTTCGGACAGGCGCAAATCGGCAAGTGCTTGTAGTTCTGCACGGTTCACAAAACAAGTGTATCGCTAATCCGGAACTTGGCGTTCTCGCCTTACAGCGCCGCCAGCGCCCCAGCCTGGTCCGGAAACAGCCCCGCGTACTTGGTGATTCCCACCATGGTGAACACCTTGGTGAAGTGCGCTGAAAGCCCGTAGGCATACACCTTCTGCCCCGAGTTCGAGGCCTCAATCAGCAGTTGGATCACCAGCGCAATGCCGCTCGAGTTAATGTAATCCACCTTCGTAAAATCCAGCAGGATGATCTTGTTGGTAGCCTTGGCAAGCGCCTGGTAAGTGCCCAGCACCGCCTCCTTCGACGTGCTGGCTATATCGCCCTCGTAGCGGAGGACCGTGACCGGGTGGCCGGCAGGAGAAGTGAGCTGGTCAACACGCGTTTTAGTTTCCGATTGCACGATCTTGTCTCTCCCCTATTAAGGTCTGTTACTCTGCGGGCGAATCCAACCGGATTACCAGCCGCACATAACTGCTCTTGCCGTTGCTGCCCGCCACCCACTCGGCCTCGTCCACCAGCGCCTGGATCAGGAACATGCCCATTCCCCGCGGGTCCTCTTCGCCGTGCATCTTCTTGTCCATATCGGGCCTCAACGGCATCGATTTCAAACCCTTGCCGTCGTCCAGCACCTTCACTTCAAGCGAGTCTTCGCCGGCGGAGAGAAACACGCCCACCTGCAACCCCTCGTTCAGACGGTTGCCGTGTTCCATGGCGTTGATGCACGCCTCCGCCACCGCCGTCTTCAAATCCTCGATGCGGTCTTCCCGAAAGCCCATCAGCTTGGCTACCGAGGCGGCCGTACTCATCGCCACCTTCTCGTAGCCAAGGCGGGAGGGTAGCCGCACCTCCACGCTGGTGGACTTGTGTGCGGTCATGCCGCCTGCTCCATCCCGCGGCAAAGGACCAGTGCTGTCATGTCGTCCCCCTGCGGCCCGCCTTCCACAAACGCATCAATGGCTGTCCACAATGCATCGAGAATACCATCCGCTTCCCGCAACTGGCACCGGGAAAAATCGTCCATAAGCCGTTCCGGACCAAACTCTTCATCTCCCCTGAACGACTCCGTCAGCCCGTCGGTATAAAACAGGAGGCGCGACCCCGCCGGAAATGAGCAGCGCTGTATTTCATATTGCATGCCCGGCAGCAAGCCCAGCGGCGTGCCGCTTGACTCAATCTGGATCTGCGTCCCGTCCGGGTGAATCACAAACCCCGGATTGTGTCCTGCATTCACAATCTCCATCTCGCCGTTTTCCGGGTACAGCCGCAGGAATATCGCGGTCACGTAGCGCCGCCGCGCCTCCTCGCCCTCCAGCCAGTGGTGCTGGTTCATGCGCGCTGAGAGCTCGTCCAGCGCCGTTCCGCTCACCGCCATGGCCCGGAACGCCGACCGGAAAATCACGCTCATCATCGCCGATGCCAGTCCCTTGCCCGCCACATCGGCCACCGCCATCAGCAGGCTGCCGTCCGGCATCTCCAGAATGTCCAGGTAGTCCCCGCCCACTTCGTAGCAGGTGGTTGACTTGAACCCCACTGAGTACCCCGGAATCTTCGGCAACTGCTGCGGCAGCAGCGACCGCTGGATGGCCCGCGCTGAATCCAGGTCCTGCTGCACCCGGGCAAACGCCACGTTCCGCTTGTGGTTGCGCGCATTCTCCAGCGCCACCGCCGCCTGCAGCGCCAGCCCCTCCAGAAAGTCTGACTCGTAAATCGTCAGCTCCCGTCCCTCCGGCGGGGCCACCCTCAGCTCGGTCATGGTCCGCCCGTCACGGTCCTGTAGCGGGAAGCTTGGCAGCGCCGCCCCTTCTCCGTTCGCCGGCAGATCCTCGCCATACGCCAGCCCCGTCCCCGGAAACGCCGCACCGGCCATCTCCAGCTCGCGGACTACGATGCGCAGCACGCTCTCCAGCACTTCGTCTTCGCGGATGGTCGCGTGCACCTGCCGCGACGCCTCCAAGAGCGCCTGCAAACGCGCCACCTGTTGCTGCAAATCGATGGTCTCGTTCGGGTCCGGGACCTGAATCTCCATTGCCATTGAAAATTGTGACCTCTGTGGAACTTCAGCCTACGCGTTGACTCCCGGACTCGGCAAGTGCCATCCGCCCTCACCCTCCAGCTCTCCGCCGCCTGACCCACCCGCAGCAAACCTTCCGTGCCCCTCTCAGCGCCGCCTCATCGCGATCGCCGGGCGTGTCTTCGCTTTTGCTCTTGCTGTTGCTCTCGCTGTGCTGTTGCTCTTCCTCTTGTTCTTGCTCTTGCTTTTCTTTCTGTCATTCCCGCAGGGAATCTGCTGTTGCGCCGTGGCGAGTCCCTTCATCGCAGATCTTCGCAATGAGTGGGCGTGCCGCGTGGACTGCCGGTCTCCACAGCTTCCTGAAAAACTCGATTAGGAAGCAGACAACGCGTCAGGGCGGGACCTTCCAGTCCCGCCGCAAAGCTCCAATTTAGGGACTTGGGCTTTAAGCCCCTGCGGTTCTTTGCCCCAACCCGACCGCTCTCACGAGTTTTTCCGCAGCCTGTTCAGCCCCTGCCTCGCTCACTGCGCGATTCAATCCCGTTTTCAGGCAATTCCCGCACCCTGTCGAGACCCTACTTCTTCACAATCACCCCAAGCCGATTGAGGTCGATTCGTACGGGCACATCGTGATCGGATGCGAACTCGGTGAACGCCTGCAGCGCGCCATCGTAAACAATGCCGCGTTCGCAATCATCCGCCACCAGAACGCCTCCGCGCGAAAGAAATGGGAACACCGCTTCCAGGGTCTTCTTCATCGGCAGATACAGGTCAAGATCAACCAGCGCGAATGCGATCGGTGCCAAAGTCGAGTAATCAAATTTGGTTGCGTCTTCCTTGATTGAAGTTACATTGTGAAAACCATTTATCCGCATCGTCTTATCGAACCATGACTTGCGGTTTGACTCGAATGCGGCAATCTCGCGCAGCTTCTTGCCGCGATTGGCTATCTCGTAATCCAGATCGTTCTTCGTAAAACCCTTAAATGTATCCAGAGCGTAATAATGTTTCTCAACACCCGTTGTCTCCATGTGTTTCTTCAGCCAGACCGTCGTTTCGCCTCTCCAGCACCCTATCTCGATAACCGATCCTGGTACGTCCACCGTCTGGTCAAGGAGGTCAATCAGGCGGCAAAGATGCGCCGGCACGTAAGTGTTCCGGTAGCGAGGAGCAAAACAGCGAAAGAGTGGGGTCGCGTATACCGCCGATCGCAGCAAACTCTTGATTGGGTTTCCTCGGCTCACGCAGCAAAGTCTAACATCCGCGCCGTGCTAGGCTTGAGGTTCGGGGATATTGAAAAGAATGGCTGCCGCCGCAATTATTGACTCCATTCAATCGCTTCCCAAGAACTGGAACCCCAGCGGCGGCCTTCACATCGCCACCATCGACCGCATCTTTCAGTGCGCTCAAGGCGCCCAGGTCACGGCTGAAACCGGTTGCGGCAAAAGCACCCTGGCCCTGTCGCACGCCTCTAGGCAGCACATCATCTTCACCTGTGAAGCCGGCCCCGGCGAAGATCCCCAGACGCACTCCCTCAATGTGGTCCGCAAAAGCGCGCTCCTCAACGCAGCCGCTTGCCGGTTCGTTATCGGCAGAACCCAGCAGACGCTGCCCGCCTTTAATTTCAATGCCGCTTTTGACCTGGTGCTACTCGACGGCCCCCACGGATACCCGTTCCCCGAGCTCGAGTACTACTTCTTCTATCCCCACATCAAGCCCGGCGGGTGGCTCGTCATCGACGACGTTCATATTCCCACCGTGGCCAGAATGGTGGACGTGCTGAAGGGCGACGCGATGTTTTCCTTTGAGTACGCCGTCAGGACCACAGCCTTCCTGCGCCGCACCTCCGCGCCCACTTTCCCTCCCCTCGGCGACCACTGGTGGGAACAGAACTACAACCGGCGTCACCTGCTCTCCATCCGTCACGTGGCCCTCGCTCACCGGCCAAAAGTCTTAGCGCTAGGCCTCGCCCGCCGTCTCGGCCTCATCAAGTAGAGCCGCACTGCGGTAGGCGGGGGTTTCAACCCAATGTCACTTACTTTACGGGTTCTAGAGGGTGATTTTGGGTTGCCGCTGGAAGCGATGGGATGCAATCTGAGATTGCTCCGGGATCTTCCGCGCAAAAGCCGGGATGCAAACAGAGTTTAACGAACGGTCGTTGCTGCGTTTGTTTGAGTCGGTTTTGCCGGTATCGCGGTGGAAAGCACTTGAAGGCCGGGGGAAAGCGCAGATTTATTCTCTGCGCGTGGTGGTATGGATGATGCTGTTGCAGCGGCTCAACGAGCGAGGCACCCAGCAGCGCGCGGTGCATGCGATTTCCCAGGGGCACCTGGAGCGTTTGCTTCCGGAGAGCAAGCGGGTGCGGGAGGGCAGGATTTCTCAAAACACCGGTGCCTATGCGCGCGCCTGCGGCCGGCTGTCGCAGGAAACCACCGCAGAGGTGTGCGATGAGGTGCTGGTGGAGTTGAGCAGGCGCATCAAGCCGGCGGCGGCACTGGACCGTCCGGTGATGCTTTTGGATGGCAGCAGCCTGAGCGTGGAGCATAGCACGGGCTTGCTCGATGCGTTTCCTCCAGGGCGCAATAAGGACGGATTTGGCCATTGGGGCATTGTGAAGTGGGTGGCCCTGCACGACGTCGAGACGGGCATCGCCCTGCGGCCGGCGTGGGGCCCGATGTTCGGGCCCGATGCGGTGAGCGAACAGGCGCTGGCCAGCCAAGCCGTGGAGCGAACAGCGGCCCGGAGCGTGATCGTCGGCGACGGCAACTTCGGTATATTCTCCTTTGCTTATGCGGTTGTGGCGAGTAAGCGGGAGGTGCTTTTCCGGCTCACCCAGGCACGCGCCCTGGCGCTGGGAGCAAGGCGATTGCTGCCCAACGGAGAGTGCCGGGTTTGCTGGCGGCCGAGCGGTTTCGAGCGAAGGAAATATCCTGAATTGCCCGCCGATGCGGCCATCGAAGGCCGCCTGATCGTGGTCACGCAAAAGGGATTTCGCGACAGCTTGTATCTGTTTACGACGTTGAGCGAAGAGACGGAGGCGGCACAGATCGTGGCCTGGTACCGGCAACGCTGGAACCTGGAACTGGACCTGCGGACGCTGAAAGGTACACTGCGAATTAAGCACTTGCAGGGCAAAAGCAAAGCGGCAGTGGAAAAGGAGCTGTTGATTGCCGTGGTGGCCTATGGAATGGTCCGCGCGCTGATGGCAGAAGCTGCCGGGCGAGCCGGCCTGCATCCGCGCCAACTGAGCTTTACCCGGGCGCACGGGCTGCTGAACGCGATGACAGCCCAACTGTGTTCTCCCGACGACAAGCAGCGTCAACAGGCCTATGACCGCCTGCTGACCTACATAGGCCAGGCAAAACTACCCACACGAAGTAATGCCCGCACCTACCCGCGAGCCGTCTGGGGCTCCGGAAAATACTATCCACGAAAGCAGCCCGCAAGCACAATTGCAAAGTAAGTGACATTGGGTTTCAACCCCCGCATAAAGCCCGCAGAAGAGATGCGGGCTTCAGCCCCGGAGGGATGTCGCCCACGCCTCCCAATCCTTCTGTCGGCAAGGCGACATATCCCGGCCGCTTCCACCCCGTCAACAGGTTTTTAAGCGATTCTGACCCCTGAGGACATTTGGCCAGATTTGTCTCGCGAGCGCGATACATTCGGGCTGATTTGTCTCGCCCGCGCGATACACTTGACTCCAATTTGTCCGCTCCAATTATCGCCCTGTCTTCGCCGGATACCCCCGGCCCCAGGGTCAGGGATGCCATCCTCCTGAACCCTGCCCGCCTCACCATTTATCCTTCCCTCAAATGCCCAACACCCTCTCCATCGCCATGATCGCCATGAACGAGGAGGCAAACCTCGCCCGCACCCTCGAAACCGTCAAGTGGGCAGACGAGATCGTCGTGGTCGATTCCGGGTCGAAGGACCGCACCCTCGAGATCGCCCTATCTTACGGCGCCAGAACCAGTTACCACGCGTTCGGCGGCCACGGCGAGCAGAAGAACGTCGCCCTCGATCTCTGCACCATGGACTGGATCCTGCTCCTCGACGCCGACGAGCCCCTCACCCCCGAGCTGCAAAAAGAGATCCAGACCCTCCTGGCCGGCGAGCCCAGGTACACCGCCTACTGGATTCCCCGCCTCAATCTCATCATGGGCCGCTGGATGCGCCACGGCGGCTTCTACCCCGACCGTAAACTCCGTCTTTTCAAGCGCGGAGCGGCAAAATTGAGCGAGGGCGTCGGCCCCCATTCCACCCCGCAGCACATCGGGCCCAAGGGCACGCTCAAGGGCGACATGCTCCACTACGCCTATCCCAACCTGGTCGTCTACCTCGAGCACATGAACCGCTACAGCAGCGAGATCGCCCAACTGCTTGCCGCCAGGGGAAAGACCAGCCGCTCGCTGCCGGCGTTCCTGTGGAACTGCGTCCTCAACCCCTGGGCCACGTTTGTATATAACTACTTCATTCGGCTGGGCTTCCTCGACGGCCGCGAGGGCCTCCTGCTCCACCTCAACCACTCCGTCTACATCCACTGGAAGTTCATCAAGGCCTGGTGGCTCGGGCGTCAGCCGAAGCCGTGACGCGTTCCAACTCTACCCAGCCAGAGCAGACGCCAGGATCATAGCCTCGGCAGCGTCATTCGCCACCAGGGGCAGGCCCCGGTTCTCTGGCTTCAGGAAGCCTGCCTCCACCGCGGTGTCGAGAAACGAGAGCAGTCCATTCCAATAGCCCAGTGTATTGATGAGGATGCACGGTTTTTTATGTATCCGGAGCTGGGACCACGTGACGATCTCGAGCATCTCGTCGAGGGTGCCATAACCGCCGGGGAGGATGAGAAATGCGTCGGCCAGCGCGACCATGCGGGCCTTGCGGCGGTGCATGGTGGGAACGGTTTCAAGGCGGGTAAGGCCGGTGTGGGCGATTTCGCGCCCGGCCAGGACTCGAGGCAGGACGCCGATGACCTCGGCGCCTCCGGCCAGCGCCGCGTCCGCCACAGCGCCCATAAGTCCAATGTTGGCACCGCCATAGACCAGCCCGAGGCCAGCGGCGGCAATGGCCGTGCCCAGGGCGGCAGCTTCCGCGCGAAACTCAGGGAAGTTGCCATCAGCCGAGCCGCAGTAGACGGCGACGCGGCGGAGCTTTGGTGGGGAGGGCATGGGTTCAGGATAACGGCTGGGGCAAGGCGTGGAATGTGATACGCATCAACTTGCCAGAAACGCGGCAGGCGTGAGGATTGTGACGCCGTGAAATGGATTGAGAGCGAGCAGGTCGGAGTCGCCGGTGATCAGCAGATCGGCGCGGCCGTGTACGGCGAGTTCAAGAAACTTGTCATCGCGCGGATCGCGGCACGCGCGGATTGTCTCCGTGGTCGGCACGAGTTCGGAGATGGCCCAAACCTGATCAAGAAATGACTGCACAATGACTGGGTTGGTGAGCCGGGTCAATTTGGATTTTTGAAATACTGCCCGAAGCTCGTCCCATGTGGGGACAGAAAGAAGCGGAATCCCTTCAGCCCACGCGGCCGTGATGGCACGGCGAGGCACTGACAACGGGTAGATGACACCACTCACGTAGACGCTTGTATCGATCACGATCCGCAAGCGCATTTATCGTTCAGCCAGGATTTCTTTGAGCATCTCTTCCGTCAATCCATTCGCCCTCGCCTGTTCTCCCATCTCGTCGGCAAGGCGAATCAGCTCCTTCACCCGGAGTTGGCGGATGCTCTCGAACTCATCAGGCGAGATGAGGACAGCGACGTCGCGGTCGTGGCGGCGGATGCGGACGGGCCCGCGCTGGGCCTGGTCAATGACGGCGGCGAAGTTCTGCTTGGCGTGAGTGGCGGAGACGATGGTCATACAGGACATTCTAACCTAAAATGTACAATTTGTACAATTTGTCTATTTTGTACAAATTGTACATTTTTCCATTAGGATCCGGCACGATCAGATTCTCAGCGCAGGGGATTGGCAAGACTCTCATTCCTCAATGGTTACGCGGGCACCGCGCTCGCGGTTTACTCGCTGGAAAAGAAGGACGATGGGGACGCAGATGAGGGACAGGCCGGCGAGGAGCTTGAAAGCGTCAACGTAAGCCATGAGCGAGGCCTGCTGGAGGAGGCTGCGGTAGATGGCGCCGAGGGCCATGATATGGGCGTTGGCTGGGTCAGCGCCGGCCGTCTGCAGGTGGCTCTGGAGGCCGGCGACAGCGCCGTTGAGTACTGGATCGGCAGGGCTGAGCGAGGAGCCAAGGTAGCTTTGGTGGATCTGGCTGCGGCGGACCAGCAGCGCGGTGGCGGTGGCGATGCCGACGCTGCCGCCGATGTTGCGGACGAGGTTGTAAATGCCCGCCGCGTTGCCCATCTCATGCCGGGCAAGACGGCCCATGGCCATGGTGGTGAGGGGGACGAAGACGAAGCCGCCGGCGAATCCATTGAGGATATTGGGGAGGACGATGTTGCCCATGCCGATGGTGAAGTTGAGGCGCGCCAGCATGAGGGTGGATGCGCCGAAGATGGCGAATCCGAACATGAGCAGCCATCGGCCGTCAACGCGGTCAGCGAGCGCGCCGGCTACAACCATGGAGGCCATGGAGCCAAGGCCGCGGGGGCTGACGGCGAGGCCGCTGTCCAGAGCGGAGTAGCCGAGGAGGGTCTGCAGGAAGAGGGGAAGGAGCGCGGTTGCGGCGTAGAGGACGAACCCGTAGATGCCGGTGACAAAAGTGCCGACGGAGAAGTTGCGGTTGAGCAGGATGTGGAGCT
>Ga0265314_10005183_pt1 | contig 11834 bp, 12 predicted proteins | sample 4126metaG_FD_203106 | JGI IMG/M metagenome (GOLD analysis project Ga0265314, IMG submission 203106) | Rhizosphere microbial communities from Carex aquatilis grown in University of Washington, Seatle, WA, United States - 4-1-26 metaG | ecosystem: Host-associated > Plants > Roots > Rhizosphere >... | reverse complement strand
GGCTGGGACAGCTGTGCGGGGGCTACATGGGCTGCATTTTTGCGTCGGACGATAAGATGGGTACGGCAGATTCGGCGCTTGAGATCGCCACATGGACACTCTTCGCCAGTGGCGTTTGTCCAATGCTGTTCGCGATCGGGCTGACTGCGGTGGCGATTCCTGTAGTGCTCGTCGTGTATACGGGGGGACTGGCGTTGTTTCCGCTCATCGGCTGGCTCCTGGTTTGAGCTGTAAAGAAAAAGAAGTCGCCTTAAAAGCGGCTGGTTTCCGCCGAGTGGTATACTGTGATCACTAAGTTGCGGGCTAATTATGGACATGTTGCTGAATATCCTTCCGCTGGTTGCGTATCCCATTTTTCTGTACGCCGCCTGTCGATACCAGGTCGTGAAAGGCCAGAAATTTCAATTTCGAATCACCGATATCTGGGCGTTCATTCTTGCCTTCCTGCCAACCCCGGCCATCTTGGCATATGGACTGCAAGGAAATCAGACTGCTCTGAATATCGTGTTCTTCACGGGACTGGGACAACTTGCCGGCGCAGTCGTGGGCTGTTTGTATGCGTGTGCGCGAAGTTTCGACGCTTTCAATTCCGCGCTGGAGGTGGCCGCCTGGACGCTGATTGGAGGCGTCATCTTTCCGATTGCGTACGCGATATTGCTGATGCTGATCATCAGTCCAATCGTGGTCGTCGTCGCAACCAGCGGGTACGCGCTCATTCCGATTGGCGCCATTCTGCTTGCGTCGAGAAAAAAGCGTTTTCCTTAATCTTGAGCGAGGTTGTCCGTGAACAACGCGTTGTTGCGAGATTTGGTGCCTGGCGCAATCTACGCGGTCGCGTTTCTGTTGATTACGCTTTGGTTCTGCCGCGACTACCGGCGCAAAAATCCGGGCGTATATTTCACGTTCGGCATCGTCGACATCTGGGCTGCGATCGCTGGACTGACGCCTTCGCTTCTGCTGATCGCACAGGTCGTACGCGAAATCGACGCGCACGCGGAACCCGATCTGGATGCGTCGCTGGCGCTGGCCATGCTCATTCACCAAAGCTGCATCATGTACATGGCGAGGTTGACGTACGCGGGTTCGCCACACGGGACGTTGCGTTCAGCGGCCGCGATCTTCACGGCAGCCATTCTCGGCGCGATCACGTTGCCGCTCGTGGCGATTTTGATCTTCATGGTCATCGCATCCATCATCTTTGTTCCAGTCTCGCTGGTGATGTTCTTGTACGGAGCATTCACGAATCTGGCGATGGGCGTGACGACGTTGATCTTCATCACCATCGCTTACTTCACAGTCATCAGCGAAACACGGAAATGAATCCCTCAAATGGCAAGCGCACACAACTGAGGCAGACGTGCTGAAAACAAATTCGACCAACGCCTTGATAATTGCCGCTGCGTTGGGTAAAGTACCTTTGGCTCAAGTGATCGGAGGGGTTGAAAAACGGTCCACAGAGCCTGACATTCCATCCTCTAACTTGTTTCAAGGAGTAAGGTTATGCCTTCAGGGCGCTTCGTTCGAGCCAACGAACTGCAACTCAATTCCAGCACCGTTCTCCGCGATCTAAATGCCTCCGGCGAGCCCTGTTATATAACAGAAGATGGTAAGGCAAAAGCCGTCTTGATGGACATCAATCGATATAATGCGCTGATGGATATCATTGAAGAAGCCGAGTCGATGCAGCACCAGCATCACGAGGTTGGCGATGAAACTCGCAGGCATGTCAGCGTTCGCGGAATCATCAGTAAATCGACGACAGTGCGCATGAAAAAGCGGCGTTAAAGGCTCAAAACACGACAGTATCACAGTTATCGAAAAACGTGCTACCTTAGCCCTGAAATATATACAGTGCTCCGGATGCCAGAATCGACAGAATTCCAAAAACTTCGAGCGTCAGGATTTCAAGCCGCGTGGGCTCGATGTCCCGACTGGAAATCTTTCCGATCAGACGCGCTTCCAGCTCCGCTAGCATCCGGCCGCACATCAGAAACACAATGCCGATCATGAATACGCCAAGCGTGATGTAATGAAGCATGAGGCCTTCGTCGCGAACAATACCTCCGCCGCGGGGCATTCGATAGAAAACAATAAACGCCGCGAGCAGTGAGACCAGGGCGAAGACGTAACGGAAAATGCGCCAGCCACGTTCGGGCATCGTGTTCGCGACGTGCTCGACCCGGCGGTGGACGTCCACCATCGCGTCGGTCAGGCGCATGCGCGCCGAGCGACTCGGGCGCAGCGGCGCGAGGGCCTCATTGAGGAGGGCGTTCACTTCTGCGTTCTCTTCCTTCAAGCGCTTGTATTCGGCCTGCAGTTTCGGCGCCTTGGCCATCGCGGCATCAATTTCGCGCGCCTGATCGGGCTTCAGCAGACCGTCGACATACAGCGGCAGAAGGTCTCGCGCTTCGTCTTCCGTCATTGCTTTCATCCTCATTTACTGCGAACACATTTTTCCGCGGAGACGTCACTCGCTCCGGTCCGTCAACTAGCCTGCACAGTTCCATCCATACGTTGTCTCGTCGGGCTCCGAGCGTTCAGAAATTATTCATCCGTTTTCCAGCGCCTCATCGATTCGCGCAACATGTCTTTGCCACGCATCAACCGCTTATCTACTGCGGCCAGCGTGATATCGAGCAATTGCGAAATGTCTTCGTGGCTTCGGTTGTCGATGTATTTCAGCAGGAGAACTTCGCGATAAATTTCGGGCAATTCATTCAGCGATTTACGGATGCTGTCGAGGCGTTCGTTGTGGCTAGCCTGTTCGGATGGCGAGTACGCTGGCATCGCCGACTTGCTCTCGTCGTGCTTGACCTTCATGGCCTCGACGTGAAGTTTCTGCCGCCGCAGGACGTAAATGGCCTTCCGGCGCGAGATGCCGTAAATCCAAGAGCTGAATTTCGATTTGTCGCGCAGTTTCGGCAACGTCGCAGTCGCTTCGAGAAACGCGTCCTGCGCGCAATCCTTGGCCGCGTCCATGTCTCCGAGAATCGAATAGGCCGCGGTCACGACCACGTTGAAATGGCGTTCCACGAGCTCCTCAAACGCTGCTTTTTCGCCGCGTTCGGCCCGCGCCACCAGTTCAACATCGTCAGTGCGGTCGCTCATCGCGGATCATCCTCGTGGATGTCCTGTGATGTCGGGACTGAAAGTTTACGAAGGCGTAGAATATATATTGCCTTACGACGTGAGATTCCAAAAGCCCACAGGCCGAATTTGGTTTTATCTTTTAATTTTGAGAGCGCCACTTTTGCTTCGCGAAATGCTTCCTGCGCACAAACACGCGCCTCTTTTCCATTACCAATGATTGATGCCGCATTGAAAACCGTTTCAAAATGGCGCTCCACGAGCTGCTCGAACGCGGCGTCATCGCCACGCTCAGCTCGCGCCACCAATTCCGCGTCACCGACGGGATTGGTCATCCCTCGTTACCTCGTCCCTGTCTCAATGAGACATTCTGTAGCACGAGCACGCCGATTTCAGACTTTTTGGTTCACTATCCGACCGGATTTTTTCTCAGCGCCGCGAGACGCTGGTACGCCGTCGCCAGCATCTGCGCGCGCTGGCCGTCCAAGGTGCAGGACGCCAGAATCGGAATCGCCGATGCGCGCTTCAATGTCGACAGCCCGATCAGGGTCTCGCCCCAGCGCACGTCGCCCATGCCAAACGGCGCCTCCGCCCCGCCCCGGTAATGATCCGCCGCCGTGGCCATCGCTACGCGCGAGGAGAGCGCGTTCAAGGCCTTCGACGGGTCGATGCCACGCATCACGTAAGCGCCCGGATTTAAATCTACCTCAAGCATCCCGCCCGAATCCACGCTTCCCAAAAATTCCGCGAGGATTTCCGGCGATTCCTGTCCGCCGAGCCAGCTCAGCCGTGTTCGCGACGAGGAAGCGAAGCCCGCGAGCGTCCGCGCCGCTTCGCTCAACGTCGCGCGCGCGGTCGCATTATCTATGTCATTTGCGGCCGCAACATATCCGCCCGGTACAACGAGGTTCGCCGCGCCCAAGTCTGATGCGAGCTGCAGCGCCTCGCGGATTTTCGCCAGATTCACGTCGAGCGATTTCGCGTCGGACAGTCTCCTGCCGCCCACGTCCGCCCGCATCGCGGCCAACACCGTTCCGCGTGAGCGGATGAATTGCGCGAGATCGCGGCGCGCGCTTGGGCCGAGTGTCCGCGGCGAAATTTCCGCGCCAAACGCGTCCAGTCCGATCGCTTCGACCTGCAGCGGCTTGATGAGTTGCAGCGCCTGCTTCACGCCAAGGCGAAGATCGTCGACCCACAATCCCAATTGAATGTTCATCGATAAATTCACAGCTGCGTCTGCTTTCTGCGTTCCGCTTTCTGCCTGCCGCCTAAGGAAACTATCGCCCGGGCCGCAAAATCGCCTTCGTCTTCCGTTGACCCTGAATATCGCTCAGCGCTTCACCGGCTTTATCGAGCGGGTACACATTGGCCGCGAGTTCCCGCCACGGCACACGTTTTTGAAATCGCTCCATCAACTTTACGCCGGTGAACAGATGGGAAAAATCGGAGCCCCACACGCCGCGGATATCGACATGCTTGCGATTGATGTCGTTGTGCGGATTGATTTCGACTTCGCCCTGATCGGTGTACTGTCCGACGACAACGACGCGCCCCTGGTCGCGAACCATCTGCAACGCTTCGCGCACCGCGCGCGGCTGCCCGCACGCTTCGATCACCACGTCCGCGCCGCGGCCCTCGGTAAATCGCCGCACGGCCTCCACGCGATCAGCCTCGTGCTTCTGGCGGATGTCGATGACTTCGTCGGCGCCGAATTTTTTCGCGAGTTCCAGCCGTTCTTCCGGCGCGCCCGAGACCAGCACAAAACACGCGCCGCTGAGCGCCGCCAATCCTGCGCAAGAAAGCCCGACCGGTCCGGCGCCGAGCACGACCACGCTGTCGCCGAGTTTGATGTCCGCGCGTTCGATCGCGTGCGCCGCCGTCTGCAGTCCGCATCCTCCCCCGATGAAGGTCTCGGGCGAAACCGACGCGGGCAGCGGCAGCAAATGAAGACCCGGTAACAGCAGCATCTTTTCCGCCCAGCCGCCGAGCAGGCCATCAGCCGCGCCATACGTAATGCCGTACACTTTGCGCTGCGGACAGCGCGTCGAGGCTTTCGCGACGCAGCAATACCAGCAGTGTCCGCACGTCTTATGAACGTCGAGGTACGTCAGCATCTGGCCTTCAACGATGCGTTTGCCGTCGACATCCGTCACATCGCCACGCACTTTTTCTGCAACGCCGACTGCGACGTGGCCAGGAATCAACGGGTACGGAACGCCACTCAATTTTCCATGAAAGAGGTGAACATCGGTGCCGCAGACTTCGCTGTACAGTGTTTTCATCAGCACGCCGCCGACGGGAATTTCCGGCTCGGGAAATTCGCGGATCTCCACCGCGGTCTGCGGCGCGGGAATCACTGCGGCACGGATCTGGGGCATAAATCGTCGTTCCTCAAAACAGGAGCCGGCTTCACGAAGCCCCTCCATTATAGTGGACGCCGCTTCGTTGTCGCGAGGTCATTTGGCGCAGTGAAGTTGCGATTCAGCCGATCGCCTGATGGACGCGAAACCAACTCACCAAAGCTGTGCCGATTAGAATGCCCATTGCAAGCGCGTAAGCCCAGCACTCCGCCGCGGTCCATCTCGCGTCCGTCTGTCCCGGACGGCGCAGGACCGCCAGCAGTACTACGCCGAGCGCCAGCACGAATCCTCCGACGAAGACCTGGTGCCAGAAATGCGTTTCGAGCGCAACGCCGCCGACAACATCCGAATCGCCGCCGAACTGCACTAACCGGACGCCGCGCGCTTCGTAAAAGAAAATGAACGCCATCGCGAAAATACAGATGGCCAACATGCGGCGTTGAAGAGGACTCATTTTTTTGAAAGCAACTCCGCGTTGTCGACCCACATCACAAAGAACGGACGCGCCGCCCCGCGCTTTTTCAGATAGAGCAGAAATGGATGGTCGAAAACAAGCCAAGGTGGCGAAACTTTCTTATCGGCCTTCTTTTCCGCAACGACCGCCTTTGAAATAATTTCCGCGCCGGTCCGATCGAATTGGAAGTCGATGCTCTGCATTGCGTTCGAAATATAGTGCTCGCCAAATCCCGGATTTCCCAGGCGCTTCTCCATTCCAGTCAATTCCGAGAATCGATGATCAACGTACCACGACATGCTGGGAACGGCGAGGGCTCCTTCACGCTTGAATTCCTCATTGTCTTCGGCGGCATCATTCTTCTTGATCTGCGTTTCAACATACTCCAGCGTTTCAGCAAGGGTTGCTTTCGGCGGCACCGAGGCGAGCACGACCTGATTAGGTGTCGACGTCTTGCTCAGATCGACAACGAATTCAAGCGGAAGCGAAAACGCATCCTTGTCGCGCAAGTAATGAAGGATCTGGACCTGTTCACGCAATTTTTCGCTTCCAATGTAATCGTCGTATTTGAATCCAAATGTGCTCACTGAAGTCTTTACTCCTAATGAATCCGTGAACGCAAAATTGTCATTAATGTTGTGAAATGGAGCGGTGAATTTTGCTTTCGCTGCGATGCATGCAAAGGCTATGACGTCAGAGTCTGCGCCGAATTCTGGAATACGCAAACCGGGAAATTTTTCGGCCATGCCTGCTTTGATTTTTCCGACGATACCATCTTTTGCGAACCCAGCCGCGGCAAAATACTCGCCCGGCGAGACCTCTGCTTCGCTTTCGGCCGATGCGTTCAGATCGTCAGCAATTTTTTCAGCACCTATTACCTTGATCGGCGATTTGATCACGTCCGACTTCAGCCGATTCCACGCCATTTGGAAACTCGAACACCACACCACCGTTTTTCCTGTAGGAATAGCACTGTTCAAGGTCGGCACGACAATGGACTGCTTCAATTCAGTGCTGCTGCCCTGAAAGGCGATGTTTGGCGGCGCATCGTCATGCGCTCGAAGCGCAAGATAAACTCCGAGCCCCAGAAGTGTCAGCCCGATTAAATAAAGCATCCATGGTTTCATTTGAGGTCCCCTCAATTCTAAATAGTTCTCACGCGATAAAAATAAACGCCATCACTTCCCGCGTTTCGTACGCGGGTAGCTGACCATGTTCGCGAGCATTCTAAATGCGCCGGCGTTGCCGATGCGGAGCTGGCGGTACCAGACATAACTGGTGTAGATAAAACTTCCTTCGCCGACATCCGCGACCAGCAGCCCGCCGTCGAGCGGCTTGCCATCGGGATCGTTCGATGAGAGCAGTGGCGTGTATTCTTTCGACCACTTTTTCGGAAAGTAAACGCCACGCTCCTGCACCCAACCTTCAAAATCGCGCTCCCAGATTTTGCACGGCGACGAAAGAAGCAGGTGTTGAGGCTGTAGGATTCTCACGGGCGCTGTTTCGTCGGTCACGCGATCGAACGAGAGCTCGATCGGGTACGGCGCGATTTCGCCGCCGCCGTTTGTGCCGCGAAAAATGCCTTTGCCGCGCAACGACTGGTCGGAATTCGCTTCGTTCCAATCGAAATCCTTGTGATACATGCAGACGATATTTCCGCCGTCTTTCATGAACTGCATCAGCCGCTCTTTGACTTGCAGTACGTCAGGCCGGTACTGCGTGGCGCGCAGGTCGAGAATAATCGTGTGCAGACGGTTGAGATCCGACGAGCGCAGATCGTCGGGTGTCAGCATCGTCAGCGTCATGCCCAGACCCGCATCTTCGAGTCGTTTCAGAGCCTGGTAGGTTGATTCGTCGTAGGTTTTCACGAGACCGACGGCGAGATTCGGCGGGAGTTTGAGCGGCACGCGGCGGATCGTAACCACCGGGCCGCCGAAATTTTTCTCGCGCGTCCAGACCGCGGTCTGAACTTTCACATCGCCTTTCTCAAGAATCTGCAGCGGCGTGGTCCAGCGGAATTCTTTCGACCAGGTTTCCTCTTCATGATTGAAAACAAATGTCGCGGCGCCGTCAACGGAAGGCGCGTCGTTCTGATTGATGCCGGCAAAAAGATTCAGCGGTTTTGTCAGACGCAAATGATTGGTCACCACGAGCCGGAAGACGGAGGGCAGAGGAATATCTTTCTCGCGCGCCGGGTCGTCGAAGATTAGCACCGGATCCGGCGAAATCGACACTTCGCGCGGCGGGGCGAGATCGAGCGGAACAGGATGGGTGAATGTCATCGTGTGCTTGTTCAATGTCAGCGTGAGCGAGGCCTCCACGGGCAGGCGCGTTTGCATGCGACTGAACACAACATTCTCGGGCGGATAGGTTGGAAACGCCGCGGCGCCGGCTTTCGCCGTGCATCGGAATTCCACCGCGGTTCCCGGCGGCACGTCTTGTGCTTCGTTGTCCGATTTGAATTCCCAATTCGGCTCTCCGGTCAACGCCGCATTGGCGCGCAGGCTCAAGAAACCAGCGTTGGCGATGCGCACGGTCACGGTGACCGGCTCGTCGGGCGCCGTCATGGCGTCGTCGGTGGTGACTCCGATCTTTATTCCGTACGCTTCGAGCGCTGCATTCCGGCAATGGTCTTTCAGATGACTGAAAAACTCGCCGGCTTTTCCGATATCGTCTTGCGCGAGTCCGGTCAGGCCCTCGATGACAGCCTGCTCCTGCATCGTAGGGATCGACAGCTTGGACAGAATGTAATTAAACGAATTGTCCACCGCGTCGTCGGCGTTGCTCAGACGGATCCCCGATTTATCGACCGCAATTCCCTCAATTAACGATTTCTCTTCTGCCACTTTTTCAATCTTCGACTTCAGCAGCGTAAAATAGCGCATGTCCTTCTCGCCAATTTTCTGGTCGCGCGACATGCCTTGCGTCACGTGTTTGCTCAATGCGTACGCGGCGATTTCGGAAGCGCTCAGACCGGTGAGCGGATCGTGGGCTGAGACATCGAAGCTGATCGTCGCACCCGGCGGGGCCCAGCGGCGCAGGTACAGTTTCGAAACCTGCCACGGCTGAGTGCCGTCCTCCTTCATCACGTCGGCGAACTTATTGGGATCGGCCGCGGCGTCGAAAGCTTCGACCACCAAGCGCGCGGTGGCGACGTGGTGGCCGTGGTCTTTGCCTTCGGGATCGTGATTCGTGAAGAGGAGATGAGGTCGCACGATGCGGATCACGCGCACCAATTGCGAGAGCGCGTGATCGTGGCCCCACACTTTAAGCGCTTCGTCGGGCGATTTTGAAAATCCAAAATCGGGAAGATTCAGAAACCATACTTTCGCGCCAAGAATTCCAGCCGCTTCTTCGGTTTCGTGCGTGCGCAAAACGGCGAGTTTGTTTCCGAGTTCCGGACCGCTTTCGTTCTGCCCGCCTTCTCCGCGCGTTGAGAGGCACATGAACGTTTCGACGCCGAGCGTCCGGCGCAGGTAACTGAGCGTTCCGCCGTCTTCATCATCCGGATGCGCCGCGACAGACATCGCGCGGATTCCGGATTTGGCCACCTGCAACTCGTTTCGAACCAGATCGAGCCCGCGCTCGAACGGCGGCGTCGCGTCGGCGGCGTGGATGGTGAATGATACCGCGAAGAAAATGGCAACGAGGCTCCTGGCATTGTGACGCAACTCCAAGAGCCAGGCGCCAAGAGGTAAGAGCGATATGCGATTGAACGTTTTTCTGCCCATCACCATTTCCTCACCGCTGCGTTCGTCTCTGCACCCACCCCGCCAAAGCCAGCGTCACCAGCGTCCACGCCATCAGACACAGTGCCAACGCGAACGCCGGCGCGGGATCGGTTCGAAAAATCTCGGCGATCACGACACTCACCGGCCGCGTGCGCGGCGCGTACAACAATTGAGACGCCACGAACTCGCCCATCCCGGTGATAAAGCATATCAAACCCGCCGCCAGCAGCGAAGGAAACATCAGCGGGAGAACGATACGCCCCAGAATCATCGCGCGCCCCGCACCGAGACTCGCCGCGGCGCGTTCAACATCGCCGCCGACCGCCGTCAATGCCGCGCGAACCGGTCGAACCGCGAGCGGCAGATTGCGGATGACATACGCCAGAATCAGAATCGCACCGGTACCGCCGAGCGGCAAACCAAACGCGAGAGTTGACGGCGCGTTGAACGCACTGAGCAGTGCGATGCCGACGACACTGCCGGGCAGCGCGACGGCAAGCATCACCGCAAATTCCACAGGCAGCGCCGCGATAAACGACGCCCGCCGAAGCGCCAGCGCGGCCGCGATCGCGAGGGCGATGTCGATCAGCGCCGAAATGCCGCCGTACGTAAAACTGCGGCCCAGGGATGCGAGCCGCTCGCCGTTCAATGTCGCGACGAGTCCCGCGATTCCGCCGGGATTTCCGTTGCCCGGCGCTAATGCGTTGGCCAACACCGTCGCCGGCGGCGCAAAGAGAATGAGCATCGCGACAAGTGACAAAAGCACGCGCGCGATTTTTCCAGCGGACGACGCCGGCGGAAGCTGCCGCCGCGCTGCGCCCTTGACGCCCAGCGCCACGTCTGCTCCGACCTGACCCTGGCGGTTCACGTACAAAAACGCCGGCAGCGCCGTGAGCGAAACCACCGCCAGCACGACGCTCAGCGCGCGCTGCAATCCCGGATCGTCGTCGCGATTAACAATCTCCACCGTGAGGTAGTGCGACGAATTGTCGAGCACGTACGGCGCGCTGAAACTCGCGGCGGCCGCCATGAACGTCAGCAGCGCGCTCGCCATCAGCGGCGGCTTGATCACCGGCCAGACGGCGGCAAAAAATGTTTTCAACGTGCCCGCGCCGAGATTTCGCGCCGCTTCTTCGCGCGAAGCGTCCGCGTCTTCGAGCGCCGCCGCGACATAAGCGTACGAGTAAAGTCCGAACGCGTACGTATGCAGCAACAGGACTTGCCCGAAACCACTCACGAGCGGCCGGCCATCGCTGAAGGGTACATGCTGCCACAACCAGCCCGTCGGCCCAATGAATCGAAAAAAGGCAAGCGTTCCAACAAGCGGCGGCATGATCAGCGGCGCATAGCCGAGCAACGCGAAGACCCGCCGCCCGGGAAAATCACGCCGGTACCAGAGCAGCACCAGCGCAAGTCCCCACGCGCCACCGCAAACGACTGTACACATCGAAAGTTTCAGCGTGTCCCACACCGCGTCGCGCGCCGCGGGCTCGGCCCACAAGCCGCGCAACGGCGCCCCGAACGGTTGGGCGTTCGGATTCCAATCGAGCGCCCGCGCTCGAAATTCGGCGATCGGCAGCGTCAGGCTTTCGGCAAGCATCGCGGCCACGGGATACACGATGTAAGCGAAAAGCGGCACCGCGAGAAGCAGCGCCGGCCAGATGCGTCGAGAAGACATCACTCCATTATGTAGCGAGCGCGGCGATAGTGAAGTCGAGTTCAGGCGCCCGCAAGCTTCAAGACTTCGCGCATCATCGCCGGCAGATCCTTTGGCAACTGTGCGGTCACCATTTTGCCATCGACGACGCAGGGCTTGTTCACCCAAGTTGCACCGGCATTTTCCAAATCGTCGCGGATCGCGGCCACACTCGTCAGTTTTCGGCCTTTCACTATTTTCGCGCTGATTGGAACCCAACCGCCGTGACAGACGAACGCGACGATTGCGCCGCCGTTCCACGCGCCCGCGACCAATTTATTGCACGCATCGTGGCGGCGCATTTTGTCCGGAGCGTATCCGCCGGGCACGATGAGGATTTTCACCGCCTGGGGATCGACGTCGCCGTATTTTACATCGGAGACGACGGGGTAGCCTTCTTTCGAAGTGTACGTCGCGCCTTTTTCGGTGCCGGCAACCTTGACCTCATAGCCCGCTTCCTCAAGCCGCAGACGCGGGTAGTGAAGTTCCAGATTTTCGTAAATGTT
>Ga0265314_10005180_pt1 | contig 11839 bp, 15 predicted proteins | sample 4126metaG_FD_203106 | JGI IMG/M metagenome (GOLD analysis project Ga0265314, IMG submission 203106) | Rhizosphere microbial communities from Carex aquatilis grown in University of Washington, Seatle, WA, United States - 4-1-26 metaG | ecosystem: Host-associated > Plants > Roots > Rhizosphere >... | reverse complement strand
ACGGCAAAGCTGCTCACCCCTTCGCCAAGCGCCTTGATCACGCCGGCCACTTCGCCGCCGGGCGGGAAGGGCAGGGCCGGCTTGAACTGGTATTTGTCGGCCAGCATCAGCACGTCGGGAAAATTTACGCCGCACGCCTTCACCGCGATCAGCACCTGGCCCTTGCCTGGCGTCGGCGAGGGCAGTTCGCGCAATTCCATCTCCTCCGGCGGCCCGTAATGCGTGCACAGCATGGCTTTCATGGCGATTCTCCCGATGGCTTACAGTGTTTTAATGACGAGGTGCCGCGACCATAAGCGATGCTCGCGGGCGCCGCAAAGCCGGATCGATTTGTCACGACCGGACGTATAATGGATGCCGCCTTTGAGGATTTGCGACATGCGAAAACTGCTTCCTGCGATCTGCGCACTGGCGATCCTGATCGGCACGCCCGCCTTCGCCGCCGACTCCGCGTCCTGTGTGCGCCGCAACGACATCCGCGACTGGTCGAGCACGGGTCACAAGACGCTGCTGCTCGAAAGTTACAGCCACCGCAAGGTTCAGTTGAAGCTCACCGGAAATTGCGCCGGGTTTGGGCCCTACGATTCCTTCCAGATCACCGGTCCGCTTCAGACCGCCGCAAGCTGCATTGTCGAAGGCGACATTGTGCGCACGCGCTGGGCGGGCGAGCCGGGTCTGTGCACCGTCGTGTCGGTGACGCCCTATAGCGGCGAACTGCACCCGCCGGGCGCGCATCACCTGGCATTCTAGTGGATCGAAACCGGGAACCGCGCGTATAATGGGCACCGGATGGGCGCCAGCCTTCAACGAAGGATCGCACTATCATGCGTAAGACTGTTCTTCTCGCTGCTACCATCGCGACGCTCGCGACCGCACCCGCTTTCGCCGACCCCGCGGTCTGCATCCGCCAGGACGAGCTCTACAACTGGACCGCGCTGAACGACAAACAGGTCGTGATCGAGAACTATCAGCACAAGAAGGCGCTGCTGACGCTGATCGGCGTGTGCAACGGCCTGAAATTCCACGAGACGATCGCGATCCGCTCGCCGGGCGGCACCGGGCTGAGCTGCATCTCGCCGGGCGACACCCTGTCGGTGCGCGATCTCGGCATGAACCAGCGCTGCGCGATCACCAAGGTCGAGCCCTATGTGGCCCCGGTCACCCACAAGGACGACCACGCCGGCGACCATCACGGGGATAGCCACTAGTACCGCTGTTATGGAATTCGCAGCGCGATCAACGCCGACGCGGGACGCCGTTCTCCAACAGTCGTTCCGCGCGTGTTGAGCCCCGGCGCGCGCAGTAATCCCTTCGCGCTCGCGCCGAGCAGGCCCAGTTTGTCCAGCACTGCGGCGATTACCGTTTCCGAAGCGCGGCCGGCGCCGTCGTCGATCTTGATCGCGATACCTAGGCCGCGGCCCGGAATCCAGCCGCCGAAGAACCCTTCCGCGCCGGTCTTCACCGCGGCGGCGCCGGCGCTGGCTCGGCTCAGCGTGGCGCAGGCCCGGCCGGTGCCCGACATCAGCTCGGGATGCTTGATCATCGCGCCGAGGATGCGCTTTGCCGCATCGGCGCGGGGCTTGGGCAAACCCTTCCCGGACGCCATGCGCGCCGCGGCCCGCGCGAATTCGGTCAACGAGGTTGCGAAGTTCGGCGCCGCGCAGCCATCGATGCCATAGGGCAGCTCGGCCGCGCCCGACAGATCTTTCAGCACCGCCGCCACCGCGCGCTGCACCGGATGGTCGATGCGCTCATAGCCTTCCGTTGCGACATCCCAATGCCGCGCCACCGTCAGGAAGCCCGTATGCTTGCCCGAGCAGTTATTGTGGAGGCGCGTCGGCTTTTCTCCCCCGCGGATCATCGCCTCGGCGACCGGTTCGTAGCGCGAAGGATGTGCGCCGCAGGCGAGGTCTTTCTCCGACAGGCCGATCCGCGCGAGCCACGCCGCGACCCGAATCGTGTGCATCGGCTCGCCGGAGTGGCTGGCGCAGGCCAGCGCGATCTCCTCGTCCGACAGGCCGAACGCCTCCGCCGCGCCGGATTCCACCAGCACCATCGCCTGCATCGGCTTCAGGGACGACCTCGAATAGGCCGGCGATTCGATATCGCCCAACGACGCCACGACCGCGCCGTCGGCATCGACCACCGCCAGCGCGCCGCGATGGACGCTCTCGACCAGATCGCCGCGGGTGACTTCGACTAGAATGGGGTTGGTCATGGCCGTATGAATAGCGCCGAACGGGGGCGCGGGACAGCATGCGCGGATACTTTGCAGTGGGCGTCGACGGCATCTCCAAGCCGATGAATCTCGGCAATCTTATGCGCATCGCCAATGCGTTCGGCGCAAGCTTCTTCTTCACGATCAATGCGCAGGTGAAGCTGGCAGACGCCCAATCCGACACCTCGCGCACCCAGGGCGCCATTCCGCTCTACAGCTACAAGGACGCCGGCGAGTTTCGCCTGCCGGTCGGCTGCCGCCTAATCGGCGTCGAGATCACGGAGGACGCGGTCGAATTGCCGCGCTTCCGCCACCCCAGCCGCGCCGCCTATGTCTTCGGGGCCGAGCGCATGTCGCTGTCGCCGGAAATTTTGTCGCGCTGCGAATTCGTGGTGAAGATTCCGACGCGGTTCTCGATCAATGTCGGCATGGCGGGCGCGATCACGCTCTACGACCGGCTGGTCTCGAGCGGCAGCTATGGTGACCGCCCGGTCATGCCGGGGCGCGAGCCGCCGGAGGCGCCACCCCCGCACAAATGGGGTGCCCCCATCGTGCGTTCAAGAAAGTGACAACGGAAATTCCGGCGCTATAGTCCGCCCGCTCATGACTCCCGCCCTCGAAATCTCCCATCTGCGCAAGGTCTATCGCGGCGGCACCGTCGCCGTGCAGGACGTTTCGCTGACGGTACAGCCCGGCGATTTCTTCGGTTTCCTCGGCCCCAACGGCGCCGGCAAGTCGACCACGATCCATTGCGTCACCGGCATCTCGAACCCGACCTCCGGCTCGATCAAGATTTTCGGCGTCGACGCGGTCGCGAATTACCGCGAGGCGCGCAAGCTGGTCGGCCTCAGTCCCCAGGAATTCAACGTCGATCCCTTCGCCACCGGGCGCCAGATCGTCGACTGGATGGGCGGCTACTTCGGCATGCGCAGGGCGGAGCGCAAGCAGCGCACCGACATGCTGATCGAGCGTTTCGATCTGGTGCCGCACGCCAACAAGCCGTTCCGAGAACTCTCCGGCGGGCTCAAGCGCCGCGTCATCCTTGCTCGCGCCATGATCAACGATCCCGCGCTGCTCATCCTCGACGAGCCGACCGCTGGCGTGGATGTCGAGCTGCGCATGGATCTGTGGCGCTACCTCCAGGAGCTCAACCGCGACGGCAAGACGATCCTCTTGACCTCGCACTATCTGGAAGAGATCGAGCGACTCTGCCGCACCATTGCCATCGTTGCGGGCGGCCGCATCGTGCGCCACGGCCCCAAAGAGGAATTCTTCACCGAGCCCGGCGGGCTCGAGCGTGCCTATCTCGCCGCCACCGGCAAGGCGGCCGACCACATCGCGGCGGCTGCACGATGAGCGTCAACTGGATCGGCCTCTGGACCATGATCCGCCGCGAGCTGCAGCGGCTGTGGCGCGTGCCGATTCAGGCCGTGGTCGCCCCGCTGATCTCGGCGCTGCTGTTCATCTTCATCTTCGGCTTCGTGGTCGGCGGCAGCATCCGGCACATCGGCGGCTACCGCTATCTCGAATTCGTGCTGCCCGGCGTGGTGATGATGAACGTCATCAGCGCGTCCTTCCTGCAATCGACCGCCCAGGTCTATTTCCAGCGCTTCCAGAAGAGCATCGAGGAGATACTCGTCTCGCCGCTCTCTTATGTCGAGATGATCGCCGGCACGGTCAGCGTGGTGATCCTACGCTCGGTCCTGACCGCGCTCGGCATCATGCTGATCGGTGTGGCGTTCGGCGCGGTGCACATGCATTCGCTGCCCGAATTCCTGTTCTGGACGACCTTCGTCTCGATGATCTTCGGTTTCCTCGGGATCATCATCGCGCTCTGGGCCAAGACCTTCGAGCAACTCAACATGCTCATGGTGTTCTTCATCCAGCCGCTGTCGATGGTGGGCGGGGTGTTCAACACCGTCTCGATGCTGCCGCCCTGGCTACGCTGGCTGGCCTATGGCAATCCGCTGTTCTATTTCATCAATGGTCTGCGTCATTCGATGATCGGATTCTCCGAAGGTTACGAACTTTTCGGCGCGAGTTTCACGGTCATCCTGGCAGCGATCCTGGGCGGCATCGTCTGGCGGCTCTACGCGATCGGTTGGGGATTGCGGGAGTAGCCGGGCGTGTTAGCCTGAATAACAACTGCGAGGTGGCCATGAAGATCTTTCTGGCGATGATCCTCATCTTCGTCGTTCTTTGGTTTCTGCCGCCTTTGCCGGGACTCCTGCTTTTTTGCATCGGCGTTCCGTTGTTCGCATGGTGGTCGTTGCGCGATTCTTTCCCGCGCCGCTCCGATCCGGACCTTGCGGCAAGCGATCTCGCCGAAACCGATCGCGACCGCCATGACAAGGTCGGCCGGTTGACCGCCGCGATCCATCAGTTCCTGCGCTAGGCCCATTCGCTGGACGCATAGCGCGGCGGCTGGGATTATATTATATGCATCATGCAATCCCGGGAGGGCCCTGCATGACGCCCCGCAACGCCACCGCCGCCGTGATCGGCGCCGGCGACTACATCGGCTCCGCCATCGCGAAGAAGTTCGCGTCCGAGGGCTACACCGTCTTCGCGGGCCGCCGCACCGCCGACAAGCTTGCCCAGCTCAAGACCGACATCGAATCCGGCGGCGGCCATTGCGAGGCCCGCGCGCTCGATGCCCGCAAGGAGGAAGATGTCACCGCCTTCCTGAACGAGGCCGATGCGCATGCGCCGCTCGAGGTCTGCGTCTTCAACCCCGGTGCCAACGTCAATTTTCCGATCCTCGAAACCACTGAACGCGTCTTCCGCAAGGTATGGGAGATGGCCTGTTATGGCGGCTTCCTCACGGGCCGCGAGGCCGCGCGGCTGATGCTGGCGCGGGGCAGGGGGACGATCCTCTTCACCGGTGCGACAGCGAGCCTGCGCGGCGGCAAGGGCTATGCCGCCTTCGCCTCGGCCAAGTTCGGGCTGCGCGCCGTGGCGCAGAGCATGGCGCGCGAGCTCGGGCCACAGAATGTCCATGTTGCCCATCTGATCATTGACGCCGGCGTCGACACCGCCTTCGTGAAAGACCGCATCCGCGCCCGCGGCGGCGAGGCGGCGGTCGCCGCCATCGAGCCCGACCAGCTCATGAATCCGGAATCCATCGCCGACGCGTACTGGTATCTGCACACGCAGAAGCGCGACGCCTGGACCTTCGAACTCGATGTACGGCCCTACAAGGAGAATTGGTGATGACCGCGGTGGAATTCCTCTTCGATTTCGGCAGCCCCAATGCGTTTCTCAGTCATCGCGTGATCCCGGAGATCGAAAAGCGCACCGGCGCCAGGTTCGAATACACGCCCGTCCTGCTCGGCGGCATCTTCAAGGCGACCGGCAACCAGTCGCCGATGCAGGCCTTCGGCCACATCAGGAACAAACCGGCCTATGAGCAGCTCGAAATGCAGCGCTTCATCCGCCGCCACCATATCGACGATTTCAAGTTCAACCCGTTCTTCCCCATCAACACGCTGAACCTGATGCGCATGGCGGTCGCGGCGCAGAACGAGGGCATCTTGCCGCGCTACATGGACGCCGTGTTCCACGGCATGTGGATCGAGCCCAAGAAGATGGACGATCCCGAGGTCGCGAAGGCGGCGCTGGCCGCCGCCGGTCTCGATCGGGCGCTCTACGAGCGCGGCCAGGCGGCCGAGGTGAAGGCGAAGCTGATGGCCAATACGGAATCCGCTGTCACCCGCGGCGCTTTCGGCATTCCGACGTTCTTCGTCGGCGGCGAGATGTATTTCGGCAAGGACCGCCTGCGCGACGTCGAAGAAGCGATTGTTGCGGCCGGGTAGGGCGCTTTGGCAGGATCGCAGCTGCCGACCCCTGGGAAGACTGCCGTGCCGAAGATCGACATCGCCGCCGTGCCGGAACGCAGGGGCACGGGCTATCCGCCGGAATTCAACGCGCCCTGTGCCGAACGCGTGCGGCAGCGGCTGGGCAATACCGGCGGGCTCGCCGATTTCGGCGTCAACCTCATGCGCCTGCCGCCTGGCAATTGGTCGAGCCAGCGCCACTGGCACAGTCACGAGGACGAATTCGTCTATGTGCTCGAAGGTGAACTGGTCCTGATCGAAGATGGCGGCGAAACCGGGCTGCGGGCCGGCGACTGCGCGGCCTTTCCGAAGGGAACCGGCAATGGGCATCACATGATCAACCGCTCGGGCGCGGTGGCCGTCTATCTCGAGGTCGGCTCGCGCGCGCCTGAGGACCTGACCACCTGCTCCGACATCGACATGATGAGCGCCAATGCCGACGGCCGCTTCGTGCACAAGGACGGGCGCCCCTATCCGGCGGCGTGAGCCCCACCGGTCGCCTATGACAATTGCCGTGGACGCCCGTGCCCGGCCCCCCTATTCTCGCCCCGGAAGTTGAAACTCACCACAGAAGTGCCTGAATCCGCTGCCATAAGGGGGCTCAGGCATCGGGAGCAAACATTCATGATTCGGCCGACCCTTCTCGCCGCCTTCATCGGCGCCGCCGTCCTGTCCGCCGTGCCGGCCGCGGCCGACGATGCACTCCTGCTCGGCGTGAGCAAGGACTGGACGGCCTATTCGAGCGGCTCGGGCGCCGACAAGACCTGCTACGCGATGTCCAAGCCGCGATCGACCGATCCGAAGAAGCTCAAGCGCGACGCGGCTTACTTCCTGATCACCGACTGGCCCTCCCGCAAAACGCGGTCCGAGCCGGAGGCGGTTCCCGGTTTCCAGTACAAGGACGGCAGCACCGTCACCGCCCAGGTCGGTGGCGCGTCCTTCGAGTTCTTCACCCAGAACGACGGCAGTGCCGGTGCCGCCTGGATTCGCAAGCGCGCCGACGAGATCAAGCTGGTCGAGGCGATGAAAACCGGCCAGTCGCTGGTCGTCAGCGGCACGAGCAAGCGCGGCAAGGTGGTCAAGGACACCTATTCCCTGGCCGGCCTGCAGGACGCGCTCGACGCGATCCACAAGGCTTGCGGCATGTAAGGAACTCCCCCCACGCCTCAGGCCGCGCTGACCGAAGCCGGCCTGCCCGAGAAATCCGCGCCGATGCGCGCGCGGCAGCTGTGGAACTGGATCTACGCCCATGGCGCGAAGGATTTCGCGACCATGACCAATCTCGCCAAGGATGTCCGCACCACCCTGGCCGACAAATTCACGCTGGCGCGGCCCGAAATCGTGACCGAGCAGATTTCCAATGACGGCACGCGCAAATGGCTGCTGCGCACCGGTCCGGGCATCGAGTTCGAGACCGTGTTCATCCCGGAGCCGGGCCGGGGCACGCTCTGCGTCTCCTCCCAGGTCGGCTGCACGTTGAATTGCCGCTTCTGCCACACCGGCACGCAGCGTCTGGTGCGCAATCTGACGCCGGCCGAGATCGTCGGCCAGGTGATGATCGCGAAGGATTCGCTGGGCGACTGGCCGTCCACCAAGGAAGACCGCCGCATCACCAATGTCGTGATGATGGGCATGGGCGAGCCGCTCTACAATTTCGACAATGTGAAGGCCGCGCTTGCCATCGTCGCCGATGGCGAGGCGCTGGCGCTGTCGAAGCGGCGCGTGACTCTCTCGACCGCGGGCGTCGTTCCGATGATCCCGCGCGCCGGAAGCGAGATCGGCTCGTCGCTCGCCATCTCGCTGCATGCGGTGCGCGACGACATCCGCGACGTGATCGTGCCGATCAACAAGAAATATCCGCTGAAGGAATTGCTCGAGGCCTGCCGCACCTATCCCGGCGTCTCGAATGCGCGGCGCATCACCTTCGAATATGTCATGCTCAAAGGCGTGAACGACAGCCTCGCCGAGGCGCGCGAGCTGGTGAAGCTCATCAAGGGCATTCCGGCGAAGATCAACCTGATCCCGTTCAACCCCTGGCCCGGCGCGCCTTACGAGTGCTCCGACTGGACCCAGATCGAAAAGTTTGCCGAGATCGTGAACCGCGCCGGCTATGCGAGCCCCGTCCGCACCCCGCGCGGCCGCGACATCATGGCCGCCTGCGGCCAGCTTAAGAGCGAGAGCGTGAAGCTGAAGGCGAAAGACCGGATGGCCGATCTAGAGAACGCCGCCCTGGCGCGGATGCCGGGGTGAACGCTATGCAACGGCTGGCTCTGGTGCTCCTGCTCCTGTCGTCAGTCATCGCACACACTGCGCTGGCCAGCCCCTCCGAAGAGGAAGTCGCGGGCTGTACACATACGGTGGATGGAGGGGCGGGCGCGCATGTTTCCTACGGGACTGATCAGGCGGATCGTCTAAAGGTTATCGAGCCCTCCTGCGCCCTCGCGATGCAGGGCGCAGGCCTAATTGCCGACAACAGAACCGCTGAAGGCGAACTCGCCTTTGTGCAGGCGTTGTCGAGCGCCCCATCCGATCTGATCCGCGGATTCGTTCGGCACACGGCGGCGCAGGCCTATTTCGCCCGGGCACAAGGCCATGATGACAAGCAAGAATGGCAGCAGTCGATCGCAGACTACACGGTGGCGCATGGCTATTCGCCGGACGACGTTGGCATTCTCGGCGCGCGCGCCGTTGCCTATGAGCGTGCCCTCGACATGCCCGCAGCAATTGCCGACTTCACCGCGGTGATTGAGCAGGGCGACGATGACCCGCAAGGCTTCCAGTCGCGGGGTGTGGCGCGCGAGATGAATCTCGACTTCGACGGCGCCATTCGGGACTTCGACGAGGCGCTTCGGCTAGGCGGCGATGTCCCATCGAGTGCGCAGGTCTATCACCTTCGCGGCAGAGCCCTTGCCGTGCTCGGCCGACTCGATCTGGCACGCGCCGACTTGGAGAAGGCGATGGCGTTGGAGCCGGCCGGCTCGACTGTCGTCTGGCTACACATTGTTCACCTGAAATTCGGCGAGAACGATTCGGACTGGCTGGCACAACGATACGCGGCGATGCATCACGATACGTGGCAGGCTCAAGTGGTCGCTTATTTCACCGGCACGACATCCGCCGATGCGTTGATCCGGTTTGCCCAGACCGACGCCGGTACCGCGCAAGCCTATCAACGTTGCGACGCATGGTTCTACCTTGGGGAAGACGCACTGTCGCGAGGCGATACCGCTCGCGCCTCCGAGCTGTTTCACGAAACGATAAGTCGCTGCGACGCGCTCGACTACGAATGGGATGTCGCCCACATCGAACTCAAGAACTTGGTACAATGAGACCATATTCGAATGAGTTGAGCGCGGCGATCTTGGGGCTAAATTTTCTCGCTGATTTTTCGCGAAAGCCGATGTTCGAAGGATGAACGGTCTGCACAATCTCGTAAACAAGATTGCAATTGTGACCGCCGGCGCGCGTAGGCTCCGCCGCCCCGTGGGTTGTTCCTTCGCCGAGGTCGGTACTACGCCGGCGCGGATGCCGGGGTAGCGATGGCGAATCGGCTAGGCAATCCGTGGCAGCTGGTAGGGTTTCTGGTCCTCGCGCCGTGGACCCTGTCCCTGGCCGTGCCGGTCTTCAGCACCTGCAGGCCGGGCTACGACCATGTCGGCGGCTGGTTCCTGCTGCTGTTTGGCTGGTTCGGCGTATTCGTCTTCATGCCGGCCTGGCTGGCGAACGTATTCATCCTGGCGGTCGGCGGCGTGCTGGCGTTTGGCAGACGCCCGCCGATCTGGCTCGGCGTGCTGGCCGGGGGTTTCGCTGCCACGGCCTGGTGGTGGAAGGAGTGGCAGGACGACACGGGGGCGGTCCCGATCTGCCACTATCATGCCGGCTACTGGCTCTGGCTGGCGAGCGCCGCCGTCGCGCTGATCGCACCGATCGCAATGCGCTGGATCAAGCCCTAGCAGGCCAGTTGCACGGGCGCGGCGCTCTCGACCAACGCGACCATCCGGCCGATCCCATCTTCCGCCCGGACCGCCTCACCCACAGCCTGCGCGCGCGCCCGCATCCCGGCGTCACCCAGCACCTGCTTCAACGCCGTGCCGAGCGTCGCGGTAGTCAGCCCGCGATGCGGAATGGCGGCGGGGGCCACCTCGATCGCTTTTAGCCGCGCGCCCCAGAAGAATTGATCGAGCAGGAACGGCACCACGACGGAAGGCTTGCCGGCCCGCAATGCAGCCCCGGTCGTGCCCGCGCCGCCGTGATGCACGACCGCCGCCATGTGAGGAAACAGCCAGTCATGCGGCGCCTCGTCGATCGCGAAGACCTGCGGCGGAAGATTGTCGGCGCGCATCGCGCCCCAACCGGCGCTGATCACAGCGCGGCACCCAGCCTGGGCGATGGCATCGAGCACGGCGCGCAGCGTCGCGCGCGGGTCCTTCATCACCATGCTGCCGAAGCCGACATAGACCGGCGGATCGCCGTTATCGAGAAACCGGGTCAGCCCTTGCGGCGGCGCCCAATCATGCGGCGCGTCGAGAAACCAGAAGCCGGTGACTTCGACATTCGCCGGCCAATCGCTGCCGCGCGGCAGCAGATGGCGGCTATAGGCCATCGCCATCGGTTCTCCGCGCCGCGCCTCGGCTTCGACCGGCAGCGCCAAAGGCGAGGGCGCCAGGTTGAGCGTCTTGCGCACCACGCTGTTGGCAATCAGCCGCACCGGGAGCCAGATCGCGCCCGCCATCGCCTTGCTCTGCAGCCGGTTTATCCAGCCCGGCAGGCGGAAGGGAAGCGGCGGCACGAGAGGGCTGGGGAAATCGCGGCTCGCGATCAGGGGCTGCATGAATCCGTGCACGCAGGGCACCTTCCAATACTCCGCCGCGCAGGACGCGGCGTAATCAGCAAGCCCCGTGCCGACGACGACATCGCACGCGTTCGTCGCGTCGCGGCAGGCGATGGTCATGTCGCGCGCCAGCCGTCGCGACATCTCCAGGAAATTCCGGATGAAGACAATCGGATTGCGGCCGCGCTCGAACATCTGCGAGGCGCCGAGTTCGGCACGGATGTCGATGGGCAAAGGCGCGAAAGCGATGCCGGGCGGCACCAGCGCTCCGAACTCGGGCGGTGCGATGAAACGGACGGCGTGCCCGCGCGCGGCAAGTGCCGCGGCTAGTCCGGCGGGCGGCTGCACGTCGCCGCGCGAGCCGGCCGCGATGATGGCGATGCGCATGCGCCGCCGCCCCCTCGAGCCGCGCGGACTATACGCTTCCGCTGCAATGCAGCAATCGCATTTTCCCAGATTTTGCTTGCCCCGGTGGGTAGGGAAACCGAAGGTTCGATGATGGAAGGCTTGTTCGATCTCACCGGCAAGATTGCGCTCGTCACCGGTGGCTCGCGCGGCCTCGGCCGTGCTATGGTGCTCGCCTTCGCGAAAGCCGGCGCCGATATCGTGATCGCCAGCCGCAGATTCGAGGCCTGCGAGGCCGTGGCGCGGGAGGTCGAGGCGCTGGGCCGCCACGCGCTGCCTGTCGCCGCCCATGTCGGCAAGTGGAGCGACAATGACCGCCTCGCCGATGCCGCCTACGCTCATTTCGGCCGCGTCGACATCCTCGTCAACAATGCGGGCATGTCGCCGCTGGCGCCGTCACTGGTCGAGACGAGCGAAGAACTCTTCGACAAAATCATCGATGTGAACTTCAAGGGCCCGTTCCGGCTCTCTTCGCTGATCGGCGAGCGGATGATGGCCGGCGCCGGCGGCACGATCGTCAATCTGTCGAGTTCGGCTTCGTTCAAGCCG
>Ga0265314_10005179_pt1 | contig 11840 bp, 9 predicted proteins | sample 4126metaG_FD_203106 | JGI IMG/M metagenome (GOLD analysis project Ga0265314, IMG submission 203106) | Rhizosphere microbial communities from Carex aquatilis grown in University of Washington, Seatle, WA, United States - 4-1-26 metaG | ecosystem: Host-associated > Plants > Roots > Rhizosphere >... | reverse complement strand
GATGATCTCCGGGGAATCGTCGTCCGGCTTGAACCCATGCTCGACCCCAAGCGGATCGCCGAAGATCCGGCGACGGTGTCCAAGGTGGTGCTCGACCTGTTCGGCAAGTTCTCCATCCATCTGGCCATCGAGGACAACACGCTGTACCCCAAATGCGCCGCCCATGCCGACGCGGCGCTGCGGCGCACCGCCGCCGAGTTCCAGGCGGAGATGGGCAACCTGTCGCAGCGCTTCGATGCCTACAAGAAGGCGTGGGCCGGCCCGCTGGCCATCGGCCGTGACCCCGCCGGCTTCGTGACGGCGACGCGGGAGATCCTGGGCCTGTTCAAGGCGCGGGTGGAACGCGAGGAAAACCGCCTGTACGACCTGTTCGATAAGGCGGCGTGATGAAGGGCGGCCATCCGCCGCGGAATATCGGCCTGCGCTGAGTGAAACTCATCGCAGGCCGGATAGGCCCAAGGGGCCGCGCGGCTTATGCCGCGGAAGGCAAGGGCGTACAGCGCCCGCGCGGCCGCATGAGGGCGCTGCGGCGATCGGTTTCGATCACCGCAAATTGATGTAGGGAGTCATCACTCCCCGTAGCGGATTTCCACCACCTCGATCATTTCGATGCCGGAAGGGGTCCGCACCGGCACGGAATCGCCCTCGAACGCCTTCAGCAGCGCCCGAGCCACCGGCGAGATCCAACTGATCAAGCCCCTCTCCATATCGGCCTCGTCGATGCCGACGATGGTGATGGTGATTTCCTCGTCGCGGGGACTGGCATAGGTGACGGTGGCACCGAAGAACACCTGATCGCGCTTCTTCTGCTGGTCGGGATCGACCACATGGGCGGATTCGATCCGCTTGGTGAGGAAACGGATGCGGCGGTCGATCTCGCGCAGGCGCTTCTTGCCATAGAGATAGTCGCCATTCTCCGAGCGGTCGCCGTTGCCCGCCGCCCACGACACCACCTCGACCACCTTGGGCCGCTCCACCTTGAGCAGGTGGGACAGCTCGGCCTTCAGCGCCGCGAAGCCCTGGGGCCGCATGTAGTTCTTGGAGCCCGGCGGCAGACCCTTGGGGGTATCCTCCAGCTCGTCGTCGCCGTCGCTTTCCTTGGTGAAGGCCTTGCTCATGCCTTGGCTCCCTTCCTGGCATTGGGGTCCAGCGGCCAGCGGGGGCGCGGCGCGAAGGTCAGGTCGTCGCTCTGGCCCAGTCGCAGCCGCTCGATCCCCGCCCAGGCGATCATGGCGGCGTTGTCGGTGCACAGCCTCAGCGGCGGAGCCAGGAATTCCAGGCCCGTTTCGGCTCCGATCCGAACCAGGGTCTGGCGCAACGCCGTGTTGGCGGCGACGCCGCCGGCCACCACCAGATGCCGGACCTGGGGCCAGCGGGCCTTCATCTCGCGCACGCCGCGCCGCACCCGATCACCCATGGCATCGGCCACCGCATCCTGGAAGGCGCGGGCCACGTCGGCCTGATCGCGCCCGGACAGCGGCTGGGGCAGGCTTTCGATCAGCAGGCGGGCGGCGTTTTTCAGGCCCGAGAAGCTGAAATCGCAGCCGGGCTTGCCCTTCATGGGCCGGGGCAGGGTAAAGCGGGCGGAATCGCCCATTTCCGCCGCCTTTTCCACCGCCGGACCGCCGGGATAGCCCAGGCCGGCCATCTTGGCCACCTTGTCGAAGGCCTCGCCCGCCGCGTCGTCGATGGTGGTGCCCAGACGGGTATACTTGCCCACCCCCTCGACGGCCAGCAGTTGGCAATGCCCGCCCGAGGCCAGCAGCAGCAGATAGGGAAATCCGATATGGTGGGTCAGGCGCGGGGTGAGCGCGTGGCCTTCCAGGTGGTTGATCGCCAGGAACGGCTTGCCCGACGCCAGGGCGATGGCCTTGCCGGTCATCACGCCGACGATCACCCCGCCGATCAGGCCGGGACCGCCGGTGGCCGCCACCGCGTCGAGATCCTTGAAGTCCACCCCGGCCCGGCGCATGGCCTCGGCCACCAGCCGGTCCATGTGGGCGAGATGGGCCCGCGCGGCGATTTCCGGCACCACGCCGCCGAACGGGCGGTGCTCGTCCAGTTGCGACAGCACCACCTCGCCGAGGATTTCCCGCTCGCCGTTGACCACGGCGGCGGCGGTTTCATCGCACGAGCTTTCGATACCCAGAACAAGCAAGATGGAAATCCCTTTGCACAGCGGCGCCCGACTTACTACAACAACCGGACCATGACCGCAAAACTTCCCATCCTCCGCATCGGTACGCGCGGCTCGCCGCTGGCCCTGGCCCAGACCCACGAGACCCGCGACCGCCTCGCCGCCGCCTGGGCACCCCTGGCCGCCGACGGCGCCATCGACATCGAGGTCATCAAGACCACCGGTGACTTGGTTCAGGACCGCCCGCTGGCCGAAATCGGCGGCAAGGGCCTGTTCACCAAGGAGCTGGACGAGGCCATGCTGTCGGGGCGCATCCATCTGGCCGTCCATTCCATGAAGGACGTGCCGACCCAATTGCCCGACGGCATCGTGCTGCCCTGCATCCTGCCGCGCGAGGACGTGCGCGACGCCTTCCTCAGCCTCAAGGTCGCATCCCTGGCCGAACTGCCCCAGGGCGCGGTGGTGGGCACCTCGTCCCTGCGGCGCGGCGCCCAAATCCTGCATCGGCGTCCTGATCTGAAGGTGGTGAACTTCCGCGGCAACGTCCAGACCCGCCTGCGCAAGCTGGAAGAGGGCGTGGTCGACGCCACCATGCTGGCCATGGCCGGATTGCGGCGCCTGGGCCTGGCCCAGCACGCCACCTCGGCGCTGTCCGAGGACGACATGCTGCCCGCCGTGGCGCAGGGAGCCATCGGCATCACCTGCCGCGCCGACGATCGCGCCGCACTGGATTATCTGGCGGCGCTGAACTGCCCGGATTCCTTTGTCCGCGTCGCGGCCGAGCGGGCCTTCCTGACCCGCCTGGACGGCTCGTGCCGGACCCCCATCGCCGCCTTGGCCGAGCTGGACGGCGACAGGCTGTCGTTCCGCGGCCTGATCGTCAGCCCCGACGGCACCAAGGTCCACGCCACCGCGCGCACCGGCACCCGCGCCGACGCCGAGGCCATGGGCAAGGATGCCGCCGAGGAACTGATCAAGACGGCGGGGCCGGGCTTCTTCGACCTGATCAAGAGTCACTGAGCCGTGGCGGTCCCCACCCCACCACGCGCGCCCGGCGCCGGGGTTGGCGGGGCGGCCGGTGCCGGAGCGCGAAAATTGAGAGCCCTGGTGACCCGCCCCAAGGAGGATTCCGAAGGCGTGGCCCGCGCGCTGGCCGAACGCGGTCTCGACGTGATGGTCGAGCCGCTGCTCGACATCGAACCGGTGGCCGGCGCCATCATCGACACCGATGGCGCCCAGGGCATATTGGTGACCAGCGCCAACGGCATCCGCGCCCTGGCCCGCCTGCATCCGGGCCGTGACCTGCCCATCTGGGCGGTGGGCGACGCCTCGGGCCGCGCCGCGCGCGAAATGGGCTTTTCACGGGTGGAATGCGCCGGCGGCGACGTGGACAGTCTGGCCGCGCTGGTCGAATCCCGTGTCGACCCCAAGGCCGGGGCGCTGCTGCACGCCGCCGGCTCGGTGACGGCTGGCGATCTGTCGGGATGGTTGTCGGCGAAGGGATTCGAGGTGCGCCGCCGGGTCCTGTACCGGGCGGTGACGGCGACCCGGCTTTCAGCCTCGCTGTGCGATACCCTGCGGACCGGGGGCCTGCAGCTGGCCCTGTTTTTCTCTCCCCGCACCGCCCGGACCTTTGCTACCCTGGCGATCGAAGCGGGGGTGCGGGATACGCTCGGCACCATCGCCGCCTACGGTCTGTCGGCCAATGTTTCGGCCGAGCTGTCCCCCCTGCCCTGGCGGGTGCTGCGACAGGCGGCCGAACCTAGCCAGGCCGCCTTGCTGGCCGCCATCGACGACGATCTCAACCGGGGATTCAGCCCATGACGTCAGAGCCCGCTTCCGAGCCCACCGCCCCCGTGGAGGTGCCGCCCCAGGGAGCCCCGAACAAGTCGTCGGCCCCCCTGATCGCCGTGCTGGCGGTCCTCGCCCTGGGCGGCGCGGCCGCCGCCACCTTTCCCATGTGGCGCGGCCATATGGGCATGCCCGGACCGGCGGGCATGGACTCTTTCGAGGTGGAGAACCTGCGGGCCGAGCTGTCGGCCGCCACCAATCGTATCGCCCAGCTGGAAGCGCGACCCGCCGCCGCTCCGGGGGCGATGGACACCGCCCGCCTCGAGCGGCTGGAGGAGGCGCTCAAGACGGCGCAGGGTCACGCCGCCGGCCCGGCCGGTGAAATCGATTCACTTGCGAAACAGGTTGCCGACCTCAAGCGCAACTCCGCCGAGGCCAGCGCCGTCCTGCGTCTGGCCGAGCGTCTGGAGCTGATGGATCTCGCCATTCGGGAGCTTCAGGCCCGGCGCTCGTCGGCCGCCGCCCTGCTGCTGGCCGTCGGCCAGTTGCGCGAGGCGGTGGCGGCCGGCCGGCCCTTCGACGCCGAATGGCGCGCCGCCCGCGTGCTGGCGGGCGAGGATGCCGAAAGCCTCGCCCTGCTCGACGGACTGAAGGAACAGGCCGCCGCCGGTATCGCCACCCGCGCCGCCCTGGTGCAGCGCTTCGACGCCCTGGCCCCGGCGCTGATCCGCGCCGAAATCCTGCCCGAGGGTGACGGCTGGTGGCGGCATGCCGCCGACCGCCTGCTGTCGCTGATCACCATCCGCCGCGAGGACGGCGCCACCATCGGCCAGAACGCCGCCGCGATCATCGGCCGCGCCCAGGCGGCGCTGACGCGGGGTGATTTCGCCGCCGCCCTGACCGAGCTGGAATTCCTGAGCCCCGGCCCGGCCGAGGCCGCCCGGCCCTGGATCGCCGAGGCCAAGGCGCGCCAAGGCGCCGACAAGGCCCTGTCGCAACTGACCGCCCAGGCGGTGGCCCTGGCCGGAGCGAAGCCATGAGGCGGCTGCTCGCCTTCCTGATCCTTACCGGAGTAGTGGTGGCCGGCGCCGTCTGGCTGGCCGACCGTCCGGGCGAGGTCACCATCCACTGGCTGGGCTGGCGGGTGGACACCACCGTACCGGTGCTGCTGGCCGCCCTGGTGCTGCTGCTGGTGGTGCTGTCGGTGCTGAACCGACTGGTGCGCACCGTGTTCGGCGCCCCCGGCCGCTGGTTCGAATCGCGCCGCCTCGGCCGTCAGCGCAAGGGCTATACCGCCCTGGCCGACGGGCTGGCGGCGGCGGCTTCGGGCGACACCCTGCGCGCCGGCAAGCTGGCCCGCAAGGCCGACAGGCTGCTGCGGAACCCGGCGGTCACCGGGCTGCTGACCGCCCAGGCCGCCCAGCTCAGCGGCGACGATGACCAGTTGCGCGACCGCTACCAGACCATGACCGAGCGCAAGGAAACCGCCTTCCTCGGCCACAAGGGACTGGCCGATCTGGCGCTGAAGGCGGGCGATTGCGATACCGCACGGGTCGAGGCGGGCAAGGCCTTCCTGCTGCAGCCCGGCGCCGAGGGTCTGGCCGGCATGCTGCTCGACCTGCAGGTGGGGGCCGGCGCCTGGGCGGAAGCCGAACAGGTGCTGCGCACCGCGCGGCGCCGCGACGCCTTGCCCGCCGCCGAACTGGCCCGCCGCCGCGCCCTGGTCCTGCTGGGCCGCGCCGAGGAGGCGCTGGGGGCCGGCAACGAGGCGCAGGCCCTGGACTGGGCCTTGGATGCCCGCGACGCCGATCCGCTGTTCGTTCCCGCCGTTTCCCTGGCCGCCGGGCTGTATCGCCGGCGCGGCAAGGAACGCAAGGCGGCGTCCCTGCTGAAGGCCGCCTTCAAGGCCGCCCCCCATCCGCTGCTGATCACCGGCTGGCTGGCCCTGGGCGAGGGCGAGAGCGCGCTGGAGCGGGTGAAAAGGGTACAGGAGCTGGTCCAGGCCAATCCCGCCTCGCCCGACGGCCATGTGGCCCTGGCCGAGGCGTCCCTGGCCGCCCAATTGTGGGGGCAGGCCCGCACCCATTTGCAGAAGGCCCTGGAACAGCGGCCGACCCGCACCGTCTTCCAATTGCTGGCCCGCGTCGAGCGCGAGGAGCGCAAGGACGAGGCCGCCGCCAATGTCTGGCTGATGAGGGCCGGAACCGATTCGATTCCCGAACCGTCCTGGACCTGCGGGGGCTGCGGCCATCATACCCCCGACTTCGCCGTATGCTGCCCGGCCTGCGGCGCCCCCGGCCGCCTGGAGTGGACATGACCCGATACGCCGTAACCCTGGCCGCCCTGGCGGCCCTTTGCGCCTCTCCCGCCCTGGCCGCCGACGGCAAGGCGCTGTTCGCCGCCAAGGGCTGCGTCGCCTGCCACGGCGAAGCGGGCGCCAAGCCCATCGCCGGCTCTCCCAACATCGCCGGACAGAACGCCGTCTACCTGCTGCGCCAGATGACCGAGATCGCCGACGGCACCCGTTCCTCGGCTCCGGTCAAGGTGATGAAGCCGGTGATCGACAAGACCACCCCCGACGAGCGCAAGGTGCTGGCCGAGTGGCTGGCGACGCAAAGGCCCGCCGAGGCCCAGCTGGGCGACAAGGCCAAGGCCGAGCAGGGCGCCGAGCTGTTCGACGAGAACGGCTGCATCGGCTGCCACGGCGCCGACGGCCTGAAGCCGCTGGCCGACTATCCGTTCCTCGCCGGGCAGCGCAAGGACTACCTGATGGTCCAGATCAAGGCCATCCGCGACGAGATCCGCTCGACGCGGCGCACCCGCATGATGACCGCCAACGTGCGCAAGTTCTCCGAGGCCCAGGTGGAGCAGGTGGCCGAGTTTCTTTCGCAGACGAAACGGAAATAGGCGGCCGGGATGAACTCACTTCCTCCGTCCCCCCTTCCCTTGGCCACCCTGGTCCTGGGCGGCGCCCGCTCCGGCAAGTCGGCCTATGCCGAATCCCTGTTCGGGGGCCAATCCGCCCTCTACCTCGCCACCGGCCAGGCCCTGGACGGCGAGATGGCCGAGCGTATCGACCATCACCGCCGCCGCCGGGGACCGGGCTGGAGCACGCTGGAAGAGCCCCTCGATCTCGCCGACACCCTGGACAACGTCATGCGTCCCGACCGGCCGGTGCTGGTGGACTGCCTGACCATGTGGCTGTCCAATCTGATGCAGGCCGGACGCGACATCGACCACTCGGTGGAGCGCCTGTGCGAGGTTCTGACCAATCCGGCCGGGCCGGTGGTGCTGGTCTCCAACGAGGTGGGCATGGGACTGGTGCCCGAGACCCGCCTGGGGCGCCAGTTCCGCGACCATCAGGGCCGGGTCAACCAGCGGGTCGCCGCCATCAGCCGCCGGGTGGTATTCGTCGCCGCCGGCCTTCCCCTGGTTCTCAAGGACATTTCCTGATGCGCAAGGTTCCCACCACCGTCATCACCGGTTTCCTGGGGGCCGGCAAGACCACCCTGGTCCGCCACCTGCTGGCCAACAACCAGGGGCGACGCATCGCGCTGATCGTCAACGAGTTCGGCGATATCGGAGTGGACGGCGAGCTGCTGGCCGCCTGCGGCGTGGCGGGCTGTGCCGAGGAGGACATCGTCGAACTGGCCAACGGCTGCCTGTGCTGCACCGTGGCCGACGAGTTCCTGCCCACCATGCAGGCCCTGCTGGACCGCCCCAACCCGCCCGACCACATCGTCATCGAGACCTCGGGCCTGGCGCTGCCCAAGCCGCTGGTCAAGGCCTTCCACTGGCCGGAAATCCGCTCGAGGGTCACCGTGGACGGCGTGGTGGCGGTGGTGGACGCCCCGGCGGCGGCCGCCGGCCGCTTCGCCTCGACGCCGGAGGAGATGGCACGCCCCGACCACGACAATCCGCTGGAGGAGGTGTTCGAGGACCAGTTGGCCTGCGCCGACCTGATCCTCCTCAACAAATCCGATCTGATGGAGGCCGCCGCCCTGGCGGTCCTGCAAGGCGACATCGAGGCGCGGCTGCGCCCCGGCGTCAAGACCCAGCCCACCCGCATGTCGGCCATCGATCCGGTGGTGGTGCTGGGCCTGTCGGCCGCCGCCGAGGAGGACCTGGCCGCCCGCCCGTCCCACCATGACGCCGAGGACGGCCACGATCACGACGACTTCGAAAGCTTCGCCGTCCGCCTGCCGGTGGTCGACGATCCGGCCATCATCGAGGCCCGCGCCGTGGCCGCCATCGCCGCCCACGACATCCTGCGCCTCAAGGGCTTCCTGGCGATCACCGACAAGCCGGCCCGCCACGTCATCCAGGCGGTCGGTACGAGAGTGGAACGATATTTCGACCGCCCGTGGAAGGCCGACGAGGAGCGCGTCGGCACCCTGGTGGTGATCGGCCGCACCGGCCTCGACCGCACGGCCATCGAGGCGATACTCCGTGGCTGACAATCCGGCGGGTTTGACATGTCTCTCCGGCACAAGGCCTTCCTCAGGCACGGATTGACACGGATGCCGGCATTGCCGGCCACGGATGGACGCGGACGGTTCCAACCCGCGTCCATCCCGGCAGCCGCACCGGCGGCTGTCCGTGTTCGTCCGTGTCCGGTGGAGCCCATGGGAAAGAAACAGTAATGCACCTTCTCGCCGCCCAGGCCGGGACCATTTCCGACGGGTCCGAGGCCGTCGATCTCGGCCAGAGCCCGGCCAACATGGTGGTGCTGTCGGCGGCCGATACCGAACTGGCGGCCCTGTCCGCCGCCTTCAATGCCTGGGAAGCGGCGCCGTTCGGCCTGCGGCTGGCCAATCTCACCCGTCTGGCCCACCATATGTCGGTGGACCTTTACGTCGAGCAGGTGATCGCCCAGGCCAGGCTGGTGGTGGTCCGCCTGCTGGGCGGACGGTCCTACTGGCCTTACGGCATCGAGCAGATCGTCGCCGTGTGCCGCCGCCATGGCGTCGCCCTGGCCCTGCTGCCCGGCGCCGACCAGCCCGATCCCGATCTCTCCGCCGAGTCCACCATGGCGCCGGAAGCGGTGGAGCGGCTGTGGGCCTATCTGCTGCACGGCGGACCGGACAATTGCCGTTCCTTCCTGGCCTATGGCGCCAGCCTGATCGGGCATCAGGCCGAATGGCTGGAACCCCGCCCCCTGCCCCAGGCCGGCCTGTACGGTGCCGCCGACCCCAAGGACGACCGCCCCCGCGTCCTGGTGGTGTTCTATCGCGCCCTGGTGCTGGCCGGCGACACCGCCCCGGTGGATGCCCTGCTGCAAGGTCTGCGGGCGCAAGGTCTGGCGGCGTCCGCCCTGTACGTCCACAGCCTGAAGGACGGGGTCAGCGCCGCCCTGACCCGAACCCTGCTGGCCGAGGCGCCGCCCGACGTGATCGTCAACGCCACCGGCTTCGCCGTCTCGTCGCCCGGCAGGGCGGAGAGCGGCCCGCTGGATGCCGCCGACTGCCCGGTGCTGCAGGTGATTCTGGCCTCGGGAACCGAGGAGGCCTGGGCGGCGGGCAACCAGGGTCTCGGCCCGCGCGACATCGCCATGAACGTCGCCTTGCCCGAGGTGGACGGCCGCCTGATCACCCGCGCCGTCTCGTTCAAGCGGGCGCACCGCGACGAGGCCACCCAGTGCGACCTCGCCGTCCATAGCCCGGTGGCCGACCGCATCGACTTCGTGACCCGTCTGGCCGCCAACTGGGCCAAGCTGCGGCGCAAGCCCCCCCTCGAGCGGCGCGTCGCCCTGGTGCTGGCCAACTACCCCAACCGCGACGGCCGCATCGGCAACGGCGTCGGCCTCGATACCCCGGCCGCCACCATCCAGGTCTTGCGCGCCCTGGGCGAGGCGGGCTACCGCGTCACCGATATTCCCGCCAACGGCAACGCCCTGATCGAGCTGATGCAGGCGGGCGCCACCAACGACTGGCGCGCCCTGGCCCACCGCGAGCGGCGCGAGACCCTTTCCCTGCCCGATTATCTGGCCTGGTTCCATTCCCAGCCCAGGGCCCTGCAGGACAGGGTGACGGGACGCTGGGGCACGCCAGAGGCCGATCCCTTCTTTGCCAAGGGCGAGGTCACCTGCGGCGACTTCATCTTGCCCGCAACCCGTTTCGGTTCCGTTACGGTAGCGGTGCAGCCGGCGCGCGGCTACAATATCGATCCGGCAAGCAGCTACCACGACCCCGATCTGGTGCCGCCCCACAATTACCTCGCCTTCCACGCCTGGCTGCAGGACGGTTTCCGCGCCGACGCGGTGGTGCACATGGGCAAGCACGGCAATCTGGAATGGCTGCCGGGCAAGGCGCTGGCCCTGTCGGCGGAGTGTTTTCCGGAAGCCGCGCTGGGGCCGCTGCCCCATCTCTATCCCTTCATCGTCAACGATCCCGGCGAGGGCACCCAGGCCAAGCGCCGGGCCGCCGCGGTGATCATCGACCACCTGACCCCGCCGCTGACCCGCGCCGAAAGCTACGGGCCGCTGCGCGAGCTGGAGCGGCTGGTGGACGAGTATTACGAGGCGGCGGGCGTCGACCCGCGCCGCCTTGCCGTGCTGAAACGGGAAATCCTGACACTTTCCGCCGCCGCCGGGCTGGACGAGGATCTGGGCATCACCCGCGACGACGACCCGGACGCGGCGCTGAAGAAGCTCGACAACCATCTGTGCGAGCTGAAGGAACTGCAGATCCGCGACGGCCTGCATGTGTTCGGCGTATCGCCCGAGGGCGACCAGTTGATCGACCTGCTGGTCGCCCTGGCCCGGGTGCCGCGGGGCAACTCTCCGGAGGCCGCCTCCCTGCCCCGCGCCCTGGCCGCCGATCTCGGCCTCGACTTCGATCCCCTGGATTGCGTGCCGGGCGACAATTGGACCGGTCCCCGGCCGGCGGCGCTGGGCGGCGAATCCCCGTGGCGGAGCAACGGCGATACCGTCGAGCGCCTGGAAGCCCTGTCCCGCGCCCTGATCGCCGGAGAACGGTCCGCCGGACCCGGCTGGTCGCGGACGATTCCGGTGCTGCAATGGATCGAAGGTCACCTGCGCCCCATTGTGGAATCCTGCGGCGCGGCGGAGATCGAAGGCCTGCTGACCGGGCTGGCCGGGCGTTTCGTTCCTCCCGGCCCCTCCGGCGCCCCCACCCGCGGGCGGCCCGACGTGCTGCCCACCGGGCGCAACTTCTATTCCGTCGACACCAGGGCGGTGCCGACCCCGGCGGCCTGGAGCCTGGGCTGGAAATCCGCCCAGTTGCTGCTGGAACGCCACCTGCAGGAGCACGGCGACTGGCCCAAGGCCCTGGCGCTGACCGCCTGGGGCACCTCCAACATGCGCACCGGCGGCGACGACATCGCCCAGGGCCTCGCCCTGATGGGGGTCAAGCCCCGCTGGGATGTGGGCTCCAACCGGGTGGCCGGCTTCGAAATTCTGCCCGCCACCATCTTGGATCGCCCGCGAATCGACGTGACGCTGCGGGTTTCCGGTTTTTTCCGCGATGCCTTCCCCAACCTCATCGATCTGTTCGATTCGGCGTCGCGCGCCGTCGCCGCCCTGGACGAGCCCGCCGACATCAATCCCCTGGCCGAGCGGGTCCGCACCGAGCGTGCCCGGCTGCAATCCGAGGGCGCCACGCCGGAACAGGCGGCGCGGCAGGCGGGTTTCCGGGTATTCGGCTCCATGCCGGGGGCCTACGGCGCCGGGCTGCAGGCGCTGATCGACGAGAAGGGCTGGACCACACGGGCCGATCTCGCCGAATCCTACATCGCCTGGGGCGGCTGGGCCTATGGCGCCGGAGCGGAGGGCGAAGCCGGCCATACCCTGTTCCGCCAGCGCCTCTCCAAGGTCGAGGCGGTGGTGCAGAACCAGGACAACCGCGAGCACGACCTGCTGGATTCCGACGATTACTACCAGTTCGAGGGCGGA
>Ga0265314_10005178_pt1 | contig 11840 bp, 11 predicted proteins | sample 4126metaG_FD_203106 | JGI IMG/M metagenome (GOLD analysis project Ga0265314, IMG submission 203106) | Rhizosphere microbial communities from Carex aquatilis grown in University of Washington, Seatle, WA, United States - 4-1-26 metaG | ecosystem: Host-associated > Plants > Roots > Rhizosphere >... | reverse complement strand
GCCGAGATCGGTGTCGGACCTTCCGCGTGCGCGTCCGGCAGCCAGGCATGCAGCGGCGCGAGGCCGACCTTGGTGCCGTAGCCGAGCAGCAGGAACACGAAGGCGACGTTGAGCAGCGCCGGATCGAACTTGGCGGCCTTGGTGATCAGCACGGTCCACACCATGGCGTCGGGACCCTCGCCGATCACCGGCCGCGCCGCCATGTAGATGAGGATGGTGCCGAACAGCGCCAGCGCGATGCCGACGCTGCCCAGGATGAAGTATTTCCACGCGGCTTCCAGCGCCTCATGCGTGCGATAGATGCCGACCATCAGCACGGTGGTGAGCGTGGCGAGTTCGATGGCCACCCACATCAGGCCGATATTGTTGGCGACCAGCGCGAGGTTCATGCCGAACATCAGCACCTGGTACATCGCGTGATAGAAGCGCACGTAAGCCGGGCGTAGGCGGCCGATCTCGATCTCGTGGCCGATATAGCTGGCGCTGAACACGCTGGTGGTGAAGCTGACGAAGGTCGTCAGCACGATGAAGACCTTGTTCAGGTCGTCGACCAGCAGGTAAGGGCCGGAGCGAGGCTCGACCACAAACAGCGACACCGCGGTGGCAAACGTCAGAAACGTGCCGAGCACGTTGAGCCGCGACGTCAGCACGTAACCGGGCAGGGCGGCGAGCACCGCCGCCGAGACCGCGGGAATGAGCAGAACTCCGGCGAGCGCGTCGAACGTCATCGTCGCTCTCCGCGGAACCGGTCGAGCGCCTGCATGTCGACGCTGTCGAAGCGTTCGCGAATGCGGAACAGGAAGATGCCGATCACGATGAAGGCGATCAGCACCGAAAAGGCGACGCTGATCTCGACCACCAGCGGCATGCCCTTGGCGCCGGTCGCCGCCAACACCAGTCCGTTCTCCAGCGACATGAAGCCGATCACCTGGCTCACTGCGTTGCGCCGCGTCACCATCATCAAGAGGCCGAGCAGCACCACCGACAGCGCGAAGGCGAGATCCTCGCGCGCCAGCGGGTCGGCTTCCGAGGTCACGCGCAGCATCACCACCATGGACAACGCGACGAGCCCCATGCCGAGCAGCATGGCGGGCCCGACGCCGACCACGGTCTCGATCTCGCGGTGGATGCCGAGCTTGACGATGATCCGGTGCAGGGCGGTGGGGATGACGATGGCCTTGAACACCAGCGCGATCACCGCGGTGAGATAGAGGTGCGGCGCATCCTGCGCGAAGGCCTGCCAGGCGACCGAGGCGGCGAGGATCAAGGCGTGCAGCGCGAAGATATTGAGCAGCGCGTAGAGCCGGTCCTGATAGAGCTGCATGAAGCTCACCAGCACCAGCGAGCCGGCCAGCATGTGTGCGACGTCGAAGGAGAGGCTGTGCATGCTCTTACAGGCTCCGCGACACGAAAAGCAGCAAAGTAGCCAGCAGGCCGAGCATCAGGGCGGCGCCGAGGAAGGCCGGCACGCGGAACACGCGCATCTTGGCGATAACCGTCTCGAACACGGCGAGCAGCACGCCGCCGACCGCGAGCTTGCCGACGTAGCAGACGAGGCCAATGGCGGTCGCGGCAGCGTCCGCGCCCGGGCCGGCGATGCCCCAGGGGGTGAACAGGCAGCCGATCAGCGAGACGTAGAGAAGCAGTTTGAGTTCGGACGACAGGTCGATCAGCGCGAGATGGCGGCCGGAATATTCCAGCACCATGGCCTCATGCACCATGGTGAGCTCGAGATGGGTCGCCGGATTGTCGATCGGGATACGCGCGTTCTCTGCGATGGCCACCATGATCAACGCCAGGAGGCCGAGGCCGAGCGAGACGCGCAGGCCCACGGCGGACGACGCCATGTGCGCCGCCATGGTCGAGAGCTGCGTCGAGCCGGCGATCAGCGCCAGCGTGAATACGATCATCAGCATCGCCGGCTCGGCGAGCGAGGCGATCATCACCTCGCGGCTGGAGCCGATGCCACCGAAACTTGTACCTACGTCCAGGCCGGCGAGCGCCAGGAAAAAGCGCACGCTGCCAAGCAGCGCGATAATGGCGATCAGGTCGGCCGACCAGGAGAACAAGAGGCCGCTGCGGAAGGTCGGCACCAGCGAGGCCGCCACCCAGGTGCCGGCAAAGATGAGATAGGGGATGACGCGGAACAGCCAAGAGGCGCCGTCCGCCAGCACCACCTCCTTGCGCGTCAGCCGGATCAGGTCGCGATAGGGCTGCAGCAGCGGCGGCCCCTGGCGACGCAGCAGCCGCGACTTCACCTTGCGCACGAAGCCGGTGAGCAGCGGGCTGAGCAGCAGCACCAGCAGCATTTCCGCGCATTGGAATGCGAATTCGCGGATCACGGCCATAGTGCCAACATCAGCAGGAGGATGACCAAGGCCGCGAAGACCAGCGACAGGTATTGGCGGATGGTGAGGAACTGCAGCGCGTTAAGCTTCTCGGTGGCGTAGGTGATGCCGACCGCAATCGGAGCGTAAAGTGCGTCCCAGATCAGATCGCGGATTTCGACCGTGAGACGTGCCGGCGCGGTCGAGCCGGGAGCCGGCATTTCGCCGATCTCGCGCGCGGAGAAGATCATGGTGCCGTACACGCGGCGGATCGGCTGCGCGAAGCTCGACGCGCTGTATTGCGTGGCAGGATTGGGGTCGGGATAACCGCAGTCCCAGGCCGGTCCACGGCGTAATTTATCAGATGCGAGCCGGTGGATGATGAAAGTGGCGAGCGAGCCCGACATCACCACGAACACAAAGACCAGCAAACCATTATACGAGCTGCGGCTTTCGGCGATCGGCACGATCGACAGCCACTCGACACCGGCCTGATGCGGCATGTTGGCGCCGATCAGCACGTGCGTGACAGGCGCCAAAGCATCGATGAGGAAGCCGGGCAGGATGCCGGCCAGCAAACAGCAGGCTGCGAGGACATACATCGCTGCCAACGAATTGCTGTCGGTCTCGGCTGCGCTGCTCGCGGCCGGGCTACGTGGCCGGCCGAGGAAAGTGAGGCCGAAGGCGCGCACGAAGCAGGCGGCGGCGAGCGCGGCCGACAGCGCGAGGATGGCGCCTCCCGCCGGAACGAGGATCTTGAGGCCCCAGGACGGTAGTTGCGGGCTGAGCAGAATCGCCTGGAACGTCAGCCATTCGGAGACGAAGCCGTTGAGCGGCGGCAGCGCCGAGATGGCGACGCAGCCGACCAGGAAGACGAAGGCGGTCTGCGGCATGCGGTGGATCAGGCCGCCCAGGCGATCCATGTCGCGCTCACCGGTGGCGTTGAGAACGGCGCCGGCGCCGAAGAACAGCAGGCTCTTGAACAGCGAGTGGTTGAACACGTGCAGCAGCCCGGCGGTCAGCGCCAGGGCGGAGGCAAAGGCGAAGGCGCTGCCCTGGGCCTTGAAGGCCAGCGCCAGGCCGAAGGCCGCGAAGATGATGCCGATATTCTCGATCGTGCTGTAGGCGAGCACACGCTTCAGGTCGTTCTGCATCAGAGCATAGAGCACGCCCATGACCGCGGTGATGGCGCCGAGCGCCAGCACCACGATGCTCCACCACCAGGCGGGGGGACCGAGCAGATCGAACACGATGCGCACGAAGCCGTAGACGGCGACCTTGGTCATTACACCGCTCATCAGCGCCGAGACGTGGCTCGGCGCCGCCGGATGCGCGAGCGGCAGCCAGGCATGCAGCGGCACCAGGCCGGCCTTCGAGCCGGCGCCGACCAGAACGAGGATCAGCACCAGGGCGGCGAGCCCGGATGACGGGTGCGCGTCACGAATGGCCGCGAAGGCGTAATTGCCGTCGGCGCCGGCGAGCAGGCCGAATCCCAGCAGCAGGGCCAGCGTGCCGAAGCTCGCCATCATTAGGTAGACGTAGCCGGCGCGCAGGTTCTCCTTGATCTCGTGATGCGAGATCACCAGAGCCCAGGAGCTGAGCGACATGAACTCCCACGACACCAGGAAAGTGAAGGCGTCGTCCGCCAGAACCACCAGGTTCATCGCGGCGATGTAGACCGGATAGAACGGCAGTACGCGATGCGGAGCGTGCTCGTGCTGGCCGTAGCCGAGCGCAAACAGGCTCGCCCCCGCGCCGCCGAGATTGACGACGATAAGGAAGAACGAGGCGAGCGCGTCGACGCGGAAGTGTGAGCCGAGCCACGGCAGGCCGAACGGCAGGACGACGGTCGATGATTGATCCGAATGCTCGAGCAAGTGGATGAGCGCGAGCAGCCCGAGGACCAGCGTGACGATCAGGCAAGCGCCGTAGACGATGCTGCTGGCGCGCGGCGAGCGGCCGAACGCGATGGCCACCGGCGCGAGAAGCAGGAGAGCCGCAACGCCATAGAGGGTGTAAGTCGCCGTCATTTCAGGCGCACTCCGCGGCCGACGCCGCTGCTCGCTGCACCTTCGCCGATCAGTTCGATGCCGTTCTTAACCAGCGCATCGACCAGCTTCATCAAGGAATCGACGTTGCCGCGCACGAGACCGTCGCTCGACTCCATGCGCTGGATGGTCGGCAGTGACAAGCCGGCGCGCTGCGCCAGTTCGCGCTGATCGATCCCAAGCAGGGCGCGGGCGGCCCGCATCTGACTGCCGGTTATCATGTTTTATGTATCAGAACAGATATGTTGAATAGTCTTATTGATGGATACTACGACCCTGACTAAATTTCAATCGTGAGCCTATTTCGGCTCGGTCGAAGCAACAAAACTGGAACTTTTAGTGTACGGCGCCTTACATAGTAAAAAACAAAGCAGTGGTCAGTAGATGTCATCTGGCCGCAACGATAAAGGAGTAATTAACTACGGCAGGTCGATGCCTATATTTCAACCTTGACGATTATTTTTGCCGAATGGTAAAGAATTACGGCTGGGCTAGGACTAGTGGTGTAGTGATGGGAATGCTCATTGTGTACGCAACATTTTTCGTGGGTATTGCCTGCGGTTATGGCGTCCGAGAAATGATTTCCCACCGCCGCCGCGCCGAAGCCCGCCGAAAATATCAGCTCGAGAACACGATCTGAGCGCTTGGGAATGCGCTTTGTACGCGTCCGCGAGCTGCTCATTCTCGCTGGCATGCTGGTGGTGTTTATCGCTTTCTGGGCCCTCGTGATCGCCTGGTTTAGCGGCTATTTCAGCTAACCGCGCGCCTTGCTCGCCAATCGCTTGTCGATGCGGGCCATGTCCACGACCATACGCTCATGCGTGCCGTTGCCGATCTCCTCAGTCTCGTCGCGCGCGCTCACCTTGAATTCGATGCGACGGCCGTCGACCTTGGTGACTTCCGCCTCCGCGGTCACGCGATGGCCGGCCGGCGTGGGGGCGAGGTGGCGGATGTTGACCACCGTGCCGACGGCGCTTTCCCCGATATCGAGATAATCCCGCACCGCGTTCAGCGCCGCGTTCTCCATCGCGGTCACCATCATGGGCGTCGCGAATACCTTCGGCAACGCGGCGTCCTTGAACTGGTTGGCGAGATGTGCCGGCGTCACGAGCAACGTGTAACTTCCTTTGGCTCCCACCGGGATCGGTCGCATAGGTCAGCTCCCAATTGGCCGCACATGATTGATCGCGGGCGCCAGAATGACCAGCACAATTCCGCAGGCGGCAATGGGCGCGAAGGCCGACGCCGCGATGCCGCTCAGGTCCCAGGCGAGCCCGCTGATCACCGGCACGATCACCGCGCAGCTGTAGCTGATCGTGAACATGGCGGCGGTGACGCGGTGGACGTCGTCCGGCGGCGCCAATAACGGCGGCAACGCCAGGACGAGGATGAGAATACCGGCTGCCGCAAAGCCCTGCACTGTCGCCGCAACCACGATCCAGGGACCGCTGCCGAAGACAATGCCGGCGGTCGCCACCAGACAAATGAGACCGCAGACGACATAGGGCCAGGCCTTGCGCTCGAGATGTCCGGCGAAAGCCAGCAGCAGGAACGAGGCCGGGATTTGGCCGGCATTCAAACCGGACAGCGCGGCACTGATCCATTCGCCCTGACCGTTGCTGCGTAGATAGTCGGGCAGGAAGGCGTTGGTGGCGAAATAGGACGCATTGACCGTGCCGAGCATGATGCCCAGCCGCCAGATCAGGTGGTCGCGCCAATCCGGCCACCAGCGGCGGCGCGTGGATGCTCCGGTCGGCTGGGCTGGGCGCGGCGCGAACAGGAGGACGACGAGCGCGATGAGGGCGACCGGCACGCTCCAGAACACGAAGCCCCACTGCCAGCTTCCGCCGACCATCGGTAGCACCAGCGACAGCATCAGTGCGACCGGCGCGATCTCGCCGATGAGCAAGCCGTTGGTGTAGACGGCGGTGGCGAAGCCGATGCGCTGCGGCAGCCAGGCACGCACGGTCGTCGGCATGGTCACCTGCATGATGGCGACACCGGCGCCCATCACGACGGTCATGGCATAGAGCCAGTTGATGTCCGGCAGGGCGCCGCGCAGCGCACCGCCGATGGCGTTGAGCGCGAGCCCGATGACCAACGCAGTACCGACGCCGAGCCGTGCGATCAGCAGCGAGCCCGGCACCGCGGCGAAGGCGAACAGCATCGACGGCAGCCCGGTCAAGATGCCGATCTGGGTCGCGCTCAGGTGGAGCTCGTCGTGGATGAGCGGGATCACCGGCGGCACGGCGAGAATGGTCAACCGCAGCGCGGTACCCGCCAGCCACAGCAGAAGCAGTGAGGTCAGCAGCCGCGCCTGCGTTGGAGCTTCGCCCGGGCTATGCATAGGCGCCGGCGGCATGGCCAGATATTTGTTGAAAGTTTCTCATCGTTCGTTCTGCTCGATACGGTATAGAGTGCGCCGGTCCCGGCAGGGAGCAGCGAAGCGGCCAGTCATAATGGAAGATGCGACGGATCGAAACGAGAATAAGCGGGTGTATGCCATCGGCGACGTCCATGGACGCCTGGACCTGCTGGCGCGGGTGGCCGAGGCGATCAAGCGCGACGTCGAGGCGCACGGTTCCGACGCGCTGACCGTCACGCTCGGCGACTACGTCGATCGCGGCCCGAAATCGCGGCAGGTGATCGATGCGCTGATCGCCAATCCGTTCCCGACGCCGCACATCCCGCTCAAAGGCAACCACGAGGTGTTGCTCGAAACGTTCCTCGCCGATCCGGAAATCGGTGCGCAGTGGCGGCGGCTCGGCGGCCTGGAGACGCTCGTTTCCTACGGCGTTCCGGTCAGCGGCCTCATGGTGGGCAAGAACTACGACGAGGCGGCCGAGCAGTTTCGCAAGGTGCTGCCGCCCGAACATTTGCAGTTCCTCAAGTCGCTGAAGACCTCGTACAGCCACGGCAATTATTTTCTCTGCCATGCCGGCGTGCGGCCTGGTGTTCCGCTCGAGCGTCAAACGGTCGACGACCTGTTGTGGATCCGCGACGAGTTTCTCTCGAGCACGCGCAATTTCGGCAAGATCGTCGTGCACGGCCACACGCCGGTGGAGGCTCCGGAGGTCTTGCCGAACCGCATCAATATCGATACCGGCGCCTTCGCCACCGGCCGGCTGACCTGCATTGTGCTGGAGGAAAGCGGTCATCGCTTCCTCGCAATCTGATAGACTTAAACGCGCCGCTATCGGCCACGATGACTGACGATGACAATTGCAGATGCCAGAGACACCAAGGACGGCAGCGTCGCAGCCGATCTGCGGTCGTTGCTGCTTGATTTTGCCGCCTTTGCCGGCCGCAAGGGGATTGTCACCGCGTTTTTTCTGCTTCTCGGCGCGTTGCTCGAAGGCCTCAGCCTCATGCTGCTCGTTCCGCTGCTGGCGATCGTGATCGGATCGGAGGTGCCATCCGGCCGGCTCGCACAGGCGATGGCCGCGCTCTTCGCCTTCTTCCACATCGAGCAGCCGCTCGGGAAGCTGGCGCTGCTGTTCGGCCTTTTCGGCCTGTTGCTGCTGGTGCGCGCGATGGTGCTTTATTTGCGCGACATGGGGATGGCCAGGCTGCGCACGGCATTTACCGAGTCGCACAGGCTGCGCGTTGTCGAACGGCTCGCCGCCGCGCCTTGGGACCGGATCGTGCAACTGCGCCACGCGCGCGTCACCCAACTCATGAGCGGCGATATCCAACGCATTGCGGTCGCGGCCGGGGTGGTGCTGCAGATGACGACCTCCCTGGCGATGCTGCTGGCGCAATGCGTCCTCGTGTTCCTCCTGGCGCCGGCCATGGCGCTCATCGCCTTCCTCGTATTGGCGGTCGCCGCGGTGGCGTTCGCGCTGGTTGCGCGCCGGGCCCATGCGCTCGGCGGCGCCACGACCCAGACAAATCTTGTGCTGATGGACTCGGTCAGCCAATTCCTCGGCGGATTGAAGCTGGCGATCAGCCAGAACCTGCAGGGCGGCTTCGTGGCGGAATTTCGCGAAACGCTGCGGACGCAGGCGCAGCAGCAGATCGATTTCGTGCGGCAGCAGACCACCAGCCGGCTTGCGCTTTCGACGGTGGCGGGCATCGCCGGCGGCCTGTTGGTCATGGTCGGCTTCGGCGTGTTGCACATCGCGCCCGCCACGCTGATCACCTTGCTGCTCGTCATCACCCGCATGACGGGGCCGACCGGCCAGATCCAGCAAAGCGTCCAGCAGCTCGCGCACGCACTGCCGGTCTACCGCCGGGTGAAAGTGCTGGAACGCGAACTCGCGGCAATCGCTCATGCGCCGGAAGGCTCGGGCGGTCCTTCGGTCGCGCTCGATGGGCCGATCGTGTTCGACAATGTGAGTTTCCGGCACAGCGCCGACGAGGACGACGAGGTGCCACGCGGGGTGCGCGGCGTGACTCTCGTCATCCGGCCGGGCGAAACGATCGGCGTGACCGGCGCAAGCGGCGCCGGCAAGACGACGTTCGTGGATCTGCTGGTCGGCCTTTATCCGCCCGACGAAGGCAGGATCTCGGTCGGCGGCGTGAGTTTGCGCGGGACAACTTTGGCGGCGTGGCGCGACCGCGTCAGCTATATTTCGCAGGACGCGTTTCTGTTTCATGACACGGTGGCGCGCAATCTCGCCTGGGCGGCGCCGGGCGCGAGCCAGGCGGAGATGTGGCGGGCACTCGATCTAGTCGGCGCCGGCGCGCTGGTGCGCGGCATGCCGCAGGGGCTCGACACGGTCGTGGGCGAACGCGGCACCTTGATTTCGGGCGGAGAGCGGCAGCGCATCGCGTTGGCGCGGGCCCTGCTGCGCAAGCCGTCGCTCCTGGTGCTCGATGAAGCGACGGCGGCAATCGACATTGCCGGAGAACGAGCCATCCTGAACGCATTGCGCATGCTCGATCCGCGTCCGACGCTGATCATCGTCGCGCATCGGGCCGAAAGTCTGACGGCGTGCGAGCGTGTGCTGCGGTTCGAGGGCGGCCGCCGCATCGAGGACAAGGTCGCAATTCGTGTCTGAGCGCGCAATCCCGCAAGAGGTTCTGCTGGTCGCAGCCTGCTGTCGCTGGCCGCTCTCCGAAGCCGCGCTTGCGGCCATTCGCACGGCCGCGAGCGGGCCGATCGATTGGCCGCTTTTCATGCGTGTCGTACGTAGGCATCGGGTGGTCGGCCTCGTCCACCATGCGCTTGGCGCGGCACACATCGATGTGCCGGCCGATATCGCGCTCGATCTGGCAAAGCGGGCCGAAAATATCGCGCGGCAGGCCATGCGGCTAGCCGGTGAAACGCTGCGGCTGCAGCGGTTGTTCGACGCCGAGCGGATTCCCACGGTGGTCCTAAAGGGAGCAGCGGTCGCGCAGCTAGCTTATGGCACGTTAGGTTTGAAGCAGGCCTTCGATATCGATCTGCTCGTTCCGTCCGACCGCGCGCGCGATGCGTTTCGCATGCTGGAGAAGGACGGCTATCGACTGCGCGACCCCGCCTCGGAACTCGACGATGCGCAGTGGCGGGGCGTCATGCGCTTCGGCAGCGAGGTTCTGGCCGTCGACCGTGCGCGTGATCTGACAGTGGAACTGCGCTGGCGCGCTGCCGAGAACATGATGTTGTTTAAAGGCGTCGATTTATTCGCGCACACCATCGGCGTCGCGCTATCGGAAGGCAGCAGCCTGCGGACGTTCGACGACAACAATCAATTCGCCTATTTGTGCGTGCACGGGGCGCGTCACGGCTGGTACCGCTTGAAATGGCTGGCGGACCTAAATGCATTGCTGGCGAGCAAAGACGACGCCACCATCGAGCGGCTTTTTGCGCATGCGCAGTCGATCGGCAGTGGACTGTGTGCCGGATTGGCCCTTCTGCTCTGCAATGAGTTGCTGGCGCTGAAGCTGCCGCAATCTCTCCACGGCCAACTGCAAAAAGATTGGCGGCTGAGATTGGCGGCGCGGCTCGCATTGAATTTGATGATCGGATCGCAGCCCGATATGGAAGCGAAGGACCGTCCGAGGCAGTTGCTGGCTTTCTCGCTGACCGTGCTGCCATTCTTGCTCGGCAGCGGCTTACGCTATTTCATCCGGCAAGCTTGGATCATCAGTGTAAGTTTGGAAGATGTGATTAAATATCCCATGCCATCGTGGCTATATGCTCTTTATCCCATCCTGCGGGGGCCACTTTGGATTTGCCGAAGCGTGAGCTCCTCGAAGCGTGATATTAAGCCTGAGCGAGATCGTGCGAATGCCGGGCTCTGACAATCAGGGGATACCTGTCTCGGAAGACAGGCAAGCCGTCCGCTTTGCGGGTCTTATTTCAACTCGATATTTTAAATTTATCTGTTTCGTTCTCGCCGCTGCGCTTTCGACCATTGTGTTATGGATGTTACGCGCTCCCGTTCTGCAATGGGCCACTGACAGCTGGGTCGTGTCAGACCCGGTTGAGCCGGCGGATGCGGTCGCAGTGCTTGGCGGCGGCTTGCAAACCCGCCCGTTCGCGTCCGCAGATCTTTATAATGCCGGACTGGTAAAAACGATTTTGATTTTGACTCCGAAGCCGAACCGGTTGGAGCGCGAGGGGATCGTGGCTTCGCACGTCGATCTCAATCGAGCAGTTCTGCGCAAAAAGGGCGTGCCGGAATCCGCAATCGTCGTGATCGAAACCGAAGTGCAGAATACCCGCGATGAGGCGATGGCGGTGCGCGGATGGCTACAAGCCAGTGGAGCGCGCAAGATCATTGTTGTGACAGAGACCTTTCCCAGCAGACGGACTCAGTGGGTCTTCAACAAGACTCTGTCCAGCATGGGGGCGAAAGTTATCGTAGATCCTGTGCCTGAGGTGGATTTCGATTATCGCCGCTGGTGGGAAGACGAGCGCGGCATCGTTGCTTTTCAGAATGAGGTTCTGAAGTACGCGTACTATCGGCTGAAATATTAGACTTTCTCGTTCGTGTTCGACGAATGGTTTCGGCTGAGCTCGGCGCGCACCAAGTCTAAGAGACTGTTTTGCGACGCATCGAATTTGATGCCGCGCACGCCGAAGGCGGCGGCAGCAGCCATGTCGGTGTCCTTGTCGCCGATGAAGATGCTGCGGTTACGCTCGATCGGCCAGTCGTACGCCGCCTGTTCGAGCAGACCCGGAGCGGGCTTGCGGCAGCGGCAGCGGATGGCGAACTCCTTGACCGTTCCCTCGGGAAGATGCGGGCAGTAGTAAAACGCATCGACATGCGCGCCATGCCGGCGCAGGCCTTCCTGCATATGGGCATGGAAGTCGTGCACGGCCGCTTCGCCGAAAAACCCACGCGCGACGCCCGACTGGTTGGTGATGACGATGACGTAATAGCCGGCCTCGTTGAACAGCCGCACGGCCTCCGGCGCGCCGGCGATCCATTCGAGCTGCTCGGGCCGGTGCGGGTAGCCATGGTCCACATTGAGCACGCCATCGCGGTCGAGGAATACGGCTGGCCGCGTTCGACGCAGGTGGCGTATGAAAGAC